>Ga0208490_100420_pt1 | contig 27196 bp, 22 predicted proteins | sample SubbioAug_CSWold_FD_184818 | JGI IMG/M metagenome (GOLD analysis project Ga0208490, IMG submission 184818) | Serpentinite rock and fluid subsurface biosphere microbial communities from McLaughlin Reserve, California, USA - CR11Aug_CSWold (SPAdes) | ecosystem: Environmental > Terrestrial > Deep...
AAGCCGATGCAGCCAGGACCGGAGGAACGGGTTCCACCAGAGCGGCTGCGTGCTCATCAGGACTGGACAGGGGCGCAGCCGTCACGGATCGGGGTTCGGAATGCCCGGGCGGGGGCGCTGGTTGCGCCATCGCATCCGGTTCGCGCTGGGCCTGTCGAAGGGCTTGCGTGGTGGGTTCTTCGCTGTACAGGTTGCGCAGGCGCACGTCCAGCGGGTCCAGGCCCAGGCGGGCGGCGATGTCGCTCAGGATGCGCTCGATCACGATCACGCCCTGCGGGCCGCCGAAGCCGCGGAAGGCCGTGTGGCTCTGGGTGTTGGTCTTGCAGCGGTAGGAACTGATCGCCACGTCCTCCAGGAAGTAGGCGTTGTCGGCGTGGAAGATGGCGCGGTCGGCCACCGGGCCGGAGAGGTCGGCGCTGAAGCCGCAGTTCACCAGCATTTCCAGCGACAGGCCGCAGAGCAGGCCGCTGTCGTCAAAGCCGGCGCGGTACCGGTAGGCGAAGGGGTGGCGCTTGCCGGTGATGAGAAAGTCGTCGTCGCGGTCCAGGCGCAGCTTCACCGGGCCGTTGAAGCGGTTGGCCGCGATGGCGGCCCACACCGCCAGGTGGCCGGCCTGTGTTTCCTTGCCGCCGAAGCCGCCGCCCATGCGCCGGCACTCCACGGTGACGGCGCTCAGCCGCAGGCCCAGCGCGTGCGACACCCAGTGCTGCACCTCGCCGGGGTGCTGCGTGCTGGCGTACACCCACCACTGGTTCTGCTCCAGCGGCAGCACGTAGGCAACTTGCCCTTCCAGGTAGAAGTGTTCCTGACCGCCGACCTCGAAGTGGCCTTCCAGCACATGGGGCGCACGCTGCAGCGCGGCGGCCGCGTCGCCACGGGCCACGTGTACCGGCGGCAGCACGTAGGACTGCTGGGCGTGCGCGGTGTGCACGTCGAGCACCGGGGGCAGCGCTTCAATCTCCAGCTTCACCCGGCGCGCGGCGCGCCGGGCCGTCATGGTGTCGTGCGCGATCACCAGCGCCACCACCTGGCCGACGAACTGCACCGTGTCTTGCGCGAACACCGGCTCGTCGTGTCCGAAGGCCGCCAGCAGCGGGTCGCCGGGGATGTCGGCCGCGGTCACCACGCCCACCACGCCGGGCACGGCCAGCGCGGCCGAGGCGTCGATGCCGAGCAGGCGGCCGTGTGCCACCTTGGAGCACACCGGCGCGGCGTGCAGGGTGCCGCGCACCTCGGGGATGTCGTCGATGTAGGGTGCGGCCCCGGCCACCTGGGCGCGCGCGCTTTCATGGATGCGCGAATGACCGGCGGCCAGCGTGAGCGTGGGCTTCGAGCGCTGCGGGTCCAGCTCGGCAGGCACCTGCGAAGGGGCCGCGGGCAGGTCGGGCGAGGGCGTGGCACGGGTCAGGGGAATGTCGGTGGTGTTCATGCCAGGGCCTCCCGCGTGGCGGCGTTCAGGGTGTCGAGGTTGACAGGGTGCAGCCCCTGGCTGTCGAGCCAGAAACGCTGCAGCAAATTGCCCAGCACGGTCTGGCGGTACGCGGCGCTGGCGCGCATGTCGGAAATGGGTTGGAACTCGGCCCGCAGCACGGCCATGGCGGCCTGCACCGTGTCCTGGTTCCACGGCCGGCCTCGCAGGGCTGCTTCGGTCTGGCGAGCGCGCACCGGCGTCGCGGCGACGCCGCCGGCGCCGATGCTGGCCTGCTCGACGGTGCCGCCGCGCACGGTGATCTGCAGCGCCAGGCAGACCGCGGAGATGTCGTCGTCGAAGCGCTTGCTGATTTTGTAGACCCGCAGGAAGGCCTGATCTTCGACAAGCGGGCTGGCGGGCGAGGCCTCACCCCCACCCTCTCCCAGAGGGAGCGGGAGCCAGGCACGGCTGTTGGCCAATGGGGCGGCCGCACGCCCGCTCCCGTTTCCGTTTCCGGGTGGGGAAGCCCCCGGACGCGGCACCTGAATCCAGCACAGCAGCTCGTCGGGCTGCATCACGTTGGTCCGGTACCCGGTGTAGAGGTCTTCCAGCGCAAGTTCGCGCTGCAACACCTCGCCGCTCCCCTCGGTGGCCTGCCAGCGCATCAGCACGACGCGGGCGCCCAGCGCGATCAGCAGTGGCATGCTGTCGCCGATGGGCGATCCGTTGGCCACGTTGCCGCCCAGCGTGCCCGAGTTGCGCACCGGCAGGCCAGCGAAGCGCTGGGCGAACGTCTGCAGCTGCGGGCGCTCGCTCACCAGTGCGTCAAACGCGTCGGCGAGCGTGACGGCCGCGCCGATGGCCATGTGCTGCGGATGGGTTTGCACCTGGCGCAGCTCGTGCGCGGCGGTCACGTCCAGCACGCGCTCGAAGCGTTGGTGCTGCTTGGTCACCCACAGGCCCACGTCGGTGCCGCCGGCCACCACCTGCGCTTGCGGGTGGCGGGTGCGCTGCTGCAGCAGCTCGACCAGCGTGCCCAGGCGCAGATAGGCCGCGTCGGGCAGGGGCTCGTTCGCGGGAATGCGTTGCAAGACCTGAACCGTGGCCGCTTCATCAATGGCGCAGCCGTCGGGCAGCGGCAGGTGGCCCATTTGCTGCGCCGCCTCCAGGATAGGCCGGTAACCGGTGCACCGGCACAGGTTGCCCGACAGGTCGGCCTGCGCCTGTTCGCGCGTGATGCCCTGACCGTTCCCCGTGTTCTGGTACATCGCGAAAAGGCTCATCACAAAGCCTGGCGTGCAGAACCCGCACTGGCTGCCGTGGCACTGCACCAGGGCTTCCTGAACCGGATGCAGTGGGGCGGGTGAGGGCTGCGCAGCGGGCGGGGGATGGTGGCGCGTGGCCCCGGCGGCGGCGGGCGCCGGGCGCGCGGCGATGTCCTCGGCTGTCCAGACCGCCAGCCCGTGCACCGAATGCGCCAGCCGGATGCAGCTGTTGATGGCCTTGTAGGTGAGCCGACCGTCCACCGCCTCGCCCAGCACCACGGTGCAGGCGCCGCAATCGCCCTCGCCGCAGCCCTCCTTGGTGGCGTGCAGATGGAGGTCTTCTCGCAGCACCTCCAGCAGGGTGCGCTGCGGTGGTACATTGCGCAGCGTCACGGGCTGGCCGCGCCGCACGAAGGTCAGTGGCTGGGTGCTGGAATCGGTGGTCATGCGCGCCAGCATAGCGTCTGCCCGCGTGGCACGACATATGCTCGGTCGTATGAAACCAATGCCCTGAAAGCCAGTTCTCCGCATACGACAAAGGTATGAAATACGTGTCCATGTTCGACAAGATTGACCTGCACCTGATCCGCGTGCTCCACACCGTGCTCACCGAGCGCAGCGTGTCGCGCGCGGCGCTGCGCCTGGGCATGTACCAGCCGGCGGTCAGTGCCGCGCTCAAGCGCCTGCGGGAACTGTCGGGGGACCCCCTTCTGGTGCGCTCCGGCGCCGGCATGGTGCCCACGGTGGCCGGCCTGCGCATGATCGAGCCGGCGGCCGACATCCTGCGCAGCGCGGCGGTGCTGTTTTCCGACGCGCGCAGCTTCGACCCGGCCACCGCCCAGCACACCTTCAGCCTGGCCGCCAGCGACTACCTGGACCCGTTGTTCCTGCCGCAGCTGGTGACGCAGATCAAGGCCCTGGCGCCGAACTGCCCGATCGACATCCACCCGCTCTCCGCCGAGTCCGACTACCGGCACCACCTGGCGCAAGGCGAGGTGGACGTGGTGATCGGCAACTGGGCCCAGCCGCCGGACGACCTGCACCTGGGCCGGCTCTTTGGCGACGAGGTGGTGTGCCTGGTGGCCGAGCAGCACCCGGCGGTGCGCCGCGGCTGGGACGTGGACGCCTGGCTGGCTGCCGAGCACATCGCGCCCACGCCCACGCACCCCGGCGCGCGCGGGGTGATCGACGACCACCTGGCCAGCCTGGGGCTGGCGCGCCACGTCACCGCCCGCTGCCCGCACTTCGGCCTGATCCCCGCCATGGTGGCCGGCACCCTGCTGGTGCTGACCACCGGGCGCCAGTACTGTGAGCGTTTTGTGGGCGCGCTGCCGGTGCGCGTGCTGCCCTGCCCGGTGCTCTTTCCCCGCATGCTGTATTACCAGCTCTGGCACGAGCGGACCCACGCCTCGAACGCCGCGCGCTGGCTGCGCGAGCAGATCAAGCAGGTGGCCGCCGCGCTCAGGCGCCCGGAAACCGAGCCGGCCGCCACCTGAGCGCCGTCATTTTTCCCGTTATTTCCACGGCCCGACATGACCATTCCCCGACTCCAGCTCACCGGCATCACCAAGCGCTACCCCGGCGTGGTGGCCAACAACGGTGTCTCGCTCACGGTCGCACCTGGCGAAATCCACGCCGTGCTGGGCGAGAACGGCGCCGGCAAGTCCACGCTGATGAAGATCATCTACGGCTCCGTCAAGCCCGACGAGGGCGCCGTGATGTTCAACGGCCAGCCGGTGCACGTGCGCAACCCGCAGGAAGCGCGCGTCCTGGGCATCAGCATGGTGTTCCAGCACTTCAGCCTGTTCGACACGCTCACCGTGGCCGAAAACGTGTGGCTGGGGCTGGACAAGTCGCTCACACTGCCCGAGGTGAGCGCCAGCATCACCGCCAAGGCAGCCGAGTACGGGCTGGACATCGACCCCTCGCGCCCCGTACACACGCTCTCGGTCGGCGAGATGCAGCGGGTGGAGATCATCCGGGCGCTGCTGACCAACCCGCAGCTGCTCATCCTGGACGAGCCCACCTCGGTGCTCATCCCGCAGGCGGTGGAAAAACTCTTCGTGGTGCTGAAGAAGCTGGCGTCGGAAGGCTGCAGCATCCTCTACATCAGCCACAAGCTGCACGAGATCCGCGAGCTGTGCAACGGCTGCACGGTGCTGCGCGGTGGCCAGGTCACGGGCGTGTGCGACCCGCGCCAGGAAAGCAACGCCTCGCTCTCGCGCCTGATGATTGGCGCCGAGCCGCCGGCCCTGAATGTGCGCGCGGTCAACGCGGGTGCCGAGGTGCTGCGGGTCAGCGGTCTGTCGCTGTCCAGCAGCGACCCCTTCGGCACCCACCTGAGCGACATTGCGCTCTCCGTGCGCGCTGGCGAGGTGGTGGGCATCGCGGGCGTGTCCGGCAACGGCCAGAGCGAGCTGCTCTATTGCCTCTCGGGCGAGGACACGCGCGCACCGGCCGGCAGCATCCGTGTGGGCGGCACGGACGCTTCGCGTTTCGGCCCGGGTCGCCGGCGCGCGCTGGGCCTGCACTTCGTGCCGGAAGAGCGCCTGGGCCGCGGCGCCGTGCCCACGCTGTCGCTGGCGCACAACCTGCTGCTCTCGCGGCGCGACACGCTGGGTGCGGGCGGCTGGATCCGCGTCAAGGCCCTGAAGCAGCAGGCGGCCGACATCATCCGCCAGTACAACGTGAAGGCCAACGGGCCGGACGCGGCGGCCAAGTCGCTCTCGGGCGGCAACCTGCAGAAATTCATCGTGGGCCGCGAGATCGAGGCCAAGCCCAAGCTGCTCATCGTCAGCCAGCCCACCTGGGGCGTGGACGTGGGCGCGGCCGCCCAGATCCGCGGCGAGATGCTGGCCCTGCGCGACGCGGGCTGTGCGGTGCTGGTGGTGAGCGAGGAGCTGGACGAGCTGTTCGAGATCTGCGACCGCCTGCACGTCATCGCCAAGGGGCGCCTGTCGCCCAGCCTGGACCGGGCCGATGCCAGCATCGAGCGCATCGGCGAGTGGATGTCGGGCCTGTGGGACGACGCGATGCAGAGCAACCAGAAGGAGACCGCGCATGCTGCGGCTTGAAGTCCGACCGCAACCCTCCAGGGCCTGGGGCCTGGCCTCGCCCGTGCTGGCGCTGCTGATCACGGTGGTGATCGGCGTCATCCTGTTTGCCGTGCTGGACAAAGACCCGGTGCGCGGCCTGCAGGTGTTCTTCTGGGAGCCCATCAAGAGCACCTATGCGCTGTCGGAACTGATGGTCAAGGCCACGCCACTGCTCATCATCGCGCTGGGGCTGGCGGTGTGCTTCCGCTCCAACGTGTGGAACATCGGCGCCGAGGGCCAGTTCGTCATCGGCGCCATCTGCGCCGCCGGCGTGGCGCTCATGGCCGACAAGACCACCGGCCCCTGGATCATCCCGGCGGTGCTGCTGGCCGGTGTGGCGGGCGGCATGCTGTGGGCGGGCATCGTGGCGCTGTTGCGCGACCGCTTCAACGCGAACGAGATCCTGGTCAGCCTGATGCTGGTCTATGTGGCCATTCAGGTGCTGAACTTCCTGGTCTACGGGCCGTGGAAAGACCCGATGGGCTACAACTTCCCGCAGACCAAGACGTTTGAGTCGGTCACGCAGATGCCGCGTCTGATGCAGGGCTCGCGCGTGAACATCGGTCTGTTGCTGGCGCTGGCCGGTGTGGCGGCGGTGTGGATCTTCCTGTTCCGCACCTACGCGGGCTATGGCCAGCTGGTGGGTGGCCTGGCACCGGCGGCGGCGCGCTATGCCGGTTTTTCCTCGCGCAAGGCGCTGTGGGTGGCGCTGCTCACCTCGGGTGGCGCCGCCGGCTTGGCGGGCGCGCTGGAGGTGGCCGGGCCGATCGGGCAGCTCACGCCCTATGTGCCCGCTGGCTACGGCTTTGCGGCCATCATTGTGGCCTTTGTGGGCCGGCTGCACCCGGTGGGCATCGTGTTCTCCGCCATCCTCATGAGCATGTTCTACATCGGCGGCGAGCTGGCGCAGTCGCGCATGGGCCTGCCCAAATCCATCACCGGCGTGTTCCAGGGCCTGCTGCTGTTCGCGCTGCTGGCCTGTGACACCCTGATCGCCTATCGCCTCGTCTGGAAGAAGTGACCATGGAATCCTACGCACTGCTGTTGGCCGCCTCGCTCAACGCGGGCACCGTGCTGGCCCTGGCCTCGCTGGGCCTGCTGATCAACGAGAAGGCGGGCATCGTCAACCTGGGCGCCGAGGGCATGATGCTGTGCGCCGCCCTGGCCGGCTTCGCCACCGTGGTGCACACCGGCAGCACCTTGGCCGGGTTCGCCGCGGGCATGGCCGCTGGCGCGCTGTTGGCGGGTATTTTTGGCGGGCTGGTGATCTGGCTCAACACCAACCAGTACGCCACCGGACTGGCGCTCTCGCTGTTCGGTGCCGGCTTCTCGGCCTTTGCCGGCAGCCGCTACGTGCAGGAAAAGCTGCCCGAACAGTCGCAGTTCGCCATTCCCGTGCTGGCCGACATCCCGCTGCTGGGCCCCGCGCTGTTCCGCCACCACCCCATGGTGTACGTGTGCGTGGGCATCGTGCTGGGCCTGATCTGGTTCCTGTACCGCACGCGCGCCGGCCTGGTGCTGCGCAGCGTGGGCGAGAGCCCGGAATCGGCGCACGCGCTGGGCTACCCCGTGCGCCGCATCCGCCTCATGGCGGTGCTGGCGGGCGGCGCGCTGTGCGGCCTGGCCGGCGCCTATGTGTCCACCGTCTACACGCCGCTGTGGGTGGAGGGCATGATCGCCGGCAAGGGCTGGATTGCGCTGGCGCTCACCACCTTCGCCACCTGGCGCCCGGCCCGGGTCTTGCTTGGGGCTTATCTGTTCGGTGGGGTCACCATGCTGCAGTTCCACCTGCAGGGCATCGGGGTCAACGTACCGAGCCAGTTCCTCACCATGCTCCCGTATGTGGCCACCATCGTGGTGCTGGTGCTGATCTCGCGCAACCCAACCTGGATCCGCATCAACATGCCCAGCTCGATTGGGAAACCCTTTTATCCCGGCGCATAATTTCCGTTTGTAAGTTTTCTTTTCCGTCTTCCGTCTTCCGTCTTCCGTCTTCCGTCTTCCGTCTCCCGTCTCCCGTTTTCCGACTCACTCCAAGAGGTTTTCATGACTGACCTGAGCAAACGTTCCCTGATCAAGCTGGCCGCGCTGACCGCGGTGGCCAGCGCCGCCCTGATCGGCTGCGGCAAGAAAGAAGAAGCGGCACCTGCGGCCGCGCCTGCTGCGGCCGAAGCGCCCAAGGCCGAGCCCCTGAAGATCGCGTTTGCCTACGTGGGCCCGGTGGGTGACGGCGGCTGGACGTTTGCGCACGACAACGGCCGCAAGGCCATCGAGGCCGAGTTCGGCGACCGCGTGGTCACCAGCTTCGTCGAGAACGTGCCCGAGAGCGCCGACGCCGAGCGCGTGCTGCGCGACCTGGCCGGCCAGGGCAACCAGCTGGTGTTCGGCACCACCTTCGGCTACATGGAGCCCATGCTCAAGGTCGCCGCCGACTTCAAGGACGTGAAGTTCGAGCACGCCACCGGCTACAAGCAGGCCGACAACATGCGCACCTACGACAGCCGCACCTACGAAGGCGCGTACATGGCGGGCGTCATCGCAGGCTCGATGACCAAGACCAACACGCTGGGCGTGGTGGCCTCGATCCCAATTCCCGAGGTGATCCGCAACATCAACAGCTTCACCATGGGGGCGCAGTCGGTGAACCCCAACATCAAGACCAAGGTGGTCTGGGTGAACGGCTGGTTCGACCCACCGAAGGAAACCGAAGCCGCCACCTCGCTGATCAATGGTGGTGCCGACGTGCTGTTCCAGAACACCGACTCGTCGGCCGTGCTGCAGACCGCCGAGAAGATGGGCAAGCGCGCCTTCGGCTGGGATTCCGACATGACCGCCTATGGCCCCAAGGCCCACCTGGGTTCGGCCATCATCAACTGGGCGCCGTACTACATCAAGGCCGTCAAGGACACACTGGACGGCACCTGGACGGGCAACAGCGGCGTGTGGTGGGGCCACAAGGAAGGCGCCATCGACATGGTCTCCATTGCTGACGACGTGCCGGCCGAAGCCAAGGCCCGCGTGGACGAAATCCGCGCAGGCCTGAAAGATGGCAGCTACGCCATCTGGAAGGGCCCGCTGGTCGACCAGGCTGGCAAGGAAGTGCTCGCGGACGGGGCCGTGGCCGATGATGCGTTCCTGGGTGGCGTGAAGTTCTACGTCAAGGGCGTGGAAGGCAAAGTGCCGAACTGATGCTCCCCCCGCGCCGCTGCGCGTCACCCCCCTCGGAGAGGGGGGCGATGCCAGTGGCCCGGCGGAGCCGGTTCCACGGCATCTCTGGACAACGTCCGCGCGCCGGACAGGCTTGGGCTGCACACGGGTGGAACCCGTCGTTTCGGCCACACACGCCGCTGCCTATGGCAGCGGCGTTTTCATTTTGGAGGCAGCACATGATCGAACGAGAACTCTGGCATCCGGTGGTGGCGTCGATGCACTTGCGCGACGAGCCGGTGGCGGTGGCGTTGCTGGGGGAGTCGCTGGTGCTCTGGCGTGAGCCGGGGCACGACGGAGCGCCGGGGGTGGTGCATGCCTGGGCCGACCGCTGTCCCCATCGCGGCGCGAAGCTCTCGCTGGGCCGGGTCCTGCACCACCTACACGGCTCTCGGCTGGAGTGCCCGTACCACGGCTGGCAGTTCGGCGGCGACGCGGCGGTGGCGCCCACGGGCGCGGCCTGTGGCCGCTGCGTGCATGTGCCGGCCGCGCCGGCCTTCGAGCCGCCGGCTTCGCACAGCGCCACGGTGTTCGAGGCACTGGAGCGCCATGGCCTGGTGTGGGTGCGGCTGGAGCGGCCGGACCTCTCGCAGTTGCCGGCCGCGTTGTCCCAGCCGCCGGCCTTCGAGCCCTGGAGCGACCCGGTGTGGCGCCAGCTGATCGGCGGCCCCTACGAGGTGCAGACCAGCGCGCCCCGGTTGGTGGAGAACTTCCTCGACCTGAGCCATTTCGGCTTTGTGCACGAAGGCTGGCTGGGCGCCCGCAGCCATGCGCAGGTGGAGACGGGTCGGGTGGAAGAGGGCGCCCACGGCCTGCAGGCCAACGATTGCCGGGCCTGGCAGCCGCGTGCGTATGCGGGCGCCAGTGGTGGTGGCTGGGTGGCCTACCGCTACACCGTGCCGCACCCGTTCGCCGCCATCTTGCGCAAGGACGCGGCCGAGGGCGACCCGGTGAGCAACGCGATTGCCCTGTTCATCCGGCCCGACGGCCCCGAGGCCTGCACCGCCTGGTTTGCGATGGCCACGCTGGGCGACCTGTCGGACGACGAGGAATTGCGTGCGTTCCAGGACGCGGTTTTCGCCCAGGACCGCCCGGTGGTCGAGTCCCAGCAGCCGAAGGCCCTGCCCATCGGGCGCGACGGGCCCGCCGTCGAGGTGCACAGCCCGGCCGACCGCATGTCGGCGGCCTACCGGCGCTACCTGCTGCGGCTCGGTGTGACGCTGGGCGTGTGCTGACGACCCCTTCACAATCATCCCACACCCCAGGAGTTGCCATGAACACCGCCGAGATCGAACGCACCGTGGCGCTGGCGCGCCGCCTGCCCAAGGCCGAGCTGCACATCCACATCGAAGGCTCGCTGGAGCCCGAACTCATCTTCGAGCTGGCCCAGCGCAACGGCGTGACGCTGCCCTACGCCAGCGTGGAGGCCTTGCGCGCCGCCTACGCCTTCACCGACCTGCAGAGCTTCCTGGACATCTACTACGCCGGCGCCAGCGTGCTGCTGCACGAGGCCGACTTCTACGACATGGCCTGGGCCTATTTCGAGCGTGCGCAGGCCGACCACGTGCTGCACGCCGAGCTGTTCTTCGACCCGCAGACCCACACCGCACGCGGCGTGCCCATGGACACCGTGATCCAGGGCCTGTCGCGTGCCTGCGCCGATGCCCGGGAAAAGCTGGGCATCAGCGCCTCGCTGATTCTGTGTTTCCTACGCCACCTCAGCGAGGAAGACGCGCTGGCCACGCTGGAGGCCGCGCTGCCCCACCGCGAGCACTTCATCGGCGTGGGGCTGGATTCGAGCGAGGTCGGCCACCCGCCCGAGAAGTTCGTGCGCGTGTTCGCGCGCTGCCGCGAGCTAGGCCTGCGCATCGTGGCCCACGCCGGTGAAGAAGGCCCGCCCGACTACATCTGGCAGGCGCTGGAGCTTTTGCAGGCCGAGCGCATCGACCACGGCGTGCGCTGCCTGGAAGACCCGGTGCTGGTCGCCGAGCTGGCCCGCCGGCGCATCCCGCTCACGGTCTGCCCGCTGTCGAACCTGAAGCTCTGCGTGGTGCCCACGCTGGCCGACCACCCCATGCGCCAGCTGCTGGCCGCCGGGCTCTGCGCCACGGTCAATTCGGACGACCCGGCCTATTTCGGCGGCTACCTGAACGAGAACTTCGAGCAGCTGGTGCGCGCGCTGGACTTGTCTGACACCGAGGTGCTCACGCTGGCGCGCAACAGTTTCGAGGCCAGTTTCGTGGGCGACGAGGAGAGGGCGCGGCTGTTCGCTGCACTGGACCGGGCAACGTCCCCGCCCGGCTGAACACCGCCGTACGCTGAGCGCTTGGCCCGGCCAGCGCGCGGCCCAGCCGGGCCGTACAATCCCATGCTCAAGCGAGCCGGTGCTTCCCCGGCTCGCTTTTTTCATCCACCGGAAGCCATGTCGAGGAACACCATGTACAAAAACCTCGTGGCCCGGCGCGCCTGCGCCTTGGCGGTCACCAGCTTTTTCTTCTCCACCCCGCTCATCAGCCTGGCCCAGACGCCTGGTTCGAGCGCGCCCCTGAAAGCCGCGTTCGTTTACGTGGCGCCGCTCACCGACGCCGGCTGGGTACGCCAGCACGAGGAAGGCCGGCAGGCGGTGCAGGCTGCCCTGGGTCCCCGCGTGCAGACGCACTTTGTCGAGAACGTGGCCGAGGGGCCGGACGCCGAACGTGTCATCCGCGACCTGGCGCAGCAGGGCCACCGCATCATCTTCACGCCCAGCTTTGGCTACATGGAGCCCACCCTGAAGGTGGCGAAAGAGTTCCCGGGCGTGCGCTTTGAATCCATCACCGGCTACAAGACCGCCGCCAACGTGGCCACCGCGAACGCGCGTTACTACGAAGGCCGCTACCTGGCCGGCGTGGCGGCCGGGCGCATGGCGACCCAGGCCGGCTACGTGGCGGGCTTCCCGATTCCCGAGGTGATCCAGGGCATCAACGCCTTCACGCTGGGCATGCGCTCGGTGAACCCGGCCGCCACGGTGCGCGTGGTGTGGCTGGGCGAGTGGTTCAATCCGCCGCGCGAGCGCGACGCGGCCATGACGCTCATGAACCAGGGCGCCGAGCTGCTGGCTTTCCACACCGGTTCCACCGCGGTGATGGTGGCGGCGCAGGAGCGCGGCCGCCTGGCCGTGGCCTACCACTCCGACATGCGCAAGGTCGCGCCGGATGCGCAGGTGGCCGCCGTCACGCACCGCTGGGGCGACTACTACACCCGTCGCGTGCAGGCCGTGCTCGACGGCAGCTGGCAGAGCGGCAGCGTGTGGGGCGGCGTGAAGGAGGGCATGATCCGCGTCGACGGCTTCGGCCGCAAGGTGCCCGCTGCCGTGCGCGAGGAGGTGCTGGCGCGCCAGGCGGACATGGCCGCCGGGCGGCTGCAGGTGTTTGCCGCCAAGAAAGACGTGCTCAGCAACGAGGGCCGCGTGGCCATCGCGGCCGGTCAGTCGCTCAGCGATGCCGAGATCCTGAGCATGAACTGGCTGGTGGACGGCGTGCTGGCCAAGCTCGCACCCTGAGCGCCAGCGCCGCAACCGATGGCGTTCATGGGCGCGCCGTTATGCCCGACGGCGCCCGGGGCGCTAAGCTAGCGGCACCATGAAAGCCTACCGCGCCGCCCTCCTGCGTTTTGCAGACGACCACAGCCCCCTGTATGAAGCCGACGGGCTGCTGGTGGTCGGCCCCGACGCCACGGGCCGGCGCGTGGTGCGCGCTGCCGGCAGCCATGCGGCGCTGATCGACCGCTACGCCGGTGTGGCCGTGGAAGACCTGCGCGGCCATCTCATCGCGCCCGGCTTTGTGGACCTGCACATCCACTACCCGCAGACCGACGTGATCGGTGCACCCGCCGCCGGCCTGCTGCCCTGGCTGGAAAACTACACCTTCCCGCACGAAGCCCGTTTCACCGACGAGACGCACGCCCGCGAGGTGGCCGAGTTTTTCCTGGACGAGCTGCTGCGCAACGGCGTGACCACCGCGCTGACCTTTGCCACCTCGCACCCCAGCTCGGTCAACGCCATGTTCTCGGCGGCCCAGGCGCGCGGCATGCGCTTCATCACCGGCAAGGTGCTGCAGGACCGCCACAGCCCCGACGGCGTGCGCGACGACACCGAGCAGAGCCTCGTCGACACCGAAGCGCTCATCCAGCGCTGGCACGGCGTGGACCGGCTGGGGTATGCCATCACGCCGCGCTTCGCACCCACCAGCACACCCGAGCAGCTGCGCGGCGCAGGCGAGTTGGCGGCACGCTACCGCGACGTGTGGATCCAGTCGCATGTGGCCGAGAACCGGGACGAGGTGCGCTGGGCGGCCGAGCTGTTCCCCACGGCGCGCAGCTACCTCGGCGTGTACCACGACTTTGGTTTGCTGCGCGAGCGCGCCATTTACGCGCACTGCATCTACCTCGACGCCGCAGACCGCGCCCTGATGCAGCAGACGGGCGCCGCCGCTGCCGTGAGCCCCACCAGCAACCTCTTCCTGGGGAGCGGATTCTTCGATTACGCCGCGGCCGACGCCGCCGGCATGCGCTACGGCCTGGCCAGCGACGTGGGCGGCGGCACCAGCTTCTCGCCTTTTCGCACCATGCTGGCCGCCTACTATGTGGGCCGCGAAGGCCAGACCAAGCCCGGCCTGAGCCTCACGCCCGGCCAGCTGTGGTGGCAGCACACCGCTGGCGCGGCCCAGGCGCTGGGGCTGGACGGCGTGGTGGGCAACCTGCAGCCCGGTTGCGAGGCCGACTTCATTGTGCTCGACCCCCAGTCCACGCCCCTGCTGGCCCGCAAGACCACCCAGGCCCGCACCCTGGACGAGTTGCTGTTCGCGCTGATCGTGCTCGGCGATGACCGCGCGGTCCACCGCACCGTGGTGGCCGCCGGCTGAAGGCCGGCAGTGGCCTTGGAGCGGGCGTCGCCTAGCTGTAGCTCAGCGCGCGCGCCTTGCCCCAGAACACGCGGTACATGAACACCGTGTACAAGATGATCACAGGCAGCGTGATCGCCACGCCATAGAAAATCACCTGCAGCGAGGCCGTGCCGATGGCCGCCTCCCAGACCGTCATGCGCCCGATCACGATGTCGGGAAAGATGCTGTACGACAGCCCGAAGAACGCCAGCACGAAGATGAGCACGGTGGCGGCGAACACCACCCAGCCGTAGCCCGCGCGCACCACCTCCGGGTGCGTCACCACCCAGCGGATGGCCAGCAGGGCCAGCCCACAGCTCAGCGGCACCGGCAGGAGCGCGAACACCTCGGGCACGCCGAACCAGCGTTCCACCACCGCGGGATTCACCAGCGGCGTGGCTACCGAGATGCCCACCAGCGCCAGTGCCATGGGCCACATGGCGCGCCGGGCCCAGGCCACGGCCCGCAGCTGCAGATCGCCCTCGGCCTTCATGATGAGCCAGCCCGCGCCCAGCAGCACATAGGCGGCTGGCAGCGTCAGCGCAATGCCCAGACTGAAGGCCAGGCCCAGCAGGCCGGGGTCGAAACCCGTCACGTAGCTGCCCAGCATCCAGCCTTGTGCGGCGCTGGCCAGCAGCGAGCCGGCAAAGAAGGCGTGGTTCCAGAATGGCTTGTAGGCCAGCGGCGCCTTGACGCGAAAGTCGAAGGCCACGCCGCGCAGGATGAGCCCGATCAGCATCACCGCGACCGGCAGGTAAAGCGCCTGCAGCACCAGGCCGTGCGCCATCGGGAAGGCCACCAGCAGCACGCCCACACCCAGCACCAGCCAGGTCTCGTTGGCGTCCCAGAACGGGCCAATGCTGGCGATCATGGTGTCCTGCTGCGGCTCTTGTGCCAGCGGCAGCAGCAGTCCCACGCCCAGGTCGTAGCCATCCAGCACCACGTAGGCCAGCAGGGCCAGCCCCATCACGGCGAGAAAAATCAGCGGCAGCATCTCTGCCCAGCTCATGTTCATGTGTGGCTCCGGTTGAAAGGGGTTGTGCGGCGTTCAGGCGCCGGCCTTGCCCAGCGCGCCATCGGGGGCGGGCAGCGAGGCCGGCAGCGGTGCGTGATGCACCGGGTGCTCGGCCATGTACTTGAGCACGCCCACATAGGCCATCAGCAGCAGGCCATAGACCATCAGGTAGGCCGTGAGCGTCAGCGCGATCATGGACGGCGGCAGCTGGGTGGCCACCTCGCTGGTGCGCAGCAGGCCGTAGACGATGAAGGGCTGACGGCCGATCTCCGTCACGTACCAGCCCGCCAGCGTGGCGACCCAGCCCGAGAAGGTCATGCCCGCCAGCACGTACAGCAGCGGACGTGGCAACACCACCTTGCCCTGGTCTGCGGCGGTGCTGCCGCGGCGGCGCCAGAGCTTCCAGGCCGCGAACCAGGCCACGGCCAGCATCAGCGTGCCCATGCCCACCATCACGCGGAATGCCCAGAACACCGGTGCCACCGGCGGGTGCTCGCCGACGAATTCATCCAGGCCCTTCACCTCGCCATCCAGCTCGTGCGTGAGCACCAGGCTGGCCAGCTTGGGGATCTTGACCGCAAAGTGCGTGGTGGCGTTGGCCTCGTCGGGCCAGCCGAACAGCGTGAGCGCGGCGCCGTTCTCGGTGGTCCAGATGCCTTCCATCGCCGCCACCTTGGCGGGCTGGTGCTCCAGCGTGTTCAGTCCGTGCAGGTCACCGGCCACGAACTGCACCGGGATCACGAGCGCGGCGGCCACCAGCGCGCTGCGCATGGCCTTGTGTGTGCCGCGCGTGGCGGTGCCCTTGATCAGCTGCCAGGCGCACAGACCCGCGATCAGGAAGGACACGGTGAGTGCCGATGCCAGCAGCTTGTGGGCAAACCGGTAGGGGAAGGAGGGGTTGAAGACCACCGCCAGCCAGTCGGTCGGGATGAACTGCCCGTCGACGATCTCGAAGCCCGCCGGGGTGTGCATCCAGGAGTTCAGGCTCAGGATCCAGAAGGCCGACAGGGTGGTGCCCAGGGCCACCAGGAAGGTGGCCGCCATGTGCACGCGGGTCGACACCCGCCCGCGGCCGAACAGCATGATGCCGAGGAAACTGGCCTCCAGGAAAAAGGCGGTGAGCACCTCGTAGCCGAGCAGGGGGCCCGAGATGTTGCCGGTCTTTTCCATGAAGCCCGGCCAGTTGGTGCCGAACTGGAAGCTCATCACGATGCCCGAGACCACGCCGAGCGCGAAGGTCAGCGCGAACACCTTGGTCCAGAAATAGTAGGCTTCTTCCCAGGCCGGGTCGCCGGTGCGCGCCAGTCGCCAGCGGAAAAACAGCAGGAACCAGCACAGCGCGATGGTGATGGTGGGGAACAGGATGTGAAAGCTGATGTTGGCCGCGAACTGGATGCGCGACAGGATCAAGGCGTCCATGGAATGCTCCGTGCTGGGGGAAATTCACGCGGTCTTGTCGCCGCGTGCTGGTGGTTCGGCGGGGCTGGCCCCTGGCCGGGTGCTGCCGCGTGAAGCGGCGCGCGGGCCTTTGCCCGTGAGCCGGTCCTTGAGTTCGAGCACCCGCGTGACGGTGGTGCCCATGCCCATGAGCTGCATGGCGGTCTCGGGGGCGAGCTTCTGCACGTCGTCGAACCAGGTGGTGAGCCGGTCGATCAGATCGTGCATCTCGCGCATGCGGGCCTGGGCGTGGCGCTCATCGTCGTTGGTGGGCGACTCCAGCAAGGCCGTGCGCAGCATGCTCAGCGTGGGCTCCACTTCGCGCCGGCGGCGTTCCTCGGCCAGCACACGGAAGATTTCCCACACATCCGCGGGCGCCTCGAAGTACTCGCGCCGGTCGCCCGGCTGGTGACGCAGCCGCACCAGGCGCCAGGCCTGCAATTCCTTCAGACCCATGCTGACGTTCGAGCGCGAGAACTCCAGCGTCTCGGCGATGTCGTCGGCGTTGAGCGCGCGGCTGGAAATGAACAGCAGCGCATAGATCTGACCAACCGTGCGGTTGATGCCCCAGCGGCTGCCCATTTCGCCGAAGTGGGACACGAATTCACGGTTCAGAGGGGGGAGGTGGTCTTGTAGTGCCATGGCGTTAATGTAGTGACGACGTCCTGAACTTTCAGTAATGTCTGAAAATTCAGGAAGTTCTGAGGGGTTATTCCGGCACGGCAGATTTCCTGGCGCGCGTCAGTGGCAGGGTCGTCCCCCGACATCCCTACAATCGCACCATGAGCATCAAGAGCGACAAATGGATCCGGCGCATGGCCGAGCAGCACGGCATGATCGAGCCTTTCGAGCCTGGCCAGATCCGCCAGGACAGTGCGGGCAACAAGATCGTGAGCTACGGCACCAGCAGCTACGGCTACGACATCCGCTGCGCGCCCGAATTCAAGGTCTTCACCAACATCCACAGCACGGTGGTGGACCCGAAGAACTTCGACGAAAACAGCTTCGTCGACATCAACAAGGATGTCTGCGTCATCCCGCCCAACAGCTTCGCGTTGGCGCGCACCATGGAGTACTTCCGCATCCCGCGCAACGTGCTGACGATCTGCCTGGGCAAGAGCACCTACGCGCGCTGCGGCATCATCGTCAACGTGACGCCGTTCGAGCCCGAGTGGGAAGGCTACGTGACACTGGAATTCAGCAACACCACGCCGCTGCCCGCCAAGATTTACGCGGGCGAGGGCTGTGCGCAGGTGCTGTTCTTCGAGAGCGACAAGGACGACGTCTGCGAAGTCAGCTACAAGGACCGCGGCGGCAAGTACCAGGGGCAGGTCGGCGTCACGCTGCCCAAGACCTGAGGCCGAACACGTCTGCGCAGATGGCCCCGGCCGTTTGACCTGTGTCAACCTGGTGCAAGCCGCCTGCCGGTAACATCGTGGGTTCACGTGAAGTGCGTCACCGGCCGTCGGTGGTTTTGCGGTCCGTGTCCTCCGCCTGGCTTCGCCGGCGGGCCCATGTCCTTTTCCGCGCCGTTGTGCGTGCCCCTCGGGATCCGATCCCGTCTGCACCATGTCTCAACATCCACCGCTGTTTCAACACCCCGAGCCCATCCCCGCCGGTGTCCCGCTGCCCCACCGCAAGGTGATCCGGGGCTGGCTGGCGCCCATCGTCGAGCGCCGTACCGCCCTGGCCGTGTTTCTGCTCGCCGTCGACCTGGTCATTTACGCCGCGCTGATGGCCGGCACGGTGCTGCTGGAGGCCTGGTGGGCCAAGCTGCTCAGTGGCATGGCAGCGGGTTTCATGATCGGGCGCCTGTTCGTCATCGGCCACGACGCCTGCCACCAGAGCTACACGCCGCACCGCCGCCTCAACCGGTTGCTGGGCCGCATCGCCTTCACCGTGTCGCTCACGCCCTACAGCCTGTGGGAAGTGGGCCACAACGTGGTGCATCACGGCTACACCAACCTCAAGGGCGTCGACTTCGTCTGGGCGCCCATGACCAAGCAGGAATTCGACGCCCTCTCGCCCGGCCGCCGGGCGCTGGAGCGTCTGTACCGCAGCGGCTGGGGGCCGGCGTTCTACTACCTCATCGAGATGTGGTGGCTGCGCATGTTCTTCCCGCGCAAGACCTACATGGGCACGCAGCGCAAGGAATTCTTCTGGGACGGCGTGTACGCCGCGGGCACGGCCGTGGTGTGGATCGGCGCCCTGGTCGCGGCCGCCTTCGCCACCGGGCAGTCGGTCTGGGCCACGCTGGCCTACGGCTTCGTGGTGCCCTTCCTGTTCTGGAACGCCATGATCGGCTTCGTGGTCTATGTGCACCACACCCACACCGCCGTGCAGTGGCACGACGACAAGGCCACCTGGGGCCGTGCGGCACCGTTCGTGTCCACCACGGTGCACCTGACCTTCCCCATGAAGATCGGCGCGATGATGCACCACATCATGGAGCACACCGCCCACCATGTGGACATGAGCATCCCGCTGTACAAGCTCGAAGGCGCGCAGAAGATGCTCGAAGACACGCTGCCCGGTCGCATCATCGTGCAGCATTTTTCCTGGCGCTGGTACTTCGAAACCGCCCGCAAATGCAAGCTGTACGACTTCACCCGGCGCTGCTGGACCGACTTTGAAGGCCGTGCCACGAGCGATTGCAAGCCGGCCGTGGCCTGATCTCCCGCCCGGCTTTCTGACAAGAGGCGCTGCACGGCAGCGCCTTTTGTCGTTCTGGCGCCTCATCCAGCGGTCGAAGTGCGGGGGTTCAGTCCCCAGTTGCCGGACCGTGGCGCCAGCGTCGTTACAACACGATGCACACGGCCCGTCTGGCCCGACGATCATGCTCGGGTCGGCCCTCAACCCAGCGGCCCGGGAGTCACCATGCCACACGCTGTCCTTTGCCACCGCCTGCCCGCTGCTTCGCGACGGGGAGCGTGGGCATGAAATGGGAGAACAACCGCGCTTCCGACCAGGTGGAAGACCGGCGCTCGCAGCCAGGCGGGCGTGGCAGCGTCGGCAAGGGGGTGGGGCTGGGCACGGTGGCGGTGGCCCTGGTGGCGGGGTGGGTCTTCGGCATCAACCCCATGACGATTCTCGGATTCCTGGGCGGGGGTGAGCTGTCGCCGCCCGCGCAGACGCAGCAGTCCACCGGCCCCACGGCCGCGCCCACCGACGACATGGGCCGCTTCGTGGCCGCCGTGCTCGGCGGCACGGAAGACGTGTGGGGCGAACTGTTCCGGCAGAACGGAGCCGCTTACCAGAAGCCCCGGCTGGTGCTGTTCCGCGGCGCCACACCCACGGCCTGCGGCACCGGGCAATCCGCCATGGGGCCGTTCTACTGCCCCGGCGACCAGAAGGTCTACATCGACCTGTCGTTCTACGACACGCTCAGGCGCCAGCTCGGCGCACCCGGGGACTTTGCTCAGGCCTACGTGATCGCGCACGAGGTGGGCCACCATGTGCAGAACCTGATGGGCATCACCGACAAGATGGACGAGATGCGCCGGCGCGTCAGCCAGCGCGAGTACAACGCGTTGAGCGTGCGGCTGGAGCTGCAGGCCGACTGTTTCGCCGGTATCTGGGCGCACCACAACCACAAGACCCAGGCCATCCTGGAGCCCGGCGATGTGGAAGAGGCGCTGAACGCCGCGGCCGCCATTGGTGACGACGCCCTGCAGCGCAAAGGCCAGGGCCAGGTGGTGCCCGACAGCTTCACCCACGGCACCAGTGCGCAGCGCCAGCGCTGGTTCCGCGTCGGCCTGGACCGGGGTGAGGTGCAGGCCTGCGACACCTTCAGTGCCCGCACGCTCTGAGTGCCGCCCGTCCTGCGCGCGGCGCCCGATTGGGCGTTTTCGGGTCGAAGTGAGACAATAACGGGTTCTCGTGTCATTCGACGGGCCGCCCCAGGAATGACCGCCCCCAGCCGGGGCCTGGCGCTGCCAGGAGAGGGGCGATAACCGAAACACGATGACTCTATCCTTTTCCCAACTCTCCCTTTCCCCCTCGCTGGAGCGAGCCGTGGCCGAAATGGGCTACGAGAACATGACGCCGATCCAGGCGCAGGCCATTCCGGTGGTGTTGCAGGGCCGTGACGTGATGGGCGCTGCCCAGACAGGCACCGGCAAGACCGCGGCCTTCACGCTGCCGCTGCTGCAGCGCATGATGAAGCACGAAAACGCCTCCACCTCGCCCGCGCGCCACCCGGTGCGCGCCCTGGTGCTGCTGCCCACGCGCGAACTGGCCGACCAGGTGGCCGAACAGGTCAAGCTCTACGCCAAGTACACGAACCTGCGCAGCACGGTGGTGTTCGGTGGCATGGACATGAAGCCCCAGACCGCCGAGCTGAAAAAAGGCGTCGAGGTGCTGGTGGCCACGCCCGGCCGCCTGCTGGACCACATCGAAGCCAAGAACTGCGTGCTCAACCAGGTCGAATACGTGGTGCTCGACGAGGCCGACCGCATGCTCGACATCGGCTTCCTGCCCGACCTGCAGCGCATCCTGAGCCACCTGCCCAAGCAGCGCACCACGCTGCTGTTCTCGGCCACGTTCTCGCCCGAGATCAAGCGCCTGGCCAACAGCTACCTGCAGGACCCGGTGACGATCGAGGTGGCGCGCTCCAATGCCACCGCGTCCACCGTCGAGCAGCACTTCTACCAGGTGGACGACGACGACAAGCGCGGTGTGCTCAAGAAGATCCTGAACGAGCGCGGCATCAAGCAGGCGTTCGTGTTCGTCAACAGCAAGCTCGGCTGTGCCCGGCTGGCGCGCTCGCTGGAGCGCGAAGGCCTGAACACCACGGCCCTGCACGGCGACAAGAGCCAGGACGAGCGCCTGAAGGCGCTGGAAGCCTTCAAGAGCGGTGCGGTCGATCTGCTGGTGTGTACCGACGTGGCCGCCCGCGGGCTGGACATCAAGGACGTGCCGGCGGTCTTCAACTTCGACATCCCGTTCAACGCCGAAGACTACGTGCACCGCATCGGCCGCACCGGCCGCGCCGGGGCGTCGGGTCTGGCGGTGTCCTTCGTCAGCTCGCGCGACGCGCGCCTGATGGGCGACCTGGAAAAGCTGCTGGGCAAGAAGCTGGAACTCGAAGCCCTGGAGCTCGAAGCCGACAAACGCCCGGCCGGCCGTTTCAACGATGGGCAGCGCGCCTGGCAGCAGCCCGAGAACGGCGGCGATCGCAGCGAGGCCCGCGTGCCGCGCGAGAACCGCTACGAAGGTCGCCCCAGCGGCCGTTCGTCGGTGGGTCGCGGCGACAGCAGCGGCCCCCGTGGTCCTGGCCGTTCCCCGCGCGCGCCGGCCGATCCGCTGTTCAACCAGCCCTACGAGCCGAGCGCAAACGCCGACGCGCAGCCGGCCTGGGAGTCGGACAAGCCCGCGCCGGTGCGCGGCTTGTCGCCCAACATCAAGAGCCGAAAAAAGGTGCCTGCCCTCTTCAAGAGCGCGCCGGCACCATCCTCCGTGGAGGAGGGCTGAGCCGCCGCTGCGAGGCGCTCATCCCTTCTGAGGCTGGCCGGGTCGTTCCCGGCCTTTTCGCGGGCGGTGGTCCATGCCCCGGCCCTTGCATCGACGGTCGCGCCGGCCATTGAAGCGGGCCCGCGGCGACCCAGCTGTCATCCCTTGCCCGGCTTGCGAGCCTGCGCACAAGGCACCGACAGGCGTTCCACGGTGCCCGGGCTGGCGCCCATGCGCGCGGCGGTGAGGCAACCCCCCCAGACACAACCGGTGTCCAGCGGCAGCACCCCGTCGCGATGCACCTGGCCCAGCGTGGACCAGTGCCCAAAGGCCACCGGCACACCGTCGGTGCGCCGTCCCGGCACATCGAACCACGGCAGAAAACCCGGCGGGGCGTCGTCCGCGCCGTCCTTGGTGTCGAACTCCATCACGCCCTGCGCCGAGCAGAAGCGCAGGCGCGTCAGCGCGTTCACCACCACGCGCAGGCGCTCGGTGCCGCGCAGGCTGTCGCTCCAGAAATCGGGCTGGTTGCCGTACATGCCGTGCAGGAAATCCACCCAGTCGGGCCCGCGCAAAGCGGCTTGCAGTTCACCCGCCAAGGCCAGCGTCTGCGCCACATCCCACTGCGGCAGCACGCCGGCGTGCACCATGAGCCAGCCGTGTTCGAACACCGCCATGGGCCGGGTGCGCACCCAGTCGAGCAGGGCCGCGCGGTCGGGCGCCTGCAGGATGTCGCCCAGCGTGTCGCTGCGGTGCGGCTTGCGCACACCCTGTGCCGTGGCCAGCAGGTGCAGGTCGTGGTTGCCGAGCAGGCAGACGGCGCTGGCCTCCAGCGCCATCAGGCGGCGCAGCACCGCCAGCGACTGCGGCCCGCGGTTGACCAGGTCGCCCAGCAGGTACACGGTGTCCCGGCTGGGTGAGAAATCGATCACGTCGAGCAGGCGGCCCAGGGCTTCGTCACAGCCCTGCACGTCGCCAATCATATAAAGTGCCATCCTCCGATTATGGATATCGTTCTCATCCTCTTCCTCACCTTCCTCAGCGGGGTGTTTTCCATGACGGAGATTGCGGTCGTGTCCAGCCGGCGCATCCGCATCGAGGCTCTGGCGGAGGCCGGCGACAAGGGCGCCCTGGCCGTGAAGCGGCTGCAGGACAACCCCACGCAGTTCTTCTCCACCATCCAGATGGGCAACACCACCATCGCGCTGCTCAATGGCATCGTGGGTGAGGGTGCTTTCGGCTCCGGACTGAGCGCGGTGTTCGAGCGCTGGGGATTGGGCGCCGCCTTGGCCAGCGGCCTGAGCACCGCCGTGGTGGTGGTCAGCGTCACCTACATCACCATCGTGTTTGGTGAGCTGGTGTCCAAGCGCATCGGGCAGACCGCGCCCGAGTCGATTGCCCGGTTCATGGCCAGGCCCGTGCTCCTGCTGGCCACGGCCGCCCGCCCTTTCGTGGCGCTGCTGGAAATTTCGACCAACCTGGTGTTGAAGCTGCTGCGCATCTCGGGCGAGGTGCCCAAGGACGTGACCGAGGCCGAGATACAGGCGCACCTGGAGCAGGGCGTGGACGCGGGCATCATCGAACAGCACGAGCACCAGATGGTGCGCAACGTGTTCCAGCTCGACGACCGGCAACTCACCTCCATCATGGTGCCGCACGCCGACATCGAGTGGCTGGACGCGCAGGACAGTATCGACGTGGCGGTGCAGAGGGCCTGGCACACCGGCCACTCCTGGTACCCGGTGTGCCGCGGCGGGCTGGAGGATGTGGTGGGCGTGATCCACCTGTCGCGCCTGCTGGCCTTGCAGGCCAGCGGCAACAACGAGCCGCTGATGCGCCATGTGCAGCCCGCCGTGTTCGTGCCCGAGACCCTGTCGGGCATGGAGTTGCTCGAACAGTTCCGTGCCCGCGCCATGCGCATGGTGCTGGTGGTGGACGAGTACGGCGTGGTGCAGGGGCTGCTGACGCCGCTGGACATGCTGGAGGCCATCACCGGCGAACTCTCGCCCGAGGCCGCGGTGGACGCCTGGGCCACGCAGCGCGAGGACGGGGCCTGGCTGGTGGACGGCGCCATGCCGGTCACCGAACTCAAGTCGCGCCTGGACATTGACGAGCTGCCCGACGAAGACAAAGGCCGCTACAACACGGTGGCCGGCCTCATGCAGACCGTGGCCGGCGATTTGCTGAACCAGTCCGACGCCATCAACTGCGCGGGTTGGCGTTTCGAGGTGCTGGTGCTCGACGGCCGGCGCATCGACCAGGTGCTGATCTCGCGGCTGAGCGAGGCCGACGCCGAGGCCGAGGCGCAGGCCGGCTGAGCGCTGTCAGGCGCGGCGTCAGCCGCCGGGCCGACGCGCGAAGCGCCAGTCCTTGAACGCCAGCATCCGCACTCATCCGTTCAACGTTTAGAAGGATTTGGGCCGGTGCGCGAAGAGCCAGTCCTTGAAGGCCAGCGCCGCGGCTGACAGGCGCTTGCCCCGCGGGTACACCACATGCCAGCGGCGGATCAGCGGGAAGCCCTGCACATCCAGCTGCACCAGCTCGCCCAGCGCCAGTTCGGCCACCACCGTGTGGCTCGACAGCACCGCCAGCCCCAGGCCGCCGGCCACCGTCTGCTTGATGGCCTCGTTGCTGCCCACCTCCAGCCGGTTGCGCAGCGCCACGCCCTGGCTGGCGAAGTAATTTTCGGCCGTCAGGCGGGTGCCCGAGCCGGGCTCGCGCAGGATGAAGGGCTCGGTGGCCAGGCGCCGCGGCGCAATGCGCCGTTGGCCGGCCAGCGGGTGGTCGGGCGGCGCCACCACCACCAGCGGGTTGTCGGCAAACGACTCGCTCACCAGGTCCATGGATTCGGGCGGCTGGCCCATGATGCAGAGGTCGTCCAGGTTGGCGGCCAGGCGCTGCAGCAGGTTTTCGCGGTTGCCCACCACCATCGCCACCTCGATGCCGGGGTGTGCCGCGCAGAAGCCGCCCAGCAGCTTGGGCACGGTGTACTTCACCGTGGTGAGGATGGCCAGCTTCAGGCTGCCGCGCTCGACGCCCTGCAGCGCGGCCAGGTCTTCCGACAGCCGCTCCATGCGCGCCTCGATGTCGGCACAGGCCTCGGCCAGTGTGCGGCCGGCAGCCGTGAGGTAGATCTTCTTGCCCAGCTGCTCGAACAGCGGCTGTCCTACCGTTTCCGACAGCTGCTTGACCTGCAGCGACAGCGTGGGCGGCGACAGGTGCAGCGCCTCGGCGGCGCGCGCGAAGCTGTTGTGCTGCGCCACGGCGTGAAAGATGCGCAGCTGGTGCAGGGTGGCGTGACGCAGGTTCATGGGCTCGACCAAACGATAGATGAAAGTCAATCATAACGGTCTGAACAATTTACTTTTGCAAAACGTCATGGGGGCCAACAATCCGCTCCATCCCCACCCAACAGGAGCAATGCAAATGGCCACGAAAACCTACAACGCCGGTGTCAAGGAATACCGCAGCACGTACTGGGAACCCCACTACACGCCGAAGGACACCGACATCCTGGCCTGTTTCAAGATCACGCCGCAGGCCGGCGTGGACCGCGAAGAAGTGGCCGCCGCCGTGGCCGCCGAGTCGTCCACCGGCACCTGGACCACGGTGTGGACCGACCTGCTGACCGACCTGGACTACTACAAGGGCCGCGCCTACCGCATCGAAGACGTGCCCGGCGACGACACCTGCTTCTACGCCTTCGTGGCCTACCCGATCGACCTGTTCGAGGAGGGCTCGGTCGTCAACGTGCTCACCTCGCTGGTGGGCAACGTGTTCGGCTTCAAGGCCCTGCGCGCCCTGCGCCTGGAAGACATCCGCTTCCCCATCGCTTACGTGAAGACCTGCGGCGGCCCGCCCCACGGCATCCAGGTCGAGCGCGACATCATGAACAAGTACGGCCGCCCGCTGCTGGGCTGTACCATCAAGCCCAAGCTGGGCCTCTCCGGCAAGAACTACGGCCGCGCGGTGTACGAATGCCTGCGCGGCGGGCTGGACTTCACCAAGGACGACGAGAACGTCAACAGCCAGCCCTTCATGCGTTGGAAGCAGCGCTTCGACTTCGTGCAGGAAGCGATCGACAAGGCCGAACGCGAAACCGGCGAGCGCAAGGGCCACTACCTCAACGTGACCGCGCCCACGCCCGAGGAGATGTACAAGCGGGCCGAGTACGCCAAGGAAATCGGCTCGCCGATCATCATGCACGACTACCTGACCGGCGGCTTCTGCGCCAACACCGGCCTGGCCAACTGGTGCCGCGACAACGGCATGCTGCTGCACATCCACCGCGCCATGCACGCCGTGATGGACCGCAACCCGCACCACGGCATCCACTTCCGCGTGCTCACCAAATGCCTGCGCCTCTCGGGCGGTGACCACCTGCATTCCGGCACGGTGGTGGGCAAGCTCGAAGGCGACCGCGCCTCCACGCTGGGCTGGATCGACCTCATGCGCGATCGCTTCATTCCGGAGGACCGCAGCCGCGGCATCTTCTTCGATCAGGACTTCGGCTCCATGCCCGGCGTGATGCCGGTGGCCTCGGGCGGCATCCATGTGTGGCACATGCCCGCGCTGGTCAACATCTTTGGCGACGACTCGGTGCTGCAGTTCGGCGGCGGCACGCTCGGCCACCCCTGGGGCAACGCCGCCGGCGCAGCGGCCAACCGCGTGGCGCTGGAGGCCTGCGTGAAGGCGCGCAATGAAGGCGTGGCGGTGGAGAAGGAGGGCAAGGCCGTGCTGATGGACGCCGCCGAGCATTCGCCCGAACTGAAGATCGCCATGGAAACCTGGAAGGAAATCAAGTTCGAGTTCGACACGGTGGACAAGCTCGACGTCGCCCACCGCTGAACCCGCCCACCCCATCTGAAAGGAAGCCACACCATGAGCACCCAGGACTACCACAGCCGCCTCTCCGACCCCGCCAGCCGCAAGTTCGAGACCTTCTCCTACCTGCCGGCGATGACCCAGGACGAGATCCGCCAGCAGGTGCAATACCTGATCAAGAAGGGCCTGAACCCGGCCATCGAACACACCGAACCGCAGTACCTGATGGATTCGTACTGGTACATGTGGAAGCTGCCGTTGTTTGGCGAGACCGACGTGGACGTCGTGCTGGCCGAATGCGAGGCCTGCCACAAAGCCAACCCCGACAACCATGTGCGCTTGATCGGCTACGACAACTTCAAGCAGTCGCAGGGGGCCAGCATGGTGATTTACCGGGGCAAGACGGTCTGAGTGCAAGCGCAACCGCTGCCCCAGGCCGGCCGCAACGTTCCTGGCGCGCCTGCCCCCATCCCAACCTTCCCCCAGAAGGGGGAAGGGGCCAGACACCGCTGCGGCATGGCGTAGGAGGATGGCGGGGTTTGCTCCCTCCCCCGCTGGGGGAAGGTTGG
>Ga0208490_100421_pt1 | contig 27089 bp, 28 predicted proteins | sample SubbioAug_CSWold_FD_184818 | JGI IMG/M metagenome (GOLD analysis project Ga0208490, IMG submission 184818) | Serpentinite rock and fluid subsurface biosphere microbial communities from McLaughlin Reserve, California, USA - CR11Aug_CSWold (SPAdes) | ecosystem: Environmental > Terrestrial > Deep...
AGATTGCGTTTTGTCATCCAACTGTCACGCTGGCGGTGGCACAGTGGCGCCGTGATGATCAGGCGAGCAACAGGTGGATCGCAGGCATGAAGCATCCCGGATCCAAGAGCATCGGCTGGGCGCTCCTCCAGGCAGCGCGGCTGCATCGCGGCCGGATGGGCGACAAGCTCACGCAGGTCGGGCTGTTCGCCGGCCAGGAGCAGGTCATCCAGGCGCTGGCGGCGCAGGGGCTGATGACGATGGGCGATCTCGCGACGATCCTGCGCGTACGCCCGCCCACGGCCTCGAAGACAGTCTCGCGGCTGGCAGGCCTTGGCCTCGTCGAGCGCCGCACGGAGCCCGGCGATGCCCGGATTGTGCGGGTTCAATTGACGGAGGCGGGGTCCGAGCGCGCAAAGCAGATCGCCACGCTCTGGGATGAGGTCGAGGACGAATTGCTCGAAGGCTTCGACGGCAAGGACCGTAAGCGCATGCGCAAGCTCCTGCGCAAGGCGGCGAAGAACCTCGCCGATCTCACGGGCGCCGATGCGCGCGGGCTCGAGGCCGCCGACGAGGATGCCGAGGAACCGGAGGCTCTGGAAGCCGAGATCGTCGAGATCAAGCCGCACGAGCCTGCCCTCCCGACCGAGCCGCCGCTGGCCGCAAACAACTGAAGCTGCCCTGCGCCGAGCGCAACATGACTTTGCGCTCGCACGCCCTGCTCACCGCCGTCGCGACGCGCTATGCTCGCGGGCGATGGATCAGCGTTCCCCCAACATCGACGTGCAGAGCCCGGAAGACCGCCGCAAGCGGCTGATCGCCATCGGGTTGATGTGCGGTGCCTTGTTCTGCTTCGCCTGCCTCGATGCAACGGCGAAGTGGTTGTCGGATCACGTCGATCCGCTGCAGGTCGTCTGGGCGCGCTATCTCGGCAGCGTCCTCGTCGTCTCGGTCTTCGTCAACCAGTACACCACGCCCGGTGTCAGCCGCACGATGCGCCCGTGGCTGCAGGGGATACGCTCGCTGCTGCTGCTGGGCTCGACGATGCTTAACTTCACGGCGCTTAAATACCTGCAACTCGCCGAGACCGTCTCGATCCAGTTCGCGACCCCCTTCCTCGTCGCCCTGCTCGCGGGGCCGATGCTGGGGGAATGGGTCGGGCCGCGCCGGATGATCGCGATCTGCATCGGCTTTCTCGGCGTGCTGATCGTGACCCGCCCGGGCTTCGGGGGACTGCATCCGGCGGCCTTCCTCTCCATGGCGAGCGCGGTCTGCTACGCGCTCTACGGGATCACGACGCGGATGCTCGCCGCGAGCGATTCCTCGCGCACCACGATGTTCTATTCCGGCCTCGCCGGCGTCGCCCTGATGACCCCGATCCTGCCCTTCGTCTGGTCGACCCCGCAATCGCTGATGGTCTGGCTGTTCCTCGGATCGGTGGGCTTCTACGGTGCCTTCGGCCACTGGCTCCTGATCCTTGCCCACGCCCGAGCCCCCGCCCCCATCCTCGCCCCCTTCATCTACGGCCAGCTCCTCTGGATGCTGCTGCTCGGCTATATCGTCTTCGGCGATCTCCCCGACCGCTGGACCATGATCGGAGCCGGCGTGGTGATCTCGTCGGGGTTGTATCTGCTGTATCGGGAGCAGACGCGGCGGGGTGGGTGAGGGTGGGGCGGGTCGGGACCGAGCGCTGCAAGCGCTTGCGCTTCAGCACGTTCACAGATTTTTCAGACGCGCCGCCAGATACTTGAAAGTTTCGCCGATGACCTGAACCTTCTTCATGTCCGGGTGAGCAGCCAGCCAAATCTCTCGCTTTCGCCAGAGCTCCGAGCCTAGAATCGGCACCAGATCGTCAAAGAGACTACCGACATAGGTCGGAGCCAGGCCGATGCCGAAGCCGGACCTGATCGCGGCGACCTGGGCCAGCGAACTGTTCGTAACGAACTTCGGTCGGGAACTGCTGTCCAGTGTGGCCTGCCATGCATCATCGGGAATCGAACTCCGCTGGGAGAACGTTACCAGCGGGTGCTGTCGAACTGATTGGAGATCCGGTGGCGGGTCGTTCTTCTGCATATAGCCCCGCGATGCAAACAAGCAAAACGAAATTGTGCCAACTCTTCTGGCAATAAGATCCGGCGCAATTGGGCGTGCGAGACGTACTGCAATCTCTGCCTCGCGCTGAAGAAGATCGACTGAATCGTTGTCAACGATGAGCTCCATCGTCGTCTCAGGGTACTGCTCGCCGAGCCTTGTCAGGATCGGCGTCAAAACATAGATCCCCAGACCCTCTGTCGCCGAAATCCGGACCACCTTCTTCACTTGACGATGCTGGTTCATCGCCTCTTCATTCAGCGCGTTCGCAGCGCTTTCGACTGCTGCAGCCTTCTCCAGGAGCAGTTTGCCAGAGTCCGTGAGCGCATAGCCCGAATTCACACGGTCGAACAGAACCAGACCGAACGACGCTTCAAGTGCTGCAATCCTGCGTCCAACAGTCGGCTGCGACGACCCCAGCCGCTTCGCTGCTTCGCTGAGGCTGCCCCATCTTGCCACAGCAAGAAAATAAGGAACGTCATCTATCCAATGCATCATTCATTTATGAATGGGATTGAACAGAGATTGTCAATGGGAAAAACCTCCGATTCGCGCGATTAAAGGTTGTGACCTTTTTGAAAGCAAATCTGATGTCTTACAAATTTAAACGTTACCTCAAAAGTCCCTCTACTCTGATCGCCTTCTGTATGGGGGCAATTATGTATCTCTCATATGCAGCTGCGCACTCATCATGGAGCAATTTTGCGCTCGTCGGCACCGCCCTGTTCGTAGGCGTTTGCCTTCCAACGTATTCAAGAATGAGTAATCGTTCCGAGGAGTGGATTAATCTGAAGACCGCTCTGGTTACTCTAGGTAGGGTCGGGAGATTCATCCCGCAATTCCTGTTCAATTTTGCTGTTTTCTGGGTGTTTGTTCAAGGCAGGGTGATTACGGACGGTGCGTTGGACGGCATCGGCGGCATCGGTGGAGTCGCACTCTTGACCACTCTCGCCTCTCAAGGCGCACAGTATGCCGCCTTGATATTCTACAATCGCGGTTTCGGAAATCAAAATATGAACGTTTTGCTTGCTCTTTCAACCAACGTGATGATTACGGCTTTGGCGACAACGGGCCTTCCTTTAGTCAAGCCTCTATTCGTAACTGGAAGCCTGTTCTTCGGTGGCATAGTTTTCGGTATTGGTGTGCTGTCGGACATCCGGGGTAGGTGGTTTCCTCGTCGAGGGATCGGAGTATTCTTCGGTACTTTCAATCCATTTCACGTCACGCACATCGAAATTATTCGACAGGCACTCCGAGAGAGAAATTTAGCAAAAATCCTTGTTCATCCAACGATTGTTCCAAAGTTACATGCTCAAGCGTTGGAAAAGAACCAGATCGAACTTAAAGGAAACGAAGGCGGGCTAGATGTATTGCAGAAAACCAAAGAAGCCGATGCGAACGTCAACTATTTTCCGACCGGAAACCGCTTCTATCCTCCTGAAACTCGGCGTCTCCTGATTGAACTGGCATTGGAAGAAGCCGGATTGAAGGATAAAGTCAACGTTCTCTGGTTGCCTGAGATCTATCAGGAACATGGCTTCCATGGGGTTGTTTCTGAAGTTCGAAGACTGTACCCAGGCGTGTCGATACATGGGTTACACGGAAGTGATCTTGGCGGGATGTGGGTGAGGAGCATCTACGACGAGTGTGGCTGGATCTACCCACTGCCGATCCGTCGTCAGAACAAGGTTTCGGCTACCGCGATCAGGAAGGGGGAGAAGGGGATGACAACGAACGCCGTTGATAAAATTTTGACACATCTGCGCTCCGGAGAAACTGATTTTCATGTCGCCGGACGCAATTATCGCAACTGTAATGGCATCCTTAAACATATTGATGCTGAAGGAGTGAGGATATGATAAAAAATAAATTAGAATTGAAAATTGCATCTGACGCAAATGATCATTTAAAAACGGTTGCAGTGCGAACAATTGTCTATATTAGCGAGCAAAATTGTCCTTGGGATGAATAATTCGATGGGAACGACTATGCCGCAACGCATATAATTGGCCAAGTAGACGGAGAGCCTGTTGCAACGGCGCGAATTCGCTGGTTTGCTGGTTTTGCTAAGCTCGAACGTCTTGCGATTCGGCGAGAATTTCGAGGGCGCGGTTATGGTCATGAATTGCTAAAGTTCCTGATCCATCTTTGCCAAAGCAAAGGTTTTTCCTGCATCTATCTGCACGCGCAGTCGCAGTTGAAGGGTTTTTACGAAGGATACGGCTTCTCCCAGATCCGCGAGCCTTTCGGCTTCTCCGATCACAAATATTTCGAGATGAAGGCCAGTCTGCCGCTCGTCAACCAGAGCTTCGGGCTCGAACAAGGCCCGCACATTCTGAACCGGCCAGAAGGGACCTGGCACACACCCGGCGTACTGGAGGCTTCTGTTGATCGAATGAGTCCTTCACCGATCTTGTGCCAAGACGAATCGGACATCGCAGCTTAAGCTTAAGTTTAAACCTCACTCTAGAAGGAATTTAGCATGTCAACATTAGTCGTTATGGATGTTCAACGGGAATACTTTACTCCCGGTCGCCCATTCTACCTCGCAGACGGGGCAGACAGTCTCGAAAGCGCCCGAGCAGTGCTCGACCATGCACGCGCCAGAAACTTCAACATTATCCATGTCCAGCACCTTCAGGACGGCGACCTGTTCAACAAGAATGGTGAACTGGGACAATTCATGGACGGGTTCGAGCCTGAACAGGGCGAACATCATGTCGTCAAATCCCAGCTCGCGGCATATACCAACCCGGCCTACGGCGACTTGATCGAAAGCTTTGACCAGCGGCCGATTTACGTCATCGGCTACGGTTCTTCGATGTGCTGCCTCGCCACAATTGTGACTGGTGCCAGCAAGGGACACCGCTATACGCTTGTCGCCGACGCTTCCTGGGCGAAATCCGGCGGAGGAATCGAGGAAGGTTCGATGCACCGGCACATGGTTGCTGCGCTCGGTATTCACGGATCCGTCTGCCAGAGCGGTGATGTCTTGCAAGCTTGATCCCCCGCACCCAACTCCGCCGCCCCCAGCACCCCCGCGCTATCCCCCAGCGCATTCACCAATATCGGCGTCTCGAGGCAATCGTTGAAGACGATCCTCGTGATCCGTTCGTGCAGCGCCTCGGCGATGCCGGGCAGGTTGGCGAGGCCTCCGCCGAGGATGATGGCGTCGGGGTCGAGGATGGCGATGGTGTTGGCGAGGCCCTTTGCGAGGTGGTCGAAGAGGCCGTCGAGGACGTCTGCGGCGATCGCATTTGCCGCGCCCGCCTGGGCGGCGATGGCGGGGACGTCGAGCGTGACGCCGGTGCGCCGTGCATATTCGGCTTCCACCGCCGGGCCGGAGACGTAGCGCTCGAGGCAGCCGTTGCGGCCGCAATAGCAGGGCGGGCCGGCGGGATCGAGCACGTGGTGCCCCCATTCGCCGGCGATCCCGTGCCGCCCCTCGTGGATGCGCCCGTCGGTGACGATCCCGGCGCCGCAGCCGGTGCCGATGATCACGCCGAAGACGGTGCGATGGCCCTTGCCCGCGCCGCCGAGCGCTTCGGCCAACGCAAAGCAGTTCGCGTCGTTCTGGAGCGCGAATGAGCGCCCGATCGCTTCTTCGAGATCGGCCTTGAAGGGCTTGCCGTTGAGCACCGTCGCGTTGCAGTTCTTGAGGAGGCCGGTGCGGGTGGAGAGCGAGCCCGGGGTGCCGATCCCAAGCGTGTGCGGCGCGCTCTCGATATCGGCGCAGAGGTCGCGATAGAGCGCGGCGATGGCGGCGATCACGTGCTCGTAGCCGCGCCCGGCCTGCGTCGGCACCCGCCGGCGGCGGATTTCGCGCGAGGTCTCGTCGAGGACGACACCCTCGATCTTGGTGCCGCCGAGGTCGATGCCGAGTTTCATGAGGGGCTCCTGTGTTTCTTGCCGAGGCGGCGGCACCGAGGCACCGCCACCCTCCTGCACCGCCCTGGAGTGTCATCCCCGGCGGCGCGCAGCGCCGGGAAGGGGATCCAGCTGTGCCGGCGATGAAGCGCACCCTGCCACGCAAGCTGCATGAACCTCACGATCCCCTTCCCTTCCGCCGCAAGCGCGGCTCCAGCCGGGGATGACACCGAGGGGCGTGCAACTGCATTTCGCCTGTCAACCTGCAGCACCCTTTCGTGTCACCCCCCACGGATCGGCCTGAACACCGCGTCGCCCTTGCCGGCTGGGTCCGCCGCCATGGCCTCGGCGACGGCGGGGTCGCGGCGGTTGCCGTAGCGGGCGACGCGCAGGTCCGCCTGCGCCTTGTGGCCGGCGAAGTTTTCCATGGCGCAGATGCGCGAGCAGTATTCGCCGATCACGGCGGTGGCCTCGGGCGTCACGCGCTGGTGGGTGATGGTCTTGAGGAACTTGCCCACCCACAAGCCGCCCGTATAGCGCGCCGCGCGCATGGTGGGGAGGGTGTGGTTCGTGCCGATGACCTTGTCGCCATAGGCGACGTTGGTCTCGTGGCCGATGAAGAGCGAGCCGTAATTGCGCATGTTCTCGAGGAACCACGCATCGCGGCGCGTCATCACCTGAACGTGCTCGTAGGCGAGTTCGTCGGCGGCCTGCGCCATCTCCTCGTAGGTGTCGCACAGGATGATCTGCCCGTAATCGTTCCAGGCCTGATGCGCCACCTCCGCGGTCTCCAGCGTCTGGAGCTGGCGCTCGATCTCCTGCAATGTCGCCTGCGCGAGCTCCTCGCTGTTGGTGATCATTGCGGCAGGCGAGGTCGGGCCGTGCTCGGCCTGGCCGAGCAGATCGGTGGCGCAGGTCTCGGCGTCGCAGCTGTCGTCGGCGATGACGAGGGTTTCCGTCGGGCCCGCGAGAAGATCGATCCCGACACGCCCGAACAACTGCCGCTTGGCCTCCGCAACGAAGGCGTTCCCCGCGCCGACGAGCATATCGACGGGCTCGATGTCCCTGGTGCCGATGGCGAGCGCCGCCATGGCCTGCACGCCGCCGAAGGCGTAGATCTCGTCGGCCCCCGCCATCACCATCGCGGCGATGACATACGGGTTGGGCGCACCCCCGTGGGGCGGCGCGGCGGCGGCGATGCGCCTGACGCCCGCGACCTTGGCGGTCACGACCGACATCAGCGCCGAGGCGATGAGCGGGTACTTGCCGCCTGGAACATAGCAGCCGACGCTGTCCACCGGGACGTGGCGATGGCCGAGCACCACACCGGGCAGCGTCTCGACCTCGACGTCGCGCAGGCTGTCGCGCTGCACCTCCGCGAAGCGCTTCACCTGCTCGCGGGCGACCCGAATATCCTCGATCGCCTGCGCCGGGACCCTGGCGATCGCATCGTCGATCTCCTTCTGGCTCAGGCGGAAGCTCTGCGGGTCCCAGTTGTCGAACTTGCGGGAATACTCGCGCACCGCTTCGTCGCCGCGCGTCTCGATGTCTTCCAGAATGGCTTCGACGGTCTGGCGGACCTTCTTGCTGGCGGCGGCGACGTCGGCAGCCGGACGGCCGCTCTTGATATGCCGGATCATTCTTTTCTCCCTTTGCGAGTCTTCTTCATCTTGCGTTCAGGTTAGCACTGATCTGACTGGCGTTGGAGCCGCATGAGAATACAGATGCTTTGTGGTGTACTGCGGACATTTCGATGCTAAGCAATATGCGAGGGCGGAGGCTGGAGATCCGGACGTGACGACGACACGACAACGGGCGACGTTCCTTCGAGACGGCGAGTGTCTTCTCGAAGGGCTCCGGATGGGCGGCGTCGGCGTCTGGCGTTGGAAGATCGATAGTGACGCCCTCGAGTGGACGCCCAATCTCGAAGCCGTCCACGATCTCGCCCCGGGCTCGTTCGACGGCAGTCTGTCGAGCTTCCAGCGCGACATTCACGCAGACGATGCACAGGCCGTCTGGGCCCGCATCCAGGACACGTTGCTGACGGGCGCACCCTACCGCACAGTCTATCGCACAGCAGCACGCCAGGACGGCGAGACGCTGTGGATCGAGGCCTCGGGCGGGATCGTCACCGGCGAGGACGGGGCAAGGTATCTCACCGGCATCTGCCAGGATGTCAGCGCGAGAGTGCAGGGCGAACGCGAGTTGCAGCGCCGCCTGCGCCAGCAGAAGGCGATCGCGCAGTTCGGGTCGTTCGCGCTGGCGGAGGACGATTTCCAGAAGATCCTCGACGAAGCCGTTTCCGTCGCCGCCGAGGTTCTCGACCTGCCCCTTACCAAGATCCTGCAATTTGCGGATGCCGCCGATCAACTGGTGCTCAAGGCCGGGATCGGCTGGAAGGAGGGGCTTCTCGGCGTGGCGGCGGTGGGTATCGAGCGCGAGTCGCAGGCGGGCTACACCCTGATCGACGACGCGCCCGTCGTCGTTGTGGATCTCCTCACGGAAACGCGATTCGACGGCCCGCAGCTGCTCCATGATCACGGCGTGCGCAGCGGCATGAGTGTCGTCATTCCCGGCGTGGACAAGCGCCCGTTCGGGGTCTTCGGCGTCCATGCCACGTCGATCCGGCCCTTCAGCGCTTCCGACGTCGAATTCTTCGTTGCGCTGGCCAACATCGTCGCCAACAGCGCGCGCCACCATGCGGCGCACGCGCAGCGCGACCTTCTCCTGCGCGAGATGGCGCATCGCGCCGGAAACATGCTCCAGCTCGTCAGCACGATTGCCACCCAGACCTTTGTCGGCAATGCCGACATCGACGCGGCCCGCCATTCGTTCTCGGAGAGGCTCGGGTCGCTTTCGCGCGCCAATTACCTCGTGGCCCAGGGCGGCTGGAGCGCGACGCGGATTCTCCTGCTGCTGGAGCAGGCGCTGCAGCCGTTCCGGCAACGCCTGACGCTCCACGGCCGCGACATCCTTCTGCCGCCGGACCTCAGCTTCGATCTCGGCCTGATCGTGCACGAACTCGCCACGAACTCGGCGAAATACGGCACCCTCGGCGCGCAGGACGGGCACGTCGCCATCCGCTGGAGCATGAGCCTCGGCACGGACGGCATTCGGACGCTCAGGCTCGTCTGGGACGACCCGCTCACCACGGCGACGAAAGACCGGCGGGGGACCGGGTTCGGGGGCAAGCTGCTTTCCGCCCTGATCGAGCGCAAGTGGGCCGGCGCGATCGAGATCGATACCGGAGCAGGCTACCGCTTCTCCCTGTCGATACCCGTTCCCGCCGAGGCGCGCGGAATCGACGAGCCCTGACGCGTCTCGACTCGACTCGACTTGACTTGGCGAACGCCGGACTTAAGGGTTCGCCGTTCGATCAAGCCGAGGAAAAACGATGTCAGATCCCGCCCCGCACATGGACCCCAGGCGCTCGTTCCAGGGGCTGATCCTGACGCTCCAGCAGTTCTGGGCGGAGCGCGGCTGCGTCATCCTGCAGCCATATGACAGCGAGGTCGGCGCGGGCACGTTCCACCCGGCGACGACGCTTCGCGCCATCGGCCCGCGCAACTGGCGTGCGGCCTATGTCCAGCCCTCGCGCCGCCCGACCGATGGCCGCTACGGCGAAAACCCCAATCGCCTCCAGCACTATTATCAATTCCAGGTGATCCTGAAGCCGAGCCCCACCGATATCCAGGATCTGTATCTGGAGAGCCTGCGCGCCATCGGCATCGACACGAAGCTGCACGATGTCCGCTTCGTCGAGGATGACTGGGAGAGCCCGACGCTCGGTGCCTGGGGGCTCGGCTGGGAATGCTGGTGCGACGGGATGGAGGTCTCGCAGTTCACCTATTTCCAGCAGGTGCTCGGCATCGAGTGCTCGCCCGTCGCCGGCGAGCTGACCTACGGCCTCGAGCGCCTCGCGATGTATGTGCAGGGCGTAGACAACATCTACGATCTGAACTTCAACGGCCTCGAGGGCGAGGACCGCGTCAGCTACGGCGACATCTTCCTGCAGGCGGAGAAGGAGTATTCCCGGCACAATTTCGAGCACGCCGATGTCGAGATGCTGTTTCGCCAGTTCCGCGACGCCGAGAACGCCTGCCGCAGCTATCTCGCGGCCGGCGACAAGGGCGAAACCCACGACATGGTCCTCCCCGCCTACGACCAGTGCCTCAAGGCGAGCCACGTCTTCAACCTGCTCGACGCCCGCGGCGTCATCTCCGTGACCGAGCGACAGAGCTACATCCTGCGCGTCCGGGATCTGGCGAAAGCCTGCGGCGAGGCTTGGCTGCGCACGGAAGTCGGGGGGAAAGCTGCATGAGCGACCGCAACAAGCGCCTTGTCCGCGTCCAGATCGAGCGGACCTCGTTTGATTTCGTTCTCGCGGCGAATTCCGATACGGGCGTCGCCAAGATCAGCGGGCTTGCCGTCCTGGAGGATCTGGCCGGGCTGCACGATCTCGGGCATGTGGAGGTCACGATCTGGGGCTCGACGGTGGAGCAGCTGCGGGTGCTTGCGCGGACTTGGCCTGATCGGTTCAACGGCATCCCGGAGGATTATTTCGGCGTGTCTTCGGACGAGGAGCATCGCTTCGACATCTTCATCGCGGCAGCCCGCTTCGTCACCGTGGTCAACCTGCTGAACGCGGCGCATGGCGGGCAGATCGTCATCCACGCGGATGCATCGGAGGACGGCCGGCTCGATTACGTCTCGCAGGTGGAGATCTCCGCCACACGGGCATGATCTGTCGCAATGTCGATTTTCGACGTTTGCACACGCATGACTGCATTCTTGTAGACATTACCCCTAATGGTTGCTAAACGTAACGCATGCTCTTTTCGCGTGTACAGGCGTTTCCGCACGATTCCCTCGAAGCCTTCATCGCCCGTTGGCAGGGGCGCGAGGGCGGGCAGGAACGGGCGAACTACCAGCTGTTCCTGATCGGCCTGTGCCGAGCACTCGGCCTGCCCGAACCCGATCCAGCGGATGCAACGCACGAGCGCAACGATTATGTGTTCGAGCGCGCGGTGATCCGCCGCTGCAAGGGCGGCGGCGGCGCGACGGCCCGGATCGATCTCTACCGACGCGACGCCTTCGTGCTCGAAGCCAAGCAGAGTCGGATGCGGGAGGGGGACGCGCCCCGCCGCACCACCAGAGGCAATGGAAAGGATCTGATGCGGTCGGCCAAGGCGCAGGCGGTGGAGTATGCCCGCTCCCTCCCCGAGGATCACAGGCGGCCACCCTTCATCCTGGTCTGCGACGTCGGTCGCGTCATCGACGTCTACGCGGACTTCTCCGGCACCGGAGCGCGCTATGCACCCTTCCCCGATCGCCGCAGCTTTCGCATCCATCTCTGCGATCTGCGCCGGCCCGAAATCCGTGAGCGGCTGCAGCGGATCTGGTGCGCGCCGCATCTGCTCGATCCCGCGGGCGCGGGCTCAGTATCCGACGCTGCGATCCACGACGTTGCTCAACTCGCCACCCGCTTCCAGCGTCCTGATCTGCTCGACGATGAGCTTTCCGATCGTCTCCGGGTTGCTCATGGCGGCGTTGTGTGGAGTAACGACAACGCCCGGATGGGTCCACAGGGGAGAATCCTCCGGCAGCGGCTCCGTTTCGAAAACATCGAGGCTCGCGGCCTTCAGCTTGCCCTCCTCGAGCGCGCGCAGGATATCCTGTTCCACCTGCAACCCACCCCGCCCTGCATTGACGAGCACCGGCCCGCCCAGCCGTCCGTCCTGCGCGAGCCGCGCGAACAGGTCGTAGTTGAGGATTCCCCGCGTGCTGTCCGTCAGGGGAAGGAGCACGACGAGGATATCGGTGCGCGCCAGAAATGCGTCGAGCCCCTCCTCCCCAGAGAAGGTGGCGAGGCCCTCGATCTGCTTGGGACGGCGCGACCAACCGGCCACGTCGAAGCCCATCACGGCGAGCTTGCGGGCTGCGTCCTCGCCGAGAACGCCGAGCCCCATCAGGCCGACGCGAACGTCGCCCGCCGCAGGCTGGAACCTGTCGTCATCCCAGAGGCGTTCACGCTGCTGCGCCGCGTAGCGCGGCTGCTGGCGCAGATGCATGAGACAATGGAGCACGACATACTCGCTCATGCGGGCGGTCAGGTCCTCGTCGACGACGCGCACGATCGGCACGTCGGGCAGGCGGTCGTCCCCCATCAGGTGGTCGACGCCGGCTCCGAGCGAGAAGATCGCGGCGAGATTGGGCAGGCCGGCGAGCGAGCCCGGCGGATGCTTCCAGGAGACGGCATAATGCACCTCGCGGCGATCGAAGATATCTCCGACGGCGACGACGCTGCGATCAGGCAGGAGCCTCTGCAGGCGTTCGATCCAGACATCCCGGTCCCAGCCCGACAGGGCGACGAGCAAGCTCACGGTTTTTCATCCTCTACGCGCTCGATCACGAGCGGCCTCTCAGGCTGCACTTCTTCCCCCACCCGGTACGCGGCGAGCACGGCCCGGGCGGCTGCATCCGCCGCTGAATCGTCACGGGCGTGGACGAAGGCGAGCGGAGTATCACCATCGACCCTGGCGCCGATCGTCGCAAGCGCATCAAGCCCAACCCCATGATCGATTTCGTCCTCCGGTCTCGTCCGCCCACCCCCCAGCGAGACGACCGCGACGCCGAGATCGCGCGTGGCGATCGCCTGGACGATGCCCGGTCGCTCCGGATAAACCGGGCGGATGACGGCGGCGCGGGGGAGATGCGCCGACGGATTTTCGAGGAGATCGCCGGGGCCGCCGAGCGCCTTGACCATGCCCGCGAAGATCTCCGCCGCGCGCCCCGATGTGAGCGCGTTCTCGGCCCGCGCCAGCCCGTCCTCGCGATCGGACGCCAGCCCGCCGAGCACCAGCATCTCGGCGGCGAGCGCCATCGTGACGCCGTGGAAGCGACTCCGGCGATGCGCGCCGGTGAGATAGGCGACGGCGTATGCGACCTCGAGCCCGTTGCCGGCGGCGCTCGCCAGCGGCTCGTTCATGTCGGTGAGCAGCGCGGTGGTGGGGAGCCCCGCCCCGTTGGCGACGAGCACGAGGCTGCGGGCGAGATCGCGGGCGTCGTCGGTCTTTTCCATGAACGCGCCGGAACCGGCCTTGACGTCCATGACGAGCCCCTGCAGCCCGGCCGCGAGCTTCTTGGAGAGGATCGAGGCCGTTATCAGGTCGAGCGATTCCACCGTCCCCGTGACGTCTCGGATCGCATAGAGGCGTTTGTCGGCGGGGGCGAGATCCGCCGTCTGGCCGATCACCGCGCAGCCGACTTCGCGGGTGACGCGCCGGAAGAGTGCGATATCGGGCTGCGAGACATAGCCGGGAATCGAATCAAGCTTGTCGAGGGTGCCTCCCGTATGGCCGAGGCCGCGCCCGGAGATCATCGGCACGAAGCCGCCGCAGGCAGCGACGATGGGGGCGAGCGGCAGGCTTACCGTATCGCCGACGCCGCCGGTGGAGTGCTTGTCGAGCACGGGGCCGGGGAGATCCCATTCCAGCACCGATCCGGAGCGCATCATGGCGCGGGTGAGCGCTACGCGCTCCTGCACCGAAAGCCCCCGGAAGAACACCGCCATGGCGAAGGCCGCGGCCTGCCCTTCCGAGACGCTGCCCCGCGTCAGCCCCTCGATCAGGAATGAGATTTCTTCGTCGGCCAGGGTACGTCCATCGCGTTTGCGGCGAATGATCTCCTGCGGCAGCATGGTCATCGCGGGGCCTTTCGTGGAGGGATGGCGTCAGTAGCCGTTGATCGTCGAGACGAAGAAGCGGATGAGGTCGCGCAGGTCCGATGCGGCGATCGCTGCGACATCCTTCGTCTCCGCGTGCGAGGGCGAAGCGCCCTTGATGCCTGCGGCGTAGTTCGTCACGACCGAGAGTGCGGCGACGTCCAGCCCGTAATATCTGGCGAGGATCACCTCGGGGACCGTCGACATGCCGACGAGATCGGCCCCGAGAACGCGCGCTGCGCGGATCTCCGCCGGCGTCTCGAAGCTCGGGCCGGAGAACCACATATAGACGCCCTCGTGCAGCTTGACCCCCTCTTCCGCCGCCGCGACCTGGAAGATCATGCGCAGGGTTTCCTCATAGGCCTCCGTCATGGAGACGAAGCGCTGGTCGCTGGGCTCGCCGATGAGGGGATTCATGCCCGAAAAGTTGATGTGGTCCGTGATGCACACGATGCTCCCCGGCGGCATGCCGAGATGCAGCGAGCCCGAGGCGTTCGTCAGGATCAGGGTTGGATTGCCCAAGCGCGCCAGCACGCCGATCGGAACCCGCATGGCGGCGGCGTCGCCGTTCTCGTAGTAATGCGCCCGGCCCTGCAGGATCACGACGCGCCGATCGGCCAACGTGCCCGCGACCAACGTCCCGGTATGGCCGGATACGCCGCTTTGCGGGAAGTGCGGAATGTCCGCGTAGGGGATGCTGATCGGATCCTTGATGTCATCGACGATCTTGCCCAGGCCGGTGCCCAGGATGACCGCGCAATCGATGTCCCCGCCGATCCTTGCTTTGAGAAACGCTGTTGCTGCTGCGATCTGATCTTCGATCATGGCACCACTCCGATCGGTATCGTTTCGATCCGTCATTCCAGATGGTCCGGGCCGAAGGCGAAGGGCAGCAATTCGTCGAGGGTGAAGGTCCTGCGCAGACCCTCCGGCCCGGCGATGTGGATCTGCGTTGTCGCGTCGGCGAATTCGCGAATGCGCTGACGGCACGCGCCGCAGGGCGTGACCAGTCCCGGGCCGTCGCCGATCACGAGGATCGCCCTGATCCGCCGCCCGCCGCAGAGGAGCATCGCAGAGATCGCTCCCGCTTCCGCGCAGGTGCCGACGGGATAGGCCGCGTTCTCGACATTGCAGCCCGCATGGAGATTGCCCGCCTCATCCTCGACCGCCGCGCCGACGGTGAAGCGCGAATAAGGCGCGTAGGCGTTGGCCTGCGCGCGCAATGCCGCTTCGAACAACCGATCAAGCGTCATGAACTCGATGACCTCCACGTCCAGCTGCACCTATTTCGCGCAGATTCGACGCAGAAGGGCAATCAAGAATGGCCGGCGTGCGCGGCTTTGTAGGACGAGGGTGACTGGCTGCCCGCAGCCGTGGTCGCGCGGCGTGCCCGGCGGCGCTGCGTGGCGCAATGATAGGCGCCCGCCAGGACCTCGCGGGCGCGTCGCACCTCGCCAGTGCCGCGCTCGTCGAGCAGGGCTGCAATCTCCCCCATCACGGCATCGATGCTGTGAGCGAGCCTGTCACCTTGCGCGTCGCAATGCTGGCGATGATCGGGGTGCTGATCCGGGCGCATGAAGGGTTCGTACCGCAAGGCGTGATTCCTGTAACAGAACGGAACGACGATGCCGCGACTAAGCCGCGAATTTCGGCGAGTTCGCGGCAGGACGTAATTTTTTCGACCCACGCGGAACTTTTAGCGGGATAAACGTCAGCTTAGGCTACAAAACGTAATCAAAGGTTATTTCATAGCAGTGAATACAATTATTACGTCCGGGCGCGCCAAGGGAATGTTTCGGGCACAAAGGCGCGAAAAGAGGCAGCGATGCTGTCCTTTTCGCCTTGGCGATCCATGCGGCAGGGCCTATATTGTTGCAGTGCGGTAACGCGATTGGTTTCGCGGTACTCATCGCCCTCCTTGGGCGTTTCCTCCCTAGACTTGGGCCGCCTGCGAAGGCGGCCTTTTTTTTGGCCCCTACAGGTTCGACAAGGCGCCAATTCGGCATGGCGCCGGCCTTCATCGGCGCGACTGCAGCAAATCGGCAGTGGCCGGCGACGACGAACGGCCGCCCCTCGGGACGGCCGTTGCGCAGATCATGCGATGGTGAAGCCTCAGCTGAGCTGGCGCTTGACGTCGGACAGGCCGTCCTTGATCAGCTGACCGCCGAGTTGCCCCTGCACCGAGCCGCGCAGCACTGTCTCGGAAGCCGCAACGGCTGCGGAAATAGCCGCGTCGCGCACCTCGATCATCGCCTGCGTCTCCGCCTGGGCAATCTTGGCTTCCGCAGAGGCCGTGCGCCGGGCAATGAAATCCGTAAGGCGGATCTCGGCTTCCCTCGAGATACGCTCGGCCTCCTCGCGGGCGGCGGCGACGATTTCGGCCGCTTCACCCTCGGCGCGCTCGCGCTTGCGCTCGAATTCAAGCAGCAGCGCCTCGGCCTCGGCGCGCAGGCGGCGCGCCTCTTCGAGCTCGGAGGAGATCCGCTGGGCCCGCTTGTCGAGGCCCGCGCCGATCTTTCCGAACACGCCGTAATGATGGAGCACATAGAACAGGATCAGCGTCGCGATCGCCGTCCAGAGCGTCGTACTTGCGAAAATTGCCGCCATTTGACTGCCCTTCCTTAGCGTTGCATCGCCGAATCGAGCGCCGCCGAGATGGCGCTCGCGGGCGGAGCCTGGCCGGTCAGTTGCTCGACGATCGCCATGGCGGTTTCCTCGGCGATGTCGCGAACGTTCGACATGGCTTCGTTCTTCCGGGCGGCGATGGTCTTCTCTGCCGTAGCCAGCCGTGCGGCGAGATCGGCTTCGAGGGTCGTGCGCTTTTCTTCGCTCTCGGAGGCGAGCTGGTCGCGCGTCTTCTGAGCGAGCGCCTGCGCCTTGGCCTTGGCCTCTGCGAGCGCCTTTTCATAGGCTATTCCGGCATCCTCGGCCTTCTTCTTGGCGAGAGCTGCCGTATCGAGGTCGCGCGCGATGGTGACCTGCCTCGTCTCCACGATCCCGTGAAGCCGCGGGGCGATGACGCGCACCATCAGCGTGTAGAGCACGCCGAAGGTGATCGCGAGCCAGATCAGCTGCGAAAGAAAGGTTTGCGTCTCGAAGGGCGGGAACGCGCCATTCGCGGCTTCCGCCAATGCAATTTCGGTTTCCATCGTGCCGACACCTCTTGCGTGCAAGCCGGACCTCCAAGGGCCCGGCTCGCAACGTCCAACCTTGAATGATCTCCAGCGAGATCGGTCTTCCAACAGTCGATCTGGTCCAGCCGGATCGACTGTTTTTGGATCAGCTTTCTTGGATCAGCCGTCCTGGATCAAATATCCTGGACCAGCCGAACCGGATCAACCGAACAGCAGGACCAGCGCGACGACCAGGCAGAAGATCCCCAGACCTTCGGCCAGAGCCGCACCGATGAACGCGCGGGCGAACTGTCCGTCGGAAGCCGACGGGTTGCGCAGGGCGCCGGAGAGGAAGTTGCCGAAGATGTTGCCGACGCCGATGGCGGCGAGGCCCATGCCGATGCAGGCGAGGCCCGCGCCGAGGAACCTGTAAGCGTCGAGCGAGGCGGCTGCAGTTGCCGGATCCATAGTAAACTCCTTGAGATTGAAGACAGGTTAGAGCTGGACGAGAGCGCTTATCTCAGTGACCGGGATGCAGCGCGTCGTTGAGGTAGATGCAGGTGAGCACCGTGAACACGTAAGCCTGGAGCCCGGCCACGAAGATCTCGAAGGCCACCATTGCGATGGTCATCAGGAAGGGCAGGGGCGCCAGGATCGAGGCGAAGCCGGCGGTCGCCAGTAGCGACACGATGAAGCCGGCGAAGACTTTGAGCGCGATGTGACCGGCGAGCATGTTCGCAAAGAGGCGCAGGCTCAGCGAGATCGGACGCGAGAGAAACGAGATGATTTCGATGACGGTGATGAAGGGCAGAAGCCATACCGGCACGCCCGACGGCACGAACAGCCCGAGGAAATGCGTGCCGTGCTTGATGAAGCCGTAAATCACCACGGTGCCGATGACGAGAATCGCGAGCGCGAAGGTCACGATGATGTGGCTCGTCACCGTGAACGCGCCGGGCACCATGCCGACGAGGTTGGCGACCAGCACGAACAGAAACAGCGAGAAGACCAGCGGGAAGAAGCGCATGCCCTCTTTTCCCGTCGACTCCCGCAGCATGTTCGCCACGAATTCGTACAGCGTCTCCGTGAACGACTGCCAGCGGTTCGGCACCAGAGCCGTCGCGCGGGTCGACATCATCATGCCGCCGACGATGAGACCGACGACGATCATCATGTAGAGACCCGAATTGGTCAGAGCCACGGGGGACTCGCCGATCGTCCCGAAGCGGACGATCTCGGTTATTCTGAACTGATCGAGCGGGCTCGCCATCGTGTCGTGGTCCTTGTGCTGAACTGCACGTTGTTACTTCGTCTCGTCGTTACCGGTCTCGTCGTTTCCGGAGCCGCCACGTGGCGCGGCTTCGGGGGGACTAGCCGAAGGCGCGTTGCGTTTCAACTCCCCCGACGCACGCAACATGTTGAGCATGCCCGCGCCGAAGCCGAGAAACATGCAAACGATAAGCCCCCAGGGCGACGTGCCGAACATCCGGTCGATCAGCCATCCGACGAGCGCCCCGGCGATCACGCCGGAGATGAACTCGGCCGAGAGGCGAAACGCCTGACCAAGTCCGCTCATGTTGGACGACCCGCGACGAGAGGCCTTCGCCGCATCGTCGCGCCCGTTCGAGATCTCTCCCAAGCGGGAATTGAGGCGTGCTAGCCTCGCGGATAGTTCGGCTTCATCGTCTGGGGACGGCCTGTTCTCGTCGCTACCCGGCCGTTTCGGATCAACCATGCTGGAACCGTTGCGGTGGGAAGAAACAAGGAAAACCAAGCCCCGTAAGCCGCGCGCACCATATTGTCGGCACCTTGGCCTGTCAAGGATCACGACAAATCAGGTAAGGCATTGAATTTACTAGCAAAAAGCGATTATCGCACAGTTTATGCTGCATTGCGGCAATTGCGTCACACGATTCAGACGACTTCGCGCAGCGCCGTGGCCCGCTCCAGATCGACGGAAACCAGCTGCGAAACGCCGCGTTCGGCCATGGTCACGCCGAAAAGCCGGTCCATCCGGGCCATTGTGATCGGATTGTGGGTGATCACGAGGAAGCGCGTCTGCGTGGTCTTCGCCATTTCGTCGAGCAGATCGCAATAGCGTTCGACATTGGCGTCGTCGAGAGGCGCATCGACTTCGTCCAGCACGCAGATCGGCGACGGATTGGTCAAAAACACGGCGAAAATCAGCGCCGTCGCCGTCAACGCCTGCTCACCGCCCGACAGAAGCGTCATCGTCTGGGGTTTCTTGCCGGGCGGGCGCGCGAGAATTTCGAGCCCGGCTTCGAGGGGATCGTCCGAATCGACCAGCGTCAGCTCCGCCGTGCCGCCGCCGAACAAAGTTGTGAACAAGTTGCGGAAATGGCCATTGACCAGCTCGAACGCCGCCAGCAGCCGCTCCCGGCCCTCGCGATTGAGGCTTGAGACGGCCTGCCGCAGGCGCTTGATCGCCTCGACGAGATCATCGCGCTCGCCGGCCAGCGAATCGCGCTTCTCCTCGATCTCCCGCAGCTCCTCTTCTGCGCGCAGATTGACGGCCCCGAGTCGCTCGCGATCCATCCTGAGCGCGGACAGCTTCGCGTCTGTCTCGTCAGCGGATGGCAGCTTCTCGCCCGGCGTCAGGCCGGCGAGCTCGTAGAGCCCGGTAGGGGTGGTCTGCATATTGTCGGATATGGCCTGGGCAATCTCGGCAGCTCGCGCCTTGAGTGCTTCGAGCCGCGCCTGCGAACCGGCCAGCGTCTCGCGTGCGGAACTGAGCGCCTGCAAGGCCTCGCGCGCCGTGCGATCCGTCTCGGCCAGGATCTTTTCGCCCTCCGCCAGGCGATCGGACCCATCGCGCCGCCGCGCCTCGGCGCTTTCGATCTCCGAGAGAAGCCCCCTTCTGCGCAGGAGGAAATTATCGGGCGCATCGCGCAGCTCCTCCAGCTCCTCGCGCGCCGCCTCGATCCGCTCGACGATTTCCTCGACGACAGCCGCCGCATTCGAGGCGCGCTCGCTCCAGTTGCCTATTTCGAGCGCGATCGCCTGCCGCCGCTTGCCCGCAAGCTCGACCTCGCGAATCAGCGATTGCAGCGCCGCTCGCGCTTCCGATGCCGCCGTGCGAGCCTCGGCGACGAGCGCCCGCGCTTCCAGCAGCTTTTCCTGCAGCTCGGGAGCCGGGGCGAGTTCGTCGAGTGCCTCGCGCGCCTCCCCCGCCCGCTCGCGGGCATCGCTTTCGCTGTCCGAGACGCGCGCCAGCGCCTCCTCCAGCCCGGAACGCTTCACGGAGAGATCGGCGGCCCGGCGCTGCGCCACCTGCACGCGCTCGCGCACCATGTCGAGCGACCGGCGCGCCTGCCTTGCGGCCTCGATCGCCTGCGATTCGCTCGATACCGCCATGCGGGTGGCGGCTTGCGCGAAATCGAGATCCCTGCGCAGCAATTCGCTCTCGTCGCGCGCCTGCGCCGCAGCTTTCTCCAGATCGCCCAGCCGATTGCGCTCGGCGAGGCGGCGGGCGGCGGCGGAGGGGGCTTCGGCGGCGGAAGTAAAGCCGTCCCAGCGCCAGATATCGCCCTCGCGGGAGACGAGGCGCTGGCCGGGGGCTAATCGATCGCGCAGCAGCCCGCCCTCGTCCCGCGCCACGATCCCGATCTGCGCGAGCGCGCGGGCGAGCGCGGGGGGCGCGGTGACGTGATTGGCGAGCGACATCGCACCACCCGGGAGTGGCGGATCGCCGGCCCCGTCGAGTTCGGCCCAGTGAACCGGGGCGGCGGGGTTCGAGGACGCGTCGAGATCCTCGCCGAGGGCCGCGCCGAGCGCCGTCTCGTAGCCGCGCTCGACGGAGACCTGGTCCAGCATCGGGGGCCATTCGCCCGCACTTGCGGTGGCAAAAAGCTTGGCGAGCGTGCGCATCTCGGTCTCAAGCCGCTGCGCCTTGCGCTCGGCCTCGCCCAGAGGCCCGCGCGCCCGCGTCTCCGCCTCGCGCGCCTGAGCCAGCGCCTCGCGGGCGGAGCCGGCGCGCTCCTCGGCCTCCTCGCCGGCCTCGATTGCGGCTTCCAGCTCGGCCTCCAGCGCATCGAGATCCTCGCCCGCCCCGGCATCGGACATGGCGGCGAGTTCGCCCTCGATCTTCTCGCGCTCGCGGGCAAAGCGCGAAACCCGCTCCGTCTCCTCACGCATCGTGCGCTCCAGCGCGCCGCGACGCGCGTTCAGATCCGAGACCTGCTCCTGCAGCGCATTGAACGCCTGCTCGGCCTTGGCGAGTTCGGCATCACGCAGCTCGACCTTCCCGGCATACTCGCCCTGCGCCGCCGCTGCATCCTCGCCGCCCTCGGCAAGAGCCTCCGCCTCGTCCTTGAGACGCAGGATGCTCGCCGCCGCGTCCCGCTGCAGAGCCTCCTGCCGCTCCCGGTCGCGGTCGAGCTCGACGAGGCGGCGTTCCAGCGTCGAGATCTTCTCCTTCGCCCGGCTCTCCTCGTTGTCGAGTTCCGCGCGCGCCAGGACGAGCCGCTGGAGGGCTGCGGCAGCGGCCACTTCCTGATCGCGAAGCCCCGGAAGCGCATGCGCCGCAATGGCTTGCAACCGCGCGGCCTCGGCCTGTTCGAGGGTGCGATCGGCGACGGTCTTCAACTGCTCCTGCGTCTGCGCCTCCGCCTGCGCCACCTGATCGCGCGCCTCGACAAAACCGATGAGCTGGAGCGCCGCCTCGTATTTGCGGATATCCGCGGAGACCGTGCGGTAACGCAGTGCCTGCCGGCTCTGGCGCTGGAGCGAGGACGCCTGCCCGTCGATCTGCTGGAGCACGTCCTCGATGCGCAGCATGTTTTCTTCCGCCGCGCGCAGGCGCAGCTCCGCCTCGTGACGGCGAGCGTGGAGGCCCGCGATGCCTGCGGCGTCTTCGAGGATGCGGCGGCGCGCCTGGGGCTTGGCTGCGATGATCTCGCTGATCTGGCCCTGCCGCACCATGGCCGCCGATCGCGCGCCCGTCGCCGCGTCGGCGAAGAGCAGCTGCACGTCGCGGGCGCGGACTTCGCGTCCGTTGATGCGGTAGGTCGAACCGGATTCGCGCTCGATCTTGCGCGAAATCTCCAAAATGTCGGAATCGTTGAAGCCGGCGGGCGCGGTGCGCGCGCTGTTGTCGATGGTGACGATGACTTCGGCGGTGTTGCGCGCGGGGCGGTTTCCCGAGCCCGAGAAGATGACGTCGTCCATCCCCGAGGCGCGCATGCTTTTGTAGGAGCTCTCGCCCATCACCCAGCGCAGGGCCTCGACGAGGTTGGACTTGCCGCAGCCGTTGGGCCCGATGATCGAGGTCAGCCCCGGCTCGATGAGGAAATCCGTCGGCTCGACGAAGGTCTTGAAGCCGATGATGCGAAGGCGCGTCAGCTGCATGGCCGCGCCTTTCGCCAGTTCACAGGAGCCGCAGACGGGCGCGCCGCGCACATCGATGCGCGCGGCTTTCGCTCGACACTAGAGCATGGGTGTGAGGATGCGCTCGAACTCGTCAATCGACATCGCCCCGGTATGACGCTCGCCGTTGATGAAGAATGTCGGCGTCGAATTCACGCCGCGCGCCTCACCCTCGGCCCTGACCAGATTGATGGCGTCATACAGAGACTGATCACGCAAGCAGGATTCGAATTTTTCCTGTGAGAAACCCGCCTGCCGCAGCATTTGAGCAAGCGCATCGAGGGGGCGCTCGACGAAAGCCCATTCGCGTTGCTTCTCGAAGAGCATGTCGACGATCGGCCAGTACTTCTCCTCGTCGCAGCGCGCGAGCATGAAACCGGCCATGGCGAGCGGGTCGAGGGGGAATTCACGAAGGACGAAGCGCACCTGCCCGGTATCGACGTAGCGCTCCTTCAGGGTCTTGTAGGTGGTGTTGTGGAAGTTGGCGCAGTGCGAGCAGGTCAGCGACGCATATTCGACGATCTCGACCGTCGCATCCGGGCTGCCGATCGACATATCGTCGAGGGGGCCGCGCACGGCGGGTTCGGCTTCGCCCGCAGCCTGATCGGAGGTCTGGGCAAAGGCGAAAAGATTCGGGGCGAGGATCGCGATCCCCACACCCGCCATCAAGGTCAACGCGTCACGCCGTGTGGTCATATCCTGGTCAACTCCGTCCTGGTACCAAGGCACAAATGGTTGCGCCTCAGATAAGTGCTTATCGACTTGTGGCAAGAATCAGAACGCTTTGGCAAGCCCGTGGGCCCCTCACGCTTTCGTGTTCCCCTTCACATCCGCGACAGCGCGCGATCCGAGGACGGCGCAGCCGAAGCGGGCGAGAGCGGCCTTGAGGCCATCGTCCTCGACATCCGCGACCAGCGCGTTGACCTCCCGCACCAATGCGGGATCGGGAGCGGGCTTTTCAACGATGCGCGGGGCGATGCGCTTCACGGGGCCCTGCCGGATCGTGATCCTGCCGACACAGGCCCAGCCATAATGGGCGTTGACCCGCTCGATCACCAGCGGCGTCATTTGCTGCAGGTCGAGCGCGAAGGCGCCTTCGACGCGCACCACGAGCGTCGCCGGATCGGGGCGGGCGTCAGGCCCCTCGCCGCGGCGGCGCCTGGGCCATTCCATCTTCAGCGGCTGCGAGAAGCTGGCCAGCGGTTCGCCGACGATATCGCCCCAGGAGGTGATCACGTCCGAGCCCGCAAAACCCTGCTTCGCCAGCGCTTCGGACATGCAGCCGTCGAGAAGCTCCGCCAGCGGCACGGCGCGCGGCTTGAAGCGGGACTTGTTCGTGAAGGCATTTTTGGCCATGTGGGCGCTCATGTCGGCGCTGTCGCATTTGACCGCGCGGGGCGATCGGCTAGAGGAGTATGCATGCTAACCGTTCCGCCTGCATCACGAAAGCCCGATCCGCGCGATCTCCTCGCCTGGTACGACCGGCATCGCCGCGCGCTGCCCTGGCGCGCGAAGGCGGGGACGCGGCCTGATCCTTATGCCGTCTGGCTCTCGGAGATCATGCTGCAGCAGACGACCGTGCAGGCGGTGAAGCCCTATTTCGAGAAATTCCTCGCCCGCTTCCCCACCGTCGTCGATCTTGCGGAAGCACCCAGCGAGGCGGTGATGCATGCCTGGGCCGGGCTCGGCTATTATTCGCGGGCGCGAAATCTGCATGCCTGCGCGAAAGCAGTGGTCGAGCGCCACGACGGGCTGTTTCCCGCCGACGAGGACGCCTTGCGGGCGCTCCCCGGTATCGGGGTCTACACCTCCGCCGCCATCGCAGCCATCGCCTTCGACATCCCCGCTGCCGCTGTCGACGGCAATGTCGAGCGTGTCTTCACGCGGCTCTACGCCATCGAGGAGCCCGTTCCGCGCGTAAAGCCGCTGATTCGCCAGCTCACCCTCGACATGGTCCCGCATGATCGCTCCGGCGATTTCGCGCAGGCCGTGATGGATCTGGGTGCGACGATCTGCACCCCCAAGCGCCCCGCCTGCGCGCTCTGCCCGTTCATGGCGGCCTGCCGGGCGCGAGAGGAAGGCCTGCAGGAGACCTTTCCGCGCAAGGAAAAGAAGAAGACCGGCGAGCTTCGTCTCGGCGCGGCCTTCGTCGTCGAGCGTGCGGATGGCGCGATCCTGCTGCAAACCCGCCCCGCCAGCGGCCTGCTGGGCGGCATGGCGGAGCCTCCCGGCAGCGAATGGCGCACTGATTTCGTCGTCTCGCAGGCCGTGCTCGACGCCCCGCTCGATGCGCGCTGGAAGAAGCTTCCCGGCATCGTGCGCCACGTCTTCACGCATTTTCCGCTGGAGTTGACGGTGTTCTACGCCCGCGTCGCCGGCGGCACCCCCGCCCCCGACGGCATGCGCTTCGTCGATCGCAAGAGCTTGAGCGACGAGCCGTTTCCCAGCGTGATGAAGAAGGTTCTGGCGCACGCTTTTGACGTGAAAGCTGCTCCCGCCGCGAAGACCTGAGCCTCAGCCCCCGCGCATCACCTTGATCGCCGCCTGCGCACCCGCCCGCAGCAGCGTCGTGTCGGTGCCGAGCGAGACGAGATCGAAGCCGCGCTCGATGAGGGTGTTTGCGCGCTCGCCATCGATGGCGAACACGCCCACGAACTTGCCCGCAGCCCGTGCCCTCGCCAGACAATGGGCCAACGCCTCGTCGACCTCCGTGCCATGAGCATCCACCCGCGCGCCGCCGCTCAGCGCGATCGAGAGATCGGCCGGCCCGACGAAAATTCCGTCGATCCCGGCGACGGCCAGAATGTCGTCGATGATGTGCAGCGCCTCGCGGGTCTCGATCATGGCGAGCGAGACCGACATGCCGTTGGCTTTACTGAAATAATCGCCCGGATTCATGCCGGAGAGAGTGATCACCCCGTGCGGGCCCCAGCTGCGCTCGCCCATCGGCGGGTATTTCATGAAGGACGCGAAACGGCGCGCATCCTCGATGGTGTTGATCATCGGCGCGATGATGCCGGCTGCGCCGATGTCGAGAAAGCGCGAGGCGGTGGCGAAATCGCCCACGGGAACGCGCGCGATGGCCGGCTTGCCCGCAGCCGCAACCAGCGGGATCGCGGCGGCGACGCCTGCGTAATCGAGCAGGCCGTGCTGCATGTCGAGAATGACGCAGTCGAAATCCTCGCGCGCCAGAATTCCGGCAATCGTCGGATCGGGCAGGCTGCACCAGGCCGACATGAGCGATTTCTTCTCCGCAAGCGCTTGCGACAACACTCCGACCGACGATCCCACTGGCGACATCACGCACTCCCGCATCCGCATTGACTGGCCCGGACGAGCTAAGCGCCCGGATCCAGACAAAGCGAGATGATTTTCCGCCCGATCCGCTTGGGCTTGGCCGCTTGGGCCGCTTGGGCCTTGGCCGCTTGGGCTTTGGCGATCGCCTCAGCCGGACTGAACCTCCTGGGCCGCCTGGGCGAGGAACGTGTCCATCTGCGTGCGGATCTCGGTATCGGAGACCGAGGCGTCGAGATCGCCGCGCACCTTGCGGAAGACGTCCTCGTGGCCGGCCTCCTCGAAATCGGCGAGGACGACGCTGCGGGCGTACTCGTCCGCCTCGGCTCCCGATTTACCCAGCTTCTCGGCTACCCAGAGCCCGAGCAGCTTGTTTCGGCGCGCCAGCGCCTTGAAACGCAGCTCCTCGTCATGGGCAAATTTGCGCTCGAAGGCATCTTTCCGTTCGTCGAATGTGGTCATGGCTGCGGTCCGTTTCCCCTGAACATCGCCCGACGGGCGTTGGGTTCGATATAGCGAGGCTCGATTCCTCGCGCCACCCGTGAAGACACTGATTTAACCCGATTTCGCGATCGATGACGAGCATTCCCGGGGGATGGGGGTGAAAGCTTCGTTGTGCATCGCCATCTCTTGGAGTAGGTTGCGCGCCAGCGGGCGGCCTTTGCCGTTCGACCGCGCCCGTACGCACGTGCGGACACGTTCGATCATCAGGAGCCGATGCCTTCCCATGGATTCAAACAAATCACGGTACACGCTAATGAATCGCCGTCGTCGCATCTACGAGGGCAAGGCCAAGGTTCTTTTCGAGGGACCCGAGCCCGGCACGCTCATCCAGCACTTCAAGGATGACGCGACCGCCTTCAATGCCAAGAAACACGAAGTCATCGATGGGAAGGGGGTTTTGAACAACCGCATCAGCGAGTTCATCTTCCAGCACCTCAACGACATCGGCGTGCCCACGCACTTCATCCGCCGCCTCAACATGCGTGAGCAGCTGATCCGCGAAGTCGAGATCATCCCGCTCGAGGTCGTGGTACGCAACGTCGCAGCCGGATCGCTGGCGCAGAGGCTCGGCATCGAGGAAGGCACGCAGCTGCCGCGCTCGATCATCGAGTTCTACTACAAGAGCGACAAGCTGAACGATCCGATGGTCTCGGAAGAGCACATCACAGCGTTCGGCTGGGCGACCCCGCAGGAGATCGACGACATCATGGCGCTCGCCATCCGCGTCAACGATTTCCTCTCCGGCCTCTTCCTCGGCGTCGGCATCCGCCTCGTCGATTTCAAGATGGAGACGGGGCGTCTGTGGGAAGGCGACATGATGCGCATCGTCGTCGCCGACGAAATTTCCCCCGATTCCTGCCGCCTCTGGGACATCAAGTCGAACGACAAGATGGACAAGGACCGCTTCCGCCGCGACCTCGGGGGCCTGATCGAGGCCTATTCCGAGGTTGCGCGCCGTCTCGGCATCCTCTCGGAGAACGAAGCAACCCCCACCGGCGGCCCGCGCCTGGTGCAGTGAGCGAACGCGGCCCTCTCCTCGCGGGGAGAGGGCCATCAGCGTTGCACTTTCCCGAACCGGGCTGCCGACTCTCCATCCCGCACCCCCGTGCGCGTCATCCCCGGCGGCGCGAAGC
>Ga0208490_100422_pt1 | contig 27067 bp, 27 predicted proteins | sample SubbioAug_CSWold_FD_184818 | JGI IMG/M metagenome (GOLD analysis project Ga0208490, IMG submission 184818) | Serpentinite rock and fluid subsurface biosphere microbial communities from McLaughlin Reserve, California, USA - CR11Aug_CSWold (SPAdes) | ecosystem: Environmental > Terrestrial > Deep...
CGTGGTTGGGTGCGGGCGCGGCCCGCCTCGCCCGGACCGGCCGAGCCGCCCGGGTGATGGGCGGTCGCACGCCGATCGGCCTCGCCGTCCGCTTCGGGCCGGCGCTCTACCAGGCGGTCAGCGCCAACCTCCGGGGCCTGGACGCCGCCATCGCCCACCTCGTCACCCGGGCCCGCGACCAGCGCATCGACCCCGACCCGGGCCGGCTCCGGACCGTCGTGGTGCAGTCCCTGGCCGGCGACCCGATCGATCCCGACGTCGAGGCCGACCCGTCGGCCCTCGTGCGCGTGTGGCTCGGCGACGCCGGCCGGCGCGTCGTGCCCTTCGGCGGCCGGCTCGCGGGCTTCAACCGGGGCCGCACGCCCGAGGCCGTCGCGGCCGCCCTCGCCTCCGTCGACGTGCGCCGGCTGCGCCGCTGAGACCGTGCTCACCAAGCCCGACAAGGTCCTGATCCCGGCGGCCGACGGGCACGCCGCGGTCACCAAGGCCGACGTCTACGACTACGCCGGTCGCATCGCCGACCGGATGCTCCCCTTCATCGCGGACCGCCCGGCCGTGCTCCAGCGGTTCCCGGACGGCACCGACGGCGAGGGCTGGTACCAGAAGCACGTCCCGAAGCACTTCCCCGACTGGATCACCACCGTCGAGCTGCCCAAGCGGGGTGGCACGGTCCGCCACGTCGTCATCGACTCGACCGAGGCCCTGCAGTACGTGGTGAACCAGGGCACGATCTCCGTCCACGTGCTGGGCGGCACCGTGACCGCGCCGGACGTGCCCGCCGAGCTGCTCATCGACCTCGATCCCTCCATCGACGATCCCGCCCAGGTGGTCGAGGCGACGGCGGCGGTGCGCGCCCTCCTCGACGACCTGGAGCTCACCGGCTTCGTGAAGACCAGCGGTTCCCGCGGCATCCACGTGCACCTGCCGCTGCGGGGCGACGCGCGCTTCGACGCGGTGCGGGCGCTCTCGAACCGGCTCGGGGCGGTGCTGGCCGAGCGCCACCCCGACCTGCTCACGGTCGAGTTCGCCAAGGAGGACCGCGGCGATCGGCTCTTCGTCGACGTGCTGCGCAACGCGCCCGCCCAGCACGCGGTCGCGCCGTACACCTTGCGCCCGAAGCCGGGGGCGCCGGTGGCCGTGCCGCTGCGCTGGGACGAGGTCGATGCCGGCTGGCACCCGCAGAGCACACCGCTCGCCTCGCTGTTCCGGCGCCTCGGCGCCCAGGCGAGCGACCCGTGGGAGGGGTTCGACGCCGCCCGGGTCGAGGCCGCCGACATCGCCGCCCGTCTGCAACGGCTCCACCCCTGAACTGGCCTACGGATTCCCCCGCATGCGGGGGGATCGGTAGGCCAGAACGGTCAGCCGGCGCGGTAGGCCTCGACGACCGGCTCGAGCTGGGTGGGCGTGGCGCCGTGGAGGATGACGGCGTCGCAGCCGAGGGCGAGCTGGCCCCGCACCGCGTCGGCGCACTGCTCGGGGCTCCCGGTGGCGCTCGGCGCCAGCCACTCGTCCGGGAGGAGCGTGGCGATGTGCTCGAGCTGCTCGGTGGTGGCGACGCCGTCGATCGGACCGCCGATGCCCGCGACCAGCGGATCGGCCCGGAAGCGCTCGAGCACCGCCGGGTCCCAGCCGTTGGTGCGGACCATCAGGTCGCCGTAGCCCTGCAGGTACGTCGCCAGGCGACCCACGGACTTCTTCAGCCGCAGGTCCTCCGGGAGGTGGTCGCCGATGGTGGCGAAGCAGGACCACACGACCACGTCTTGCGGATCGCGCCCCGCCTGCTCGGCGGCCTCCTTCACCGTGCGCACGGCGCGCTCGGTCGTCTCGTCGGTGAAGAACGTGTGCAGCACCACCTCGTCGAAGCAGCGGCCGGCCAGCTTCAACGACTCGGGCCCGAACGCCACGAGCCCCATCGGCAGGTGCTCGTCGAGCTCCCGGTCGAGGTGCAGCACGGGCCACGACCCGGCCGGGCCGTCGTGGCCCACGATGGCCTCGCCCCGGAACAGCCGGCGCATGAGGCCGACGAAGTCCTCCATCTGCGCCGTGGTGATGCGGGACATGCCGAACGCGTCCTGCATGGCCGGGATGCCCCGTCCGATGCCGAGCACGAACCGCCCCCCGGTGAGGTCCTGCATGGTGCGGGCGATGCCGGCGGTGACCATGGGGTGCCGGGTGTTGTGGTTGGTCGTGGCGGTCTGGATGTGGATCCGCTCGCTGACCGCCCCCGCCGCGCCGCACAGGGTCGCCGCCTCCTTGAGGTTGTACCGCTCCGAGATGAACGCCGTGCCGAGCCCGAGTGCCTCCGCGTCGCGGACCTCCTCGATCAGGTCCCGGCTGGAGTCCGGTTGCCCGGCCAGCGCGTAGAACCCGAGCTCGGGGTGGGGCTGGGCGTGGGCACCGGTCATCGTCGCTCCGTCGGGGTCGGTGGCAGGTCGCGGGGGTCGGAGCCGCCACCGTAGATTCCGCTCGTGCCCCCCGAGCGACCGATCGAACCGATGCGTGCTCGGTTCGACCGCCTGCGCGCCCGGACCGAGGAGGCGACCGAGGCCCCCAAGGCCACGCTGCGCTTCGCGGTGTACGCCGTGGTGGGGATGGTCGTCGGCCTCGCGGTGGCGGCGATCCAGTGGATCGCCCTCGACCTCGTGCTCCACGAGCTGCTCGAGGCACCCGTCTGGTTCCAGGCCGTCGCACCCGGCGTCGGCCTGGTCGTGACGATGCTGGTGCTGCGGGGGCGCACCACACCGGCCACGTCGGACGACTACGTGCGGGCGTACCACACCGGTGCCGACCTCAAGACCCGGGAGCTGGTCCCCAAGCTGCTCGGCGCCGTCGCCACGCTCGGCGGCGGCGGTGCGCTCGGCGCCGAGGGCCCGTCGGTGTACGCCGGCGCCAGCATCGGCCAGCGCCTGGGCGTGCGCCTCACCTCCGTGCTCGGTCCCCGCGGGCACCGCGCGCTGACCTCGGCCGGCGCCGCCGCCGGGGTCGCCGCCATCTTCCAGGCCCCGGCCACCGGCGTCCTGTTCGCGCTCGAGACCCCGTTCCAGCGCGACGTCGCCCGGCGCGCCCTGATCCCGGCGCTCATCGCGGCCGCCACCTCGTACCTCACCTTCGTGTCGATCTTCGGCGTGCACTCGTACCTGCCGGTGCCCCGGGGCGAGGTCCGCCTGCGCGACGAGGTCTTCGGGGCGATCCTGCTCGGCCTGTGCGCCGGCATCACCGCTCGCGGCCTGGCCGGCCTGTGGGGCTCGGCGAAGGGGCTCGCCGACCGCGTCTCGCCCGTGGCCCGGCTGGCCGCCGGCGCCGTCGTCAGCGGCCTGGCCCTCGTCGCCGCCCGCGGTCTCACCGGCACCAGCTTCACCCTCGGTCCGGGCGTGGAGATGGTCGCGGCGATCGCCGTCGATCCCGAGATCGGCCTGTGGATCATCGCCGCCGCGTTCGTCCTGCGCGCCCTCACCACCTCGGCCGCGCTGGGCGCGGGCGGCGTCGGTGGGGTGTTCATCCCCCTCGTGGTGCAGGGGCTGCTGCTCGGCCGCCTGGTCGAGTCGCTGTTCACCGACGCCGCGCCCGGCCTGTACCCGGTCATCGGGCTCGCCGCCGTCCTCGGCGCCGGCTACCGCACCCCCCTGGCCGCCGTGATGTTCGTGGCCGAGACCACCGGCCAGGCCCAGTTCGTCATCCCCGCCCTGATCGCCACCGCCGTGTCCCAGGCGGTGATGGGCGACCGGAGCGTGGCCGCCTACCAGGTCACCGAGCGCGAGGGCGTGCTCGAGCGCCGCCTGCGCCTGCCCGTGCGCAACGTCGTCATCGACGTCCCGATCCTGCACCCCAACCAGCTGGTCACCGACGTCATCGACACCTACGGCGGCGCCCCGCCGGCGCAGGCCCTGCCGGTGTGCGACGAGCGCTACCGCGGCCTGCTCATGCTGCGCGACATGGCCATGGCGCTGTTCGAGCTCGGCCCCGACGCCACCGTCGGTCAGGCCATGCACGACGTGCCGGCGGTGCGCGTCGACGTGCCCGCCGTCGAGGCCGCCCGCCTCATGGGCGAGCTCGACAGCGCCATCATCGCCGTGGTCGACGCCGACGACGTCGCCATCGGCGTGGTCACCGCGCTGACCATGACCGGCGCGCTCGACTACGACCCTGACGACTGATCCGTCCCTTCGTGCGAACGCGGTCGAACTCGTCGCTCGGTGCGCCGGGGCCACGAGCGAGTTCATCGTCAGCGCCCACTGAAGATCCGGCACTTGGGGCAGGTGCCCGTTCTGGGCCGCTCTGCACGCACGGACGGCGTCCCGGACGTCCCGGTTGGCTGACCTGCTCGTTCGGGGCCGCTCCACACGCTCCCCATGCGCACTCGACGTCCCGGTTCCGTGAACGATCCGCCCCGAGGTGCCGCTCGATGCGGCATGTCGACGCCGGCTGGGCTCAGCGGCCGGCGCACGGAGCATCCGTCACGCCGCCGAGCGGTTGACACGGAGCACTGGCTCAGTCGCAGGCAACGGGGGTCTCAACCGTGTCCGTTCGCCGGAACTCGACGTCGATGCCGGTGTCACTCGTGTACGTGGCCGTGTCGCCCCCATCGACGGTCAGGGTCCCGGCGTCGTGCGGGTTCCCCCAGCCCTCCGGCGGGCTCGCCTCCCCCACGCCGAGAGGGTCGGTGCGCCACCAGACTCCGTCGATGGGCGCCCATTCGATCCCGCAGTGTGTGTAGAGCACGTAGTCGTACGAGGCGCCCACCTCGATGCCGGGGCCGTACGGAGGGGCGCCGTCGAGCTCGATGGGCGGCGGACTCTCAACCGTCCCCGGACCATCGGCCGAGCGGGACCCGTCCCCACAGCTGACCAGAAGTGTCGCCACGGCGAGCAGGACCGGGAGATGCAGGGGTCGGCGCACGTTGGTTGGACGCCTCGGGCGCTCGGTCCGTTCCCCCGAGTCGTCGGCTGCTCTACGGCTGCTCGCTCTCCCGCCGGGTTGGTGCAGCTCGCGACGTGATGGCGACAGCACCCAGTCCGACGCCGGCCAGGGCGATCGAGTAGAGGGCGACAGAAGCGGGAGCTCGGCCGGCGCAGTTCGCTGCGTCGTCGGGATCGTCGAAGTCGTCGAGCGTCTTCGGGAACGCAGCAGATCCGCAGTCCCAGCCGGTCGACTGGGACCCCGCCGTGAACGTGCCTCCGGTCGAACCGAGCAGCGAGACCGCCGCCACGACGAGACAGGCCACCGTGAACATGAAGGCAACAGCTCTTGCGATGCGCATCCATCATCCTTCCGCCGAGACGACGGATCGTAGGCCGTCACCGGGGACCGTCGGCCCCGTCAGCGGTGCGCAGATGCCGATCCTCGGTACCTCCGCGTCGAGAGCTCACGAGGGGCAGGCTTCGCGATTCCCCACGAGAAGCGTGGACGCGTCGCTCGACACCCGCCACTTCCTGCGACGGTCCGTCCAACGAGTAGCAGGATGGCGTCATGACCCAACGACAGCTGGTGTCCTCCGGTGCCGAGTGGGAGCCGATCGTCGGCTACTCCCGCGCGGTGCGCGTCGGGCCGCACGTGTGCGTCGCCGGGACGACCGCAGCGCTAGCGGGAGGCGGTGTCGTCGGGGGTGATGACATCGGGACCCAGGCGCGGGAGGCGCTGCGCAGGATCGCCGTCGCCCTGGACGACGTCGGCGCCAGCCTGCGCGACGTCGTGCGGACCAGGATGTTCGTCACCGACATCAGCCGATGGGAGGAGGTCGGGCGAGCACACGGCGAGGTCTTCGGCGACATCCGGCCGGCCACGTCGATGGTCGAGGTCAGCCGACTCATCGATCCGGCACTGCTCGTCGAGATCGAGGCCGACGCCATCGTCCCCTGACCCCGAGAGGCTGGCCCGGCCGCAGTTCGGGGCACCGTCCCACCGATCGGGTCCCGGGCGAGGGCATAGGGTCCGGCCCATGAAGCTCGGACTCTCCCTCGGCTACTGGGGTCGCGGCCCCAACCCGGACACCCTCGACAACGTGCTCGCCGCCGAGTCGATGGGCTTCGACTCGATCTGGACCGCCGAGGCGTGGGGCTCCGACGCACTGACGCCCCTGGCCTGGTACGGCTCGCGCACCACGACGATGAAGCTCGGGCAGAGCATCACCCAGATCAGCGCCCGCACCCCGGCCGCCACCGCCATGGCCATGCAGACGCTGCAGCACCTGTCCGACGGCCGGGTCATCTGCGGCCTCGGGGTGAGCGGCCCCCAGGTCGTCGAGGGCTGGTACGGCCAGCCCTTCGCCAAGCCCCTGGCCCGCACCCGCGAGTACGTCTCCATCCTCAAGCAGGTGTGGGAGCGGGGCGAACCGGTCACCAGCGACGGCCCCCACTACCCGCTCCCCTACCCGGCCGACGCGGAGGGCTCGGTGGGCAAGGGCAAGGCGCTGCGCTCCATCACCCACCCGCACCCCACGCCGATCCCGGTGTACCTGGCGGCCGAGGGTCCCAAGAACCTGGCCCTGGCCGGGGAGATGGCGGACGGTTGGCTGCCGCTGTGGATGAGCCCGGACGAGTCGCCCTGGTACGAGGCCCAGATCCAGGAGGGCATGGACCGCGTGCCGGGCAAGTCCTGGGACGACTTCGGCGTGGCGGCCACCGTGCCCACCCTGGTGCTCGACGACGTCGACGCCGCCATCGACCTGATGCGCCCCAACCTCGCGCTCTACATCGGTGGGATGGGCGCCAAGGGCGAGAACTACCACTACGACGTGTTCGCCCGGATGAACGAGGGCCGCTACGAGGGCGAGTGCGAGCGCATCCAGGAGCTGTACCTGTCGGGGCACAAGGACGAGGCGATCGCGACCGTGCCCGCCGCCATGGTCGACGACATCTGCCTGGTCGGCTCCGCCGACCGCGTGCGCGACCGGGTGCAGCGGTGGGAGGACTCCATCGTGGACACCCTCCTCATCGGCGGGCCGTGGCAGACGGTGCAGGCCGCCGGCGCCGCCCTGCTCGATTGACCGTTCACTGGTCCGGAATCGACCACGGATGGTCGATTCCGGACCAGTGAACCGGGGTGGTCAGGGCACCCGCTCGAGGCGGACGATGATCGACTTCGACGTCGGCGTGTTCGAGGTCGTGGCCACCGAGTCCACCGGCACCAGCACGTTGGCCTCGGGGAAGTAGGCCGCCGCGGTCCGCCGGGCGATGGGGTACTCGACGACCCGGAACGACGGCGCCCGCCGGTCGTCGTCACCGGGCCACTCGCTGATCAGGTCCACCACGTCGCCGTCGGTGAGGCCGAGGTCCACGAGGTCCTGCGCGTTGCAGAACACGACCCGCCGGCCGCCGGTGATGCCGCGGTAGCGGTCGTCGAGGCCGTAGATCGTGGTGTTGAACTGGTCGTGGGAGCGCACCGTCTGCAGCAGCAGTCGCCCGTCGGGGATGTGGATCGGCTCGAAGTCGTTCACGGTGAGCTGGGCCCGGCCCGAGGGCGTGGCGAACGTGCGCTCGTCCCGGGGCCGGTTCGGCAGGGCGAAGCGGGCCCCGCCGGCGATGCGCTCCTCGAACCGCTCGAAGCCGGGGACCACGCGGCTGATGCGGGCGCGGATCCGGGCGTAGTCGCCGGCGAGGGCCGACCACGGGATCGTGGTGTCGGGCAGGGCGGCCTCGGCGATGCCGCACACGATGGCGACCTCGCTGCGCAGCTGGTCCGACACCGGCTCCACCGAGCCCTGCGTGGCGTGGACCTCGCCCATCGAGTCCTCCACCGTCACGGACTGCACCAGCCCGCCGGTGCGGTCGATCTCGGTCCGCCCCAGGCAGGGCAGGATCAGCGCCTCCGCCCCGCACAGGGCGTGGCTCTTGTTCAGCTTGGTGGACACCTGCACGGTGAGCCCGCACGACGCCAGCCCGGCGGCGGTCCGCTCGGTGTCGGGCGCGGCGGACACGAAGTTGCCGCCCATCCCGATGAACACGTCGACGTCGCCACGAGCCATCGCCCGGATGGCATCGACGGTGTCGAGGCCGTGCTCGCGAGGCGGGTCGAACCCGAACTCGGTGGCCAGCGCGTCGAGGAACTCGTCCGGCGGCCGCTCCCAGATGCCCATCGTCCGGTCGCCCTGCACGTTGCTGTGCCCGCGCACCGGGCACAGTCCGGCCCCCGGCAGGCCGATGGCGCCGCGCAGCAGGTGGGTGTTGACGATCTCCCGGATGGTGGGCACCGACCCCTTGTGCTGGGTGAGGCCCATCGCCCAGCAGGTGATGAAGCGCTGCGTGTCGCCGAGGAGGTCGACGAGCAGGTCGACGTCGGCCTGCGTCAGCCCCGTCGCCTCGAGGCGGGCGGCGTGGTCGATCTGGGCGAGCGATGCCGTCAGCGCGTCGAAGCCGTCGACGTGACCGTCGATGAGCTCCCGGTCGATCGCGCCGCTGGCGACGAGGGCGGCGTTGATCAGCTGGAACAGGGCGAGGTCACCGCCGACGCGGATGGCCAGGTGGTGATCGGCCAGACCGGAACCGGACCCGAGCAGGCCCCGCACCTTCTGCGGGTTCCGGAAGCCGAGCAGGCCGGCCTCGGGCATGGGGTTGATCGCCACGATCGTCGCGCCCCGCTCCTTGGCCCGCTCGAGCGAGGTCAGCATGCGCGGGTGGTTGGTCCCGGGGTTCTGGCCGACGATGAGGATGACGTCGGCGTCGTCGAAGTCCCCCAAGCGCACGGTGCCCTTGCCGATGCCGATGGTCGGCGTGAGCGCGCTGCCCGAGGACTCGTGGCACATGTTCGAGCAGTCGGGCAGGTTGTTCGTGCCGAGATCCCGGGCGAAGAGCTGGTAGAGGAACGCCGCTTCGTTGCTGGTGCGACCCGATGTGTAGAAGACGGCGCGGTCCGGCGTGGTCGCCTGCAGGTGGCGGGCGATGACGCCGAAGGCGGCGTCCCAGCTGATCGGCTGGTAGTGCGTGGCACCGGCCGGACGGTGCACCGGGGCGGTGATCCGACCTTGCTGGCCGAGCCACCAGTCGCTGCGCTCGGCGAGCTCTGCGATGGGGTGGCGCTCGAAGAACGTGGGGTCGACGCGCCGGCGGGTGGCCTCCTCGGCGACGGCCTTGGCACCGTTCTCGCAGAACTCGGCGTGGGAGGCGTGGTCGGGGTCGGGCCAGGCGCAGCCCGGGCAGTCGATGCCGCCGGGCTGGTTCAGGTCGCGCAGGATCCGGATGCCCCGGCGGATGCCGACCTGGTGGCGGACCGGCTCGAGGCCGTGGAGCACGCCCGCCAGCCCGGCCGCGGTGGTGAGCGGGTCAGCCACCTCGACGCGCTCGACGTCGACGTGGTGGCCGGGATCGTCCTCGGGAGGCCGCGACACCATGCCAGGCATGGTGTCAGACCGGTCGGCGCACGCGTCAGCGCATGCGGGAGGCGCCCCGGACGATGACCTTCTGGACCACGGACGCCGGCAGGCGCGACACGAGGTCGATGGCCTTGGCGTCGGGGCCGATCAGCGCCCGGCGACGGTTGCGCTGCACGGCCTTCACGATCTGGCGAGCGGCCTTCTCCGGCGTGGTCATGAACATGCGCTCGAAGTCGCGCCGGGCCTGCTCGGGATCGTCCGCCATGGCGGTGACGCTGTCGTCCATGCGGGCGTTCTTGGCGATGTTGGTCTTGATGCCGCCGGGGTGGATCGTGGTGGCGCTCACGCCGCACGGCTCGATCTCGAGCTCCATGCGGAGCGCGTCGGTGAAGCCCCGCACCGCGAACTTGGCGGCGTTGTACGCCGACTGCGAGGGGATCCCGAGCAGGCCGAACACGCTGGAGATGTTCACCACGTGGCCGGCACCGGAGGCCTTGAGGTGGGGCAGGAACGCCTTGGTGCCGTGCACCACGCCCCAGAAGTTGATGTCCATGAGCCAGTGGAAGTCCTCGTACCGGACGCCCTCCACCGTGGCGCCGAGGGCGACGCCCGCGTTGTTGAAGACCAGGTTGACCTCGCCGTGGTCGGCGACGACCTCGTCGGCCCACCGCTCGACGGCCTCCCGGTCGGCCACGTCGACCCGGGCCGAGGTGACCTTGACCCCGAAGCCCTCGGCCTTCGAGACGGTCTCGGCCAGGCCGACCTCGTCGACGTCGCTGAGGGCGAGGTGGGTGCCGGCCCGGGCCAGCTCGACGGCGAGGGCACGGCCGATGCCGGACCCGGCGCCGGTGATGGCGGCCACGCGGCCACGGAGCTGCTCCACGTCTGGCTCCTTCACGCCGCTCGCGTCGCGAGCTTGTCGTTGAGCGTCCCGGCATCGCCGAACAGCTCGGCCCGCCAGCGGGTGACCAGCTCGTCGGTGTCGTGGTCGTCGGGGTGGAAGTCCGGGCGGTCGTAGTCCTTCAGCGTGCGCCAGGTCTCCCGGGACAGGAACGGCGAGGCCTTCAGCTTGCGGAAGCTGCGCCACAGCTTCACGGGGTGGCGCCGGGCCTCGGGGTCCATCAGGACCGACACCACGACCTGGAGGCCCATGCCGACGACGAAGCCGAGCCGGATGAACTTCATGGTCCACACCCGCATGCGCTCGGAGCCGCCGACGGCCTTGAAGACGTCGAAGGCGACGGCCTTGTGCTCGGACTCCTCGAGCGCATGCCAGAGGAACAGGTTCTTGACCTCCTCGTGGCCGATCATGTCCCGGGCCCGCTCGTCGCTGAGGATGATCTCGGCGAGGGTGGCGGTGAAGTGCTCCAGCGCGGCGGTGGAGGCCAGGTTCGAGATGGGCGGGGCGATGCGCTCGCGGATCGCCAGGCCCTTCTTGGTGAAGCGCTCCGCGGCCTTGGTCGGGTAGCCCAGCTGGTCGAGGCGGTCGTTGAACTCGCGGTGCTCCCGGCCGTGCACGGCCTCCTGGCCGATGAATCCCGACACCTGGCGCTTGAGGTCGGGGTCGGTGATCTCCGAGCGGTAGTGGCGCACCGAGCGGACGAAGAAGTCCTCCCCGTCGGGGAACACCGAGGAGAGCGACGCGATGAGGTGGCTGCCGATGATGTCGCCGTCCTCGGCGAAGTGCTTGGGCAGGTCGCGCAGCGACTCCTCGAAGGAGATGCGCCGGGTCGGCACGTCCCGCTCGGCGTTGGAGGTCTGGGCGGTCGGGTTCGGTTCGGTGATGGTCATCGGGGGTCCTCCTGGGGGACGAGCAGGTACCGCTCGAAGGCGGCGATGATCACGGCGGTGAGGCGGTCGTCGGAGCTGACGAAGCCGTCGAGGGCACGACGGCGGTTGAGGCCGTCGATGACGAGGTCGATGAACTCGACCACGGCCTCGGGGTCGACGTCGGGGCGGACGACGCCGGCCTCGATGGATGCGGACAGCACCGGGACGAACGCGTCGACGATGCGGCGGTTGATGCGACGCTGCGCGGCGAGGGCGTCCTCGGTGCCGACGCCGCTGCGGAAGGCGGCCAGCACCTGCAGGTCGACGACCGTGACGAGCTGGCGGACCAGCTCGCGGACGACGCCCTCCACGGGCGTGCCCAGCTCGAGCTCGGCGTGGACCAGGGTGGTGAGCTCGTCGGTCTTGTGGTCCACCACGGCGGCCAGCAGGGCCTCCTTGGAGTCGAAGTGCCCGTAGAACATGCCGGCCGAGACGCCGGCCTCGGCGACGATGGCCCGGGTGGTGAGGCCGTCCACGCCGTCGCGCTCGGCCACCGCCACGGTGGCGTCGATCAGCCGCTGGCGGGCGGCGGCACGCTGCTCCTCGCTGATCCTGGGCATGGGGTGGTCCTTCCAAACCGAGCGCTCGCTCTCTTTCCCATGTTCGCCGTCCGGATGCCGGATCCCTTCCGTGGTGGCACACGCCACACCATCCGGTACGCTTCGGCCCGTCACTTCGTGGGCGGAGATGACCTCCGAGGAGTCCTCCGTGCCCGCACCCGACCAGCACACGAGCCCGTTCTCCGAACCGGGCGACCTGTTCGCGTCCGTCGCCTTCATGGCCCTCGGCGCGTGCCGGGGCGCCGATCCCGACCTGTTCTTCCCGGACCGGGGCGAGTCCCTCGAGCCGGCCAAGCGCATCTGCAGCGAGTGCGTCGTTCGCGACGAGTGCCTCGAGCACGCCCTGGCCAGCGGCGAGCGCTTCGGCGTGTGGGGTGGGACGTCCGAGCGGGAGCGCCGTCGCCTCCGCCGCACCCGCCGCACCGCCGCCGCCTGACCGCCGCGCGACCTCACGGCTGCCAGTTCCAGACGATTGGAACTGGCAGTTCCCCTGTAGCGCCCTACAGCCACTTCCCGGGGTTGAGGATTCCCTGGGGGTCGAGGGCGGCCTTCACCCGGCGGCTCAGGTCGACGACGTCGGGGCCGAGCTGGGTGGCGAGGTGCGCAGCCTTGAGCGAGCCCACCCCGTGCTCGCCCGTGATGGTGCCTCCGAGCTCGAGCGCGGCGTCCATCACCGCTCCGAAGGCGACGTCGGCCCGGGCGACGGCATCGGGGTCCGAAGGGTCGAAGGTGACGAGCGGGTGGAAGTTGCCGTCGCCGGCGTGGCCGATGACGGGGATGGCGGTGTCGTGGCGCTCGGCGACGGCGGCCACCGCGGCGAGCAGCGCTGGGATCTGCGGGATCGGTACGCCCACGTCCTCGATGAGCACGCTGCCGAGTCGCTCCACGCACGGGATCGCCATCCGCCGGGCGGCCATGAGCAGCTCGCCCTCGTCCGCGTCGTCGGTGACGGCGACGTAGGTGGCGCCGGCGGCCTCGGCGTGCTGGGCGATGCGAGCGGCGGTGTCGTCGCCGGCGTCGGACTGCCCGAGCAGCAGGGCACCGACGGAGGTGTCGAGCCCCATGGGCTTCACCGACTCCACGGCGGCGACGGCCGCCCGGTCCATCAGCTCGAGCGCCGACGGCCGCAGCGACGCCATGGTGGCGGCCACCGCCACGCCGGCGGCGACCGGGTCGGCGAAGGTCGCCACCACGGTGGCCGACGGGGGCGGGGTCGGACGCAGGCGCAGCGTGGCCTCGGTGATCACGCCGAGGGTGCCCTCGGACCCGACGAACAGCCGCTTGAGGTCGAGCCCGGCCACGTCCTTGATGGTCCGGCCGCCCAGGCGGGTGACCGTGCCGTCGGCGAGCACCACCTCGATGCCGAGCACGTAGTCGGTGGTCACGCCGTACTTGACGCAGCACAGCCCACCGGCGTTGGTGGCCAGGTTCCCCCCGATGGAGCAGATCTCGTAGGAGGAGGGGTCGGGCGGGTACCACAGGCCCTCGGCCCGGGCGGCGGCCTTGACCTCGACGTTCAGGGCCCCGGGCTGGGCGACGGCGACCATCGACTCGGCATCGACCCGGACGTCCCGCATCCGCTCGGTCGACAGTGTGATGCACCCGTCGACCGCAGCCGACCCGCCCGACAGGCCGGTGCCGGCACCGCGGGTGACCACGCCGACGCCGAACCGGCTGGCGACCCGCAGCGTGGCAGCCACCTCGGCGGTCGAGCCGGCGCGGACCAGGGCGAGCGGCGTCCCGGGCACGACGGTCTTGGCCCGGTCGAAGCGGTACCCGTCGACCACGTCGGGGTCCACGACCACCGACTCGGCCGGGAGCTCGTCCTGCAGCGCGGCGAGGACATCGTGACCGGTCATCCCCCTGAGTCTGCCCTGCGCCGACGCCGGCCCCTCCCCCTAGCCTCTGGCGCCATGACCGAGCCCTTCACCCCCAACACCGACGAGCTCCTGGCCAAGAACGCCGAGTACGCCGGCGTCTTCCACGACACCGACCTGGAGGTCGCCCCCACCCGCAACCTCGCCGTGGTGGCCTGCATGGACTCCCGCATGGACATCTTCCAGATCCTCGGTCTGGAGAACGGCGAGGCCCACGTGATCCGCAACGCCGGCGGGATCATCACCGACGACGTCATCCGCTCCCTCTGCCTGTCGCAGCGCTTCCTCGGCACCCGCGAGATCGTGCTCCTGCACCACACCGATTGCGGCCTCTCGAAGGTCGACGAGGGCGAGTTCCGCGAGGAGCTCGCCGCCGAGCTCGGCGTCAAGCCGTGGTGGTCGCTCGAGGCCTTCACCGACGTCGACGCCGACGTCCGCCAGTCCATGCACCGCATCCAGATGACCCCGTTCGTCCAGCACAAGGACCACGTCCGCGGCTTCGTCTACGAGGTCGAGACCGGGCGCCTGCGCGAGGTCGTCGCCGACTGACCGCTGCGCCCCGGTGGGGCAGACTCGGCGACGACCGCCGAGGACGAGGAGCGCCAGTGGCCGAGGTGACCGAGACGCAGCTGCCCGGTGTGGGCGTCCGCTACGAGTTCCGGACCAGCGACAAGGACCACGTCGGGGTGGTGCACCACCACTCGGGACGCCGCGAGATCGTGGTGTACGACCGCAAGGACCCCGACGTGGCCCGATCCGTGATGGAGCTGGACGCCGACGACAGCCGCACCCTCAGCGACCTGCTCGGTGCCAGCCAGGTCACCGAGGCGCTCGAGGTCGCCCAGCAGCGCATCGAGGGCCTCACCCTCGAGTGGATCGAGGTGGACGAGGAGTCCTCGCTGGCGCACCACAGCATCGGCGACGGTCAGCTGCGGACCCGCACCGGCGCCTCGGTCGTGGCGGTGATCCGGGGGTCCACGAGCGAGCCGGCGCCGAGCCCCGACTTCGTGCTCGAACCCGGCGATGTGGTCGTGGCGGTCGGCACCGCCGAGGGACTGGAGCTCCTGCGGCAGGCCCTGCGCCCGTGACCCCGCTGCTGGCGGCGGTCAGCGCCGAGACCGCCGACGCGTTCGTCCAGATCGGCGCCGTGGTCGTGCTGCTCGCGGTGCTCGCGCGCGTCGCCGGCCGCTTCGGCATCACCGCGATCCCGCTGTACCTCCTCGCCGGCCTGGCGATCGGCGAGGGCGGCGCCCCCTACCTCGACGCCGGCGAGGAGTTCCTCCGGCTCAGCGGCGAGATCGGCGTCCTGCTGCTGCTCTTCGCCCTCGGGCTCGAGTACACCGCCGACGAGCTGCGCCACGGCCTGCGGACCGGCACCGGGAGCGGGGCGATCGACGCCGTGGCCAACTTCGCGCCCGGCTTCCTCGCCGGCCTGGCCCTGGGCTGGGAGCCCACGACCGCCGTGCTGCTCGGCGGCGTCACCTGGGTGAGCTCGTCGGGGGTCGTCGCCAAGGTCCTCGCCGACCTCCACCGTCTCGGCAACCGGGAGACGCCGTCGGTGCTGAACGTGCTCGTGATCGAGGACCTGGCCATGGCGGTCTACCTGCCCGTGGCGGCGGCGCTCATCGCCGGCCGGACGGCGCTGGACACGGCGGTCACGGTGGGCGTCGCCCTCGCCGCCGTGGCCGTCATCCTCGCCCTCGCCCTCGGCAGCGGTGCCCGGCTCAGCGCGCTGCTGGCCCGCGGCGGGGACGAGTCGCTCCTCCTCGCCGTGTTCGGCCTGACCCTGCTGGTGGGAGGTCTCGCCGAGCAGCTCCAGGTGTCCAGCGCCATCGGCGCGTTCCTGGTCGGGCTCGCCCTCTCCGGACAGGTGCAGCAGCGGGCCGATGCCCTGGTCGAGCCGCTCCGGAACCTCTTCGCCCCGATCTTCTTCCTCTACTTCGCCTTCGGGATCTCGCCCCGGTCCCTGGTCGACGTGCTCGTGCCGGCCCTCCTCCTCGCCGTCGTGACCGCGGCGACCAAGCTCGCCTCGGGTTGGTGGGCGGCCGCCAAGGCCGGCGTCGGCCCGCGGGGCCGCGTGCGGGCCGGCACCGTGCTCATCGCGCGCGGCGAGTTCTCCATCGTGATCGCGTCGCTCGGCGTCGGGACGGTCGACGGTGCCGAGATCGGCGCGTTCGTCGCCGCCTACGTGCTCATCACGGCCGTCGCCGGACCGCTGGCCGCCAAGTACGCCGACCACATCCCGATCCCGGAGCGCCTCCTGCGACCAGCCCCGGCCTGAGCGCCCGGCCTCAGCCGTGCACGATCCGGCGCCCCGAGATCTCCTCGGCGCGGATCTGGACCCAGTCGTCGCGGTCGACGGTGTCGGCCCACGGGTGCAGCTCGAGCTCCTCGAGCTCCTCGGGGTCCTCGGCCAGGTCGGCGACGCCGCGCACGAGCACGCTCCACCCGGTGCGCTCCACCACGTCGAAGCTGTCGACCTGGAAGGCGACGGGTTCGGCCATGAGGGCCTCGTGGAGCAGCGAGCCGCGCAGCGTCCGGAACACGATCCGGTGCCCCACCACGGCGTGGTTGACGGGGAGCACCATCGGCTCACCGGCCTCGTTGAAGGCGACCCGCCCCACGGGCGAGTCGGCGAGGAGCTGCCAGCACTCCTCGGGGGGGATGACCACCAGGCCCTGGTGGTCGAGGGTCGTGCGTGCGTCGTCGTCCATGTCCCGATGGTGCCCGGCCGGGGTGCGGCGCGGACAGGGTCCTCGGTCCCGAGCCGCCGGTCACCTCACCCGGCGCCCGCCACCCGGAGGATCTCGTCGACCACCGACTCGACCGGCGCTTCACCGTCCACGATCGCGTGGTGCTCGGCCGAGGGGTGCTCCAGGTCGGCCAGCTGGCTGTCGAGCAGCTCGGCGGGCATGAAGTGCTCCCGGCGCTCGGCGAGGCGGCGGGCGAGCTCCTCCGGGCCGACCTCGAGGTGCACGAGCGCGACGTCGGGTGCGGCGTCGAGCAGCGCCAGCCGGTGGTCGCGGCGCAGCGCCGAGCAGGCCAGGACGACGTGCTCGCCGGCCTCGGCGCGCCGGGCCAGCTCGACGGCGAGGGTGGCGATCCAGGGGTCGCGATCCTCATCGCTGAGCGGGACCCCCTGGGCCATCTTCGAGCGGTTGGCCGGGGGATGGAAGTCGTCGGCGTCGAGGAGGACGGCGCCGACGCGGTCGGCCAGGGCGCGGCCCACCGTGGACTTCCCTGCGCCGGAGACGCCGGTGAGCACCAGCGTCTGGGGCGCAGCCGTCATGGATCCGAGGCTACGTGCGCGCCGGGGTCACGACGACGGGACGATCACCGCCCGTCCCTCGATCTCCCCGGCGGCCAGCTTCTCGTACACGCCGGGGGCCTCGTCCAGCCCGAAGCGGCTCACGTGCGGCGTGATCGTCCCGGCGCGGGCCAGGGACAGCACCTCGTGCAGCTCCGGCAGGCTGCCCCAGTAGGTCGTGGCGACCGAGACCTCGTAGGGGATGCCGAAGAAGCTCACCGGCAACGTCCCGCCCCCGATGCCCACGATCAGGAGCTCGCCGAGCACCCGGCTGGCGGCGGCACCCAGTGCCAGCGTGGCGTCCACCCCGACGAAGTCGAGCACCACGTCGGCTCCCTGACCCCCGGAGAGGTCGCGGATGGTGGTGGCGGCGTCGTCGTCGGACACGACCCCGTGGTGCGCACCGACCGACTCGGCGAGGCGGAGCGCGTCGTCGCGCTGGTCCACCGCCACCACGGTGGCCGGGCTGAGCGCCCGCAGCATCTGCACCGCCATGTGGCCGAGGCCGCCGGCGCCGATGACCACGGCGGTGGTGCCCGGCGTCAGCCGTGGCAGGCACCGCTTGACCGCGTGGTAGGGCGTGAGGCCGGCGTCGGTGAGCGGGGCGGCCTCGGCCGGGTCCAGGTCACCGATGGGCACGAGGTGGCGGACGCTGGGCACGACCATGTGCGACGCCATGCCGCCGTCGGCACCGAGCCCGCCGACGGCGCCCCCGGTGAGGTCCGGGCGCTCGCAGTAGTTCTCCATGCCGAGGGCGCAGCGCCGGCAGAGCCCGCAGCCCCACGGGCCGTACACGGCGACGGCCTGGCCCACCTCGAGGCCGGACACCCCGGCGCCGAGGGCTTCCACCCAGCCGGCGTTCTCGTGGCCGAGGGTGAACGGCGGGTTCCACGGGAGCAAGCCGGGCTCGAAGTCGTGCATCAGGTGCAGGTCGGAGTGGCACGCACCGGCACCGCCGATGCGGATCAGCACCTCTCCCGGGCCGGGCTCGGGCTGGTCGACCTCGACCAGCTCGCCGTCCTGCTTGAACGCGGTCAGCTGCAGTGCCTTCATCGGTCCTCCTCGTCAGCGGTCCGATCACCGTCGCACACGGGAACGGACCGTGCACAGGGTCCGCGGTCCTGCGTCGTGGTCAGGGGTCGGCGGGCTGAGGGGAGCCGGGGCGGGCCTCGGGTTCGACCGTCTCCTCCTCGTCGAGCTCCCGGATCGCGGCGGCCGCCCGCAGGGACACGGCCACGATCGGCACGGCGATGAACGCCCCGGCGATGCCGGCGATCGCCGCACCGCTGGTGAGCGCCAGGATCACCACCAGCGGGTGGAGCTGGAGCGCCCGGCCGTAGATGATCGGTGCCAGCAGGTCGTTGTCGAGCTGCTGGACCACGATCGCCACGATGGCCACCACCCCGGCCGCGGCGGTCCCGCTGGTGACCAGGGTGACGGAGACGGCGATGACGCCCGCGGCGATGGCACCCACGAAGGGGAAGAACGCGGCGACGAAGGTGAGGGCGGCGACGGGCAGGGCGAGCTCGGCGCCCACGATCACCATGGTCAAGCCGATGGCGAACCCCTCCACGATGCCGAGCGCGGCCGCGCCGCGGAGGTAGCCGCCGAGCGCTCGCCACGCGCCGTCGCCCGCGGCGCGGAGCTGCACCTGGCGGGGCTCGGAGAACCGCGACAGCAGCGCGCGCTGCATCATCTGGCCGTCCTTGACCACGAAGAACGCCACGACGAGCGACAGCAGGAGGCCGGCGAGCACCTCCCCGGCGAGCGTGGCCCCGTCGACCAGGGCCCCCTCCGAGACCCTGGCGCCCTCGGCCGCATCCTCGATGCGCTCGCGACCGTCGGCGACGAAGTCCGCGCTCAGGTTGAGGGGACCGTCGACGAGCCACTCCTCCACGTCGTCGGCCGCGGCCTCGAGGGTGGTGTCGAGCCCGGAGAACTCGTCGACGAGCGGCGGGACGATGACCCAGCCGATCAGGAAGACGGTGCCGAAGAAGACGGCCACCGTGCCCAGCATCGCGAGCGAGATCGGCACGCCACGGTCGGTGAAGGCCCGGCGGACCGGGATCAGCACCGTGGCGAGCAGGAGCGCGATGCCGACCGGCAGCAGCACGATGCGCAGCTGGGCCGCGACGATGGCAGCCGCGTACACGGCCAGGCCGACGATCAGCAGCCGCCAGGACCACCCGGTGAGCACGTCGAGCCAGCGCGGCACGCGCGGCGGCCCGGGCGCGGCCATCAGGGGCGTCGCTTCGGCAGGCTCATCGGCGTCACCCTGCCACGCCGCCGCTACTCGTCGAGGTCGACGTCGCCCGTGCGGTCGATCCCGGTGGCCGCCGTGGTGGCCACGCTCGTGAGGTTGGCGCAGATGCGCTTGAGGTAGCGGAACAGCATCGCTCGAGGGACGGCGTAGCGAGCCGGCTCATCGGCGTGGATCAGCGAGTTCACCAGCTCGTCGAAGGTGCCCATCAGCACCCCCGCCCGTGCGTCCAGCCCGGACACGTCGGCCGTATCGGGCGCAGCCAGGGCGTCGGCTGTGTCGGTGAACAGCTGGGACACCTGGGAGCGGAAGTCGAGGAAGCGGTCGTAGTCGTCGGCGCCGCTGAACCGCACGCCCTCGGCGGCCAGGTCATAGATGTTCTTGGCCTGGTCGCCCACGCGCTCGAGCTTCTTCACCATGAGCAGGGAGGCGAGCACGGCGCCGACGTCGGCACCGCCGTGGACCGCCGAGTGGACGACGAGCTCGCGCCGCACGCGCTCCTCGATGCCGTTGATGGCCCAGTCCGTGGCCCGGACCTCCTCGCCGATGGGCTCGATGTCGCCGTCGGTGACGAGGCAGCTCATCGCCAGGTCGAAGCTGTGCTGGCAGCGCCCGACCATGGAGACGATCTCGTGCTGGACGTGCTCGAGGCCTTCGTCACCGCCGCGGAAGAACGAGAACACCATGGGTCAACACCTCATCGCAGGAGGATCACCCCGAGGGCTGGGATGACCAGGAACGTGACGATGACATACCCGACGACCATCGACCGCCTGCGGGCGGCCATCTCGGCCAGCCCCTCGGCGATGCGGATCGGGAGCCGGCGCAGCGCCGGCACCGGGTAGAAGAGCAGGATCCCGCCGATGTTGAACAGCGTGTGCACCAGCGCGACCGTGAGCGCTTCGGGGCGGTCCGTGGCGAGCGATGCGAGCAGGGCGCTGATCGTGGTGCCGACGTTGGCGCCGAGGGTCACCGGATAGGCGTTCACGAGGGACACGACCCCCGCCGCCGACAGCGGGATCATGATCGAGGTGGTGATGCTGGAGGACTGCACCGCCACGGTGATGACGATGCCGAGCAGGATGGCCGGGGCACCGCCGCCCCGCCCCAGCATGGCGTTGATCGAGCGCTCGACCCGCGACGCGATCAGCTGGCGCATGTTCTTGGTCACGAACGTCAGGGCGAGGAAGATCGCGGCGAGCCCGGTGATGACGATCACCACCCCGAGCAGCGTGCCCTCGAGGCCCACGACGTCGTCCCACAGGGCCTCGACCCAGCCGACGGGAACCTTCACCGCGGCCTTGAAGGGGCTGTCGAACTCGGCGCCGCTGCCGCCGAGGAGCAGCTCGGTGAGGGCCTCGGCGGTCTTGGACAGCACGCCGGTGAGCAGCTCGACGGGCAGCAGCACGGCGACGGCCAGCAGGTTGAAGGCGTCATGCACCGTGGCTGCGGCGAACGCCAGGCGGAACTCGGTCGGTCGGCGCAGGTGCCCGAGGGAGGCGAGCGTGTTGGTGACCGTGGTGCCGATGTTGGCGCCCATGATCATCGGCACGGCGTCGTCGATGCCGAGCAGGCCGGCGCCGACCAGCCCGACGATCGTCGACGTCGTGACCGAGGAGGACTGGGCCAGCACCGTGGCGAGGATGCCGACGAACAGGCCGGCCAGCGGGTGGAGACGCTGGAGAACAGCGCCTCCTGGACGTCGCTTCCGAGGGCGTTGATGCCGGACTCGAGCAGCCCGACGCCGACCAGGAACAGGAACAGCAGCGAGACCACGACCGCGGCGCGGATCGGTGCCGGGACCGTGCGGACGGCCACGGCGTCGGTGCTGGTTGGGCGGGAGCTCACCACGGGCGGCCTCGACGTCGGGGGACGGCGGGGTGACACTTGCACACGACCGTTCACCGCGACGACATCCGCCGTCCACCTGGCGTCCACCCGCCCGGATGGGCCGTGACGCGGTCGCCCGCTGCTCAGCGCTTGCTGGTGCGCTGGTACCTGGAGACCGAGAGCGGCGCGAACACCGCGACCGTGATGACGACCCAGATCAGCGTGTAGAGGACCGGGTTCTGGAGGGCCCACGCCGTGGGTTCGGGCGTACCGGGCGGGATGTTCCCGAACAGCTCGCGCGCCGCCTGGGTGACCGCGGAGACCGGGTTCCACTCGGCGAAGGTGCGCAGCGGCCCGGGCAGGTCGTCGGAGGGGACGAAGGTGTTGGCGATGAACGTGAGCGGGAAGATCACCATGAACGAGGCGTTGTTGATCACCTCGACGCTCGGCACGAGCAGCGCCACCCAGGCCATCACCCAGGAGATGGCGTAGGCGAAGAGCAGGAGCAGCGCGAACCCGGCCACGGCCTCGAGGATCGAGCCCCGGATCCGCCACCCCACGGCCAGGCCGGTGAGGGCCATGATCGCGACCGAGAGCACGTTGTAGATGACGTCGCTGGCCGTGCGACCGGCGAGCACGGCCGACCGGGACATCGGCAGCGACTTGAACCGGTCGATGATGCCCTTCTGCATGTCCTCGGCGATGCCGGCCCCGGTGAAGGTCGCCCCGAACAGCACCGTCTGGGCGAAGATCCCCGCGATGAGGAACTCGCGGTAGCTCGTGCCCTGGATGTCGATGGAGTTGCCGAACACGTAGGCGAACAGCAGCACGAACATGATCGGCGACAGGAGCACGAAGACGAGGACCTCGGGGACCCTCGTGATCTTGATGACGTTGCGATGGGCGATGACGCCGATGTCGCTCAGCGTGTCCCGCCAGGACCCGTCCCCTGCCGGGAGGCGGTCGGTCGTCGCGGTGGTCGTGGTGGTGGTCTGGCTCATGCCCGGACCCCCTCTCGTTCGGTGGGGTGGGGTCCCTCGTCGGCCTCGTCGCCCCCGTCGTCGGCCACGTGGCCGGTGAGGGTGAGGAAGACGTCGTCGAGGGTGGGACGTCGGATCCCGACGTCGCTGATGTCGATGCGGCGGTGCCGCAGCTCCTGCAGGACGTCGGTGAGCACGTCGACGCCGCCGTCGACCGGTGCCTGCAGCGACCGGGCCGGCACCCGGACCTCGACCTCGCCGGCGGCGTGGCTCGCAACCACCTGGCGGGCGTCGTCGAGCTGGGCAGCGTCGGCGACGACGAGCTCGATGCGCTCGCCGCCGACCTGGGCCTTCAGCTGGTCGGCGGTGCCGGTGGCGATGGCTCGCCCGTGGTCGATGACGACGATGTCGTCGGCGAGCTGGTCGGCCTCCTCGAGGTATTGGGTGGTGAGCAGCAGGGTGGCGCCGCGGGACACGAGCTCGCGGATCACGCCCCACAGCTCGATGCGGCTTCGGGGGTCGAGGCCGGTGGTGGGCTCGTCCAGGAACAGCACGGGTGGTTCGGCCACGAGCGCGCCGGCGAGGTCGAGGCGACGGCGCATGCCGCCGGAGTAGGTCTTGACCGGACGGTCGGCGGCGTCGGTGAGGTCGAAGCGCTCGAGCAGCTCAGCCGCCCGCTGCTTGGACCGGGCCCGACCCAGCCGGTAGAGGCGACCGATCATCGTCAGGTTCTCGCGACCGGTGAGCACCTCGTCCACGGCGGCGAACTGGCCGGACAGGCCGATCCGGCGGCGGACCTCGGCGGGCTCGGTGCGCAGGTCGGCACCGGCGATGGTCGCGGTGCCCTCGTCCGGCTCGAGCAGCGTGGTGAGGATCGACACGGCGGTGGTCTTGCCGGCGCCGTTCGGGCCGAGCAGGCCGAGCACCGAGCCCTCGGGCACGGTGAGGTCGAGCCCGTCGAGGGCCACGACGTCGCCGAAGCGCTTGCGCAGGCCGGTGGCGACGATGGCCGGGCCGGGGGTCGTCTGGTGCATCGCGGACGTGCTCCTGGGGCGGGGGTCAGGGCGGGGAGACGGTTCGTCTGGTGTGCGGACGGCTCGCGAACCTAGGACTCATCGGTCCCGGTCACGTCCACGGTTTTCCCATACGAGGTCGCCGTGACCGGCGCCGATGGAAGCTCAGGCGAAGCCGGCGACCGGATGGGGCGTGTACGGCGCCTCCAGGGACTCGACCTCCTCGGCGGTGAGGACCACGTCGAGGGCGGCCACGGCGTCGTCGAGGTGGTGCGGCTGGGTCGCGCCCACGATGGGAGCGGTCACCGCCGGCTGCTGCAGGACCCAGGCCAGGGCCACCTGGGCGCGAGAGACGCCCCGGGCCTCGGCGACGGCGGCGACCTGCGCCACGACCTCGCGATCGCTCGCGGCGGTGTCGTAGAGCGTCTTGCCGAACTCGTCGGTGCGGGAGCGCTCGGTCTCGGCGTCCCAGTCCCGGGTGAGGCGACCACGCGCCAGCGGGCTCCAGGGGATGACGCCGATGCCCTGGTCCTGGCACAGCGGCAGCATCTCGCGCTCCTCCTCCCGGTTGAGGAGGTTGTAGTGGTCCTGCATGGACACGAACCTCGTCCAGCCCCGCAGCTCGGCGGTGTACAGCGCCTTGGAGAACTGCCACGCCCACATGGACGAGGCCCCGAGGTAGCGGACCTTCCCGGAGCGGACCAGGTCGTGGAGCGCCTCGAGGGTCTCCTCGATCGGCGTGCGGGGATCCCACCGGTGGATCTGGTAGAGGTCGATGTGGTCGGTGCCGAGCCGGCGCAGGCTGGCCTCGCACTCGGCGATGATCGCCTTGCGGGACAGGCCGGCCCCGTTGGGACCCCGGTGCATCCGTCCGTGCACCTTGGAGGCGATCACCACCTCGTCGCGGTTGGCGTACTCCTGCAGGGCACGGCCGACGATCTCCTCGCTCGTGCCGGCCGAGTACACGTTGGCGGTGTCGAAGAAGTTGATGCCGTGCTCCACCGCCTGGCGGATGAAGGGACGGCTGGCGTCCTCGTCGAGGGTCCACTCGTGGTTGCCGGCGTCGGGCGCGCCGAAGCTCATGCACCCGAGGCAGATCCTGGACACGTCGAGGCCGGTGCGGCCGAGCTTCACGTACTGCATGGGCCCACTCTCGCGGACCGGCGGCATCAGGGGTCGGGGTCGCCGTGGAAGCGGCGGTGGGGGCGGGCTCGGTTGTCGGGGTTGCAGGCGACGCGTCCGTTGTCGGGGCGGGTGCGTCCGCCGTGGGCGGCGGGTTCGATGTGGTCGATGTCGCAGTACTCGGCGGGTCGGTCGCAGCCTCGGGCGGTGCAGTGGCGGTCGCGGACCTGGATGGCCCGTCGGAGCTTGCCGGTGAAGAACCGGTGGCGTTCGTTGTAGGCGATGGGCACCTGGCCGGGCCCGTACACGTAGCGCTCCAGGTCCGGGTCGGTGTCCAGGATCCGGGCCAGCTGGCGGGCCGTCAGGGGCGTCTCGTTCCACAGCTCGGCCAGACCGCCGGCCAGGGCATCGAGCCCGGCCACCACCACGACCAAGGGTCGCAGGCGGGCGGCGGCGGAGGGGTTGGCGGTGTGGGCGCGTTGGGCCATGACCACCAGGGCGTCGGCCCGGCGTTGGGCGGGGGTGCGGGCCAGCTCGCTCGACAGCGGCTCGCGGCCCAGCTTGGCCTTGGCTTCGGTCCAGTCGGCGGCGAACAGCTCTTCGACGATGCCGTCGTAGACGGTCTTGAATGCGGCACCCCCGATGGCATCCAGGATCGCGTCGATGACCACGGCGCCTTGGAAGGTGGCTGACACGTGGGCGTCGCGGTCCCGTTCGATCCGCTCGGGCTCGCCGCTGTCGGGGTCGACCTGCAGGCGCCAGCGGGCCAGGACCTTGCGCAGGCCGCGCATGTCCAGATCGACCGCCTGTCGGGCCAGCCAGCCCTCCCACTCCCCGAACGCCACCCTCGTGTCCTCGGTGCGCACCCCGGCGATCGCGCCGGCGTGTTCGGCACCCAGATCCCCGGCCGCCCACCGCGCCGACGTGGCCGGCATCTCGACCAGCACCCGGCCCAGCCTCAACGCCGAGGCCGCCGACGCGTCCCCCACCCGCAGCCGATCCCGACACCACTGCGCGGCCGTGCGGTACCCGAGGGGCACGTGATCACCCCGCGCCTCGAAGGACCGCAACAGGCGATGGAACTCGAAGTCCAGACGCCGGGTGCACCGGGTCAGCTCCTCCAACAGCTCCCCCAACCCCTCCGCCGTGGCCAGCTCGGACACATCGATCCCCGCCACCAGATCGATCGCCTCGTGCAACCGGGCCGTCGCATCCCCCACTCCCATACCGCCCATCCTACGCAAAACGAACACACGTTCGCAACCCCGATCTCGCTGTCAGAGGCCGTCGGCACCATGGACCCATGGCTGTGTGCAGGTACTGCGATCGGGAGATGACGAGCGCGAGAGGCTGCGGCGAGTCCACCGTCAGCATCGAGGGCGAGGCCTTCCGGCGACGGCCCTTCGGTACCGAGCGGGGCGGACCGGGGACTGGTCGCTGCAGTGATTGCGGGGTCGCGCTCGGGTGCATGCACCATCCGGGGTGCGGCATCGAACGGTGCCCGCGCTGCGGTGGTCAGGCGATCATGTGCGAGTGCAGCCACGATGACGTGGCCGTCGATGACCTCGACCTGTGGTTCGACCACGACGACGACCTCCCCGCCGTCGAGGATCCGGTGCTGCTGGCCCTCGATCCGTGGCCGCCGGGGGCGCGCCGGCGATCCACTTCGACGCTCCCGCTCGCCTCGTGCACGACCGCGCTCCGGCATCGGCACGCTGTGCACCTCGAGCCCCTCGGTCGACTCCGGGACAGCTCGGGCCCCTTCGATGACGACGTGGTCGCGCTCGCGGTGGGCGTCCTCGGGGTGCACCGCGACGTGCACGGTCGTCTCCGCCTGAGCCGACCTGACGTCGCAGCGAGCGCCACCCGAGCGGTCCGCTGGCTCGAGCAGGCGCAGGTCGACCCCGTACCGGGCGTGCCTGCAGCGATCGCTGCTGTCCTGCGCCGCGAGCACGAGCTCGGTCGGCTCGATCCGGCCGGCGATCCGCTCGCGGCGCTGGTCGAGCCGCTGCACGCCCACCACGGCGTGGCCCCGGTGCCGGACGACCACCTCTGCCAGTGCTTCGCGCCCCACCAGCCGTGGCTCCCGGCGGACCACCGCGTGCTCCAGGTGTGGACGGGACACCTGGTTGTCGCCCGTTGCCCGGAGCCGATCGACGCCGTCGCCGCCGGCCGGGCGCGTGGCGCGTTCTTCGACCAGCTCGGGAACGGCGGCGGGGAGCGCCCCGGCGAGGACGACGTGCCCTGCCTCCTCGGATCCATCTGGGGTCCACGCACCGTCGGCCCGCTCTGGGTGTTCGGCGACCCGTGTCGCCCGGGCCGCTACGACAACCTGTTCCTCGACAACGGCGGGACGCCGTACGTGGCCCGGCCCGACCGCCGGTACCGCGAGGGATACCGATGGCAGGAGGAGTCGCCGTCCTTCGTGTTCGACCGCTGGCGACCGAGCCGCCGCGCCGCCCCGACGGGGATCGCCTGACGCGGGTTGTGGCTCGCCGAGCCGCGTCGCTACATTCATCAGTCCGCCGCGGGGTGGAGCAGTCTGGTAGCTCGTCGGGCTCATAACCCGAAGGTCGCAGGTTCAAATCCTGCCCCCGCCACCATCGAAACCGCAGGTCAGGCCCCACTTCTCGGAGTGGGGCCTTCTGCTGTTCCTCCGATTTTCTACCGGATCTTCTACCGGATGCGCCGTGACACGTAGTGACACGCGCTGACAGGGCGGAAGCAGTGGTGGCGCCCTGTGGGGAGAGGCGAAGCCAAGTCGCTTGGCTCAACGTCGGCATCGGGCGGCCTAGGTCGGCGGGGACCCGTTGACCCTTCGCCCTACAGAAAGGCGCTAGGCAGGCCGTCAGCGAGATCGTTGATGCTGAGTCGTATGGATGCTGACTCCCAACGGGCGGTGTCGCTGTCCGCCGGCAGCGCGCTCTCGATGTCGGCGTAGCGGAGCCACCCGATGGTCGTGGCGAGGCTCCCCTCCACGTCGA
>Ga0208490_100423_pt1 | contig 27030 bp, 30 predicted proteins | sample SubbioAug_CSWold_FD_184818 | JGI IMG/M metagenome (GOLD analysis project Ga0208490, IMG submission 184818) | Serpentinite rock and fluid subsurface biosphere microbial communities from McLaughlin Reserve, California, USA - CR11Aug_CSWold (SPAdes) | ecosystem: Environmental > Terrestrial > Deep...
CCCGCCGGGCGCCCGACCCGACGGCGCAGGACCTCGCCCGGGCCGAGCAGCTGCGGGTGTCGGTGGCGCTGCACGAGCGCACCGACGTGGAGCCCCTGCGCCGAGCCCTGGACGCCGAGCGCGACGCCCGTCGCGCCGGCGCCGGCGAACCCGCCTCCGCCGCGGTGGGCGCGATCACCGAGGAGCTCGCCGGCCTCGGGATCGACCTGTCCCGGCGCCGCATCGACGACGACGAGGTGCGCCGGATCGGTCACGACCTGCTCGACGAGCACCTCCGCCACGCCGCGTGGGTCGTCGGCGCCCGGGTCGAGCTCGACGGGCTCGAGCGCCGGCTCGTCGCCGCCCTCGTCGACCCGTCCGACGATGCGCGGGGGCCCCGCGGGGTGCGCGCGCGGCCCGAGTCCGGCGAGCGCCGGCTCGAGCGGGCGTCCGCCGAGCTCGCCGCCGCCATCGCGGGTGCCGATGACGCGCGCCGGGACGCCGCCCACCTGCCCCCGCTCGCGCCCGAGGACCTCGAGTGGGCGCTGCTGCGCCACCTCGGCGACCGCTCCCGGACGCACCCTGCCGGGACGGCACCGGTGGTGCTCGACCACGTGCTCGACCCGCTCGCCGACGACGACGTCGGACGCCTGCTGGGCCGCATCGAGCCGCTCGCGCGCGGGGTGCAGGTGGTCGTGGTCGACGACCATCCGGCGGCGATCCGTTGGGCCTCGGCGGCCGGGCGGGGGCGGGCCGCAGCCGTGCACGCCGCCCCGGCACGCCGCTCCGGGCGCTCACCTACGATGCGAGCCGCACCCCGGCGGACGCCGGGGTAGAGGAGGACCGCTGCGTGCCCACGATCACCGAAGACGACATCCGCACCCTGGCCGCCGTTCGGAGCAACGGCACGCTGGTCACGTCCTGCTACCTCGACGTCGACGGGAGCCGCTACGTGCGGCCCGCCGACTACCAGCGGTCGCTCGACGACCTGGTCCGCCGGGTGCGACGTCGTCCGGAGGTCGACGAGCACGTCGGGCGAGACATCGACCGGGTGGTCGCCCGCGTCCAGGAGGGCTTCGAGCGCTCGTCCACGCGTGGCGTCGCCCTGTTCGCCTGCGCGGCGCTCGACCTGTTCGAGGTCCACGAGCTGCCGGTGCCGGTCCGCAACGAGCTGCTCGTCAACCCGGCCCCGGCCATCGGCCAGCTCGAGGCCGTCCTGCAGCAGAGCGAGAAGATCGCCGTGCTCGCCGCCGACAAGCAGCACGCCCGCATCTTCGTGTACCGGCTGGGTGAGCTGGTCGAGCACACCGAGCGCACCGACGACCTGGGACGCGACTACGACACGGTCGGCGAGCACGACCGCGGCGGCGTCGACCAGCACCGCGCCGAGCTCGCCCACCAGCACCTGCGCAACGCGCTCGACCTGCTGTGGTCCGTGTACCAGACCGAGGGGTTCGACCAACTGGTCATCGCCGCCCCCGACGGCATCGCCTCCGAGCTCGAGAAGGGCCTGCACCCCTACCTCGCCGAGCGCCTCCACGGCCGGCTCGACCTGGCGCCGGGCGCCTCCGAGCCCGAGGTCCGCCAGGCGGCGCTCGACGCCGAGCGCGAGATCGAGTCGGCCCGCGAGGCGGGCCTCGTGGAAGCGCTGCGGGCGGCAGTGCAGTCCGGCGGCCGCGGCGTCGCCGGCATCGGCGATGTCCTCGATGCCCTGGCCGAGCGCCGCGTCGACCGGCTGCTCGTCTCCGACGGCTACGCGGTCGAGGGGTGGCGCTGCCCCGAGTGCGAGCGCCTGGCCACCATGGGGCGCGAGTGCCGCTGCGGCGCGGAGATGGTGCACATCGCCGACCTCGTCGAGGCATCGGTCGACGCCGCCCTCGCCCAGTCCTGCCGCGTCGAGGTGTGCATCGGCAACGCCGACCTCGACGTGCTCGGGCGCATCGGCGCCCTCCTGCGCTACTGAGGGTGCACGCCGTCGGCATCGACATCGGTGGGACCAAGATGCTCGGCGTCGTCGTCGACGCCGCCGAGCCCACGGTCGTCCTGGGGGAGCACCGCGTCCCCACGCCCCACGGCTCCGAGGCGCTGGTCGACGCCGTCGTCGGCCTCGTCGGGCGGCTGGACCCGGGTGGCACCGGCCCGGTGGGCCTGGGCTTCCCCGGCCTCGTCGACGCCGCCGACGTCTTCCGCACCGGACCGAACCTGCCCGGCGTGGTCGACCTCGACGTGCGCGCCACCCTCGGACCGCGCCTCGGACGCCCGGTGCGAGCCGCGAACGACGCCACGTGCGCCACCTACGCCGAGTTCACCGGCGGGGCGGCCGCCGGGGCGCGCCAAGGGGTCCTCCTCACGCTCGGCACGGGCATCGGCGGCGGGCTCGTCGCCGGCGGGGTCGTGCAGCACGGCGCCCACGGGTTCGCCGGCGAGCCCGGGCACATGCTGGTCGACCCCCGGGGGCCCCGCTGCCCGTGCGGGCGCCGCGGCTGCTGGGAGCGCTACGCCTCGGGCTCGGGCCTCGGGATGCTCGGCCGGGAGGCGGCCCAGGCCGGCCAGCTCGCGGCGGCGGTGGCCCTGGCGGGCGGGGACGACGAGGCCGTCCGCGGCGAGCACGTCGTGGCCGCGGCGCGCTCGGGCGACGCCGAGGCGGGCACCGTCCTCGACGAGTACGCCTGGTGGGTGGCGGCGGGGATCGCCAACCTCGTCGACCTGCTCGACCCGGCGGTCGTCGTCCTCGGCGGCGGGGTCATCGAGTCCGCCGACGTCCTCCTCGACCGCATCCGGGCGGCCGTCCCCGACCAGGTCCTCGGCGCCGACCGCCGGCCCCCGGTGGCCATCGAGGCGGCCCACTTCGGCGAGCACGCCGGCGCCATCGGCGCGGCGATCCTGGGGATTCAGACCCGATAGCGGGCGAAGGCGGCGTGGATCTCGGTCCAGGCCGCATCGGAGCCCTCGTAGCCCCTGGTCGAGGAGAACTTGTGGGGCTCGAGGTCCTTGTAGACGGTGAAGAAGTGCTCGATCTCCGAGAGCAGGTAGTCGGGGAGGTCCTCGACCTCGGGCACCTTCGCCCACCGGGGGTCGCCGGCGGGGACGCAGATGATCTTGGCGTCGGGACCGGCGTCGTCGGTCATCCAGAACACGCCGACCGGACGGGCGGCGATCCAGCACCCGGGGAAGGTCGGCTCCTCCATGATCACCAGGGCGTCGAGGGGGTCGCCGTCCTCGCCGAGGGTGTCGGGGATGAAGCCGTAGTCGGCGGGGTACACGGTGGCCGAGAACAGGCGGCGGTCGAGCTTGAAGCGGTGCCGTTCGTGGTCGTACTCGTACTTGTTCCGGCTGCCGCGGGGGATCTCGACCACGACGTCGATCGTCTGCATGTCGGCCATCCTGCCGTAGGTAGCGTGGCTCCATGGAGTTCCGCCGCATCACCGGGCTGCCGCCCTACGTCTTCACCATCATCGACGGGTTGAAGCAGCAGGCTCGGCGGGCGGGCGAGGACGTCATCGACCTCGGCTTCGGCAACCCCGACCTGCCCTCGCCGGAGATCGCGGTCGAGAAGCTGGCCGAGGCGGCGCGCAACGCCCGCAACCACCGGTACTCCCAGTCCAAGGGCATCCCGAAGCTGCGCCAGGCCGCCGCCGACATGTACCTGCGCCGCTTCGGCGTGGCCCTCGACCCCGAGACCGAGGTCGTCGCCACCATCGGCGCCAAGGAGGGGTACTCGCACCTGTGCTGGGTCCTGCTCGGGCCGGGCGACTCCGCCCTCGTCCCCTCGCCCAGCTACCCGATCCACATCTGGGGTCCGCTGTTCGCCGGCGCCAGCATCCGCGAGATCCCGATGGGCGTCGGCGTGGCCACCGACCGCGGCGCCGAGCTGCTCGACCGCATCCGCCACCAGTTCACCTACTCGTGGCCCCGGCCCCGGGTGATCGTGGTGTCGTTCCCGCACAACCCCACCACGACCTGCGTCGACCTCGAGTTCTTCCAGGGCCTGGTCGACTTCGCTCGGGAGCAGGAGGTCGTGGTCGTCCACGACAACGCCTACGCCGACCTCGGCTTCGACGGCTGGCAGCCGCCCTCCATCCTCCAGGCCGAGGGGGCCAAGGAGTGCGCCGTCGAGCTGTACTCGATGACCAAGTCCTTCTCCATGGCTGGCTGGCGGGTGGCGTTCATGGCCGGGAACCCCGAGGTCGTCGGCGCCCTGGCCAAGCTCAAGAGCTACCTCGACTACGGCACCTTCCAGCCCATCCAGATCGCGGCCACGGTGACCCTGAACGAGGCCACCGAGTACCCCAAGGAGATGACCGCGATCTACCAGGGCCGGCGCGACGCCCTCTGCGACGGCCTCGACCGCATCGGCTGGGACATCCCCCGCCCCGGCGGCACGATGTTCGCGTGGGCCCCCATCCCCGAGCCCTACCGGCACCTCGGGTCGGTGGAGTTCGCCAAGCGGCTGGTCACCGAAGCCCACGTCGCGACGTCGCCGGGCGTCGGCTTCGGACCGGGCGGCGAGGGCAACGTCCGCTTCGCCCTCATCGAGAACGAGCAGCGCATCGGCCAGGCCATCCGCGGCATCAAGAAGGCCCTCCCCGAGCTGGCTGGCTAGGCGGTGCGGCGGGCGCTCGAGGTGTCGCGACCGAGCAGCCCGTGCCAGCAGAAGTCGACGACCTCGTCGGCCACCTCCTCTGGCGGCCGGCCCCGGCCGAGCACCTGGGTGCGGGCGAGGACGGAGCTGACGCCGAGCACGGCCTGGGCCACGACGCTGGCGTTGCCGTCGGCCACGGCCCCCGAGTCCATGGCCTCCTGGACGAGCCGTCGGGTGTCCTCGAGCGCCACCCGTTCGCCCTTGCGGACGCCGGAGGCGAAGCTGGCCTCGGAGCGGGCGAACTCGATCAGGACGTAGAGCTCGCGGTGGGCGGCCCACCACGCCATCGACGCCCGGATCGCCAGCTCCATGCGCCGCAACGGGTCGGTCTCGTCGCCCATCGCCGCCATCTGGGTCCGGCGCAGCTCCCGCTCGCCGGTGCGGAGGATCTCCATGAAGAGGTCCTCCTTCGACTCGAAGTACCAGTAGAAGACGCCCTTGCCGACGCCGAGGCCGTCGACGAGCTCGGCGACGGACGTCGGGTGGTACCCGTTGGTGGCGAAGCGCTCCGTGGCGTAGGCCAGCAGCTCGCGCCGCCGCTGCTCGCCTCGAGGGGTGAGTCGCCGGCTCATGTCCCGAACCGTACTTGACCAGACGGTCAAGTACGGACCTCCCAGGGCCCACCACGGACCATCGCGCCGACACCCGTCGCCCCCGGGACGCTCATCCACCGCTCGCACCCCCGAAACCACCCGTTCACGCGCCGCCGGTACCGTCCGACGGCATGGAGAGCTGCGTGCTGCGGATCTGGCTGCCCGACCGCCCCGGTGCCCTCGGCCTCGTGGCGAGCGCCCTGGGCGACGTCGGCGTCGAGATCGTCGGGATCGACATCCTCGAGCGCGGGGGCGGTCGGGCGATCGACGAGCTGGCCGTCCAGCTCCCCGGCGACGGGCTCGGCGCGGCGATCGACGCCCTGCAGCGCGTCGAGGGCGTCGACGTCGAGGAGGTCCGCAGGGTCGACGGCGTGGGCCACGACCCCCGGGCCGACGCCCTCGAGCTGGCGGCGATGCTCGTCGGTGCTGACGACCGCCGGGCCCTGCTCGACGCCGTCGTCACCCACGGCCGGCGGCTCCTCGGCGGCGACTGGGCCTCCGTGCTCCGGCTCGACGACGGCGAGGTGCACGCCAGCGACGGCGAGGTGCCGGCCGGACGCTGGCTGGTGGCCTTCGTCGAGGGCTCCCGCACCTCGGCACGGGTCGCCCGCGGCGAGAGCGGTCCCGAGGACGTGGTGTGGGCACCGCTTCCGGGCTCCGGGCTGGCCCTCGTCGTCGGGCGCCACGGGGCCCCGTTCCGGGCTCGGGAGCGGCGCCAGGCCTCGGCGCTGGCGCGGATCGCCGACGGCCGCCTGCCCGACCTCGCCCGGCGGGCCCACCCCAGCGTGGGTCGCGGGGCCTAGTCGCTCGCGCTGGGCAGCGATCGCGGCCTCGACCGAGGCGCCGGCGACGTTCATCCGTCATGTGGAGGTGGTGGTGGTCTGACGGAGCGTGGACGCGGGAAGAGGTCGCCCCATGGCCCTGACCCACCCGCAACCCCTCGCCGAGGAGCCTGTCCCGATCGCCGTTGCCGACCCCGAGGCCGCCCAGCGCGCGGCCGAGACGCACGCCGCCGTGATCTTGATGGTGTGCCTGCTCGCCCTCGTGGGCGGCACGCAGCTGCTGGTCGCGTTCCTCGGAAGCTTCGCCTGACCCCGCCGTCGCCTGGACCCGTCGCCTGACCGGCCCGCGGGCGGAGCGGATGCCGTCAGCTCGTCGCCCAGCCCCGCGACCGCTCCACCCCCCGCAGCCACGTGGCGTGCGCGGCATCCGCGGTCGCCCGATCGGCCAGCGGGCCCACCTCGACGTCGAGCACCCAGTTCCGGGTGACCTCGTCGGGTGACGACCATACCCCCTCGGCGAGCCCGGCCAGGTAGGCGGCCCCGAGCGCCGTCGTCTCCTCGACCGTCGGTCGGGAGACCGGCACCTGCAGCTGATCGGCCTGCAGCTGCAGCAGCAGCGCCATGACCGAGGCGCCGCCGTCCACCCGCATGGCGACGACCTCGTGCCCGCTCGCCGCCGACATGGCATCGACGACGTCCCGGGTCTGGAAGGCCATCGACTCGACCACGGCCCGGGCCAGGTGCGCCCGGGTCGTGCCGCGGGTGATCCCGAGGATCGCCCCGCGAGCGTAGGGGTCCCACCAGGGCGCGCCGAGGCCGGTGAAGGCCGGCACCAGCACCACGCCACCGGTGTCGGGGACGGACTCGGCCAGCGGACCGGTCTCGGCGGCGTCGTCGATCACCCCGAGGCCGTCGCGCAGCCACTGGACGGCGGCGCCCGTCACGAAGATCGCCCCCTCGAGCGCGTAGGTCGTGGAGGCGGCATCGACCGCACCCAGGCTCCACGCCACCGTGGTGAGCAGGCCCTCGACCGGGTCCGGGCACCGCGACCCCACGTTCATCAGCACGAACGAGCCGGTGCCGTAGGTGTTCTTCGTCATCCCCGGCTCGAAGCAGGCCTGCCCGAACAGGGCGGCCTGCTGGTCGCCGGCGATGCCCGAGATCGGGATGCCGGCCGGGACGCCGACCCCCACCGCCGTCTCGCCGAAGCGCCCGGACGACGGCCGCACCTCGGGCAGCGCGGAGCGGGGGACGCCGAAGAGGTCGCACAGCTCCTCGGACCAGGCGAGGCGACCGATGTCGAACAGCATCGTGCGCGAGGCGTTGGAGGGCTCGGTGGCATGCACGCGACCGCCGGTGAGCTGCCACAGGAGCCAGGTGTCGACGGTGCCCACGGCCAGGTGCTCGTCGGCCTCCACGCCGCCGCCGCCCTCGGACATCGGGCGCAGGAGCCACTCGAGCTTCGACGCCGAGAAGTAGGGGTCGAGGACCAGCCCGGTGGTGCGGCGGATCAGCGGGAGGTGGCCGGCCTCGGCGAGCTCGTCGCAGCGGGCGGCCGTGCGCCGGTCCTGCCAGACGATCGCCCGGTGGCGGGGCTCGCCGGTGCGGCGGTCCCACGCCACCACCGTCTCGCGCTGGTCGGTGATGCCGATGGCGGCGATGGGTCGGTCGAGGTCGCGGACCAGGTCGGCGAGCGTCCCGCGCACGGCCTCCCAGATCTCGGTCGCGTCGTGCTCGACCCAGCCGTTGCGCGGGAAGTGCTGGGTGAACTCCCGATACGACGCGCCCACCGGGAGGCCGTCCTCCCCGAAGGCCATCGAGCGCACGCCCGTGGTGCCGGCATCGATCGCCACGACGACTGCCATGGGCGGAAGGTAGCGCCCCGCCCCTTAGGGTTCCGTCCCATGCGCGTGGGCATCCTCACCGGCGGCGGCGACTGCCCCGGTCTCAACGCGGTGATCCGGGCCATCGTCCGCAAGGGTCTCCGGGTGCACGGCGACGAGGTGGTCGGCTTCCTCGACGGATACCAGGGCGTCGTCGACCAGCGCTTCCTGCCGCTGGACGTGGAGTCCCTGCGCGGGAAGCTGCCCATCGGCGGCACCATCCTCGGCACGAGCCGCTACCAGCCGTTCATGGACGACGACGGCGTCGACCGGGTGCGGGCCTGCCTCACCGACCAGGGCATCGACGCCCTGATCGTCATCGGCGGCGAGGGGACCCTGGGGGCGGCCCGGGACCTGGCCGTGCTCGGCTTCCCCGTCGTCGGCGTCCCGAAGACCATCGACAACGACATGGCCGGCACGGAGATGACCTTCGGCTTCCAGACGGCCGTGCAGATCTGCACCGACGCCATCGACCGCCTGCACACCACCGCCGAGTCCCACGACCGGGTCATGGTCGTCGAGGTGATGGGCCGCCACGCCGGGCACATCGCGGTGTGGTCGGGCATCGCCGGCGGCGCCACCGTCACCCTCATCCCGGAGGAGCCCTTCGACATCGAGTCGGTCTGCGACGCGATCGTCCGCCGCCACGAGGCGGGCCGCTTCGCCTCGGTCGTCGTCGTCGCCGAGGGGGCGGTGCCCACCCCCGGCACCATCGAGATCGCCCCGCCCGAGGTCGACGTGTTCGGCCACCAGCGCCTCGGCGGCATCGGCAGCGTCATCGGGGCCGAGATCGAGCGCCGCACCGGGTACGAGACCCGGGTCACCATCCTCGGCCACGTCCAGCGGGGCGGCACGCCCAACGCCTTCGACCGCGTGCTGGCCACCCGCTACGGCGTCGCCGCCATCGACCTCGTGCACGAGGGGCGGTACGGTCACATGGTGTCGCTGCAGGCCGACCGCATCGTCGACATCACGCTCGCCGAGGCCAAGGGGCGGGGCCTGAAGACGGTGGATCCGCAGCTCTACGACGTGGCCCGCGTCTTCTTCGCGGTCTGAGGGGGGATCACATGGCGATGCACGAGCAGCGACACGTCCTGGTCACCGGCGCCAACTCCGGCATCGGCCTGGCCACCGTCCTCGAGCTGGCCCGGCGCGGGTTCCGGGTGACCGGCACGGTGCGATCCGAGGCGAAGGCGCAGACCGTGGCCGACGCCGCCGCCGAGGCCGGGGTCGAGGTGGCGACGGTCGAGCTCGACGTCACCGACGCCGACCGCTGCGAGGCGGTCCTCGCCGAGCTCGGTCCGCTCCACGGCCTGGTGAACAACGCCGGCTACGGCGTGACCGGCGCCATCGAGGACGTGCCCGACGACGAGGCCCGCCAGGTGCTCGAGACGATGGTCGTCGCCCCGATGCGCTTGGCCCGGCTTGCCGTCCCCGGCATGCGGGAGGCCGGTGGCGGACGCATCGTCAACATCTCGTCGATCTACGGGCGCATGACCACACCGCTCACCGGCTGGTACCAGGGGTCGAAGCACGCCCTCGAGGCCCTCTCCGACGCCCTGCGCATCGAGGTGGCAAAGAACGGCATCCACGTCGTGCTCATCGAGCCCGGAGGCTTCCGCACCAACATCTGGGAGGACCTCGAGCGCGACCTCGAGAAGCGTCGGGGCTCCCGCTACGAGTCGGCCTACCAGCGCGTCGGCGGCCTCACCTCGCTGTGGTCCCCCCTGATGGGTGAGCCGGCGTCGTGTGCGAAGGCGATCGCCCGGGCGCTGCAGACCCCCATCCCGCGGCCCCGCTACCTCGTCGGCGCCGACGCCAAGCTCGCGGCCACCGCCGACCGGCTCACGCCGGCCATGGTCAAGGACCGCGTCCTGCGCGTGGTCCAGGGCCTGTAGCGGCCACGCGAGGGGGCGGAGCGCTGGCTCACCCGGTGCCGCGGGCGTAGTCGCTGCGGCGCACCGGTTCGCCCGTGGTCTCGAGCTGGTCGACGAGGACGTCGGCGGCCTCGCCGTCGTTGCGGAACGCCACCTCGGTGAAGCCGCTGCCGACCTCGGTGGCCGTCCACACGATCTGGGCGAGGGCGTTGCGCAGGGTGTCGCCCTGGATGCCCTGCGAGCCGATCAGGCCCCGGACGTCGACGATCAGCCGCTCGGCGGCGGTGGTCGACCGCTGCGCCGACAGCAGCACGGCGCTCGACGGGATGGCGGTCTGGAGCCCGACCTCCGTCACCCGCTCGTCGGTCGGCGGCTGGGTGAACAGGTTCGTGAGGATCTCCTGGATCCCGGCGTCGACGTCCACGCTGCGAGGCACGGGGTGCAGGACCGTGGCGCCCTCCTCGCGGCGCAGCATGTACACGATGATCTCCTTCGTCGCCGCCTGCGGTGATGTCGTCGACGTGGTCGTCGTCGTCGGGAGCGTGGCGAAGGGGCCCGAGAGCTCGACCGGCTCCTCGTTGGTCGGCACCGCGCAGCCGGCGACGAGCGCGCCGGTCAGGAGCAGGAGCGCCACGGCCAGGAGCCGTCGCAGCCACGGTGGGCGTGTCGCCCTCACGGCACCAGGTCCTCGCCGTCGGGGTGCTCGAGCTCGACCCTCGGGAGCTCGATGGCGAACCGGGCGCCGCCGTCGGGCGCGTCGTCGACCCAGACCCGGCCGCCGTGGAGGCGCACGTGCTCGGCGACGAGGGCCAGGCCGAGGCCGACGCCGGTGCCGAACCCCCGCCGGTGGGCGGCGCCGGCTCGGTTGAACCGCTCGAAGATCCGGTCGCGGTCCTCCGGGGGCACGCCTTCGCCGGCGTCGTCCACGAAGATGCGCACGTGGTCCTCGTCGGCGGTGACGAGGACCCCGACGGCGCCGTCGCCGTACTTCTCCGCGTTGTTCAACAGGTTGGTGAGCACCCGTGCGACCCGGCGCTTGTCGATGGCGGTGATGATCGCCCCCAGCTCCTCGTCGAGCCGCGCCTCGGGGTCACGCTCGACGGGGACGTGCGGGTAGCCGGCGCTGCGGACCACGTGGCGGACGAAGTCGGTGAGCAGCACCTCCTCGAGCTCCAGGAGCATGACGCCGGCGTCGAAGCGGGAGATCTCGAGCAGGTCCTCGACGAGCTCGCGGAAGCGATCGAGGTCGGCGGAGAGCAGGTCGAGGGCCGACTGGGCTCGCTCGTTCAGGTCGTCGCGGTGGTTCTCGAGCACCTCGATCGACGCCTGCAGGGTCATGAGCGGCGAGCGCAGCTCGTGGCTGACGTCGGAGGCGAACTGGGTGTCCTTCTCGATGCGGTCCTCGAGGGTGCCGGCCATGGCGTTGAAGGAGGTGATGATGGGCTCCAGGTCGGGGTCGACGAGCGCCTCGATGCGGGTGTCGAGCTCGCCGCCGGCGAGCTTGCGGGCGGCGTCGCCCACCTCGCCGAGGGGGCGCAGGATGCGGCGGCTGGCGTACCAGCCGAGCCCGGCGCCGGCGAGCACGGTGGCGATCGACGCCCCGAACAGGGTGAACGAGATCGACGTGAGGGTGTCGTCGAGCGACTCGAGCGACACGATCTCGAAGTAGGCGCCGTCGAAGTCGGCGATGGGGATGCCGATCACCAGGCTCTTGTCGCCGCTGGTGGGGTGGTCGAAGCGCATCCTGGCCGCCCGCCCGGCGAGGACGCGCTCGCGCAGGGAGGCGGGGATCGACGTGTACCCGTACTCGGGATCCTGCTGGGTCCAGCCCGCGCCCGGCTCGTCGTCGCCGCTCGGAGGTCGCTGGTACAGGACCGGCCGGCTGCCCTCGGGGGTCTGCAGGGAGCTCAGCACCTGCGGGAGCTCGAACCCCTGGCTGACGGCGGAGCGGACGTTCCTCGCGTTGGAGTACAGCTGCTGCGTGGCTGCCGACTCGCGCTGGCTCACCACCGTGGCCCGGGCGACGCCGAGGACGAGCAGCGACATGCCCACCGAGAGCAGCAGCGCGCCGACGGCGAAGGCCAGCGTGACCCGGGCACGGAGGCCCAGCCGGGGGGTGCGCCGCACGGGGCGGCTGGCGTCGGACGGCACGCGCCCCCGCTCAGGCCTGGAGCTTGTAGCCGAGGCCTCGGACGGTGACGACGTGGCGGGGGTTGGCCGGATCGGCCTCGATCTTGGTGCGCAGCCGGCGGATGTGGACATCGACCAGGCGGCCGTCGCCGAAGTAGCCGTAGCCCCAGACCCGCTCGAGCAGGACCTCGCGGGAGAACACCCGGCCCGGGGAGGAGGCGAGCTCGTTGAGCAGGCGGAACTCGGTCTTGGTCAGGTGCACCTCCTCCTCGTCGCGCTTGACCACGCCCTCGTCGGGGATGATCTCGAGGTCGCCGAAGCGCAGGTGGGTGTGCCCGTGGTCGGCGGCCCGCGTGCGCCGCAGCAGGGCCCGGATGCGGGCCGAGAGCTCCTTGGGCGCGAACGGCTTGGTGAGGTAGTCGTCGGCGCCCGCCTCGAGGCCGGCGACCACGTCGTGGGTGTCGGCGCGGGCGGTGACCATCACGATCGGCACGTCGCTGATGCGCCGGACCGAGCGGCAGACCTCGAACCCGTCGATGCCCGGCAGCATGATGTCGATCAGCACGACGTCGGTGGGGGCGCGCTGGAACAGCTCGAGCGCGGTCTCGCCGGTGTCGGCCTCGTCGACTATCCAGCCCTCGTCCTCGAGGGCCAGCTTCACCGCGGTGCGGATCCGTTCGTCATCCTCGACCGTGAGGATTCGTGTCGCCATACGTCCCCATCGTGCCTCACGCACACCCGTCGGCGTAGCCATGGGCCAGAACGCAGCGAACGGTGCGACCGTGACGAGCAGCGCGCTCGTGTCGACCGGGCCGCGCGGGCGCATGAACCGTCGTCTGTCGTCGCCCCGTGTCCGGGACGTCCCCGGTCGGCGGCCGCGGCACCGACGCTGCCGGCGACCGGCGGGTCCGCCCCCGCCCTCGCCGCCGGCGGTGCCGTGCTCGCCGCCGGCGCGCTCTGGCGGCTCCGCACCCGCACGCAGGAGGACCTTGACCTACGACCGCCGCACCTCCCTGCGCCGCGCTCGAGCGCCGGATGCGCTCCTCCGAGCCCGGCCGCGAGGCCGTCCGCTGGCGCGATCGGCCTCCGGTCAGCCCAACAGGCCGGCGCCGCCCAGGAGCGCGACCAGCTCGTCGAATCGCTCCGGGTGGGCGGCGACCGTGCAGTCACCGGGCTGGTCGAGGCCCGGGAGCGGGGAGGCCAGCACCTCCACGCGGGCGCCGGCCTCGCGGGCGATGACCGCGCCCGCGGCGCGGTCCCAGTCGTAGAGGCCGTGCTCGAAGTACGCGTCGAGGCGCCCGCCGGCCACCGAGCACAGGTCGGCGGCCGCCGCGCCGCCGCGGCGGATGTCGCGGATGCGGTCGATGAACGTGGCGACGGCGCCCGCCTGGGCGGCGCGCATGACCGGGTCGTAGCCGAAGCCGGTGCCGATGAGGCTGGTGGCGAGCGGCGCCGGGGGGGCGATGCGCAGCGGCACGCCGTTGCGGGTTGCCCCGTGGCCGGTGGCCCCGGCGAACACCTCGCCCAGGGCGGGGATGACGACGGCGCCTGCGGCGGGCTCGCCGTCGACCACCGCCCCGACGGACACGTTCCAGAACGGGTGCCGGTAGAGGTAGTTGGTGGTGCCGTCGAGGGGGTCGACCACCCACGTGACGCCGCTGGTCCCGGTGCGGGCCGTGCCCTCCTCGCCGATGAGCCCGTCGTCGGGGCGAAGCTCGTGCAGGCGCCGCTCCAGCAGCGCCTCGCTGGCGCCGTCCATCTCCGTGACCATGTCGGTGGACGTCGACTTCGTGTCGACGAGGGTCCGCTCGGAGTGGAGCGCGCCGTCGAGCAGCTCGGCGGCCTCGGTGGCGACCCGCACGGCGACCTCGAGCAGGGCGGCGAGGTCGATGCCGGCGACCGGGCTCAGGAGACGGGTCCCCGGGGCTCGGTGCCCTCGCGCCGGGGCTCGGTGCCGTCGCGCCGGTGCTCGATCGCCCGCCACTCGCCCATGGCCCGGAGCGCGAGCACGGCGACCACGCCGACCCCGACGGCGAAGATCACGGCCCCGATCACGCCGGCGACGCCGGCCAGCACGGTGCTGTCGCCGTCGGTCTGCAGCTCGACGAAGGCGTACCCGATGAGCCCGCCGCACAGGCCGGCCAGCAGGATCGCGGCGAACGCGGCGATGCGGGCCCCGGTGGGAGGCAGTGCCGAGGGGGCGTAGTCGGTGTCGGGGATCTCGGCCACGGCCCGAGGCTACCTAGGGTGCCGCCGTGGACGAGGAGCGGTGGGGGGAGCGACGGTTCGCCCGGGACGAGTGGGCGGGGCTGCGGGCGCATGAGCCGGTGCCGGTCGGCGAGGACGACCTCGCCGAGCTCGAGGGCATCAACGAGCACCTGTCGATGCGCGAGGTCGAGGAGGTGTACGTGCCCCTCGCCCGCCTCGTGCACCTGCGGGCCGGGGTCACCCGCTCGCTGCACGACGCGACCGGGGCCTTCCTCGGACGGTTCCGGCCGCACGTCCCCTTCGTCATCGGCGTCGCCGGGTCGGTGGCGGTCGGCAAGTCCACCTCCTCCCGGGTCCTGCAGACGCTGCTCGCCCGGGGTCCCGAGCGCCGGCGGGTCGACCTCGTCACCACCGACGGCTTCCTCCACCCCAACGCCGTCCTCGCCGAGCGGGGCCTGCTCAACCGCAAGGGCTTCCCGGAGAGCTACGACACCAACCGGCTGGTCGGGTTCCTCGCCGACCTGAAGGCCGGCCGTCCCGAGCTCGAGGTGCCGGTCTACAGCCACGTCGTCTACGACGTCGTCCCCGGGCGCGTGCAGGTGGTCGACCAGCCCGACATCGTCATCGTCGAGGGGTTGAACGTCCTGCAGGTGCCGCCGACCTCGGGGGAGCACCACCCGTCGGTGTTCGTGTCCGACTTCTTCGACTTCTCCGTCTACGTCGACGCCGACGAGGACCACGTCGAGGAGTGGTACCTGCAGCGGTTCCTCACCCTGGTGGAGGGGGCGCGCCAGGACCCGGGTGCGTTCCTCCACCGCTTCGCCGGGATGACCCGGGACGAGGCCGAGGAGGTCGCCCGCAGCACGTGGCGATCGATCAACCTCCCGAACCTGCGCGAGAACGTCCTGCCCACCCGCGACCGGGCCGACCTCGTGCTCCACAAGGGCCCGGACCACGACGTGACCGAGGTGGTGCTCCGGCTCCGGTAGCGGCGGGTAGGGAGCTGCCCATGCCCCCGCAGCACCTCGACGACCCGCCCTCGTTCCGCCCCGTCGGCCGGGCCACCCCGGTGGTGGAGGCCACGGCCGGGGTCGCGGCCGCCGCCGTCATGGGCGCCGCCTCCGCCATCCGGCGCAAGCGGGTGTTCCACCCCGAGGGCGTCGCCTTCCGGGCCACGTACCAGGCCACTGGCGCCCACCACGGCGCCCCGCTGCTCGACGAGGCCGGGACCCACGACGCCGTCGTGCGCCTGTCCCGCGGCGCCGGGCTCCCCGGCTCGCTTCCCGACTTCCTCGGCCTCGCCCTGCGCATCCCCGACGCCCACGGCCCCGACCAGCACCAGGACCTGCTGCTGGTGAGCTCGATGTCCCCCCGGGACTGCGCCACGCCCTGATTCCGGCGCGCAGCTTCGGCCACGAGCGCTACTCGACGGTGGTGCCCTACCGGGTCGGCGAGCGGACCGTGCTCTTCGGCGCCCGCCGCCTCGAGGACGACGCCCCGGACGACGTGCAGGTCAGCCACCCGCGTGGCGACACCGCCCCGATGCGCTTCGCGCTCGAGCTCGCCGAGCTGCGTGGCCCGTTGGAGCCCTTCGGCGTGGTCGAGCTGTGGGCCCCGCTGCCCGAGCACGACGGCCGCGCCCTGTGCTTCGACCCGTCCCACGCCGGCGGCGGCATCGACCCGGTCGGCGTCGTGCAGACGGTGCGCCGCCTCGCCTACCGGGCCAGCCAGGCCGCCCGCCCCACGACCTGACGCCAGCCCGGGCTGGGTTCGCCCGATCCGGTGGACTGCAGCCCGGGCTGGCACCCCGGTTCGGTCGGCCCGGGCTGGGTTCGCCCGATCCGGTGGACTGCAGCCCGGGCTGGCACCCCGGTTCGGTCGGCCCGGGCTGGTTCGCCCGATCCGGTGGACTGCAGCCCGGGCTGGGTTCGCCCGATCCGGTGGACTGCAGCCCGGGCTGGACCGCGGTTCGGTGGACTGCAGCCCGGGCTGGGTTCGCCCGATCCGGTGGACTGCAGCCCGGGCTGGACCGCGGGATCAGCGGCTGAGGGGCACGACGCGGGCGCCGGCGACGCGCACCAGCTCGCTCGGGTCGGCCTCGAACACGTGGCGGGGCGTCCCGGCGGCCGCCCACACGGTGGCGTGCTGCAGCAGGGGCTCGTCGACGAAGGTCGCCAGCGGCGTCGCGTGGCCGAACGGGGGCACGCCGCCGATGGCGTAGCCGGTGGCCGTGCGCACGAGGTCGGCGTCCGCCCGGCCCACCGAGCCGCCGGCGGCGGCGGCGAGCAGGTCCTCGTCGAGCCGGGTGTCGCCGCCGACGAGCGCCAGCACCGGCTCGCCGTCGACCGCGAACACCAGCGACTTCACGATGCGGGCCACCTCGCAGCCCACGGCGGCGGCCGCGTCCGCAGCGCTGCGCGTGCCCTCCGGGTACTCGACGACCTCCACGTGGAGCCCGGCGCCGGCTGCGGCGCCCACCACCTGCTGTGCCTTCGGGTGCATCGGTGCATCCTGCCCCGCCGGTGGACCGGAGGCACGAGCGGCGCTGGCAGACTGATCCGGTGCGCGAGTGGACGGTCGCCGGCGGGTTGATCGAGCAGGACGGCCGGTTGCTGCTCGTGCAGAACCTGCGCCGCGACGGCAGCCTCGACTGGACCACGCCCGGGGGTGTGGTCGACCCGGGTGAGGGGGTGCTCGAGGCGCTGTCGCGGGAGGTCGCCGAGGAGACCGGGCTGTCGGTCACCGGCTGGGAGGGGCCGGTCTGGCAGGTGGAGGCCCTGGCACCGGACATGGGCTGGACGCTGCGGGTGGAGGTGCACCGGGCCACCGGGTTCGAGGGCACGATCGCCGTGGAGGACCCCGACGGCATCGTGGTCGACGTCGCGTGGCACGACGTCGAGGGCTGCCACGACTGCCTGGCCACGTCGTGGATCCCCCAGCGCGAGCCGATGCTGGCCTGGCTCGGCGAGCGCTGGTTCGAGCCGCGCACCTACCGGTACCGCCTGCACGGGACCGACCGGGACAGCGCCGACGTCGTGCGGCTGGACTGAGCATGGCCGGGGAGCCCCCGTCGTCGAGCGCCGGGAGCCCAGTCGTCCGCACGATCCTGCACGTCGACATGGACGCGTTCTACGCGTCGGTCGAGCAGCTCCGGCGCCCGGAGCTGCGCGGCCGACCCGTCGTCGTGGGTGGGTCCGGGCGCCGTGGCGTCGTGGCCGCCGCGTCGTACGAGGCCCGGGCCTACGGGGTCCGCTCGGCGATGCCGTCGCTGCGGGCCAAGGCGCTGTGCCCGCACGCCGCGTTCATCCCGGGCGACCACGCCCACTACGCCGAGGTGTCGGGCCAGGTGATGGCGATCTTGCGCGACGTCACCCCGCTGGTCGAGCCGCTCAGCCTCGACGAGGCCTTCCTCGATGTGACCGGCGCCCGCCGGCTCCACGGCGACGGCCCCACGATCGCCGCCGCGATCCGGCGGCGGGTGCTCGAGGAGGAGGGCCTCACCTGCTCGGTCGGGGTGGCCACCAGCAAGTTCCTGGCCAAGCTCGCCACCGAGCAGGCCAAGCCCCGGGCCTCCCGGCGGGGCCCGATCGCCGGCACCGGCGTCGCCGTCGTGGCCCCGGGGGAGGAGCGGGCCTTCCTGCGGCCGCTCCCGGTGGAGGCGCTGTGGGGGGTCGGCCCGCGCACGCTGGAGCGCCTGCATGCCCTCGGGGTGCGCACGGTCGGGCAGCTCGAGCGCCTCCCGGTCGAGCAGCTGGTCCGGGCCGTGGGCGAGGCTCACGGCCGCCACCTGCACGCCCTCGCCCACGCCGTCGACCCGCGCCCGGTGGAGCCCGACCAGCGGCCGAAGTCGATCTCGCACGAGGAGACCTTCGTCGAAGACCTCGACACCCACCGCGCGCTGCACGTCGAGCTGGTGCGGATGGCCGATGCGGTGTCCCGCCGGGCCCGCGCCCACGACCTCGCCGGCCGGACCGTCTCCATCAAGGTGCGCTTCGGCGACTTCACCACGATCACCCGCTCGGCCACGCTGCCCCAGCCGGTCGACACCGGGCCGGCGATCGCCCGCAGCGCCGGTGCCCTGCTCGACGGCGTCGACGTGGCCGCCGGCGTGCGCCTCCTCGGCCTCGGCCTCTCGAACCTGGTCGAGCACGCACCACACCAGCTCAGCCTCGACGACCTGGCCGGAGCCGGCGGGGACGCCTCGCCGGTCGACACCGAGGCCTGGACCGCGGTGACGGAGGCGATCGACGCCGTGCGGGCGCGCTTCGGCGACGCCGCCGTGGTGCCGGCGGCGCTGGCGGGTCGTGGTCCGCTCCGCCCCAAGCGCGCCGGAGATCAGCAGTGGGGGCCGACCGCGCGTCCCGACGGCGGTCCCGCGCCCGGCCCTGAGGTGGCACGGGACGTGCCGGAAAACGGGCCCTGACGGAACGATCGGAAGGCCCTCCGCGCGTTGTCGCCCCCGGGGTCGTGTGCGATGATGGCTCGCAGGCGTACCCGCCGGTACCGAGAAGGGGTTCGAGTTGCCGCTTTCCGAGGACGAAGAGCGCATCCTCAAGGACATCGAGCGGGAGTTCTACGAGAGCGACCCGGCGTTCGCCCGCGAGGTCCGCGAGACCACGCTGTACAAGCACGCCTGGCGGAACATCAAGCTGTCCCTGGTCGGCTTCGTGGCCGGCCTGGTGCTGCTCGTCGTGGCCCTCGCCAGCTCCTACCTGCTCGCCTTCGGCGGCTTCCTGGTGATGCTCGGCTGCGCCCTGGTCATCGAGCGCAACGCCCGCAAGATGGGCCGCGCCGGCCTCGAGTCGATGACCAAGAACATGAAGACCGGGAACGGCCTGCGCGACTACCTCGGCACCTCGTCCGAGCGGATGCGCGAGCGCTTCAAGCGCGACGAGCCCTAGCCCGCCCGGCGCTCAGCCCCCCGACCGCAGCAGGCGGGGGTCGAAGCGGGCCCGGACGCGCGCCCCCCGTGCCATCGAGGCGCGGGTGCCCTCGCCCACCCGGTCGGCGAGGGCCAGCGCCTGGTCGGCGGTGGCGTCGTCGGGCGGCGACGGCGAGTAGGCGGTGGCCTCGACGGTGGCCGCCAGCGCCCGGATCGGCGCCTCCACCGACGGCAACCGCCGACCGATCTCGGCCGCGGCCTGCGACTGGGTGGCGGATCGACGGACGCTGACGCCGGCCCGCCGCACGGCGTCGAGGGACTCCTCCCACGCCAGCGCCACCCGGGCCACGGGCGTCTCGGCCCGCCGCCGGCGCAGGGCGCGGCCTCCGGCGGACCACGCCAGCACGCCGAGGAGGTAGAGGGCGGCCGCGGCCAGCACGATGGCGACGCCGACGGCGATCCGCAGCGGCCACGGGCTCGGCTCGCCGGGCCCGTCGGCCCCGGCTTCGAGGTCGCCCCCGGCTTCGTCCGGGAACGTGGGCGGCGTCTGGCCCGGTGCGGTGGTGGGCGTCGGCTGCTCCGGCGTCGGCTGTGGGCCGACCGTGGTGGCCGTGCTGCCGCCGTCCCCGACGGGTGCCGCCTGCTGCTCGGGCACGCCGGTGTAGGGCTCGGCGAAGGGTGCGCCCCGGCCGGGCGTGGGCTCGAAGGCCACCCAGCCGTACTCGCCGAGGTACACCTCGGGCCAGGCGTGAGCGTGCTCGCCGCGCACGCGGAACAGGGTCGGGTCGCCGGGGTCGGCGATGCCGGGCGTGAAGCCCACCGCGACCCGGGCCGGGAGGCCGATGCTGCGGGCCATGGCGGCGAAGGCCCCGGCGAACTGCTCGCAGTAGCCGGCCCGGACGTCGAACAGGAACGCCTCGAGGTCGTCGACGCCGTGGCGCAGGTCGACGAAGATGTCGTAGTCGAACCCCTCCCGGAAGAAGTCCTGGAGTCGACGGGCGGCGTCGTAGGGCGTGCCGCTGCCCTGGGCCACGTCGCGGGCCAGGTCGCGGACCGAGGCCGGGAAGCCGGCGGGGAGCTGCAGGTACGTGGCCGCCAGGTCGCCGGGCACCTCGAGCGACGCCTGGGCGAGCTGGTCGGGCTGGTGCTGGGGGAGCGCGGAGCGCACGGAGTAGGCGCTGCCGTCGGAGGTGGGCACCTCCGTGTCGACGATCAACGTGCCGCTCACCTCGTCGTAGCGGACGGGCTCCTCGACCTGGACGGCCTGGGGCTCGTAGGCGGCAGGGAGCCAGATCTGGGAGAGGGCGGCGATCTGGTACTGCTGGTCGAAGACGATGCGCTCGGACGCGACGGGGACCCCGTCCTCGAGGTCGCCGGACGATCGGCCATAGGAGCCGTTCGACTTCCAGATGGCGCCGTCGAAGGTCTCGAGCGATGTCAGCCGCCAGTAGGAGCGGACCTCGCTGCGCACCGTGAACACCTCGACGTCGGCCTGCTGCACCAGCCGGGAGCGGATGTCGACGAGGGGGCTGACGGTCACCCGGGTGCCCGGGTCGTCGTCGCCCAGGTCGGTGAGCGACACGACGGCCTCGGCGTCGGCGCCCGGCAGCCGGGGCCCGGCGACGGCGGCGACCAGGCTGGCGACGACGGCGAGCCCGAGCCCGAGGACGACCAGCGAGCGGGGGCCCCTGGCGCGGTGGTCGCCCACCCAGGTCGACCGCCGGCCGAGGCGGTCGGCCCGGCGCACCAGCACGAAGCCGAGGACCGACGCGATCCACGCCCCGGCCAGGGCGATGCGGTCGACGTCCGCTCCGAGCACCGACGCCACGGCGAAGAGCGACCCGGCGGGGAGGATGGCCTCGAGGGCGGCGTCGGAGCGGAACGCCGCCCAGTCGCCGACGATGGCGCCGGCCCAGATCGCCACCGCGATGGTCACCACGAAGCCGTCGGCCGCCTCGGTCGGGGCCTTCACCTCCGAGAACTGCCCGAACGCGTCGGTCACGGCGGTGAGGAGGCCGTCGAGCGCGGCCGGGGTCGGGATCCCGTACGCGGTGAGGTCGCCGGCGTGCAGGGCGACGATGGCGACGACGCCGACGAGCGCGGCGCCGGCCACCGACGGCAGCGTGGCGACGCCCCGGCGGCGCAGCAGCACCGCGGTGCCGTGGGCGAGGGCGACGTGGAGGAGCAGCGGTGCCACCCACTCGGAGCCGGCGAACACCCGTCGCAGCGACACCACGGTCATGACCGCCACCAGCGCGAACAGCCCCTCCCCGACGGGCAGCAGGCGCAGGGCGTGCGCGGCGCGCCGGCGGTCGAGGTGGGCGGTGGGGAAGGCGGCGCTCACGTCGAACCCGCGCCCGAGGTGCTGTGGACGGCTCGACGCCGCCGGCGCGGGGTGGTGGTGGCCGATGTCCACGCCTCGGCGAAGGTCTCGCCGGGACCGACACCGACCAGCTCGGTGCGGCGCGGGGTGGCGGCCCGCTCGGTGCGGCCGAAGTGCACGACCCGCCGCACCGAGAGCGCCGTCCCCGTGCGCTCGACGAGGTCGATGTCGGCCTCCGACGGCCGGCCGCTGACCAGCACGACCGCCCCCGAGGCGCCACGCTCGACGAGCTCGACGGCGATCTGCAGGCTGCCCGCCGAGGTCCGCTCGGCCACGGCCAGGTGCTCGAGCAGGCCGTCGAGGTACGAGCTGCCGACGCCGTAGCCGCTGTCGACGCCGGTCGTGGTGACGAGGCGGGCGTGGTCGCCACGGCGCAGGTGGGCCCGCAGGATCGACGCCACGGCCGAGACGACCCGCTCGAAGGTCTCGGCGTCGGCGCTCGGCCGGCGCTGGTCGAGCACCACGCACACCCGGCCCTGCCAGGGCACGTCGTGCTGGCGGACGAGGAGCTCGCCGGTGCGCGCCGACGACGGCCAGTGCACGCGGCGCATGTCGTCGCCGACCACGTAGGGGCGCAGCGCGGCGAAGTCCTCGCCGGAGCGCCCGAGCGAGCCGGTCTCGGCGGTGCCGTCCGGATCCGGGCCGACGCTGCGGGCCAGGGGTGGGATGTCGTCGACCCGGGGCAGCACGGTGACCTCGACGGCGGGCGCCCCGCGGTCGCGGGTGCTGGCGAGGCCGAAGGGGTCGGTGAGCACCACCTGCATCGGCCCGACGGAGATGATGCCCCGCCGGCTGGTGGGGAGCCGGTAGGCGACGCTGGTGGTGCGCCGCAGCGGGATCGGGGCCAGGAGCAGGTCGGCGCCTGCCGTGCCGGACACCGGGTCGAGGAGCCGGAGCACCGGGGTCGCCCGCCGGGACCGGTTGCGCACCTCGATCTCGACGGTGCAGGGGTTGCCGGCGTGCACCCGGCTCGGGCGCACGCTGCGAGTGACGGCGATGTCGATGCGGCGCAGCGCCACCCACAGCCCGCACACCACGGCGAGCAGGCCCACGGCCGCGCCGATGGCGTAGAGCTCGCGCAGGCCGAGCAGCCGCCCGAGGGCCACGAGCACGGCGGCCGCCACGCCGACGAGCAGCCCGGAGCGGGTGGGGCGCACGGCCGGTGGCCTCAGGCGGTGCGGGGCCGGGGAACCGGCACGGAGTCGAGGACGTCGCGCACCACGTCGGCGGCGGTCGCGCCCTGGAGGTCGGCCTCGGGCGTGACGAGCAATCGGTGGGCGAGCACCGGGACGGCGAGGGCCTTGATGTCGTCGGGCGTCGCGTAGTCGCGGCCGCGCATCGAGGCCCACACCCGGGCGATGCGCATGAAGCTGAGCGTGGCCCGGGGCGACATGCCGAGCTCGAGCTGGGGGTGCCGGCGGGTGCGCGCGGCGAGCTGCACCAGGTACTGCTTCAGCGCGGGGGCGACGTGGACGGCGGCCGCCGAGCGGCGCATGGCGAGGACGTCCTCGACGGTCACGACCGGGCGCACGGCCTCGAGCGGATCGGCGCTGCCGTGGCTGTCGAGCATCGCCAGCTCGGCGTCGGCATCGGGGTAGCCCATGTCGATGCGCACCAGGAAGCGGTCGAGCTGGGAGTCGGGCAGCGGGAACGTCCCCTCGTGCTCGATCGGGTTCTGGGTCGCGAGCACGAGGAAGGGGGCGGCGAGGCGGTGGGTGGTGCCGTCGACCGTCACCTGCTCCTCGGCCATGGCCTCGAGCAGCGCGGACTGGGTCTTGGGCGACGCGCGGTTGATCTCGTCGGCCAGGACGATGTTGGCGAACACCGGTCCGGGCCGGAACTCGAACTCGTCGCGGCCCCGGCGGTAGATCGTGACGCCGGAGACGTCGGTGGGCAGCAGGTCCGGCGTGAACTGGATGCGCCCGAAGTCGCCCTCGATCGCCCCCGCCAGAGCCTTGGCGAGGCTGGTCTTGCCCACCCCGGGCACGTCCTCGAGCAGCACGTGGCCCTCGGCGAGCAGGGCGGCGAGGACCAGGTCGATCACCGGGCGCTTCCCGCAGATCACGGTCTCGACCTCGGCCGCGATGCGCTCGCAGGCCTCCGCCACCGATGCCGATCGCGCTGGCTCGTGCTGGCTCGTCGCCACCGGTCCTCCTGGCTCGTCGTGTCGTGCGCCTGCTCGCCCGCCGCCTCGCCGAGACTACGGGCCGGACGTGGCGGCCGGATGGTCGGCGCTCCCCGTTCCGGCCGGTCCGAGGCCTACCGTGCCCTCCGTGGCAACCCTCGCCATCGACATCGGCGGCACGAAGCTGGCGGCCGCGCTCGTCGAGGCCGACGGCACCCTGCGGCGGCCCGCGAGGCGCCCCACGCTCGCCGGCGGTCCGGCCGAGGTGCTCTTCGCCGAGCTCGTCGGGTTGGTCGACGAGGTCCGCGGCGACGAGCGGGTGGAGGCCTGCGGCGTGGGTTGCGGCGGGCCGATGGCGCCGGACGGAGAGGAGGTGTCCCCGCTGAACATCCCGGCCTGGCGGGCCTTCCCCCTGCGGCGCCGGCTCGCCGACCACCTCGGCGTCCGGGTCGACGTCGACAACGACGCCAAGGCGCTCGCCCTGGGCGAGGGGTGGTGCGGCGCCGCGCGCGGGATCGCCGACTACGTCGCCATGGTCGTGTCCACCGGCGTCGGCGGGGGCGTCGTCAGCGGCGGCGTCCTCCTCGACGGGGCTTCGGGCAACGCCGGACACATCGGCCACGTGTTCGTCGCCGAGGGGACCGAGCCCTGGGAGCGCCACCCGGCCGGCCTCCTCGAGTCCGAGGCGAGCGGCACGGCGATCGCCCTGCGCACCGGTGCGGCGCCCGCCGACGCCCCGCTCGCGGTGCGGGTCCGCACCGGGACGCTGGTCGGGCGGGCGGTGGCGTCGGTCGCGAACCTGCTCGACCTGCGCCTCGCCGTGGTGGCCGGCTCGGTCGCGCTCGGCTACGGCGAGCCGTTCTTCACCGCCGCCCAGGCCGAGGTCGACCGGCTGTGCGCGCACCTCGCCTTCGCCGCCGGCACCCGGGTGGTGCCGGCGGGGCTCGGCGATGCCGGCCCGCTCGTGGGCGCGGCGGCCGTCTCGCTACGGGCCCGCGGGGTCGACGTCGGGGTCCGGTAGTCGCGGCTGCCGCGCCGGCCGTCGTGCCAGAATCGACGGATGCGGTCGACAGCGGCGGCGAGCGGGGGACGGGGCGGCAGCGGCCGCGCCGCCGGGGTCCCGGCCGCCGTCCTCGCCGTCCTCGCCCGCCCCCGGCTGTGGCGGGCCGCCCTGCGCCAGGCCCGGGCGCTGGCGCCGGCGAGGTGGTGGCGACGACCTCCCTTCCTCCCGCTGCCCGACCGGCAGTGGGTGCGGTTCCGGTCCACCACCGCCTACGGCGACCCGGGGGCCGCCCTCGACGTCGAGGACCTGCTGACGTGGCTGGCGTGGACCGACACCGTCTGCACCGGCCCCGAGCCCCGGCACCCCGCCTCGAGATGAACATCCGGGCACTGGTCCTGAACGCCTCGTTCGAGCCCCTGTCGGTGGTCTCGGCCCGGCGGGCGACCGTGCTCATGCTCGCCGAGAAGGCCGACCTGGTGTCGCCCTCGGGCCTCTGCTTCCACTCCGAGCACCTGGCGGTGGAGGTGCCCTCCGTCGTGCGGCTCCGCCACTTCGTCAAGGTCCCCTTCGGCCGCCGCGCCGCGCTGAACCGCCGCGCGGTGTTCGCCCGCGACGGCGGCCGCTGCCAGTACTGCGGCGACGCCGCCGACTCCATCGACCACGTGGTGCCTCGGGCCAAGGGCGGCACCCACTCGTGGGAGAACGTGGTGGCGGCCTGCCGGCCCTGCAACGTGCGCAAGCGCGACCGCCTCCTCCACGACACGGGCATGTCGCTGCGCTCGACGCCCCGCGCGCCCACCGGGCACGCCTGGATCGCCGTCTCGGTCCCCGCCGTCCCCGACGACTGGCACCCGTACCTCGGCCTCGAGCCGGCGCTGTCGGCGTGACCCCGGCGAGCTCGACGAGGTGACCAGCAGGTGAGCTGGGACTCGTCGAGCTCGGGCGTGGGCCCGATCTCGTCGAGGACGCCGGGGTCGGGCGGCGAGTGGCTGGTGGAGCGGCGGGCCGGGCCGGCCGCGGAGCTCCACGCCCTCGACCTGCCCGACGACGGGCGCCGGCACGTCTGGGTCCTCGAGGCGACCGCCCCGGCGATCGTCCTCGGCTCGGCCCAGCGAGACGACGTGGTCGACCTCGACACCGCCCGGGCGGCGGGTGTCGACGTGGTCCGACGGCGCAGCGGCGGCGGCGCGGTCTGGGTGGCCCCCGGTGACCCGCACTGGATCGACGTCGTCGTGCCCCGTGGCGACCCGCTCTGGGACGACGACGTCGGGCGGGCGTTCCTCCCGCTCGGCCGGGCCTGGCAGCGGGCGCTCGGGTCGCTCGGCATCGACGGCACCGAGGTCCACGGGGGCGGGCTGGTGTGCCGCCCCGGCGGCGCGCTGGCCTGCTTCGCCACCATCGGGCCGGGCGAGGTCCTGCTGGGGGAGCGCAAGGTGGTGGGGATCAGCCAGCGCCGCACCCGGGCCGGCGCCCGCTTCCAGTGCGCCGTGCCCGTCCGGTGGGACCCGGCGCCGCTGGCGGCCCTGCTCGCCGACCCGGCCGCCGGCGCCGGCCTGGCCGAGGTCGGCACCGGCATCGGCGAGGGCACCACGAGCGAGCAGCTCGTCGCCGCCCTGGTCGCCGCCCTCGACGCCGCCTGACCCCCGCTCGCGCCCGGACCGCGCGCCGACGGGGGTGCGCATCGATCGTCGTCTCGGGTGGGGGATGAGCCCTGGCTCAACCTGAGGTTTCGTCCTCGAGCAGGCCATCTTCCATTTCTTCCCTCAGTTATTGACCTCGTTCCCTGTGAGACCGTACTGTGCCCTGCATGGCGGAGGCCGCGACGACGACCGAGAGGCAGCGTGGGGGTGACGCCCTGCCCAGCCCTGACGGGGGGAGCGCCTCCGCCGCCCATCCGGCGTCGCAGTTCCGCGGTCGCGGCGAGTACGCCATCGACGACAAGGGCCGCCTGACCCTGCCGGCGCAGATGCGCAAGGCGCTCCAGGGTGGCGGATCCCTCGTCGTGCTCGAGGGGCGGGCGGTCATCTGGGACGAGCCCACCTACCGCCGCGCCGTCGACGAGCTCAACGCCCGCGTGGCCGAGGGCGACCTGACCACGACCCAGGTCCGCGCCTTCCTGTCGAACACCCACACCGTGTCGCCCGACACGCAGGGCCGGATCGTCATCCCCCACGCCGTGCGCATCGAGGCCGACCTCACCGGCGACGTCGTCGTCCTCGGCTCCGGCGCCCGCATCGAGATCGTGCCGGCCCGCGACACGAGCCTGCTGGCCGTCCGCCAGGTCGACGCCGACGTCATCGACGTCCTCGACCGGGGGCAGTTCTGACGTGGCCGCCCCCGTCGCCCCCACCGCCGCATCCACCCACCACGACCCGACCACGTGACCGAAGGGAGCAGGTCCACCGAGCACCCCCGCACCACACACGGAGCCAACGCGCCGCTCGCTCGCAGCCTCTCGGGCGTCGAGATGGAAGGCCCCTACTCTCCGCCCGCTCTTTCATCGTGCCCGACCGGGGCAGACATCCCGGCGGGCCTTCGGCGGC
>Ga0208490_100424_pt1 | contig 27026 bp, 27 predicted proteins | sample SubbioAug_CSWold_FD_184818 | JGI IMG/M metagenome (GOLD analysis project Ga0208490, IMG submission 184818) | Serpentinite rock and fluid subsurface biosphere microbial communities from McLaughlin Reserve, California, USA - CR11Aug_CSWold (SPAdes) | ecosystem: Environmental > Terrestrial > Deep...
AAGCCGCCGCGGGGCCACCCGAGGGGGTGGCCGTCCTCGAGGAACGTGTACTCCTGCTCCATGCCGAACCACATGTCCTGGTCGGCGTACTTCTCGGCGACCTCGGCCGTGGCCCGGCGGGTGTTGGACACGTGGGGCTTCATGTCGATGTCGAGCACCTCGTTCAGCACGAGGATGCTGTCGCCGCCACGGATCGGGTCCGGGCAGACGAAGACCGGGTTGAGCACGCAGTCCGAGGAGTGCCCCTCGGCCTGGTTGGTCGAGGAGCCGTCGAAGCCCCACACCGGCGGCTCCTGGCCGTCGGCGAGGATCTTGGTCTTGGAGCGGAGCAGGGGGGTCGGCTTCGTGCCGTCGATCCAGATGTATTCGGCCTTGATGCTCACGGGTGTGGTGCCTTCCGGGAAGAGTCGGGGTGCGGGGTTACGACGCCAGTCAAGGCGCCGAGCGTGTTCCGGGCTTTTCGCGAGTGTGAACGCTTTGTGAACCGGCCGCCAGGGGGCCGCCGCGCCCGCACCGACGGGGCGACCGCCTGCGTACCATCCCGGCCATGGAGCGGCAACGTGAGTACGTCCTGCGGACCGTCGAGGAGCGGGGGGTCCGCCTGATCCGGCTGTGGTTCACCGACGTGCTCGGCCAGCTCAAGTCCTTCGCCATCTCCCCGGCCGAGCTCGAGGCCGCGTTCACCGAGGGCATGCACTTCGACGGGTCGGCCATCGACGGCTTCAGCCGCATCCAGGAGTCCGACGTCCTGGCCCTGCCCGACCCGAAGACGTTCGAGATCCTGCCGTGGGGACCGTCCGCCGAGGACGCGAGCTCCACGGCGGCGATGTTCTGCGACATCTCCAACCTCGACGGCACCCCCTTCGCCGGCGACCCGCGCCACGTGCTCAAGCGCAACCTGGCCGCGGCCAGCGACAAGGGCTTCACCTTCTTCGTGGCTCCCGAGATGGAGTTCTTCTACTTCGAGTCCGACAGCGTCGGGTCCGGCCGACCCCCCCGGGGCCTCGACGACGGCTCCTACTTCGACCTGACCACGACCGACGTCGCCAACGACCTGCGCAAGAAGACCATCCACATGCTCGAGGCGCTCGGCATCCCGGTCGAGTACTCGTTCCACGAGGACAGCCCGAGCCAGCACGAGATCGACCTCCGCTACACCGACGCCCTGTCGATGGCCGACAACGTCATGGCCTGCCGCCTGATCGTGCGGGAGATCGCCATGCAGGCCGGCGTGCACGCCACCTTCATGCCCAAGCCCCTCGAGGGCGTGCAGGGATCGGGCATGCACACCCACATCTCGCTGTTCGAGGGCGACACCAACGCGTTCCACGACCCCGACGACCCGTACCAGCTGTCGGTGGTGGGCAAGGCGTTCATGGCCGGGGTGCTGCGCCACGCCCGCGAGCTCACGGCCGTCACCAACCAGCTGGTCAACAGCTACAAGCGGCTGCTGCACGGCTCCGGCGTCGGGAGCCAGACCCAGTTCGAGGCCCCGGTCCACGTGTCCTGGGGGCGCAACAACCGCTCGGCCCTCGTGCGGGTGCCGGTGACCAAGCCGGGCAAGAGCACCTCGACCCGGCTCGAGTACCGGGCCCCGGACCCGGCCTGCAACCCGTACCTGGCCTTCTCGGTCCTGCTCGCCGCCGGCCTCAAGGGCGTCGAGGAGGGCTACGAGCTGCCGCCCGAGGCCGAGGCCAACGTGTGGACCATGTCCGACGCCGAGCGCGCCGCCGAGGGCATCGTGCCGCTGCCGACCTCGCTGGCCGAGGCCATCGACGAGATGGAGCGCTCCGACCTCGTGCGCGAGGCGCTCGGGGAGCACATCTTCGAGTGGTTCCTGCGCAACAAGCGGGCCGAGTGGGACCTGTACCGGGCCCAGGTCACACCGTTCGAGCTCACCCGGTACCTGGGCAGCTGGTAGGCCGGTCGTGGAACCGCTGCTCGTCTACCCGGACCCGCCGCCCCCGGTGCTGTCCCAGGGGCTCGACCTGGCCGGCTACCCGTGGACGGCCGTCGGCACCGAGTCCGACATCGAGCGCCTGGAACCGGGCGACGGCTGGCCCGGTGCCGTCGTCCTCGCGGTCACCAACCCCGAGGGCGCACTCGCCATGTGCCGTGCCCTGCGCAAGGGCGACATCCCGCTCGAGCCGGTGCTGCTCATCGCCTCGGCCGAGCAGCTCCCGGAGCTGGACATGCGAGAGGACCTCTTCGACGACTTCTGCGTGCTGCCGTTCCAACCGGCCGAGCTCGATGCCCGCCTGCGGAACCTGTTCCACAAGACCGGCCGAGGTGCCCGGCCCGAGCTGGTCGAGTACGGCGAGCTGGCCCTGAACCTCGAGACCTACCAGGCGGCCATCTCGGGCAAGCCGCTCGACCTCACCTACATGGAGTACGAGCTGCTGAAGTTCCTCGCGTCCCACCCGGGCAAGGTGTTCACACGGGAGACCCTGCTGTCCCGGGTGTGGGGCTACGAGTACTACGGCGGGGCCCGCACGGTCGACGTCCACGTCCGGCGCCTGCGGGCCAAGCTCGGCGAGGAGCACGCCGGGCTGATCCAGACCGTGCGCTCGGTGGGGTACCGCTTCGGCCAGTCCCGCTGGATGGGCTAGGGGTTCACCGACGCCCGTTTCGTCGGTACCCTCGGGCACAGGAAGGCCGTGGATCCTCGGGGGTGGACCGAGATGGACCGAGCTGCAGCAATCCTCGGGCGCGTGCTCGAGTCGTACCTGGGTCCGGCGCCGCCGGTGGGCCTGCGGTGCTGGGACGGCAGCCGGTGGGGTGATCGGAGCGCACCGCTCCAGGTCGAGGTGCGCTCCCCCGACGCCGTGCGTCGCATGCTCTGGGACCCCGACGAGCTCGGGCTGGCCCGCGCCCACGTCGCCGGCGAGCTCGACTTCGACGGCTCGGTCTTCGATCTCCTCGACCTGCGCGACCGGCTCGTCGAGCGCGACCCCGACGCCGGCCTGGGCCTGACGTGGCGCGAGCGGGCGGCGCTGGTCGGCGCCGCCCGACGGCTCGGCGTGCTCGGACGCCGGCCCGAGCCGCCGCCCGAGGAGGCCCGCCTGCGAGGCCGCCTCCACACCAAGAGCCGCGACCGTGCCGCCGTCTCGCACCACTACGACGTCGGCAACGACTTCTACCGCCTGGTGCTCGGTCCCTCGCTGACGTACTCGTGCGCGCTCTTCCCCGAGGCGTCGACGACCCTGGAGGAGGCCCAGCAGCTGAAGTACGAGCACGTCTGCGCCAAGCTCGGGCTCGAGCCCGGCCAGCGCCTGCTCGACGTCGGCTGCGGCTGGGGCGGCATGGTGCTGCACGCGGCGCGGCACCACGGCGTTCGGGCGACGGGGATCACGATCTCCGAGCAGCAGGCGGTGCTGGCGCAGGAGCGGGTCCGGGCCGCCGGTCTCGAGGACCTCGTCGAGATCCGGCTGCAGGACTACCGCGACGTCGACGACGGCCCCTACGACGCCGTGTCCAGCATCGGCATGTTCGAGCACGTCGGGATGGCGCAGGTTCGGGCCTACTTCGATCGTCTGCACCGGCTGCTGCGCCCCGGCGGCCGCCTGCTGAACCACGCCATCTCCCGCTGCTCGGGGGAGGGGCCCCTCGACCCCGACTCCTTCCCCGGCCGCTACGTGTTCCCCGACGGCCACCTGCACGAGGTCGGGCGGACCGTCTCGGCCATGCAGGACCTGGGCCTCGAGTGCCGCGACGTGGAGTCGCTGCGCGAGCACTACGGCCGCACCCTCCGCTGCTGGGTCGCCAACCTGGAAGCGGGGTGGGAACGCGCCGTCGCCGGGGTGGGCGAGCCACGGGCCCGGGTGTGGCGCCTGTACATGGCGGGCTCGGCCGTGGCGTTCGAGGCCCACCGGCTGAACATCCACCAGGTGCTGGTGGTGCGGGTCGACGAGCACGGGGCCAGCCACATGCCCCGGACGCGACCGGACACCGTCCGGTCGCTGCGTGCGCTGACTACCCGTTGAGGTCGACGAGCTCGGAGCCCTCGTTGCGCACGTCGGCCTCGTTGCGCAGGAAGTAGCCGATGGCCGCGGCGCCGAGGCTGCCCGACATCAGGACGCTCACCGGGATGAGCACCACGAGCACGAAGACGATGATGGCGACACCGATCATGGCGCCATCGTGGCAGACCTCACGGTGTCACCACGACCTTGCCGGTGGCCCGGCGCTCGGCGAGGTCGTTGATGGCCTGGACCGCCTGGTCGAGGGGGTAGGTGGCCGACACATGCGGGTCGAGCTTGCCCTCGGCCAGCCAGCCGAGCAGCTCGGCGACGTTCGCCTGGTTGCGCTCGGGCTCCTTCCCGGTGAACGCACCCCAGAAGACGCCGACCACCGAGCAGCCCTTCAGCAGCGGCAGGTTGAGCGGCACCTTGGGGATGTCGCCGGCGGCGAAGCCGATGACGAGGAACCGGCCGTCCCAGGCCATCGACCGCAGCGCGGGCTCGCTGAGGTCGCCGCCGACCGGGTCGTAGCAGACGTCGACGCCCTTGCCGTCGGTGAGCTCCTTGATCCGGCCGCGGAGGTCCTCGGTGGCGTAGTTGATCGTCTCGGCGGCACCCTTGGCCCGGCACAGCTCGAGCTTGTCGTCGGTGGAGGCCGCGGCGATCACGCGGGCGCCGAGGAGCGCACCGATCTCGACGGCGGCGAGCCCGACGCCGCCGGCCGCCCCGAGGACGAGCAGCGTCTCGCCGGCCTGCAGGCGGGCCCGGTCGACCAGGGCGTGGTGCGAGGTGCCGTGCGCCAGCAGGAAGCCGGCGGCCTGCACCAGGTCGACCCCGGCCGGGACCGGGATCGCCGAGGTGGCGTGGACGGCGACCTTCTCGGCCATGCCGCCCCAGCCGAGCGTGGCCAGCACCGCGTCGCCGACCTGCAGGCCATCGACGCCGTCGCCGACCGCGCTGACCGTGCCGGCGATCTCGCCGCCGGGGGAGAACGGCAGCTCGGGCTTGAACTGGTACTTGTCCTGGACGATCAAGACGTCGGGGAAGTTGACCCCGCACCCGGCCACGTCGACCACCACCTGGCCCGGCCCGGGTGTGGGATCGGGTACGTCGTCGACGACCAGGTCCTCGACGGGTCCGAACTGCTTGCAGAGCACGGCGCGCATGCCGGGCAACCTAACTGCGCTCAGCTGCCCGGCACCCTCGCCCAGGCCTCGATCTCGACCTGTGCGCCGATGGGCAGCGCGGCCACGGCGACCGCCGAGCGCGCGGGGCGGTGGCCGCCGGCGTGCTCGTCGAAGGCCTCCACGTAGACGTCGTTCATCGCCGAGTAGTCGTCCATGTCGACGAGGAACACCGTGGTCTTGACCACGTCCGCCAGCGAGGCCCCCTCGGACTCGAGCAGCGTCCGCACGTTGGCCATGGCCTGGGCCAGCTGCTCGCGCACGCCGCCCTCGACCAACCGGCCGTCGGCCAGGCCGACCTGGCCCGAGCAGATGATCCAGTCACCGCTGCGGACGACGGGGGTGTACGGGCCGACGGGGGTGGTCATGCCCGCAACGGTATCCCCGTGGGCCACGCCGGTGGTCGGCCCTGGCGGACCCAGACCGCCGCGGCGACCGCGGCGAACACGGCGTCGGACACCGGGACCGCCGGTCCGCCTCCGGGGTCGACGTCGACGTCGATCGGCGGCGTGTCGACCGCGCGCAGCACGCCGAAGGACCGGATGGTGAGGTCGTGGACCTGCCCCTCGGCGTCGACGGTGAGCGACTCCGAGGTGACCCACGACGCGGCCTGGTGCGCGGCGCCGACGCAGTAGGAGCGGAGGGCGACCTCGTCGAGGGGATCGCCGGCCGCCACCCGCACCGCGATGCCGTCGTCGGCGACCAGCGCCCAGGCGGTGCCGCCGTCGGGCTGACGGACCGGACCGATCCACCCACCGTCGTCTGGTGGATCGAGGGCGGCGAGGAGCACGGCGGCCTCCACCCAGCCCGCGCCGCGGACGTTCGCCGACGTCGGCGGTCCCGGCACGTCGACCTCGACGACCTCGAGCCCCGGCGCGACCGACGCGATGGCCGCGACGATGCCGGCGGTGCGGGCGACGTGCACCACGCCGGAGCCGTCGGCGCGCACGCCGGCGGCGAGGGGCGGGCGCTTGGCGCCGAGGCGGACGGTGTCCTCCCGGCTGTACAGCGCCCGGACGGTGGTGCCGTGCTCCTCGGCCAGGCGGCGGGCGGCGTCGGGGACGGGGGAGTCGGCCTTCGCGCCGAACGCCCCGCCGTTGCCGGCCGCGCTCGCCGGCACGCCACCGGGCTCGCACCAGGAGGCGTCGGTCTCGAGGTACGCGGGGTCGACCCACGACGTCTGGAGCGTGAGCGCCCAGTCACCGTCGGGGACGGGGATGGGCGGCTCGCTGTCGGCGGTGGTGTGGCGGCCCTGCACCTTCGCCGCGTTGGCACGTGCCGCGGCGACCGACTCGCCGAGCGTCCAGCGGCCCTCGGGGTCGAGCACGGCGACGACGCTGCCGGCCGGCGCCGTGTCGTCGGCGAAGCCGGCCCGGCCCAGGGCCACCTCGGGTTCGAGGCGCTGGGGGACGTGACCCTCCAGCGTCGCTCGCGCCGCAGCCGCCTCCAGGTCGCGGGCGGGGTGGTCGGCGCCGTAGGCGTCCCAGGCGTCGAGGATGGTGCGCCACCCCGTGCACCGGCACAGGTGGGCCAGCAGCGCCTGCTCGACCTTGGCGTGGTCGGCCTCGGGGTCCTTGGCCCGCAGGGCGGACAGCCGGGTGACGATGCCGGGGGTGCAGAAGCCGCACTGCGACCCCCCGGTGGCGCACAGCGCGTCGGCCCACGTCGCGGCGTCGTCGAGGTGGTCGGGGGTCGTGATCTCCCGCCCCCGCACCCGTCGGACCGGCGTCACGCACGCCACGCGGGGCTGGCCGTCGACCAGCACCGTGCAGCAGCCGCACTGGCCCTGGGGCGAGCAGCCGTCCTTGGGCGCCCGCTCGCCGAGCTCGTCGCGGAGCACCCCGAGCAGCGACGCGGTGGCGTCGGCGATCTCGACCTCGCGGCCGTTCACCCGCAGCTGCAGCCGGTCGCCGGACGGTCCTCGCTGATCGTGGCCGGCCATGGGGTCACACTACGGTCGCGCCCCATGCGCGACCGCCTCGTCGTCCCCCCGTCCCGCCGGATCGTGCCCGCCGCGCTCAGCCGTCGGGGCTTCCTCGCCGGCGTCGCCGCCGCCGGCCTGCTGGCGGCGTGCGGCGACGACGACGACACCACCACCGACACCGGCGCCGACGACCCCACCGGCACCGACGGCGCCGCCGGCGGCATCGTCGGCGGCCTCTCGGTGGTGCGCTTCTACGGGCCCTACTACCGAGCCGGCCAGCCGGCCCGGATCCCGTTCGGCCTGTCCGACGACGAGGGCCTGCTGCCCGTCGACCTGTCGCCCGAGGAGCTGACCGTGTCCCTGCGCGGCCCGGACGCCGAGGAGGTGGCGTCCGGCCTCACCGCCACCCTCTACACCGAGGGCCTGCCCCGCCCGTACTACGCGTTCGAGTTCACCCCCGAGACGGCCGGCTTCTACGACATCGCGTTCGACACCGACTCGGGCGAGGTGCTCACCCAGGTCCAGATCGTGGAGTCCGACGACGCCGCCGCCTCGGCCATGGTGGGACCGGGCGACCCGCTGCCCGCGCTGGCGACGCCGACGGTCGACGACGCACGGGGCGTCACGCCCATCTGCACCCGCGAGCCCGCCTGCGAGCTGCACGCCCGCACCGCCGCCGACGTGGTCGCCGCCGGTGAGCCCATGGCCCTGCTCGTGGCCACGCCCGCCTTCTGCCAGACGGTCATCTGCGGGCCGGTGCTCGACGTGCTGCTCGGGGTGCTGCCCGACGTCCCCGGCGTGACCGCCGTCCACGCCGAGGTCTTCCGCGACCCGGAGAACAACCCCGTGCCGCCGACCGAGGACGACTTCGCACCGGTGATCGGCGAGCTGGGCCTCGCGTTCGAGCCCGTGCTCTACACCGTCGGCGCCGATGGGGTGGTGCGCGAGCGCCTCGACTACATCTTCGGCGAGGCCGAGGTCCGCCGTGCCCTGGAGGACCTGGTCGCCTGAGCGACCGGCGGCGGGGGATGGCGAGCGAGCACGACCTCGCGCTGGTCGACCGCATCCGGGCCGGCACGGCGTCGGGGGTGCTGGCGGCCGACGACCCCGAGCAGGTGGCCCACGCGGCGTCCGGGGCAGCGGGCGCGGTCGTCGCCGTCGACGTCGGGGACCTCGACGCGGCCGTCGCGGCGGCGCGGGTGCGCCTGGCCGAGCAGGTCGTGGCCCGGGCGCGGCGCGCCGAGCTGGGTGGCGGTGCGGCATCCGGGCCGGCCGGCGCGGTCCGGGCGCCGGCCGGCGCTCGCGACGCAGACCGCCAGGCCGTGCGGTTCGCGCTGGTCATCCTGGTGCTGGCGCTCGCCGGCGGCGTCGCCGTCTTCCTGGCCGACGGCCTGGTCCTGGCGCCCGCGCTCCCGGCCGTCGCGCTGGTCGCCCTCGGGGGAGTCGTGCTGGCCCACCGGCGTCCCGCCGCCGCGGAACCGGAACCGGTCGGGGTCGTTGCCGACGTCCCCGCCCACGCCGCGGTCGACGTCGACGCCGCCCCGGCGGTGCGGGCGGCCGAGGCGCACCTGCGCCGGCAGCGGGCCGCGTGGAAGCTGGTGTGGTGGGAGCGGTCGGCGCCGGTGCCCGACCTCGACGACTGGACCCGACAGCTCGGCCCCACCGTCCCGATCACGCTCGTGTCGGTGGACGGGGCCGGCCGCTTCGACGCCGGTGCGCACGCGGCCACCACGACGGCCGCACCGGCGTCGGTGCGCGTCGTGGTGCTGCAGGCTCGCTAGGAGAAGCTGGAGCCGCAGCCGCAGGTGCGCTGCGCGTTGGGGTTGTTGATCGAGAAGCCCGACTCGAGGCCGTCCTTGAAGTCGAGGGTGGCCCCCTCGAGCATCACGGCGCTGGAGGAGTCCACGAGGACGCGGACGTCGCCGTAGGTCAGCACCTTGTCGTCGTCGGCCACGTCGGTGTCGAAGAACATCTCGTAGCTGAAGCCCGAGCAGCCGCCGGGACGGACGGCCACCCGGAGGGCCAGGTCGGCCTCGCCCTCTTCCTCGATGAGGCTCTTGACCTTGGCAGCAGCGGTGTCCGTGAGCGTGATCATGGCGACCAGCGTATCGGAGGTCTCCGGGCGCGCCGCAGGCGCGGCGCAGGACCGCCGTCAGCCGGCCTGGCGCACCACGTCGACCTGGCAGGGCGTGCGGTCGACCAGGGGGTGGAAGCGGCGGACCTCGGCGCCGGCGCCGCAACCGATGAAGCCCTCGACCATGCCCCGGTGCAGGTTGCAGACCAGGTCCGGGTGGGCCTCGGCCAGCTCCCGGAACGGGCAGTGGGTGAACGCGATGGTGACGGCCTCGCCGTCGTCGGCCCGGGCCGGGTCGAACCCGAAGGCCGCCAGCTCGAGCTCCAGGGCATCGACCAGGTCGTCGGGCCCGTCGGCGGCCGAGCGGGCGAAGTCGGCCTCGCCCTGCTCTCGCCCGGCCTCCAGCAGCTCGTCGGGGTCGATGCCCGCCGCGGCCGCCGCCCGCAGCAGCATGCGGGCGACCGTGGGGAAGGCGGGGGGCTCGAGCCCGAGCGAGGGTGCGTCGGCTGCCAGCGCGTACCGGTGCTGGGGGCGACCGACCGAGCCGGTGGCCACGGTGGTGACCTCGACCAGCCCGAGGTCGCGCATGCGCTCGAGGTGGGGGCGGACCGTGTTGGCGTGCAGGTCGAGGGTGTCGGCGATCTCGGCCGTGGCCAGCGGACGGACCGAGCGCGCCAGCTCCAGGTAGATCGCGTAGCGGGTGTTGTCCCCCAGCGTCTTGAGGATCTCGAGACGTTCGGCCACGGGCTGAGGCTACCGGCCGGCCCCGCCATGTTTCCACGGGGCACGCCGGGAGAATTGCCGGGGGCGGCGGTAGGATCGGGCCATGACCAGCTCCGCCGTCACCGTCTCCCCCGAGACCGTCACGACGATGCTGCGCGGCGTCATCGACCCCGAGCTCGGCAGCGACGTCGTGGAGCTCGGCATGGTCCGCCGGGTCGACGTGGCCCCCTCGGCCGACGGCGACGGCGCGGCCGTCACGGTCACGATCGCGCTCACCACGTCGGGCTGCCCGCTGCGCGCCCAGATCCAGAAGGACGTCCGCACCCGCATCCTCGCCATGGAGGGCGTCGACTCGGTGCACCTCGCCTGGGACGAGATGAACCAGGAGGAGAAGGCCCGGGCCATGGAGCGGGCCCGGTTCAACGTGGCCCAGCGCGCCGAGGACTCCTCGGTCGGTCCCACCACCAAGGTCGTCCTGGTCTCCTCGGGCAAGGGTGGTGTCGGCAAGTCCTCCGTCACCGTCAACCTCGCCGCCGCCATGGCCGCCACCGGGCTGAAGGTCGGTGTGCTCGATGCCGACATCTGGGGCTTCTCCGTCCCCCGCCTGCTCGGCGTGTCCGGTCGCCTCGCCAGCCGCGAGCGCGAGGGCCGCAAGATGATGGTGCCCCAGGAGCGCGAGGTCGGCTCGGGCCTGCTGCGCATCGTGTCCATGGGCTTCCTGGTCGAGGACGAGCAGTCGGCGCTGATGTGGCGGGGCCTCATGCTCAACCGGGGGGTGCAGCACTTCCTCCAGGACGTCGACTGGGGTGACGACCTCGACTACCTCCTCATCGACATGCCACCGGGCACCGGCGACGTCCAGATGGGCGTGGCCAAGCTCATCCCCCGCAGCGAGGTGCTGGTGGTCACCACGCCCGCCGTCAACGCGCAGAAGGTCGCGGCGCGTGCCGTGTCGATGTCGCGCAAGAACTACCTGCGGGTGTGCGGCATCGTCGAGAACATGAGCGCCTTCGTCTGCGACCACGGCGAGCGCTACGAGCTGTTCGGCAGCGGCGGCGGCGACGCCCTGGCCGCCGAGAGCGGCGCGCCGCTGCTCGGCCAGATCCCGATGGAGCCGAGCGTGTCGCTCGAGGGCGACGCCGGCGAACCGGTCGCCCTGCGCCACGGTCCCGCCGCCGAGGCCTTCCGGGCGCTGGCCACCCGGCTCGTCGAGGAGGCCGTGCCGCAGGCCGAGATGGCGGGCTGCTCGGCCCGCATGCTCGACGCCGCCATGGCCAACCTCGACGCCCTCGAGCTCTAGCAACCACCGTTCTGGCCTCCATCCACCCCCGCCAGGGCGGACATCGGTAGGCCAGAACGACTCCGGGCGCGGCTGACCCCGTCGCTTCGGTGCCCCCCAGCACCTGTCGACGGGGTCAGCGGCGAAGGGGAGCGGCGAACCCCACGTGCGAACAGCCCTCGCACCCGGGAGTCTCGGGACGCTTCGCCCCTCGGTTGTGGCCGGCTCGTCCGGCGTGCACCCATCCTGACCGCGGTGCGTGACGGCGGGAATGGCCCAGCTGGGCCATTTGTGCCAACCCCCCGTGTGGGCGGACGAGCGCTCAGGCGGGCAGGGTCACCCGGAAGCGCGTCGCACCCTCCGGCAGGCGGTCGTGGCGGATCCGACCGCCCATCGCCTCCACCAGGCTGCGCGCCAGCGGGAGGCCGAGGCCGGAGGGCCGGTCGCGCAGCCGGTCGTCGGCGGCGCTCGGCACCAGGGTGGCGAAGAGCCCCTCGATCTGGTGCAGCGGGACACCGTCGCCGTGGTCGATCACCTCGACCTGGATCGCGCCGTCCACCGCCCGGGCCCGCAGCGTGACCGGCGGGCGCCCGTGGCGGAGGCCGTTCTCGACGAGGTGGGCGATGACGTGCTGGAGCCGCCGACCGTCGGCGATGACCTCGAGGTCGGCGGGCACGTCGACCTCGACGTCCTCGGCACCGGGGAGCATGCGGATGGCGGCGGCGCACGCCGGGGCGACGTCGATGCGGCGCATCATCAGGCTGAGCGCATCGGCGCGGATGCGGCTCACGTCGTGGAGGTCGTCGGCCAGGCGGGCGATGCGGTCGGACTGGACGTGGATCGTGCGGCCCATGCCGGCGATCTGGTCGCGGGCGAGCTCGTCGGCCTCGCTGGCGAGGGTGACGCCGAGGCCGAGGATGGTGGCGAGCGGCTGGCGGAGCTCGTCGGTGACCAGGGCGAGGAAGTCGTTCTTCTGGCGCTCGAGGGCGCGCTCGGGCGTGACGTCGCGGACGATGCCGTCGTAGCCGACGGGACGGCCCCGGTCGGTGCGCTCGGTCACCTGCAGCAGCAGCTCGCGCTCGACGCCGTCGGCCCGCAGGACGCGCAGGGGCCGCCACCCGGCCACGGTGGGCGAGCGGTAGACGTCGATGCCCGGGGTCGGATCCGCGGGCGGCAGCGCGATGGCGAGGTCGCGGCCCAGCAGGTCGTCGAGGGGGTGGCCGGTGATCCGGGCCAGCATCGAGTTGGCGAAGCACACGGTGCCGTCCAGCTCCACCTCGTACACGCCGTGGCCGGCGTGCTCGACCATGTGCGCGTAGCGGGCGACGACCTCCTGCTCGCGCGTGCGGACCGCGGCCCAGTACCCGCGGGCGACGGTGTCGGTCAGGCGGTCGAGCACCGGCAGCACCCGCGTGAGCACGACGGCCAGCGCGACGCTGCGCTGCTGGCCCAGCTCGTCGGCGGCGGCGACCGCGCTCTGGACGAGCAGGTCGCGGCTGATGCGCAGGGTGAGCAGGACCTGGGGCAGCGGCGCGCCGGCGAAGGCCGCCGCGCCACCGGCGTCGGCCAGGTCCTCCAGCAGCTCCTCGTCGGTGGTCTCGGCCCGGGTCACGGCGACGATGGCCTCGAACCGGGCCCGGGCGTGGCGCTCGAAGCGGCGGCGCTCCTGGTCGGTCCAGCCGGACGCCTCGGGGAAGGTGGCCGCCATGATGTCGCCGGCCCGCTCGGCCATGTCCCCCACGGAGGACTCCAGCGCGTCGAGCAGCGCCTCGGCCTCCTCGTCGGCGGCGCCGATGTCGCCGAGCAGGTCGGCCGCCGTGTCGCCGGCGCCGCTGGCGTTGCGGGCCTGGAAGGCCTTGACCTCCGACAGGGACACGAGCGCGTCGCCGTCGAGGCGGAGGTAGCCGGCGCCGACCAGCGCCTCGACGCCCGAGACGGGGAGCCCGAGGGCGTCGGCGGCCTCCAGCACGGAGATCAGGCGAGGAGCCATCTGGTCCTTGGTTCGACGGAGGGCCGGCCGATCCCTCCGTGGCTCAGGTGGCTGCGGTCCAGGCCCCGTCGGCCGCCTCGCCGCGCACCCGGCCCTCGGCGGCCAGCTTCTGCAGGTGGGCGTGCACCGACTGCTCGGCGCGGGGCACCAGCTCCTCGATCAGGCCGACGTACAGCTCGGCGACGATGTCGGGGATGGTGGTGGTGCCGGCGGACTGCACGGCGCCGAGGATCTGCGCCTCGCGCTCGAGGCGGTGGGCCACGTAGGCGTCGATGCGCTCGATCGGATCGGTGATCAGGTGCCCGTGGCCCGGCGCGATGGCCCGGAGGCGCTTGATGGCGCGCACCTTGGCGAGCGAGTCCAGGTAGGCGGCCATGTCGCCGTCGGGCGGGGCGATCACGACGGTGGACCCGTCCATGATGTGGTCACCGGAGAACAGCGTGCGCTCCTCCTCGAGGAGGTAGCACAGGTGGTTGGAGGCGTGGCCGGGCGTGTGGATGGCGCGGATGCGGAACTCGGTGGTCTCGACCGTGTCGCCGTCACCGAGGAAGCGGTCGACCGGCACGTCGTCGCGGTCGTCGAACGCGCACACCTCGGCGCCGGTGCGGGCCTTGAGCCGGGTGGTGGCCGGCGCGTGGTCGGGGTGGGTGTGGGTGAGCAGGATCCAGCGGATCCGGTCGCCGCCGCACCCGGCGACGGCGTCGATGTGCGCGTCGGTGTCCGGGCCGGGGTCGATCACCGCGATCTCGTCGACGCCGGCCAGGTAGGTGTTGGTTCCCGGCCCGGTCATCGCCCCCGGGTTGTCGGCCACGATGCGGCGGATGTAGGGGCTGACGGCCGAGGGGACCTCGTGGACGATGGGGCGTGGCTCGTCGGTCTCGGTGTCGCGGTCGCCGGCGCTCATCCCCGACCCTCGATCGCGCCGGCACCGGCCCCGATGGCGGACATCGCGTCGGCGGTGGTCGCGAAGCGGCCGAGCAGCTCGAGGCTGACGATGGTGGGTTCGATGAGCTCGATCTTCCCAGCCTGCCAGTCGGCCAAGGCCTGCGTCGGCTTCCACCATCCGGCATCGACCGCTTCCCACCCGTCCGCGCCGGCGTGCTGGCCGGCCGGCATGGCGGCCGCGAAGAACCGGGCGTCGTAGCGGCGAGGCGAGGGCTCCGGTGTGATCCAGCGCGAGACGTAGGCCAACCGGTCGAGCGGCACGCGCAGGCGGTGCTGGCGGTACAGGTCGGCGAGGGTGCGGGTGCCCGCCTCGAGCGCCTCGCGGGTGGCGTCGAGGTCGGCGAAGACCGGGTGGTCGCTGGTGACCGGCCGACCCTCGGGATCGATGGCGAGCACCACGCCCGCCTCCTCCACGCACTCGCGCACCGCCGCGAGCCAGAAGGCCCGGCCGCCGGCCGCCACACCGAGGATGCGGTCGGCCTCACCGTCGGCGAGCCCGTCGACGACGTCGTCGTGGTCGTCGTCGCCCTGGTCGACCGCGCCGCCGGGGAACACGTGGGCACCGGGCACGAACGGCGTGCTGGCGGCCCGCTGCAGGAGCAGGACCTCCATGCCGTCGGGGCGGTCGCGCAGCAGCATCACCGTCGCGGCGGGACGGGGGACGACGGTCGCCTCGTCGTCCCGGTCGGGGAACGGGGCCTCGACGGTCACGGGAGCTCGGGCCGGTCCGGCCCCGCCGGCGGCTCCTCCCAGGAGTCGGCGTCGAGGACGTCGCCCCGGCGCCGGGGCGGGAAGCCGCCCGGCGAGCCCGTTCCCGGACCGAACGATCCGCCGATGACGGTGGTGCGGGCGATCACGATCGGTCCGGCGGCGAAGCGCCGGCGCAGCGACCCGCGCAGCAGCGCGCGCACGGGCGGGAGGAGCAGCAGCAGGCCGGCCGCGCCGGTGATGAACCCCGGCACCAGCAGGAGGATGCCGGCCAGGAGCACGAGGGTGCCGTTCACCAGCTCGTCGGTGGGGGTGTCGCCCCGGGCGACCTTGTCGTTCGCCCGCCGCAGGACCCCGAGTCCCTGCTGCTTGACCAGCCACAGCCCGACGAACGTGGCCGCGACGGCGCCGAGCAGGGCGTCGAGGAAGCCGAAGGAACCGGCGACCTGCACGAACACGTACAGCTCGGCGATCGGCAGGAGCAGCAGCGGAAGGAGGAGCATGGGACGCTCCAGGCTACTGAGGCGGCGCCGGCACCGTTCGGCGGCTGGGGTAGCGTCGCCCGGATGGCTGGGGAGCACCTCCGCGAGCCCGAGCGGGCCGCACCTCGGGACGACTTCTGGACGCGGGTGCTGCCCCGTTCGGCGCTCGGCCTGGCGTCGCTGCTGTTCTTCATGGCGGTCGCCGCGGCGTTCTCGGGTGCCGCCCTCTTCGCGTACTACCGCTTCGAGCTCGACGACACCCGCGAGCGCGTGGCGCAGCTCGAGGGTGAGATCGCCGACGACCTGGAGTTCGCCGAGCAGGCCATCGCCCAGCGCACGGACGAGGCCACCGCCGAGGTCGAGGGCCTGCTCGGGGAGCTCGAGCAGTTCGCCGCCTCGGGCCAGACCGTCGAGGAGGTCCTCGACACCGTCGGACCCTCGGTGTACTTCGTGAGCACCCTCGACGAGGCCGGCCAGCCCTCGGTCGGTTCGGCGTTCGTGCTGTTCTCCGACAGCGAGCGCTCCTTCCTCCTCACGTCGTTCCAGACGGTCCGGGCGGCCACGGTCGAGCCGGCTCCGGGCATCGAGGTCCGCCAGGGCGGTTCGATGCTCGACGCCCGGCTGACCGCGTGGGACGAGGCCCGTGACCTGGCGCTGCTCATCGCCGAGGACGCGCCGAACCTGCCGGCGATCGAGGTGGCCGATCCGTCGTCGGTCGGGCCCGGCGACCGGGTCTTCGCGGTGTCGGGCCTGGGCAGCGACGGCGCCGCGCTGGTGCAGGGCGTCGTGTCCGACGTGTCGGGCTCGGCCATCCAGCACGATGCGCCGGTCGGCCCCCAGTTCCAGGGCGGCCCGCTGCTCAGCTCCACCGGCCAGCTGGTGGGCATCGCGTCGCGGCGCTTCGCCCCGCTGGGCTTCCTGCCCGACACCGTGTTCTTCGGCATCCCGGTCCGGGAGGCCTGCGCCGAGCTCGTCGAGTGCCCGGACTCGCTGGACTAATCGTCGTCGTCGTCGTCGTCGAAGATGCCGCCGCCACCTGAGGGCAGCGTGGTGGACGTGGTCGACGTGGTGGAGGTCGTCGTCGTGGTCGTGGTCGGGGCCGGGGCCACCGGAGCCTCGGCGTCGACGACGTAGGGGCCGCCGATCCCGGTCGTCCCCGCCGACATCGGGGCCCGGGGGGAGAACCCGCGCCGCTCGCGCTGGATCTCCTCGGTGGCCACGTCGCGGATCGGCGCCGGCTCGCTGAAGTCGGTGACGGGTACCCCTTCGAGGGCGGCCTGCATGAACTGCTGCCACGCCTCGGCCGGGAACGACCCGCCCGTGAGCGCCCTGCCCTTCACCGGGTAGCTCACCTCCAGCGGGGGCTGGGGGTCCCAGCCCATGAACACCGACGCCGAGAGGGTCGGCGTGTAGCCGACGAACCAGGAGTCCCGGTTGTCCTGGGTGGTGCCGGTCTTGCCGGCCGCCGGTCGGCCGATGCCCTTGCCACGGGCCGTCCCCGAGGTCAGCACGCCCTCGAGCACGTCGGTGACGTTGTCGGCCGTGGCCTCCTCCAGCACCTGCTCGCCCTGGGGCTCGGAGCGGTCGAGCAGGAGGGTCCCGTCGGGGGCGAACACCCGCACCACCGGCGTCGGGGGCACGCGGACGCCGTCGTTGCCGAACGTGCCGTACGCCGATGCCATGCCCAGGCCCGAGACCTCCCGGCTGCCGAGCGCGATGGAGAGACCGGACCCGTCCCGGGCCGGGTCGATCTCGGGGATCTGCAGGCCGAGGCGGTTGCTGAGGGCGACCGCCTCGTCGGGGCCGACGTCCTGCATCAGCCGCACGAAGGTGGTGTTGACCGACCGGTGCATCGCCGATCGCAGGGTCAGGTTGCCGTAGACCGCGCCTGCGTAGTTCCCGGGCGAGTAGTCGCCGATGGTGAGCGGACCGCCGGAGTAGACCGCGTCGGGCCGGATGCCCTGTTCGAAGGCGGTGGCCAGCACGAAGGGCTTGAAGGCCGATCCGGCCTGGCGTCCGATGGACCCCGCACCCTTCAGGGCGATGTTGGTCTGGTTGAAGCTGAAGTCCCGGCCGCCGACCATGGCGCGCACGAAGCCGGTCGGGGGCTCGACGGCGGTGATCGCCAGCTGCATGACGTGGGTGACCTCGGTGCCGTCGTCCCGGGTGCGCACGACGGGATCGATGCCCTCGAGCGTGGTGAGGGCGGCGACCTCGGCCGCGCCCTGGGCCTTGGGGTCGAGCGTGGTGAAGATCTGCAGGCCACCGCGGTAGAGGAGGGCCTCGTCACCGAGCGCGTCGGCCAGGTAGCGGGTGAGGTAGGAGATGAACCACGGGTACCGGGTGTCCTCGATCGTCGGGGTCACCACCAGCGTGTGCGGGCCCGGTGCCGGGCCGTTGCTCGCCAGCCACAGCGGGGCGTCGACGGCCTCCTGCCACTCCTGCGGGGAGAGCATCTCGAGGTCGAGCATGGTGTCGAGCACCCGCGTGCGGCGGCTCTCCGCGGTGGCCAGGTCGGCGCGGGGGTTGTAGCGGGACGGGGCGGGGATGAGGGCCGCGAGGGTGGCGGCCTCCGAGGCGTTCAGGGCGTTGACCGGCTTGTCGAAGTAGACGTCGGCCGCGGCGCCGATGCCGTAGGCACCCTCGCCGAAGTAGACGATGGACAGGTACTCGAAGAGGATCTGCTCCTTGGTGAGGGAGCGGTCGAGCTGGGCGGCCAGCACCGCCTCGCGCACCTTGCGGGTGATGGTGCGGTCGCTGCCGATGCCGTACGCGTTCTTCGCCAGCTGCTGGGTGATGGTGGAGCCGCCCTGGGCCAGCTCGCCCTGGCGCACGTCGGTGACCAGGGCCCGCAGCGTGCCCCGGATGTCGACGCCGGAGTGCCCGTAGAAGTTGCGGTCCTCGGCGGCGATCACCGCCTGCTTGAGGACCTCGGGGATGTCGCCGGGCGACACCGGGATGTTCTGGTCGAACTGCTGGTAGGTGTGGATGAGGTCGCCGTTGGCGTCGTACACCTGGCTGAACCGGATGGCCTCGAGCTCCTCGGGCTCGGGGATCACCGCGGGCAGCGACACGAACAGCTGCGTGGCCAGCACGACGCCCGCGGCGGTGAGGGGCGTGGCCAGCACGACGACGAGGGCGATGGCGAGCTGGGTGACCGTGGTCGTGCGGCGGAACCGGGCCATGGGGCCACCATCATCGCCCGATTCGCGCCGGATGTCGCATCGGAGCGCACCCGGGGATCGGTCCGGCGGACACGGTCCTAGAGTCAGCGACCGTGCCGAACCCGTCGCCCGCCCCGGACCGGCCGCCGTCGGTCGACCAGCTGGCCCGCTCCATCGCCGACGTCGGCCTGCCCCATCCCCTGCTGGTCGACGCCGCTCGCCGCGCGATCGCCGACGGCGATCCGGCGTCGGCCCGTGCGCTGGCCGAGGCCCGGGCCCGCACGATGCTGCAACCGGTCGTGAACGCCACGGGCGTGCTGCTCCACACGAACCTCGGGCGCGCCCCGCTCGCGGTCACCACCGACGGTCGGGCATCGAACATCGAGCTCGACCTGGCCAGCGGCACGCGGGGGAGCCGCACGGCGCACGCCGGCGACCTGCTGGCCCGGGCGGTCGACGCCGACGCCGCGATCGTGGTCAACAACTGCGCCGCCGCCGTGCTCCTCACCCTCGCCGCCCTGGCGGACGGCGGGCGCGGCGTCGCCGTGAGCCGGGGCGAGCTGGTGGAGATCGGCGGCGGCTTCCGCGTGCCCGACGTGATGGCCCAGTCCGGCGCCCGGCTCGTCGAGGTCGGCACCACCAACCGCACCCGCGCCGCCGACTACCGGGATGCCGTGGCGGTCGGCGACATCGCCCTGCTCCTCAAGGTGCACCGCTCGAACTACACGATCTCGGGCTTCACCGAGGAGACGTCGGTGGCGGCCCTGGCCCAGCTCGGGCTGCCCGTCGTGGTCGACCTGGGCAGCGGGCTCCTCGACGCCGCGTGCCCGTGGCTCGACGGCGGCCCACCGCCCTGGCTCGCCGACGAGCCCGCAGCCCGCCAGACCCTGGCGTCCGGAGCCGACCTCGTCCTGTTCTCCGGCGACAAGCTCCTCGGCGGACCGCAGGCCGGGGTCATCGCCGGACGGGCGGACCTCGTGCGCGCGTGCGCGACGCACCCGCTGTACCGGGCGTTCCGACCGGGGACGCTCGTGCTGTCGGCCTTGCAGGACGTCGCGCTGGCGTACCTCGATCGTCGGGCCGGCCGGCTGCCGTTCTGGCGAATGGCCGCCGCCCGCGTGGTCGACCTCGAGTCGCGAGCCCACCGGATCGTGGCGCAGCTCGGCGGGGCCGTCGAGGTCGACGTCGTGCCCTGCGCGTCCGTGCCCGGTGGCGGGACCCTGCCCGGCGTGGAGATCCCCTCGGCCGGCCTGGCGCTCGACGGCGACCGCACCGGAGCCCTGCGGGCCGGTTCGCCCCCCGTGATCGCCCGGGTGGAGGAGGGTCGCACCATCCTCGACCTGCGCACCGTCGAGCCCGACGACGACGAGACCGTGGTCGCCGCGCTGCGCGCCCTGGGCGGCGGCTGATGCACGTCGTGGCCACGGCCGGGCACGTCGACCACGGCAAGTCCACGCTGGTGCTGCACCTCACCGGCACCGACCCGGACCGCCTCGCCGAGGAGAAGGCGCGCGGCCTCACCATCGACCTCGGCTTCGCCGGCGCCACCCTCCCCTCCGGCCGCCGCATGGCGATGATCGACGTCCCCGGCCACGTGCGCTTCCTGAAGAACATGCTGGCCGGCATGGGCGCGGTCGACGCCTGCCTCTTCGTCGTCGCCGCCAGCGAGGGCTGGAAGCCCCAGAGCGAGGAGCACCTGCGCATCCTCGACGTGCTCGGCGTCCGCCACGGCCTGATCGCGCTCACCAAGGTCGGCCTCGTCGACGAGGACCTCGAGGAGCTCGCCCGGCTCGAGGTCGAGGAGGCGGTGGCCGGCACGTTCCTGGAGGGTGCCCCGGTCGTCGGCGTCGACGCGCCGACCGGCCGTGGCCTCGACGACCTGCGCGCCGCCCTCGACGACCTGCTGGCCGTCACGCCGACCGCCGCGGACCACGGCCGGCCCCGGCTCTGGATCGACCGCTCCTTCGCCCCCGCCGGCGCTGGCACGGTGGTCACCGGGACCCTCGCCGGAGGGTCGGTGTCCGTCGACGACGAGCTGCTGCTCGCCCCGGCCGGGACCGCCGTCCGGGTGCGGGCGATCCAGCGACTGCACGAGCAGGTCCAGCAGCTGGAGCCGGGCAACCGCACCGCCCTCAACCTGGTCGGCGTGGGCCACGGCTCGGTGGCCCGGGGCGACGTGCTCGTGCGCGACGGCCAGTGGCACCACACCGATCAGCTCGACGCGTCGCTCACCGTGCTGGCCGGCCTCGACCACGCCGTGTCCCGCCGCGGCGCCTACCTGGCCTACGTCGGGTCCGGCGAGCACCCGGTCCGGCTGCGGGTGCTCGGCCCCCGGCCGATCGAGCCGGGGGAGACGGGCTTCGTCCGCCTCCACCTGGCCCGCCACCTGCCGCTGCTGCCGGGCGACCGCTACGTGCTGCGCGACGCCGGCCGGGGCGAGACGGTGGGCGGGGGCGAGGTGCTCGACGTGGACCCGGTGCTGCGCGCCTCGCGAGCCGTGCCGGACCGGCGGGTCGAACGGGTGGTGGCCGAGCGGGGCTGGATCGAGGCGGACCGGCTCGCCCTGCTGACCGGCGAGCAGGTGCCGCCGACGGTCGGCCGCTGGGTCGTGTCGCCGGAGGCGAGGGCCGAGGCGGTGCAGCGGGTCACCGACCGCCTGCTCGATGCCGGCCCGCTCGGGCTCGACCTCGCCACCCTGGACGAGCGCGACCGCATCGTGGCCGAGGAGCTCGACGACGTCGTGGTCGACCAGGGGCGCATGGTGGCCGTCGACGCCATCGATCCGCTGGACGGCCACCCGTGGCTGGACGAGCTGGCCGCCGATCCCTTCGCGCCGCCCGCGCCCCCGGCCGACCTCGGCCGCAACGAGATCCGCGAGCTCGTGCGGCGGGGCTCGGTGGTAGAGGTGGACGGGGTCGCCTTCGGCGCGGGGGCGATCGAGCAGGCGTGCGACGTGGTGCGGGCGCTGCTCGACGAGCACCCCGACGGGGTCACGGTCGCCCAGATCCGCGACGGGCTCGGCACCAGCCGCAAGTACGTGCTCCCGCTGCTCGCCCACCTCGACGGCACCGGGCGGACGCGACGGCGCGGCGATCTGCGGATCGCCGGACCTCGGTTGGCTGCGGGCGAGGGCTGAGCCGCTAGGGCAGCAGCGACTTGCGCTCGTTCTCGCTCAGGCCGCCCCAGATGCCGTGCTGCTCACGGATGCGCAGCGCGTAGTCGAGGCACTCGGTCCTCACGGTGCAGGTGGTGCAGATGGCCTTGGCCCGGCCTTCGCGCTCGAGCTTCTCGTCCTTGCGCTCGAAGTGCGCCGGCGGGAAGAAGACCCGTGACTGCGGCCCCCGGCAGGCAGCCTTGAGCTGCCACTGCTCGGTCTCTGTGCGGATTGCCAGCGTCATGCGAACCCCCCGGTTTCGACGTGGCGCCGAACCTAGGACCACCGGTCGATCTGCACAAGGGCAATCGTCCGCGAGCGGTTCGCTCGCGGACGCGAGCAGTCAGTGGCTGCGGGCCTCGCGGTAGTCCCGGGCGCCGCCCTCGACGGGCTCCACCTCGAGCGTCAGGCCGTCGATCGCGGTGACCCGCACCTCCTCGCCCGCCGAGATGGGGGTGGCCCGGTTCGTGTGGGCCCGCCAGGGCGCGTCCCGCACGGTGACGATCCCGTCGGGGGAGACGTCGGCGACGGCCACGCCGGTCTCGCCGATCATCCAGTCGCGCCCGATCGTGGGTGTGGAGAAGCGGGTGCGCACCATGGCCGGCATGCCGCCGAGCATGGCGAGCAGGACGCCGACGATGCCGGCGAGCAGGGTGATCCACGACGGGGGGCCGTCCTCGAACACCGCCACCGAGCCCACGACGAGCGCGACGGTGCCGACCGCGGTCCAGAAGCGGGGCACGCCCGTCTGCACGTCCACGGCGAACGCGGGGAACGCGAGGCACAGCAGCACCAACGCCCACGTGCGGGTCGGCAGCACGGCGAGGCCGTAGGCCGACAGCACCAGCGAGCCCACGCCGACCATGCCGGCCACGCCGACGCCGGCGGTGAACAGCTCGAACACGAGCAGGCTGGCACCGATGACGAACAGGAGGTAGGCGACCGGCGGGCTGGCGACGGTGTGGAAGAGCTGGTCGATGAGGCCGAGCTGACCGAAGCGCACGGTGGTCACCGGCTCGGTGCGGTCGTCGACCTGGCGGCTCTCCACGCCCGGGAGCCCGACGATGAACTCGCCGATGACGGGTGCGTCGTTGTCGACCAGGCCCAGCTCGGCGGCGAGCTCGCTGCCGACCCGCTCGCCGACGGCGGTGCGGCCGTCGAGGTCCACACCGGCCGCCAGCTCGCTGACGACCTCGATCCGGCTGCCGGGCGACAGCCCCGACACCGAGGAGGCGGCGACGAGGCGGGCGGCGTCGCCCTCGGCCCGGGAGCCGGAGGGGCCGATCCAGGTGGAGACCGGGACGGGCGAGGCCTCGATGGCCTCGATGACCTCGGCCATGCGGTCGTCGCCCACGACGCCGCCCTCGCTGTTCACCTGCAGGACCAGCGCCACCACGTCGCCGTCGGCGGCCGCGGCCACCTCCTCGACGATGAAGGACGCGGTCACCGGGTCGATCAGGCCCGACACCTTGAGGATCCGGACGGTGCCCTCGCCGCCGCCACCCTCGTCGCTCTGCGCGCCGGCGCCGCCGGCGAGGCTCGTGAGCGACAGCACGCACAGCGCGAGGCCCGCGAGCATCCTCAGTAGGGTGAGACGCGCCCGTTGACGAGGTGAAATGTGGTGGTTCGGTGAATCCGACGGAGTACTTCGCTGCATCCCGGCTGCTCATCGTTGCGGGCAAGGGTGGCGTGGGCAAAACCGTCGTCACCGCCGCCCTGGCCCGGGCGGCGTCGATGGTCGGTCGCTCCGCGCTGGTGGTGGAGGTGGAGGGCAAGTCGGGCCTGCCCCGGATGTTCGGACAGGCTACGCCGGACCAGGCCGGACTCGGCTATGACGAGCAGCTGCTCCGGCGGGGCGGCGGGCCCGACGGATCCGCCGACGTGACCGCCCGCACGATCACGCCCGACGGCGCGCTGCTCGAGTACCTCGAGGACCACGGCCTCTCCCGCATCTCCAAGCGCCTCGTCACCAGCGGCGCGCTCGACGTCGTCGCCACCGCCGCGCCGGGCATCCGGGACATCCTCGTTCTCGGCAAGGTCAAGCAGCTCCAGCGGGCCGGGGTCGCCGACGTCGTCGTGCTCGACACACCGGCCGCCGGGCACGCCATCACCTTCCTGCGCTCGGCCAAGGGCCTGCTCGACGCGGTCAAGGTGGGCCCCATCAACACCCAGGCCCGCGACGTGCTCGACCTGCTCGAGGACCACGAGCGCTGCCAGGTCATCCTCGTCACCCTCCCGGAGGAGACCCCGGTGAACGAGCTGGTCGAGACCGCGTTCTCCCTGGAGGACCAGGTGGGCGTGGGTCTCGGGCCGGTCGTGGTCAACGGCCTCTACGCCGATCTGGACGGCCTCGACGCCGACCCGACCGCCGCCGCCGACCAGGCGGGCGTCACGCTCCGCCCGGGCGAGGCCGAGGTCCTGGCCGAGGCGGCCGACTTCCGCCGCCACCGCATCGACCTGCAGGCCGAGCAGGTCGAGCGGCTGTCCGACCAGCTCCCCCTCCCGCAGGTGCACCTGCCGTTCCTGTTCGAGTCCGAGATCGGGCCCGACGAGGTCGACGTGCTGGCCCGCTCCGTCCTCGGGGCGATCGAGGCGCTCGACGCCGAGGTCCAGCTGGGGTCGCCGGCGTGAGCGCCCCCGACCTCGACCAGCTCGTGCGCGATCGCCGCATCATCGTGTGCGGTGGCTCCGGCGGCGTGGGCAAGACCACCACCGCGGCCGTGCTGGCGATGCGGGCGGCCGAGGCCGGGCGCCGGGCCGTGGTGGTCACCATCGACCCGGCCAAGCGCCTGGCCGACGCCCTCGGCCTCGACGGCCTCACCGACGCGCCGAGCCAGGTGGCCGGGCCCTGGCCGGGGGAGCTGTGGGCGATGATGCTCGACACCAAGTCCACCTTCGACACGCTGGTGGGCAAGCACGCGGCAGACGACGCCCAGCTCCAGCGCATCCTCGGCAACCGCTTCTACAAGAACATCTCCGGCGCCCTCTCCGGCACCCAGGAGTACATGGCCATGGAGAAGCTCTACGAGCTGGCCGAGGAGACCGACTTCGACCTCATCGTCGTCGACACGCCCCCCACCCGGAACGCCCTCGACTTCCTCGACGCCCCGGCCCGGCTCAGCAGCTTCCTCGACCACCGCCTCTACCGGTTGATGACGGCCTCCAACCGCGGGGTGCTGCGAGCCGTGAACATGGCCACGCAGACCTTCGTGCGCACCGTGGCCCGCGTCGTCGGTGCCGACGTCATCGACGACGCCGTGGCCTTCTTCCAGGCCTTCGACGGCATGGAGGAGGGCTTCAAGCGGCGGGCGAAGCGGGTGCAGGAGCGCCTCTGCGACGACGACACCGCCTTCGTGCTCGTCGCCTCGCCCCGACGCGACACCATCGCCGAGGCGTCCTACTTCGCCGAGAAGCTCACCGAGGGCGGCATCGCCGTGCGGTCCCTCATCGTGAACCGCATGCACCCCCGCTTCGACGACGGCCTGGCCGAGGCCACCCACGAGCGGGCCGACTCCCTCGAGGGCACCGCCATCGGCTCGCTCTACCGGAACCTGGCCGACTTCCAGCTCGCCGCCTCGCGCGAGGAGGGCAACCTGTCCGGCCTGGCCGAGGCGGTGGCCCCGGCACCGGTGGTGCGGGTGCCGTTCCTGCGCTCCGACGTGCACGACCTCGAGGGCCTGCGCCGCATCGAGGCCGAGCTGTTCACGTAGCGATCCGTTCTGGCCTACGGATCCCCGCGCATGCGGGGGAATCGGTAGGCCAGAACGTCAGGCCCGCTGGGCCTCGGCGAGGGCGGCGGCGGCCTCGTCGACGGACTCGGCCACCGGGACGATGCGGTCGAATCCGGTGGTGTGCAGCAGGCGCGTGAGCGACGCGCGCGAGCAGGCCACGGCGACCTCGCCGCCGGCCTCGCGGGTGCGTCGGATGCCGCCGATGAGGGCGCCGAGCCCGGCGGAGTCCATGAAGGGCACGTCGGAGAGATCGATGAGGAGGGCGTCGGCGTCGGCGACGCCGCCGAGGGCGTTTCGGAACTCGTCGACGGTGTAGGCGTCGAGCTCGCCGCTCGGGCGGCAGAGCGTGTAGTCCGGGGTCTGCTCGATCTCGATGTCCATCGCGGGGCACGCTACCGTTCCCGCCGTGCCCACGGTCCTCATCGCCACCGACAACGACGCCGTCGCCGACGAGGTCGCGGCGGCGATCGAGGACGACCAGACCACGGTCCTGCGGGTCCGCACCGGCGCCGAGGTGCCCCCCGCCGTGGAGACCCACGAGCCCGATCTGGTGGTGCTCGACCTGCAGATCGGCAACATGGGCGGCATGGCCGTGGCCTCGCACCTGCGGGCCGAGATCGCCATGGAGCGCCTCGACGACGTGGCCATCCTGATGCTGCTCGACCGCACCGCCGACGTGTTCCTCGCCAAGCGGTCCGATGCCGACGGGTGGCTGTTCAAGCCGCTCGACTCCTTCCGCCTCCGCCGTGCGGCCAAGGCCCTGCTCGCCGGTGGCGACTTCCGCGAGCCCACCGGCATCGAGTCGGTGCCGCCGGTGGCGCCCACCCCGGCGTAGCGCAGAACTCGCTGGCGCGCCCGACGCTCGAGCGGCACGCTCCATCGATGGAGCTGCGCCAGCGCCTCGCCCAGCACCTGCCGGTCTTCGCCCTCGAGGTGCGCACGCCGCGCCTGGTGCTCCGCTACCCGGACGACGAGGACGCGCTCGCGCTGGCCGAGCTGGGCGCCGAGGGCGTGCACGAGCCGACGACCATGCCGTTCAGCATCCCGTGGACGGCGGTCCCGCCTCCCCACCAGCAGCGCAACACGCTCGGGTTCCTCTGGGACCAGCGTTCCACCGCCCAGCGCGACGACTGGCACCTCCCCCTCGCCACCGTCGTCGACGGCGAGGTCGTCGGCACCCAGGGGCTGCTGGCGGCGTCGTGGTCGGTGCTGCGCCAGGTGGAGACGGGGTCGTGGCTGGGTCGGGCCCACCAGGGACAGGGGATCGGCACCGAGATGCGCGCCGCCGCGCTCCACCTCGCGTTCGCCGGCTTCGGGGCGGTCCGGGCCACCACCGGGGCGTGGGAGGACAACGCCGCGTCGCTGGCCGTCACCCGGCACCTCGGCTACCGGCCCAACGGTGACCAGCGGGCGGTCCGGGACGGGGAGGCGGTCGTGATGCGGGGCTTCGCCATGGACCGGGCCGATTGGGAGCCGATGCGCCGGGACGACATCGAGCTCGTCGGGGCCGAGGCCGTCGCCGAGCTGTTCGGCACCGAGCGACCGCCGGGGTCGTGAGCGCCGATCCGGCTTCGATCGGCGCCTGACCGCTCCGGTATGGTGGTCAGGCCCTGGCCCCACCGGCCAGGACGATCCGGGTGGTGGCTCAGCTTGGCAGAGCGCTGCGTTCGGGACGCAGAGGTCGGGAGTTCAAATCTCCCCCACCCGAC
>Ga0208490_100425_pt1 | contig 26956 bp, 25 predicted proteins | sample SubbioAug_CSWold_FD_184818 | JGI IMG/M metagenome (GOLD analysis project Ga0208490, IMG submission 184818) | Serpentinite rock and fluid subsurface biosphere microbial communities from McLaughlin Reserve, California, USA - CR11Aug_CSWold (SPAdes) | ecosystem: Environmental > Terrestrial > Deep...
CGGCCGACCCGGCCCACGGCGCGCGCCGGCATCAGGACCTTGCGCAGCTTCGGTCCGCCGATGAAGCCACGTCGGAGGAAGTAGAGCCACAGCCCGCCGGCGATGACCGCCATGAGCCCCAGGACGGCCGGGTAGGCCCAGCGGTCGTCCAGCTCGGGCATGTGCCGGAAGTTCATGCCGTAGATGCCGGCCACCAGCGTCATCGGCAGGAAGATGGCGGAGAACACCGTCAGCACCTTCATGACCTCGTTGAGCCGCTCGGCGGTGGCACCGCGGTAGGTGTCGAGGAGGGTCGCCACCATCTGGTGGGCGCTGTCGAGCGACTCGACCATGTGCACGTGGTGGTCGATGGCGTCGGTCAGGTCCCGCCCGGCGGGGTCGGTGCCGTCGCCGTGGGACCGGGCCAGCAGCTCGAGCATCCGGCGCTGGGGTGCGAGGCTGCGACGGGTCAAGGCGATGTCACGTCGCAGGGCGTGGATGTCGGGCAGCACCGCGGGGTCGCCCTCGACTGCGCCATCCTCGAGGTCGAGCACCTGGCTGTCGAGATCGTCCAGGATCGGCAGGTACCGCTCCCCGACGAGCTCGAACAGGCGGCACGCGAGGTGGAAGGGCCCGTCCAGGGTGAAGTCGGGCTGGTGGATCCGCTCGGCCAGCACCTCGAGGCTGCGGACGCGCCCGCTGCGCACCGTGATGACCCAGTCGTCACCGACCACCACGTCGACCTCGACCGTGCGCAACGACTCGGCGTCGGGGGCGAGCTCGTGCACGACGAACATCCGGTAGCGATCGAGGTCGTCGAACTTCGGGATCTGGTTCTCGTGGAGGTCCTCCCGGGTGATCCGGTGCAGGCCGAAGTGCTCGGCGAGCTCGTGCGTGCGCGCCTCGGAGGGCTCCAGCAGGTCGAGCCAGTACCAGCCGCCCTCCTCCTGGCCGAGGCGGTGCTCCGGCAGCTCCGCTCGGCGCCCGTCGGCACCGACGTGGAAGAGCCGGCTCCGCACCGGCGCCGGCTCGGCGTCGGTCACCCTCGTGCCCCGTGCGCGCTGAGCCGCTCGATGGTCTCGTGGAAGCCGGCGACGCAGTCATCGATGATGTCGGCGACCGAGCGGACGGCGTCGATGCGCCCGGCCACCTGGCCGGTGAGGGCGACGCCCGCCTCGAGGTCGCCGCCGAAGTAGAGGTCGAGCACCGACCCGAACGCCTCGCCCAGGTCGACGGAGTCCTGACGCTCCATGGCCGAGGTCCGCTCCGTGCGCAGCGCGCGGAGGCCGGGACGGCTGTGGCGGTTGAGGAAGACGGTGTCGGTCTCGGCGGCGCCGACGATGGCCTCCTTCCAGTTGTCGTGCACGGGAGACTCGGCGGCCGAGACCATGCGGGTGCCCATCTGCACCCCCTCGGCGCCGAGGGCGAACGCCGCGGCCATCGAGGCGCCGTCGACCATGCCGCCGGCGGCGATGATGGGCACGTCGGTGTGCTGGGCGACCAACGGCAGCAGGACCATGGAGGCGACGTCGCGCGGGTTCTTGAAGCCGCCGCCCTCCCCACCTTCCACGACCAGGCCGTCGACGCCGGCCGCCAGCGCCTTCAGCGCACCCTGCAGCGTCGGCACCACGTGGAAGACGGTGAGGCCGGCCTCCTTCAGCTGGGAGGTGTACTTCGTCGGGTCGCCTGCCGAGGTGGTCACGAACCGCACGCCCTGGTCGACCACGAAGTCGACGATGCCCGGGTCGCGCACGAACGCCTGGGCGATGTTCACGCCGAAGGGCTTGTCGGTGAGGTCCCGCATCTTGGCGATCTCGGCCTTGACGTTGTCCAGCTCGCCGGAGGAGGTCTCGATGATCCCCAGCCCGCCGGCCTCGGACACGGCCGACGCGAGCTGTGATCGGGCGATCCAGCCCATGGGCGCCTGGACGATGGGGACGTCGATGCCGAGGAGGTCGGTGATGCGGGTGCGGATGCGGGCCATGGCGGCGGAGCGTACGTCCGGCGGGGGAGTGCGGTGACGGCGGGACCACCGCCGTCACCCGGTACCGTCGACCGCTCGCCCGGCCACCACCCCTGGGAACCGCACGTGTCCGACCTCCCCCCTCCGCCCCCTCCACCCGGTTCGCCGGGGTACCCGGCCGGTCCGCCGATGGCGCCACCCGGAGGGGGATCGCCGCCTGCACCAGGGTTCGACCCCGACACGCCGGAGGGGCAGCCTCGACGGCGAGGGCGCCGGGTCAGCATCGTGCTGGCGATCGCCGCCGTGCTCGCCCTGCTCGCCGCCACCATCGTCGTGGTGACCCGGGACGGTGCCGGCAGCGAGGCCGCGCCAGCCACGTCGGCGCCCGACGCAGGCACGGACGAGGAGCCCTCCGCCAGCCCCCCGACCACGGCGCCCCCGGGCCCTCCGCTCACTGAGGACGAGCTCGTCGTCCTCGTCCACGAGCTCCAGGACTTCGTGGCCGAGGCGCGAGGGCTCGACTTCCTGGAGGACGTGCAGGTCGAGCTCGCCGACGAGGCCGAGTTCCAGGCCCGACTGCTCGAGGACTTCGAGGACAACGCCGACGACATCGCCGACGTCGAGGTCTTCTACAAGGCGCTCGGTCTGCTCGAGCCCGACGCCGACCTGTTGGAGGAGCTGCGCCGCATCTACTCCGCCGGCGTCCTGGGCTTCTACGACCCGCAGACCGACGAGCTCGTGGTCCGGGGCACGTCGCTGACCCCCTACGTCCGCAAGACGATCGTGCACGAGCTCGTCCACGCCCTGGATGACCAGCACTTCGACCTCGACCGCGACGACGAGTACGACGAGCGCAAGGACGAGCTCCCGCTCGGGTTCACGGCCGTGGTCGAGGGCAACGCGCGCCGGATCGAGCAGCAGTGGATCGACCAGCAGCCCGAGGACGTCCAGGCCCAGGCGCGAGCAGAGGAGCAGGCGTTCGCCGACGGCATCGACATCGACGAGTTCCCCGAGATCCTCCTGTTCCAGATCGGTGCCCCGTACGAGCTCGGGAAGGTCTTCGTCGACGCGCTCGTGGCCGAGCGCGGCGAGCGAGCGGTCGACGCTGCGCTCCTGGATCCGCCGACGACGTCGGAGCAGGTCCTGTTCCCGCCGCTCTACACCGCCCGAGAGCTGCGCGTCGAGGTCCCGGTGCCGCCCGCCGACGGGGAGGTCGTCGACGACGGTGTGGTGGGCGCGCTGTTCTGGTTCGGCCTGTTCACGACCGACGACGCGCCCGTGCCCCCGCAGGAGGCCTTCGCCGCGATCCGGGGCTGGGGCGGCGACTGGGCGGTCACCTGGCAGGACGGCGACGCCGCCTGCGTGCGCATCGATGTCGTGGGCGACACCCAGGAGGACACCGACGAGTTCGAGACGGCCGTGCGCACCTGGGCCGAGGACCGCAACGCCGCCGAGATCTCCATCGTCGACGAGCGCGTCCGGATCGACAGCTGCGTGGCCGGCGCCGGCGCCGTCCCCCCGCAGGTGTGAGTGTCGCCTTCGGCGACCTCGAGTTCCTCGGCAGCGCCTCGGAACGTCGCCCGGCTCAGGCGTTGGCGATGACCTCGTCGCCGTAGCGCTTCAGCGCATCGGCGGTGTCGCCCCAGAAGGCGAAGGCCGGGACCACCACCCGGTCGACGCCCACGTCGGCGAGCTCCCGGACCGCCTGGAGCGCCCCGCTGCCGATGGTGGCGCCGCCGGCGGTGAGCTCGATGGCGTCGGGATCGCGACCGTGGTCCTTCGCCGTCGCCCGGACGAGCTCCATGGTGCGGGCGAGGTCCTGGGGGGTGCCCTTGCCCGGGAAGAACCCGTCGCCGAGGCGACCGGCCCGGCGGGCGGCGATGTCGGTGTGGCCGCCGACGTGCACCGGGATGGCGCCGTTCACCGGACGGGGGCGGGAGATGCACTCGTCGAAGCTGGTGAACTCCCCGTGGTACGTGGCCTTCTCCTCGCTCCACAGCGCCCGCATCGCGGCGATGTTGTCGTCGGTGCGCCTGCCCCGCTCGGCGAACGGCACGCCGATGGCGTCGAACTCCTCCTCGAGCCAGCCGACCCCGATGCCGAGCTCCATGCGCCCGCCGGACAGGTGGTCGAGGGTGGCGAGCTCCTTGGCGAGCACGACGGGGTTCCGCTGCGGGAGGATGAGGATGCCGGTGGCCAGCCGGATGGTGGACGTGGCCGAGGCCACCCAGCTCAGCCAGATGAGCGGATCGGGGATGTCGAAGTCCTCGCCGCCGGGCATCTTGCCGGAGGGGTCGTACGGGTACTCCGAGTCGTAGCCCGACGGCACCACGACGTGCTCGACGGTCCACAGCGACTCGAAGCCGGCCTCCTCGGCGGCGACCGCCATCTGGGCTGCGGCCTCCCCGTTCGCGAAGGGGCCGGTGTTGGCGAAGATGATCCCGAACTTCATGGATCCCGACCGTATCCGAACTTGACCGCTCGGTCAGGTTCGTCTGCAGGGAGGTGTCCGGGCGGCGGGTGTCGAATGAGGGCCGCAGGGTCGGGGGACTGACCCGGGGGTCAAGCGAACAACTGGGGGTCGACGTGCGCAAGTCGAAGCTGAGCCTGTACGCACCGTTCATCGTGCTGGTGCTCGTCCAGGCCGCGTTCGTGGCGTTCGCGCCGTCGAGGGGCGAGAGCAACGATCCGCTGGCGAACCTCCAGACGACCGGAGGCGACTTCGGAAGCGGGGCTTCGAGCTTCGATGGTGCATCGGGCGACAGCTTCGACCCGGTGACCGGCGAGCCCCTGGCCGGAGGTGACTTCGGTGGGGGTGCGGACGGGGCCGCCACAGGTGGCGGGGGTGCCGGCTCCGTCTCCGGTGGCGCAGGAGGCGGCGATGCGGGGACCGGTGGCGGCGGCGCTGGTGGTGGCGGCGGCGGCGGACAAGCGGCGGCCGGCGACACGAGCCACTGCAAGGGCGACCGCCAGACCGACCTGATCGCCAGCGCGCCACCCTGCGTCCCCAAGTTCTCGGGCAACAACGGCGGCGCCACCTACCCCGGGGTCAGCGGCACCGAGATCAAGTTCACCTACTTCCAGTGCAGGCCGAACGAGCAGGTCGATGCGATCCTCGCGACCCAGGGCTTGGCCGCGACGCAGGAAGAGACCCGCGAGATGATCCAGGCGACGATCGACTGGATGCAGGGGACCTACGAGTTCTACGGGCGCAAGATCGTGTGGAAGCACACGATCGGCGACTGCACCCTCACGCCGCCGGACCCGGCAAAGTCGCGCCAGGCGGCCTCCGAGGTCGCCAAGGAGCAGCCGGCGTTCGTGGTCCACTACTCGGGCGGTTCGACGACCCACGACGTCTGGGCCCAGAACGGCATCGTCAGCCTCGGCGGTCCGACGCAGGCCAACCAGTTCTTCGCCGGTCGACGTCCGTTCCGGTGGGATGTGTTCCCCAACGGGACCGAGACCGCCGACTGGATCGCCGAGTACGCCTGCAAGAAGCTGGCCGGGAAGTCCGCCTCGCACGCCGGGCAGATCATCCACCCGACCATCGGTGGACGTGACACGCCGCGCAAGTTCGGGATCCTGACCTTCGACAACGGCACCGGGGAGACGAGGCCCAACGGCGAGCGGGCCAAAGCCCTCATCGAGCAGTGCAGCGGTACGAAGGTGCCGCTGCTGTTCTACGAATCGGACATCAACCGGGCCGAGGAGCAGACCCGAGCCATCGTGGCCAAGCTCATCGAGGAGAAGATCACGACGGTCGTCTGCATGTGCGATGCCATCGCGCCGGTGTTCCTGACCAACGGCCTGACGCGGAACAACTACTTCCCGGAGCACATGCTCTCCGGCGCCTACCTCACCGACTACGACGTCCTCGGTCGGCTGTACGACCCGGCGCAGTGGGCGCATGCCTTCGGGCCGAGCCAGCTGACGAACCCGGTGCCCTTCGAGCAGTCGGATGCGGCGAAGATCTGGCGGGCCTCGGGGCGCAGCGGGCAGCCGTGCGCGTCGTGCAACCTGGTCACCGGCTACATCACGATGATCGGCTCGATGATCCACAACGCCGGCCCCAACCTGAACCCGCTCGCCATCGAGCAGGCGCTGGTGGGACGCAAGCTGCAGACCGGCGGCTGGGAGGCCTCGGGCGGCAACCCCTTCACCTATCTGCTCAAGTTCGGCCCGGAGGACTACACCGCCATCTCGGACTTCCGGGAGGTGTACTGGGACGCTGCGGCCCGCTCCGACATCGACGGCAAGAACGGGGCGTACATCCCGATGAACGGCGGTCGGCGCTACAGCGGCGGCCAGCTCGACGGGAAGTTCGACGTCCCCGCCAAGCCCCAATGACCTCCTTCGCCGGCGTCGGCGACCGCCTCCGGGTGCCGGCCGGCGTTCGGGAGCTCTGGACCCACCGCGTCGTGGGTCCGGTCCTGCGGGTGCTCCTCGTCTACATCGTCGCCATCGAGGGCATCACGCAGTTCGTCTTCGGTCGGATCACGGCGGGGCCGCTCGACATCGGGCTGCAATCGACCGCGACGCCGCGCTACCTCTTCATCAACGGCGCGCTGATCGGGCTGCTCTACGGCCTGCTCGGCATGGGTCTGATCCTGGTGTACCGGGCGAACCGGATCATCAACTTCGCCCAGGCCCAGCTCGGCTCCGTCGCTGCCGTCGTCGGGCTGCAGCTGATCCTGGCCAAGGGCGTCAACTACTTCCTGGTGCTGCCCATCGTGATCCTGGGCTCGGCCCTGCTCGGTGGCGCCACGGATGTGCTGGTGATGCGCCGCTTCCGCAACGCCCCCCGGCTCATCGCCACGGTGGCCACCATCGGCGTGTCGCTGCTGCTGGTGTTCTTCGAGCTGAACGTCCAGCTGTGGATCACCGGCGACCTGATCACCTCGAGCGCCTTCACCACGCCGTGGTCGAAGTACGAGGTCACACTGGGCACGTTGGTCTTCGACGGCAACTTCGTCATGGCCGGCGTGGTCACCGCAGTCATCTGCGCTGCGCTGGCTGCCTTCTTCCGCTTCACCGACATGGGCATCGCCGTGCGAGCCTCCGCCGAGAACGGCGAGCGCGCCTCGCTGCTGGGCATCCCCGTCACCCGGGTGTCGACCCTGGTGTGGGTCATCGCCGGCCTGCTCTCCGGCGTCGCCGTGTTCCTCCGGGCGCCGATGGTCGGGCTCACCGTCGGTTCCTCGATCGGCCCCTCGGTGCTGCTCTACGGCCTCGCTGCCGCTGTGCTCGCCCGGATGGAGCGGCTCTCGGTCGCCGTCATCGCCGGCATGGGCATCGGCATCGTGAACCAGTCGGCCATCTTCGCCACCAACAAGGGCAGCCTCGCCGACGCAGCCATGCTCATCTTGATCCTGGTCGCCCTGCTGGCCCAGAAGGGTGTCCTCAGCCGAGCGTTCGACGCCGGCGTCGCCACCTGGCAGACGGCGAAGGAGTACCGCCCGATCCCGGCAGAGCTCCGCGACCGCCAGGAGGTCGTCCTGGCCAAGGGCGTGCTCGGTGCGATCGTCGTCTTCGTCGCCGTGACGCTGCCGCTGTTGCTTCCGGAGCGCTTCGCCGGGCGGTTCGCTCTGGTCGTCATCGTTGCGATGGTGGGTGTCTCGCTCGTCATCCTCACCGGGTGGGCGGGCCAGATCAGCCTCGGGCAGTTCGCGTTCTCCGGGCTGGGTGCGCTCATGGCCGGGGGCCTGGCCGTGCGCGGGTGGGACTTCTTCATCTGCCTCATGGCCGCCGGCCTGGTGGGAGCGGTGGCGGCAGTGCTGGTCGGGCTGCCGGCGCTGCGCATCCAGGGCCCGTTCCTGGCCGTGACCACGCTCGCCTTCGCCTTCACGGTCCAGAAGTTCTTCCTGAACCGGGAGTACTTCGACTTCTTCATGCCCCAGTCGGGCGCGCCGGTCGCTCGCCCACGCCTGTACGGCGTCTTCTCGACCCAGTCCGACATCCGCTTCTACTTCGTGTGCCTGACCTTCCTCGTCCTGTCCCTGCTCCTTGCCCGGTCACTGCGCCGGAACCGGCTCGGTCGCCTCCTGATCGGAGCGCGGGACAACGGCAAGGCCGTGCAGGCCTACGGCGTGAACCTCGCCACCACGAAGCTCACCGCCTTCGCCATCTCGGGCTTCATCGCCGCGGTGGCGGGCGGGCTGCTGGCCTTCCAGCTCCAATCGGTCGACGCCACCACCTTCAGCCCCGAGCGGTCCATCTCGGTCTTCACCATCACCGTGATCGGTGGTCTGACCTCGTTGCCCGGGGCGATCCTCGGTGCGGTCTACGTCGAGGGCGTGCCGTTCCTGTTCAGCGGCGACGAGACGATCCGCCTCCTGACCAGCTCGGTGGGCCTGCTCCTGCTGCTGCTCATCATCCCGGGCGGTCTGTCCGAGATCGCCTACCGAGGTCGTGACTCGTTCCTGCGGTGGGTCGCGGCCCGCAACGGCATCCACGTACCGTCCCTCGTGGCCGACTCGCTGCAGACCGGGGAGGAGCCCAGCGCCATCGAGGCCATCACCGAACCCGCCGACGAGCGCACCGACGTCGCGGTCGAGCTGATCGGCTGCCCCGTCTGCGGGGCCCGGATCCCGGTCGCCGAGGCCAAGCACCACGCCCACTTCGCCCTGCGCGACGACGGCGACGCAGCCGACATCATCGTCCTGGAGACCTCGTCATGAAGCTGCGCGATCGCCTGGAAGCGACCACCGGAGGCGCGTCCGCGACCCCGCTCGCCGTCCTCTTCGGCCTCAACTTCGTCGACGAGCTCGACCAGATCCTGTTCGGCATCGTCACGCCGGAGATCCGCAACGATCTCGGCCTCTCCGATCAGGGCATCATCGTCATCGGCTCCCTCGTCGCGGTGTTCGTGCTGCTCGCCGTCATGCCCCTCACGTACCTGGCCGACCGGTTCAACCGGGTCCGGCTGGTGTTCTTCGCCGCCCTGGGGTGGATGTCGATGTCGGTGCTCACCGGCCTCTCCGGCTACGCCGGCATCCTCTTCCTCCTCGTGATCGCCCGCATGGGCTCGGGCTTGGGCCGCACGGTCAACGACCCCGTCCATGCGTCGCTCCTCACCGACTACTACGAACCGGCGGTCCAACCCAAGGTCTTCGAGGTCCACCGCGCGGCCAACCCGTTGTCGCGCGTCACCGCCGTGCTCATCGGTGCCGGCGCAGGGTTCTTCGGCTGGCAGGCGATGTTCATCGTCCTCGCGCTGCCGACGGTCTTCCTCGTCGCGGCCGCGCTGCGGCTGCCCGAGCCCCGTCACAAGACGGTGTCGCTGGTCGACGAGGTGGTCGAGGTCGAGACCGTCGACGACGGGGACGAGCGCACCGAGGCGCAGGTGTCGTTCTTCGAGGCCCGCCGGGTGCTCTTCGGCATCCCCTCCATGAAGCGCCTCTACGTCGGCTCGTTCCTCCTCGGGTTCGGCTTCATCACCCTCGGCACCATCCTGTCGCTGTTCTTCGAGGACATCTACGGCTTCTCGCCCACCATGCGTGGCGTCGCCGCCTTCTTCGCCGGCGTCGGCGCCCTGGCCGGGCTCAACATCGGGCAGCGCATGGCGACCTCGGCCATGGCCGATGCCCGACCCGAGCGGCTGGCCACCATCACCGGCCTGTCCTTCACAGCCGGTGCCCTGGGCCTGATCCTCATGGCCGTGTCGCCGTGGGCGGCGGGGTCGCTGCTGTTCTCGGTCCTGGCGTCGTCGGGCTTCTCTGCCTTCCAGCCGGCCTACTACCCCCTCGTCGGCATGATCACGCCCGCTCGCGTCCGGACCCAGGCCTACGGCTGGTCGCTGATCCTGGTGGGCATCGGCGGGCTGGTCGGCTCGGTCCTCATCGGCGGGCTCGCCGAATCCTCCTACCGCACGGCGGTCGCGGGGTTGGCAGTCGTCGTCGGCCTCGCCGGCGCCGTGGGCGCGTCGGCGTCGCGCTTCGTCCGGCGAGACGTCGACCAGGCAGCCAGGGCCCTGAGCACCGCCGCCGAGCTCGAGGCGGCTCGAGAGGCGGGCGAGGGGACGGTGCTCATCTGCCGCGGGGTCGAGGTCGCCTACGACCAGGTGCAGGTGCTCTTCGGTGTCGACATGGACGTCCGTCCCGGCGAGATCGTCGCGCTGCTCGGCACCAACGGTGCGGGCAAGTCGACCCTGCTGAAGGCGATCAGCGGGGTGGTCGACCCCATCGGCGGCGCGATCTGGTTCGACGGCGCAGACATCACCCACACCGACGCCGTCGCCACCGTCAAGGCCGGGATCGTCCAGGTGCCCGGCGGCAAGGCCGTCTTCCCCACCCTGACGGTCGCCGAGCACCTCCGCGCCGGTGGCTGGCTCTACCGGGACGACCCCGACTACCTCGACGCCGCCACCGAGGAGGTGTACGAGATCTTCCCTCGCCTCCGTGAGCGCCGGGACCAGATGGCCGGCAACCTCTCGGGCGGCGAGCAGCAGATGCTCGCCCTCGGCATGGCGTTCATCGCCAAGCCCAAGCTGTTGATGATCGACGAGCTGTCGCTCGGACTGGCACCCACCATCGTCGAGCAGCTGCTCGGCATCGTGCGCCGGATCAAGGAGTCGGGCACGGCGATCATCCTCGTGGAGCAGTCGATCAACGTCGCGCTGACCGTCGCCGAGCGCGCCTACTTCCTCGAGAAGGGCGAGGTGCGCTTCGAGGGGCCGACCGCCGACCTCCTCGAGCGCGACGACATCGTGCGCTCGGTGTTCCTCGAAGGTGCGGGCGGTCCGTCTGCCGGCACGGGCGCCCAGGCGAAGACGGACGTGACCACGGAGCGCCGTCCCATCGGTGAGCCGATCCTCGAGCTGTACGAGGTGCGCAAGAACTTCGGCGGTGTCCAGGCGGTGACGGGCGCGACGTTCACCCTGAACGAGCACGAGATCCTCGGCCTCATCGGGCCGAACGGCGCCGGCAAGACCACGATCTTCGACCTGATCTCGGGGTTCCTCACCACCGACTCCGGTCGGATCGTCTTCGACGGCGAGGACGTGACCGACAAGGCGCCGGACAAGCGGGCCTGGCTCGGGCTCGGCCGGTCCTTTCAGGACGCCCGCCTGATCCCGTCGCTCACCGTCGCCGAGAACATCGCCATCGGTCTGGAGCGGTTCATCGAGCTCCGCGACCCGGTCGCCTCGGCCCTCGGGCTGCCCGGCATCGTGCGGCAGGAGGAGGACGTCGCGTGGACCGTCGAGGACCTCATCGAGATGATGCACCTGGGTGCGTTCCGGGACAAGTTCGTCCGGGAGCTCTCCACCGGCTCCCGTCGGATCGTGGACCTGGCCATGTGCATCGCCCACGACCCCAAGGTGCTGCTGCTCGACGAGCCGTCGTCGGGCATCGCCCAGAAGGAGACCGAGGCCCTCGCCCCGCTCCTGCGGACGATCCAGGACGAGACCGGTTGCGCGCTGCTCATCATCGAGCACGACATGCCGCTGATCACCGGGCTGTCCGATCGCATGATCGCGCTCGAGCTCGGTGCACCGATCGTGGAGGGGACGCCCACCGAGGTCACGTCGGATCCGCGGGTGGTCTCCTCCTACCTCGGCGGTGACCTGGCCACCATCAACCGCTCCGGGGCGAGTGCGCCGGCAGTCGAGGCGGCGGTCGCCGGCAACGGCCGTGCTCCCAGCAACGGCCACGGCAACGGTCGCCGGCGCCGTGAACCCCTCGTGGCGGACCGACCATGAGCCGGCGCACCATGGCCGTCGCGCTGGCCGCCGCTGGGCTCCTGTGCCTGCTCGTCAGTGGACCTGCGGCCCAGGCCGTCGACGCCCCGACCACCGGCTGGTGGTCCCGCGTGGCCACGACGACCCCGACCGACGAGCTGCCCGCGGCACTGCCGGTGCCGGCACCGGCCACCCCGGACACGATCCCGGCCGGCGCCACCGTGCCCGAGGGTCAGCTGCTCGTCGAGAGCACGCCGGAAGGCGCCGTCGCGGTCGCCGCGGCCAGGTGGCGCCTGGCCGACGGCGAGTCCAGCCCCTCCCTCACCGTGCCGATCGGTGAGGGATCGACGATCAACCCGGAGTCGGTGGTCCTGGCCTGCAAGGCGGCCGCGCCGTGGTCGGCGCCCGAGTCCCCCGGCCAGTGGGACACCAAGCCGCTGGTCGACGCCAGCCGATGTGTGAACGGCGTCATCGCCGACGACCTGGGCTCGATCAGCTTCGGCGTCCAGCCCCTGGTCAGCGGAGACGAGCTCGACGTGGTGCTGGTCGCCGGCAAGATCGCCGGCGACCAGCCACCAGCGGGCGTCCCGCAGGCACCGGTCGACGCGAACACCTCCTCCTTCCGGTGGGTCTTCGATGCGCCCACGGCCGCGTCGGTCGAGGTGGTCGCCGGGAGCGACTTCGAGGAGGGCGCCGGCGACCAGTTCGTCGTCGCGCCGGCCCCACCGGAACCTGCGCAGGACGTCGGCTCCTCCCCGCCGGTCGATCTTTCGCCCGCGCCCACCGCCACGGTGCCGGCGCCCTCGATCGACGTGGACGAGCCCGTCGCAGCTCCGGCGCTGGAGCCCCAGGACCTGGCGCCCTCGGTCCCCGACGTGACCGATGCGGTCGAGGTGGCGTCAACGCAGGACGTCGAGCGCACCATCGGCTTCGTCCTGCTCCTGATGGCCGCGGCGATGGCGGCGTGGGCGCACCTCACGAACGAGCAGTCCGCCACCATCGGCCTCGGCCGCTTCCGGACGGCGGTGGCTGAGGGCACGGTCCCAGTTGCCGTGGCCGGCGTGGCTGCGCCCACCGTCGGCGGGCTCAGTCGCTTCGCCCGGGAGCGGACCACCCCGCCCAGCCGACTCGCCTGAGGGTTCAGTTCTGGAGGGGCTTGACCACGTCGGCCACCTCGGCGAGGTGGTCGCCCCAGTCGGCCGGCTCACCGATCGGGACGGCGACGAACTTGGAGGCGCCGACCTCGATGAACCGCTCGAGCAGCGGGGCCAGCGCGTCGACGCTCGGCGCCACGACGTCGGCCGGGTCGATGCCGGGCCGGCGCTTGGCCAGGAAGGCGGCGACGTCGGGGATGCCGTCGAGCGCGTAGGGGACGAGCGCGCCGAAGTGCTCGGGGTCGATCTCCCGGTCGTGCTCGGCGGCGACCCGCTCGACCTCGGGGCGGCCGGCGGCGACGTCGCCGGGGGTGCAGAAGCTCGGCAGCCAACCGTCACCGAGGCGGCCGGTGCGACGGAGCTCGGAGGGGGCGATGCCCCCGAACCAGATCTCGAGGGGCTGCTGCACCGGGCGGGGCCGGACCCGCGCCCCCTCGTAGCGGAAGAACTCGCCCTCGTGGTCGACGGCGTCCTCGGTCCAGAACCGGCGCAGGAGGGGGAGTGCCTCGTCGAAGCGCTTGGCCCGCTCGGTCCGCTCGACCCCGAACGCCTGCTGCTCGCCCGGGTCGACCTGGCCGAGGCCGAACGCCGGCAGGAGGCGACCGCCGGAGAGCCGGTCGAGGCTGGCCAGCTCCTTGGCCAGCAGCATGGGGTTGCGACCGGGCAGCACCAGCACGCTGGTCCCGAGCTTGAGCCGGGTCGTGCGGGCCGCGGCGAACGACAGGGCCACGACCGGGTCGGGGCAGTCGTCGGTGATCTTCTCCGACAGCCACAGCGAGTCGAACCGCAGCGCCTCGAGGCCGTCGACGAGCGCCGCGAAGCGCTCGGCGTCGTTGGTGATCGTGCGGGTGCCGAGCCCGTAGCCGACGCGGACCTTCACGACGGGCTCACAGCAGGCTGCGGAGCAGCGCCCGGGTGCGGGTCCGCTCATCGCCGGTGGAGCCGAACTCGCTGGCCGCCAGGTCGGTCACCCCGGCGTCGGCGAAGTCCTGGATCCGTCGGGCGACGGTGTCCTCGTCGCCGATGATGGCGAGGTCGGCCGGGCCGTCGAGGCCCTCCCGGTCGAGCATCGCCCGGTACGACGGGAGCTGCCCGTAGATGGCGTACACCTGGGCGGCCCGGGCTCGGGTGCCCTCGACGTCGTTGGTGACGCACACCGGCACGCCGCTGGTCACGAGCGGCTCGGGGTTGCCGGCCTCCTCGGCGGCGGCCCGGATGGCGGGCACGGTGTGGCCGGCGATGGTGCGCGGTCCGGTCATCCACGTGATGGTGCCGGCGGTGCGGGCGCCGGCGAGCTTCAGCACCTGGGGACCGAGCGCGGCGACCTGCACGGGCACCGGCTGCGCGCCGGGGACGTCGAGGGCGATGTGGGCCGAGATGGTCTCGCCGTGGGCCTCGACCGGCTCGCCGCTGACGAGGGGCATGAGCACGTCGAGGTACTCGCGCAGGTGGCGCACCGGCTTCTCGAAGCTCATGCCGAACATGTGCTCGATGACGGGCTGGTGCGACAGCCCGATGCCGAGGGTCAGGCGGCCGCCGCAGGCCTGCTGGGTGGTGAGCGCCTGGGCCGCCAGCATCGCCGGGTGGCGCGGGTAGGTGGGGATCACCGACGTCCCCAGCTCGATCCGCTCGGTCTCCCGGCCGACGACGGCCAGCAGGGTCAGCGCGTCGTAGCCGAAGATCTGGGGCACCCAGTAGGAGTGGAAGCCCTGCTCCTCGGCTGCCCCGACGTCGGCCACGACCTCGTCGATGGTGGCGGTGGCGGTCAGGCCGCCGAAGATCCCGATGCGCATGTCGCTCTCCCAGGCCGGTGGTGTCGGGACGGAACCTAGACCGGCACGTCGGTGGCGGGACGGGGGCGCGGCCGAGGAGTGCGGTCGAGCGCGGCGACGGTGACCCCCACGAGCAGGAGCGCGACGCCGACGGCGGCCGCGGCCGTGAGGGCCTCGCCGACCACGGTGATGCCCAGCGCCACGGCGGTGACCGGTTCGGCCAGCGACAGCAGCGTCGCCGTGGCCACGGCGGTGTCTCGCACCCCCCTCGTGAACAGGGCGTAGGACAGCGTGGTGGCCACCAGGCCGAGGTGGAGGGCCATCACCACGCCCCGTCCGGTGACGAGCGGCTCGAAGCCCTCGGCGCCGCCCACCAGCAGGGCGACCGGGGCGAGCACGACGGTGGCGCCGAGGAAGGTGACGGCGGCGACCCGGTCGGCGTCACCGGCGCGGGCGAGCTGCTGCAGGGCGTAGGCGTAGACGGCGTAGCTGGCGCCGGCGGCGACGGCGAGGAGGAGGCCGAGGCCCGGTCGCTCGGCGTCGCCCGGTTCGCCGGCCACCAGCACCGCGCCGGCGATCGCCACGGCGGCGGCCAGGAACCAGCGCGGCGACGGCGTGCTGCGGGCGAAGCGCCAGTCGACCAGACCACCCCAGATCGGCGCCGATCCGATCCCCACGGCGGTGCCGAGCGCGACCCCGGCGAGGCGGATGCCACCGAAGAACGTCAGCTGGTACGCCGCGACCGACACGATGGCCACCACCGTCCACGAGCGGGGCAGCGGTGCCGCCGCGGCTCGCCGGACCGCGGCGATGCCGGCGAGCCCGATCCCGCCGATCGCGAGGCGCACCCAACCCACGACCAGCGGGTTGATGCCGTCGGGACCCAGCTCCTGCGCCGTGCCCGTGGTGCCCCAGAGCACCGCGGCCGCGACGACGAGCAGCGCGGCGGGCACGGCGGTGGGGGCGCGCTACGGGCGCTTCGTCTTGAGGTCGACCGGTCGGCTCACCGAGTCGAAGAAGTCGTTCCCCTTGTCGTCCACGATGATGAACGCCGGGAAGTCCTCGACCTCGATCCGCCAGACCGCCTCCATCCCGAGCTCGGGGTACTCGAGGACCTCGACCTTGCGGATGTTGTCCTGGGCCAGGCGGGCGGCCGGACCGCCGATGGAGCCCAGGTAGAACCCGCCGTGGCGCTTGCAGGCGTCGGTGACCTGCTGGGAGCGGTTGCCCTTGGCCAGCATCACCAGCGAGCCGCCGGCAGCCTGGAACTCCTCGACGTAGGAGTCCATGCGCCCGGCGGTGGTCGGGCCGAACGAGCCGGACGCGTACCCCTCGGGCGTCTTGGCCGGACCGGCGTAGTACACGGGGTGGTCCTTGAGGTACTGGGGCATGGGCTCGCCGGCCTGGAGGCGCTCGCTGATCTTGGCGTGGGCGATGTCCCGGGCCACCACGACGGTGCCGGTGAGCGACAGGCGGGTCTTCACCGGGTGCTTGCTCAGCTCGGCCCGGATGGCCTCCATCGGCTGGTCGAGGTCGATCCGCACGACCTCGGCCGTCAGGTCGTCGTCGGTGATCTCGGGGAGGAACCGGGCCGGGTTCCGTTCGAGGTCCTCGAGGAAGACGCCCTCCGCGGTGATGCGGGCCCGGGCCTGGCGGTCGGCCGAGCACGACACGGCGACGGCCACGGGCAGCGAGGCGCCGTGGCGCGGCATGCGGATGATCCGCACGTCGTGGCAGAAGTACTTGCCGCCGAACTGGGCGCCGATGCCGAACTCCTGGGACAGCTTCAGCACCTCGGCCTCGAACTCGACGTCGCGGTAGGCGTGGCCGAGGGACGAACCGGACTTCGGCAGCGTGTCGAGGTAGCGAGCGCTCGCCAGCTTGGCGGTCTCGAGGGCCATCTCGGCCGACGTGCCGCCGATGACCACGGCGAGGTGGTACGGCGGGCAGGCCGAGGTGCCGAGGCTGCGGAGCTTGTCGTCGAGGAAGGCCAGGAGCCGTTCGGGCGACAGCAGCGCCTTGGTCTCCTGGTACAGGTAGCTCTTGTTCGCCGAGCCCCCGCCCTTGGCCATGAACAGGAAGTCGTAGGCCATCCCGTCGACCGCGCTGATCTTGATCTCGGCCGGCAGGTTGGTCTTGGTGTTCGTCTCCTCCCACATCGACAGCGGCGCCATCTGGGAGTAGCGCAGGTTGTCCTTCTGGTAGGTCTCGAACACGCCGCGCGCGAGGGCCTCCTCGTCACCGCCGGCGGTGAGGACCCGGCCACCCCGCTTGCCCTTGACGATCGCGGTCCCCGTGTCCTGGCACATCGGCAGGATGGCCCCGGCGGACACGTTGGCGTTCTTGAGCAAGTCGGTGGCCACGAAGCGGTCGTTCGCCGACGCCTCGGGGTCGTCGAGGATGTTCCGCAGCTGCTGCAGGTGGCTCGGCCGCAGGTAGTGGGCGATGTCGTGCATCGCCTCGGCCGCCAGCGCGGTGAGCGCCTCGGGGGCGACGCGCAGGAACTGCTCCCCACCGAGCTCGACCACCTCGACGCCACCGATATCGAGTCGGCGGTACGAGGTCTCGTCTCCGGACGTGGGCAGCAGTGGGGTGTACTCGAACTCCGTCACCTCCCGAGCATCGCAGAGCGGCGAGATGGTGCGCAGATCGAACGAGCGCACGAGCCGACCGAACCCGGGGGCGGGCAGTCCGGGCTCGGTCGGCCGTGCGGGGGCCAGCTGGGCTGGCCGGCGATGTGGTCGCTAGCTGCGGAGCTTCTTGATCTGCTCCAGCACCTTCTTGGCGACGAGGAACCCGGTGACGGGTCCGACGAGGGCGAGGCCGATCGGGGAGAAGGTGCGCTTCTCCTCGGCCTTGGTCTTGGTGGCGGGGGTCCGCTCGACCTTCGGCTTCAACCGGGTGACCTTGGAGTCCTCCTCCACGTGGGGGGCCTCGGGGGGCTCCTCCTCGTCGGAGACGATGCCCAGGCGCTGCGCGAACTTGTCGAGGTCGGGCTTGTCCTGGTCGTGCTCCGGGCGGTGGCCGGGTTGCTGGTCCTCGGGGATCGGGCCCGTCGGGCCGGAGATGCCCGGTCGATCGTGGGCCTCGAGGCGAGACTCGGTTGCGTCGGGGTCGAGCGCGGGAACCTTGCCGGAACGGCGGAGCTCGGCTTGCTGGGGCTTGGCCATCTCAGGCCTCCTCTGCGTCGGTGGGGAGCGGCTCGGGGATCGTCTCGGCAGTGGAGTTCTCGTCGCGGAGGTTCTCGGGCGACTCCTCGCCGGGGAGGCGGTCGTAGCCGGTGCCTCCGGTCCCCTGACCGCGCGAGGTGGTGAGCGCAGCCCAGTCCTCGGGGTCGTCGGGCGTCTGCTGGTCGCGGTCCTTCGGCATGGGCGGTACGTACCCGTGGGGACGCGCTGCCATGCGAGATGTGACGCAGGGCTGCGCCGGATCGGTCCCTAGATCGCAGGGGCGCCCTGGTACGGCTTGGGATCGCCGGCGGCAGGGATGTCGGGCGCCTTCCAGGACATGATGCGGGCCAGGTTGTCGGCCACCGCCCGCCACTCGAGGGGGTCCCAACCCTCGGCCGAGCCGAGGAGCGTGCCATCGATGCCGATGTGCACGAAGGCGGGGAGCTGCGCGAGCTGCAGCGACTTCACGAACGCCTTCTCGGGGTCGCAGAGCACGAACAGCTCGTCGGCCCACGGGCCGACGAACGACCGTGCGTCCGCGACCGTCGAGGTGACCACGAAGCCGACCCGGACGTCGGCGCCTCGGAACACCTCGAGGATCCGCCCGGCGGTCTCGAGCAGCCACGCGCTCTCGTACTCGAAGGGGTCGAGGACGACCACGGCGAGGTGGAACGTCGTCAACCAGTCGTCGAGCGGGAGCTCGACGCCCGAGATGTGGGTCAGCGTGACGTCACCAGCGGGGTCGGTCGGCACGGCGGGGGAAGTTAGCAAGGTAGGTTCCGCGCCAGCAGATCCGCCCCGCAGACACCTGGAGCTCCCGTGGTCCTCGCCGCCTACCGCGACACCGGTTACAACATCATCCTGCTGGTCCACATCGTGGCCGTCGTCGTCGCCTTCGCTCCGGCCGCCATCAACCCGCTGCTCGAGCGCCACTTCGCCCGCAACGGCGGTGACGCGGCCATCCAGACGTGGGCTGGCTTCAGCCGGGACTACACGAAGAAGATCTCCCTCAGCGCACTGGTGCTCCTGCTCGTCACCGGCATCCTCATGATCGTCCTGTCCGACGACCTCATCGAGTTCTCCGATCTGTGGATCTCGCTGTCGTTCCTGGTGTGGTTCGCCATCGCCGGCGTCGTGAGCGCGCTGATCCTCAAGGGCGAGCGGCTCATGGCCGCCGGCGACATGAAGGGCCGCGAGCTCGTCGCCAAGGGCGGGCCGATCGCCACGGTGCTCCTGCTGGTGATGCTCTACCTGATGATCTTCAAGCCCGGAGCCTGATGCACCCGATCGAGCGCCTCCGCTACGTGGCGCGGGCCGGAGGCGCGGATCACGCCGCCCTGGCCGAGGAGGTCGCCCGCGCGCTGGCCGGCTTCGTCGACGACCCGTCGGGCCTCGTCACGGCCTGCCGCCGGATCATCGATCGGCACCCGACCTCCGGGCCGATGTGGTGGCTCGCCGCCCGGGTCCTGGCCACGAACGACCCTCGGGCCGAGGCGTTCCGGTGCGTGTCGACGCTCCAGGACGACAAGACGGCCGCAGCTCTCGCCTACGAGCTGGCCGACGAGGTCACCGTCACGGTCCTGGGCTGGCCCGAGCAGGTCGGCGCGGCCCTGATCCGCCGGGGCGACATCCGCTCGCTCGTGGTCGACTCCCTCGGGGAGGGTGCCGGTCTGGTGCGCCGGCTCGAGCACGCCGACTCACCGGCCGAGGAGGTCCCGCCCGCCAACCTGGCCGGCGCGGTCCGTTGGTCCGACATCGTGCTGCTCGAGGCCTCCGCCGTCGGACCGGACTCCTTCGTCGCCGTTGCCGGCTCCCATGCGGCCGCTGCCGTCGCCCGGGACAGCGACGCCGTCGTGTGGCTGGTGGCCGGCGAGGGTCGGCTCCTGCCCGAGCGGGTGTGGGAGTCCGTCGTCGATCGTCTCGACCAGGCCGGCGAGCCGTGGGACCTCGACGAGGAGGTCGTGCCGCTCTCGCTGGTCGACCGGGTCGTCGGCCCCAAGGGGCTGGAGTCGATCGAGGCCATGCTGCGGCGCACGGACACCCCGGTGGTGCCCGAGCTGCTGAAGAGCACCATCTGACGGCGCGATGCCCGCCGAGACACCGGTGGCGACGGTCGACGTCGTGATGCCCGCCCGGGACGAGGCCACCACGGTCGCGTCCAACGTGGCGGCGGCCGCCGGGTGCCGGTTCGTGCGGGAGGTCATCGTCGTCGACGACGGGTCCCGCGACGGCACGGGCGCGCTGGCTGCCGGCGCCGGCGCCCGGGTGATCCGGCGTGACCCGGGAGGGTCCAAGGCCCACGCCATGGACGACGGCGTGCGGGCATCGGACGCCACCCACATCCTCTTCGTCGACGCCGACTGCACCGGCCTCACCAGCGCCCACCTCGATGCCATCTGCGAACCGGTGCTGGCGGGCGAGGCCGAGATGAGCCTGGGCGCGTTCGACTACGGCCCGCTGAGCTGGCTGGTGCTCGTGCTGCCCCCGCTGTCGGGGGAGCGCATCATCCCGCGCTGGGTGTGGGACGCCATCCCGCCCGAGCACATCGACGGCTACACCATCGAGAGCCGCATCGACCAGGTGATCGCCGAGGGCGGGCACCGCACGAGCGTGCGCCGGATGCGGGGTGTGTTCCACCGGACCAAGCGCGACAAGCTCGGGCGGCTCGCCGGCTACCGGGGCACGATCCGCATGTACCGCGACCTGTTCGGCCTGCTGCGGCCGTTCGGCGACATCCGCTGGCGGGCCTACGTCTCCTACCTGCGCAACCTGTCCATCGACCGCGCCTGAAGGGGTTCAGCGCTGGGCGTCGGCCACCAGGCGGCGGGCGATGACCTTGATGCAGAGGATCTCGTCGGCGCCCTCGAAGATCGACAGCACGCGAGCGTCGACCCAGTAGCGGCTGACCGGGTACTCCTCGGCGTAGCCGAAGCCGCCGTGGATCTGGAGCGCCTCGCGGGTGACCCACTCGGCGGCCTTGCACACGTAGGCCTTCACGAGCGTGGCCTCCATGGCACCCTCGCCCTTGGCCATCATCTTGGCCACGGCGTAGGAGAACTGGCGGCTGGCCTGGATGATCACGGCCATGCGGGCGAGCTTGGCCTGCGTGAGCTGGTAGTCGGCGATGGGCTGGCCGAACACGGTGCGGTCGGCGGCGTACTGCTTGGCCTCCTCGTAGGCGGCCTGCATGACCCCGACGGCGCGCGCGGCGGTCTGCAGCCGTCCGTTCTCGAAGCCCTCCATCTGGAGGTAGAAGCCACGGCCGAGGCCGTCGTCGCCGCCGATGAGGTTCTCCTGGGGGACGAACCAGCTGTCGAGGGCGATCTCGTAGGAGTGCATGCCCCGGTAGCCGATGGTGTCGATCGGGCGGCCCTCCATCTTGCCGCCGTGGCCGTCCTCGAACTCGAAGCCGTGGCCGTCGCCCTGGGGCTTGGGGACGATGAACATCGACAGGCCCTTGTGGCCGATCGAGCGGTCGGGATCGGTGCGGGCGAGGAGCAGCAGCACGTCGGCCCGCGCCCCGAAGGTGCACCAGGTCTTGACGCCGTTGATGCGCCAGCCCTGCGTGCCGTCGTCGAGGGTGTCACGGGTCGCCGTGGTCTTCACGCCGGCGACGTCGGAACCGAAGTCGGGCTCGGTGACGGCGACGGCGCACATGACCTCGGTGGTGGCCAGCTTCGGGAGCCAGTGCTCCTTCTGCTCCTGCGTGCCGCCCTTCTCCACGGCCCGGGTCATGATCTCGGGACGGGTGATGAGCGAGCCGCCGATGCCGAGGCTGGCGCGGGAGAGCTCCTCGGTGGCCACGACCATGCCCATGTAGTCGGACTCGCCGCCGGAGGCGAAGCCACCGAACTCCTCGGGGATCGACAGGCCGAAGGCGCCCAGCTCGGCGAGGCCGCTGATGACGTCCTCGGGCACGTCGCCGTTGGTGCGGTGCACGTGCTCGGCGTGGGGTTTGATCTGGTCCTCGCCGAAGCGGCGGAAGGTGTCCTGCACCATCTCGAAGTCGCCGTCGAGGTGGCGGGGGCCCTCACCCTCGATGCTGGTCAGGAACTCGGGGGAGCGGAAGGTGCCGACGAACTCGCGTGCCCCGTCGAGGGCGCCCGGCTCCACACCCCACTCGGCCTCGCGCCCGAACAGCTTGGCGGCGAGCTCGCCGACGGCGTCGGCGGCGAAGGCGCAGGCGATGCGGGCCTCGGTGTCGCCCTTGCCGCCGTAGTCGAGCAGCGTCCCCGACATCTCGACGGCCGCGGTGGCATGGGCCAGGTCGTAGGCGAGGACCTGGTTGGCGTCGATGTCGCCGAGGCCGGCGAGGCGGGCGGCGGCCTTGTCGAGCACGCCCCGGGCGGCGTCGATGGCGGCGGCGGCTCGTTGCAGGTCGGGGGCGATCATGGCGGCAGGGTACCGGTGGGTAATCGGCGCCTTCCAAGCAGGAGGGGCCCGGGTGAGGTCATCGGCGGCTGCACCAGTACGGTCGATGGGGACGAAAGGACGGACCCGATGGCTCAACGAGGCAACCAGACCTTCGAGAAGCGTCAGCGCGAGGCGGATCGCCAGGACCGCGCTCGCGAGAAGGAGGCTCGACGTCAGGAACGGCGTGAAGCCGAAGACGAGAGCACCGAGCTGGACGAAGGCGCGCTCATGGCCGAGTACGGCCAGCTCGCCGAGCGGCACGCGAACGGCGAGATCACGGACGAGACCTTCGCCGCTCGCAAGCGGGAGATCTTCGAGGCGCTCGGCCTCGACGCCGACTGAGAGTGCAGGACATGAGCAAGACGAACCCGGGCAACTTCTTCGAGGACTTCGCGGTCGGCCAGGTCATCGAGCACGCCACGCCCCGCACCGTGACCAGCGGCGACCGGGCCCTGTACGGGGCGCTGTACCCGAGCCGGTTCGCCCTGCCGTCGTCCGACGAGTTCGCCGCCGCGTGCGGGTTGAGGCCGGCGCCGGTCGAGGAGCTGATCGGGTTCCACATCGCGTTCGGCAAGACCGTGCCCGACATCTCCCTGAACGCCGTGGCGAACCTGGGCTACGCCGAGTGCCGCTTCCACCAGCCGGTCCGCCCGGGCGACACGCTGCGGGCCCGCTCCGAGGTCATCGGCCTCAAGCAGAACTCGAACGGCAAGACCGGTGTCGTCTACGTCCGCTCCACCGCCACCAACCAGCGGGGCGAGACCGCCATCGACTGGGCCCGTTGGGTCATGGTCCGCAAGGCCGACGTCGACGCTCCCGCCCCCGAGGCGGTGGTCCCCGACCTCGCCGACGCGGTCGCGGCGGAGGACCTGGTCGTGCCGGCCGGCCTCGACTTCACGTCCTACGACTTCGCCGCCGCCGGTGAACCGCACCGGTACGGCGACTACGAGGTCGGCGAGAAGATCGACCACGTCGACGGCGTGACCCTCGAGGAGGCCGAGCACATGCTGGCCACCCGCCTGTGGCAGAACACGGCCAAGGTGCACTTCAACACCGAGGCCCGCGAGGACGGCCGTCGCCTCATCTACGGCGGCCACATCATCAGCCTGGCCCGGGCCCTGCAGTTCAACGGGATGGCCAACGCCGCCATGGTCGCCGCCATCAACGCCGGCGCCCACACCGCCCCCGCCTTCGCCGGCGACACCGTGTACGCCTGGTCCGAGGTGCTCGACAAGGCCGAGCTGGACGCCCCTGGTGTCGGCGCCCTGCGGGTGCGCCTCGTCGCGACGAAGGGTCGGGACGAGTCCATGACGCTGCGCGGCGACGACGGCAAGTACGCCACCGACGTGCTGCTCGACCTCGACACCTGGGTGCTCTGCCCGACCTGATCCGGATCGGCCCGGCCACGGAACAGCAGGGCTGCGGGTCCGGCGCGTCGAACGAGTCGGTGTGCGCCTCCGCTCCGCCGTCCTCGTCGCCGCCCTCACCACGCTGGTCGGCGTCCCCGTCGCCCATGCCGTCCCCGAGCGCGTGCCGGACCACGCCCCGGCGCTCGGCGTGCGCAGCGCTGCGCCCGAGGCGGATCCGCCCTTCAGCATCGACGCCGAGCAGGTGCGCCGCGACGCCGTCGACTGCGTCGCCGTCGATGGCGCGCCGGCGGACGTGGACGCCGTGGTCCTCGTCCACGGCACCGGCACCCGGGGGCACGAGCAGTACGCCTGGAACTACGAGCTCCGCCTGGCCGAGGAGGGCATCCCGTACTGCGTGGTGACCTACCCGGAGCGTGGCTTCGGCGACATGCAGGTGTCGGCCGAGTACGTCGTCGTCGCCGTGCACGAGGCGGCCGCGATCAGCCCCAGCGGCCGGGTCGACCTGGTGGGTCACAGCCAGGGCGCCACGATGCCGCGCTGGGCCGTGAAGTACTGGCCGTCGGTGCAGGCCCTGGTGGACGACTTCGTGCTCCACGCCGGCCCGAACCACGGGACGTGGGCCGCCGACGACCCGCTCGCTCCCGCCCTGGTCGGCACGCCGCTGCAGCCGCTCGGCGCCCGTCCGCCGGTGCTGTGGCAGTTCCGCACCGACTCGGACTTCAACCGGTACCTCAACCACGGCGACGAGACGCCCGGCGACATCCACTACACCAGCATCTACGCCCACACCGACGAGCTGGTCCAGCCCTCGGGGTGGAACGGGCCCGCCACCGCCGCCCTCGCGGTCGACGACCCGGCCGCGGTCGTGAACGTCAACGTCCAGGACGTGTGCCCGGGCCGGGTGGTCGACCACCTCTCGCTCGGCACCACCGACCGGTTCGTGATGGAGCTGACGATCGCCACGCTGCGAGCGCCGGGCCCGGCCGATCTCGGATCGGTGGACACCACCCTGTGCTCGCTGCCCGACCAGTACGTCACGCCGGCGACGCTGCCGGCGCTGCTCGGCGGCGCGGACGGGTCGTCGTACGAGGAGGGGTCGGCGTGGCTGGATCCGTCCCGGTATGTCACGCAGGAGCCGGCCATCCGCGACTACGCGATCGCCAGGGACGGCGCCGCAGACTGACCGGGTGCTCCCGGTCCAGCGCGACCTCATCGACTGGTGGTCCGCCGCGGGCCGTGATCTGCCCTGGCGCCGGTCGCGAGATCCGTGGGCGGTTCTGGTCTCGGAGCTCATGCTCCAGCAGACCCAGGTCAGCCGGGTCGCCGAGCGCTACGTGCGGTTCCTCGAGCGGTTCCCGACGGTGGCCTCGTGCGCTGCCGCGCCGGTCGGCGAGGTGATCGACGAGTGGGCAGGGCTCGGCTACAACCGACGGGCCGTCCACCTGCACCGAGCGGCGACGCACTGCGTCGAGCTCCACGCCGGTGCGCTGCCCGACTCGCTGGAAGAGCTGATCGCGCTGCCGGGCGTCGGGCCCTACACGGCACGGGCGGTGCTCGTCTTCGCCCACGAGCGCGACCTCGGCCTCGTGGACACCAACGCCGGGCGCTTCGTCGCCCGGGCGCTCGCCGGCCGGCGGTTGCGGCCAGCCGAAGCGCAGGCACTGGCCGACGGATCGGTGCCCGATGGCTGGGGTTGGACGTGGGGGCAGGCCGTGTTCGACCTCGGCGCGTCGATCTGTCGCAAGCGCGTCCCGCGGTGCGACGACTGCCCGATCCGGGCGCACTGCGCCTGGGCGCAGGCCGGCTTCCCGGCGCCCGATCCGATCGAGGGGTCGGCCGGCATCAGCGCGCCGCAGTCGCGCTTCGACGGCTCCGACCGCCAGGGCCGTGGCCGCCTGGTCGACGCGCTGCGCGCCGGTCCGGTCGCGAGCGCGTCCTTGGCGGAGGTGATGGGTTGGCCCGATGACCGCGACCGGGCGGCCCGCGTGGCCGCGACGCTCGTGGCGGACGGCCTCGCCATCGCGGACGAGGCCGGCTACCGGCTCCCCTGAGGGAGCCGGCCGGCCCGCCTGCTCGACTACGCGATGCGCAGCGCGAGCAGCTGCCGTCCCGAGGCCGGGACGAACAGCCCCTTTGCATCACCCATGCGCCGCAGGTAGTCCTCGTCCTTGGCCAACAGGTCCGAGACGCGGTCGATCTCGCCGATGTCGGGCGCCGTGCTCGTCCACTGCAGCTCACCGAAGGGCCCGTGCTCGAGCGTGCCGAAGTGGACGGGGTACCCGGAGATGGCAGCGACCAGGTCGGCCATCCCCACGCTCCAGGTGAGCGTGTCGGCGATGCGGTCGACCTCGGCCTGGGCGGCGACGATCGTGGCGGCCGAGCCGACGTCGGCTCGGCGCAGCTCGCCGCCGGCGTGGTGGACCATGGACACCAGCCGGTCCTCGGGCGGCTGGTCCACGAAGCCCTGGCCCCGCTCGATGGCGTCGAGGTACTCGTCGTCACCGAGCAGCGCCGCCTGCCCGGCCACGAAGGCGGCTCGGGATTCGACGAGCATCGAGAACGAGACGGTCCCGATCGGTGCTCCGAAGAGCACCTGCCAGAGCGAGACGTCGAACGACGACCGCTCGTTGACCAGCTCGCACATCTCCTTCGCGTAGGCCATGGTCTCGCGCGGGTTGCCGCGCATGGTGATGGTCCTGCTGAACAGGTACATGGATCCCCTTCTTCCCCCGGCCCCCAGCCCCCCGCCGGGAGCACCGCGGTCAACCGTGCGACCGGCGGCGATGCCCTGTCAGGTGCGGATTCCGCCCAAACGGGTTCGACCGGCCCGCCTTCCGATCGGGCGAGGCCGCCCGAGCCCGCTCGCAGCACGCCGAGCGTCCATGCGCGTACCCAGAACGGTCAGGTGGCGGTGAGGGCGGCGACGATCTCGTCGAGGGCGGCGTCGGCGAGGGCGCGCATCTCGTCGTCGGTGCGGTCCTGGATCGGATGGGCCACGAACACGCGGGCGGCGTCGAACCCGAGGGCCTTCGCCTGCGCGATGGCCGCGTCGACGAACTCGGTCGACGCGACGAACACGCCGGGCACGCCCCGGCGCTCCAGATCAGCGATGTCGTGCACACTGCACGACGTGCACGACCCTCAGTCGGCGAGGGCCTCGATGACCAGGTCGCACTTGGTGGAGATCTCGTGGCGGAGGTCCACCGGGGCCGGCTTGGTGTAGGTCGGCTTGGCGAAGCGCACGACGTCGGCTGCACCCCGTCGACGCAGCCCCTGCTCGAGGTGGTCGAGGAACACGTCGCCGCGGGGCTTGGTGATGTCGAGCAGACCGACGACCTTGCCCTCCAGTGAGGCCGGACGTTCGAGGCGGGCGCGCTCGGCGACCTGACGCTCGCCGGTGGGGTCGAGGACCGTGGTCATGGCCGCATCATCTCACGTGCCGATCGGCACCGTCACCGG
>Ga0208490_100426_pt1 | contig 26914 bp, 27 predicted proteins | sample SubbioAug_CSWold_FD_184818 | JGI IMG/M metagenome (GOLD analysis project Ga0208490, IMG submission 184818) | Serpentinite rock and fluid subsurface biosphere microbial communities from McLaughlin Reserve, California, USA - CR11Aug_CSWold (SPAdes) | ecosystem: Environmental > Terrestrial > Deep...
GCACCCCTGATAAGGGTGAGGTCACAAGTTCGATTCTTGTTAGCCCCACGGGAACCCTTCGGGTTCCTTCGAGTTGCTCGGCTGCGCCTCACAACTCGCCTCCGGGGAACGCCCGGATCGCCCTCCCGGAAACGAGGCCCCCACCGTGACGCTGCTGCGCCGTGCCATCGCCGCTCTGGGAGTGGCCGCGATGATCGCCGCCGGCCTCCGCATCCGTGGCACGGGCGGCACCCCGCCCCAGACCGGCGGTTGGCGCGAGCTGCGCGGCCCGGACCTGCGGTGAGCAGCGGCTCGAGCGGTGGCCGCCGGACCGCCGGCGTCCTCGGCGTCGGCGCCACCGGCGCACGGGCCGCCCGGCAGCTGGCGTCGGCCGACACCGTCGACGCCGTCGTCCTCGGTGGCCAGGGCGATCGCCCCGTCGCCCTCCAGCGGTCGCTCGGCTCTGCCGCCCGCATCGGCGAGCCGATCGGACCCGCCACGGGTGTCGTCGTCCTGGCCGGTCCGGCCGGCACGCACGTCGAGGCCGCTCGCCGGGCCGTCGACCTCGGCATCCACGTGGTCTCGACCAGCGACGCGGTCGGCGACGTCGAGGGGCTCCTCGACCTCGACGCCAGGGCGACGGCGAACGGCGCGTGCGTCGTGGTCGGCGCCGGGTTCTCGCCCGGGCTCAGCTGCGTGCTGGCCCGCCACCTGGCCGACTGGGTCGACCGGGTCGACGAGATCCACCTGTCCCGCTTCGGCACCGGCGGCCCCGCCTGCGCCCGCCAGCACCACCGGGCGCTCGCCGCCCGGGCGATCGACTGGCGTGACGGCGACTGGGTCCGCCGCCGAGGCGGATCGGGTCGGGAGCTCAGCGTCTTCCCCGATCCCGTCGGTTCCCTCGACTGCTACCGCGCCGCCCTCCCCGACGCCCTCCTGTTGCACCCCGCCTTCCCGGATGCGTCCCGCATCACGGCTCGCCAGGCTGCCAATCGCCGCCAGCGCATGCTCGCCTTCCTCCCGATGCTGCGCCGACCCCATCCGGAGGGTCGCATCGGGGCCATCCGCGTCGAGGTCCGCGGCGAGCGCGGCGGGGAGATGGTGTGCGAGGTCGCCGGCGCCATCGACCGCCCGGCCGTCGCCGCCGGCGCGGTCGCGGGGCTCGCGGCCCGCTGGGCGCTCGCCGGTCGCTTCGAGCCCGGTGCCGCCGGGCTGGCCGGCCGGGTCGAGCCGGTGCCGTTCCTCACCGAGCTGTCCGAGTTCGGGGTCCGTGCCGCGGTGTTCGTCGGCGTCACGTAGCCCGCGACGAACGCGAGCGCGGCCAGGTTCAGGCGGGATCTCCACGGAGGAGGGCGAGCAGGTCGTCGTGGCCGTCGCCGTTGGTGGCGACGCCGGAGCCCTCGCGGGGGTCGGGTGACCCCGACCACGAGCTGAACCGCCCGCCGGCCTCGGACAGGATCACCGGCATCGGCGCGATGTCCCACAGCGCGGCCGAGGGATCGACCATCGCGTCGATGCGCCCGGTCGCCACCATGGCGTAGCCGAAGCCGTCGCCCCAGGTGCGCAGACCCCAGCCCGCGTGCTTGACCCGCAGCAGGGCGTCGTCGTCCCACCGGGTGAAGCCCGACGCGGTGAGGAACGGCTGCTCCGTGGAGCGGGGACCGACCCGGGCCGGTCGACGCTCGCCGTTCCGGTCGTCCTGGAACGCACCGATGCCGCGGCCGGCGTACACGCACTCGCCGGCGGCCGGGAGGTTGATGACGCCCACGGCCCACCCGTGCTCGTCCTCGACGGCGAGCAGGTTCGAGTAGAGGGGCACGCCGCGCATGAAGGCCTTGGTGCCGTCGATGGGGTCGATGATCCAGCGTCGGCCGGTCGTCCCCTCCTGGTCGCCCTCCTCCTCGCCGAGGACGGCATCGTCGGGGTGGGCGGCGGCCAGCTCGGCCCGGATGTAGGCCTCGGCGTCCTTGTCGGCCTCGGTCACCGGCGTGCCGTCCCCCTTGGCCTCGATGGCGAGGTCGTCGCTGCGGAAGCGGGTCAGGGTGCGCCGGCCGGCCTCCTTGGTGAGCTCGACGGCCCAGGTGAGCAGCGCGGGGTCGACGGGGGGAGCGGTCATCCCGTCAGGGTGCTAGATGCGGACGGTCCCGGCCCAGAACGCGAGCGGGTCGGGATCGCCGAAGCACTCGACGTCGACGGGTCGACGGTTCCAGGCGAAGAGCAGCAGCTGACCGGCGGCACCGCGCACGGCCATGTCACCCTTGGCGTGCCCGCGCTCGACGTCGACGCCGCCCTCGTGGAAGCGGGCCGTCCACTCGCCGCCCTCGATCTCGCCCGAGGACACGGCGTCGTCGGTGGCGTGCAGGTGCACCGTCTCGCCGGTGCCGGTGATCCCGCGGGCGCCGGCATGGGGCAGGAACACGTCGACCAGCTCGTCGATGCCGTCGACGGCGAGGGCGGGGTCGATGGGGTCCGGCGTGGTGTGGGCGAGCTGCGCGTCGAACCGGTGGATCACGGTCTCCTGGGCCATCCGGCGGAACCAGAACGCCGCGGTCGGCGCGCCGGCCCAGTTCGGGCGGTGCTCGGTGGGGTCGGTGTCGCGGAGGGCGGCCACGAGCTCCTCGCCGGCCCTCGACAGCATCTCGACCGGGGGCACGTCGGCCTCGGGCGGGTCGAAGGGGGCGAGATCGGACCCCGGCTCGGCCCGGAGCTGGGCGACGACGAAGCGGAACACGCCGGCGTGGTGGGCGAGCAGGTCGGCGACCGTCCAGCCCGGGCAGGCCCGCACCGCCTCGTCGAGGTGGCCGGTGGGGGTGGCCCGGATCCGCTCGATGTCGGCCTGCAGGTGCTCGAGGTGGGTGGACGGCTCCATCGGGCCAGACCGTATCCCGATGGTTCGCGGGGTGACCCGGTGCGTGCGACCATGGCGTGCGTGCATGAACACTCCCACGACCTGGGCACCGCACCCGAGGTCGCCCGGCTGCTGCGCTACGCCGTGGCAGCGGTCGTCGTCCTCGCCGTCATCGGGCTGTTCGTGTGGCGTCCCGACGGCGGCCTCGCCATCCCGGAAGCCGTGGCGGGCCAGGGCGAGCGGGTGAACGCCACGGTCACCGGCTCGGCCGAGGTCGACTGCGCCGGCACCGACCTGGCCGGCGTCCCGATCGTCTGCAACGAGATCCAGCTGGACATCACCAGCGGGCCGAACGAGGGCGGCACCGGGCGCTTCGAGCTCTACCCGCAGGCGGGCAGCCCCGAGTTCGGCGAAGGCGACCGCATCGTCGTCAACGAGTACGTGGTGCCCGACGGCGCCGTGACCTACACCTTCGCCGACTACCAGCGATCCCGACCCCTGGTCCTGCTGGCGATCCTCTTCGTGGTGGCCGTGGTCGCACTGGGGCGCTTCCAGGGCCTGCGCGCCATCGGGGGCCTGGTCGTGTCCGGCGTGGTGCTCCTGGCCTACGCCTTCCCCGCCCTGCTCGACGGGCACCCGCCGCTCGGGATCGCGCTGGTCTCCTCCGTGATCATCGCCATGGCCGCGCTGTACCTGTCCCACGGGGTCAACGACACGACCACCGTGGCGCTGCTGGGCACCCTCGGCGCGCTGGCGCTCACCGGCATCCTGGCTGCGGTCTTCACCCAGGCGGCCCAGATCACCGGGCTCGCGTCCGAGGACCAGATCTTCCTGCTCGTCTCGGCCGAGGGGGTCGACGTGCGCGGCCTCGTGCTCGCCGGCATCGTGCTCGGCAGCCTCGGCGTGCTCGACGACGTCACCGTCACCCAGGTCTCCGCAGTCGCGCGGCTCCGCGAGGCGAACCCCGCCTACGACGTCCGCGAGCTCTACTCCAGCGGCGTGCGCATCGGCCGGGACCACATCGCCTCGGTGGTCAACACCCTCGTGCTCGCCTACGCCGGCGCCGCCCTCCCGCTCCTGCTCTTCTACTCGAGCATCGGCATCGGCTTCTCGGAGTCGCTGACCTCCGAGATCGTCGCCGTCGAGGTCATCCGCACGCTCGTCGGCAGCATCGGCCTGGTGGCCGCCGTGCCCCTCACCACCGGTCTGGCCGCCGTGGTCGTCACCGGCACCGGGTTCCGCCGAGCCGACGAGGACCACGTCCACGCCGACCACGACCCCGATCCCGGCGGGGGAGCCTCGACCCCGCCGACGCCGACGCCCGCGCCCGCGCCCGCTCCCGCACCGGCCCCGACGCCCCCACCGGCGGCCCCGGCCCCGCAGCAACCGCCGGACACCCGCAGCTGGGATGAGTTCGGCCCCCGGGGCGAGGACTTCTGACCGCTCGGCCCGGGGTTTTCCACAGGAACTCCACACCTGTGATTTCACGGGTGTAGTTTCTCGGGGACGAGCCGGGCCGGGCCAGGTTGTCGTTTCGGTGGCGCGCCTGCGAGACTGTTCCGTCGCTCGTATCGGCGCCCGCGCTCACGCCCGTGAGGCGGCTGCGGCGCCTCTCGAAGGAACCCACGCCATGTCCAAGATCTGCCAGGTCACCGGTCGCAAGCCGTCGTTCGGCAAGACCATCTCCCACTCCCACCGTCGCGGCAACCGTCGTTGGACGCCGAACATCCAGAAGCAGCGCTTCTGGGTGGAGTCCCAGAAGCGGTGGGTCACGCTCAACGTCTCGGCCAAGGGCATCAAGACGATCAACAAGAAGGGCATCGACGCCGTGCTGGCCGACATGCGCCGCAAGGGAGTGAAGGTCTGATGCCCAAGAACGACAAGCGCCCCATCATCAAGCTGAAGAGCACCGGGGGCACCGGCTACACGTACGTGACCCGGAAGAACAAGACCAACACCCGCGAGCGCATCGAGCTGTCGAAGTACGACCCCGTCCTGCGCAAGCACGTCATCTTCAAGGAAGAGCGCTAGGCGAGCGCGAGAGCACTCCGCCCCGGTCCCGCACCCGGGTGGACGAGCACGACACGAGGGCCGGGCCGTTGGGCACCGGCCCTCGTCGCGTCCGGTCGCCCCCGCTCGCATGACGCGCCGGGGCCGGGGGTAGGAACCGCCCACCCCCGCAGGCCGCCCCACCCGAGGTCGTACCGTGCAGTTCCAAGCGCTCTTCTCCAGCAGCGACGCCGACGCTGTCCGCATCGACGGGATCCTCCACGACGGCTCCGGCCCCGGTCGCGCCGCGACCATCACCGGGGCCCGACCCGCCAGCGGGGTCCTCGCCGTGGTCATCCCCGGCACCCTCGACGCCTGGGCCGAGGCCATGTCGATGCTCGACGTCACCGAGGGGCGCGGCTGGCTCGAGATCACCGACGGCGCCACGCGCCTCAGCCTCCGACCGGTCGACGCCCACCACGCCTGACCGGCAGCGCTCGACCGGCGGGTCCGATTGGGGAGGTGGGGTCCTCGACGGGCCCGCCGGCCGAAACCGGCTCGGACCTGCGCCGATCGGAACGTCCCCGCGCGGTGCGGTCTCGGCGGCTCCGCCGCCGAAGGGCCCGTGACATGGGTCGCCTCGCCTCCGGCTCGGCTCCGTGCACCTACCCTCGCCGGGTGGACGCCGAACCATCCGTGGGCCAGGCCCTGGTCGATGTCGTCGACGCCGACGACCGGGTCGTCGGGACAGCGACGCGGGCGCAGATGCGAGCCGAGGGCCTGCGGCACCGCGCCGTGTACGTCGTGGTGCGGACCTCCGACGATCGGATCGTGGTGCACCGTCGGGCCGACTGGAAGGACGTGTACCCCGGCGCCTGGGACCTCTGCTTCGGCGGCGTGCTGGACGCCGGCGAGGGCTGGGACGCCGCCGCCGCCCGGGAGCTCGCCGAGGAGGCGGGCATCGAGACGCCCCTGCGCCTGCTCGGCGCCGGCACCTACGAGGAGGCCGATGCCCCCGTGAACGGCCGGGTCTACGAGGGCGTGCACGACGGGCCCTACCCGTGCCCCGACGGCGAGGTGGTCGAGGTCCGGGCGGTCCCGCGGGCCGAGCTGTCGACCTTCCTCGACGCCCACCACCACTGCCCGGACTCCGTGCAGCTCGTGCTGCCCCTGTTGTCGATTGGAACTTGACCGCACGGTCAAGGGAGACTGGTCGCCGTGAGCGACGACGAGTTCCCGGACGTCCGCCGGCATGTCCTCGGACGGCTCGGGCTGTCCTTCGACCAGGGTCGCCGAGCGGTCCGCCTCCCGGACGAGCCGGTGCTCCTCGACGCGGACGGCCACGTCAACTTCGGCGTGCTCGGCGTGCTGCTGGACATGGGCTCGTCGGGGGCCCTCGCCGGCGAGGAGTTCAGCCCGTGGGTGCACGCCGACATCGCCGTGCACCGGCTGCGCGCCCCGCAGGGCGGTCTGGTCGCCACCGCCCGCACCCTGCGGCGGGGCAAGCGCACCGGCGTGGTGGAGCTCGACGTGCACGATGGGACCGGCGCCCTCGTGGGGGCCAGCACGCAGCAGATCACCTTCCTCGGGCCGCCGCCGGAGCCCCGCTCGGACATGAGCGCCCGGCACGACGCCTTCCAGTCGATGTTCGACGGTCGCTGCCACCTCACCGAGCCGCTGCCGCAGTACCTCGGGATCCGCGCCGAGGGGGCCGGCACCTGGGCGATGGACCACGGTCCCGACCGGACCAACGGCTTGAGCGGCCTCCACGGTGGCGTGGCCACGACCTTCGTCGACGTGGCGGCCGCCGGTGCCGTCGCGAACGGTCGGGGCGGCTCCGCCCGGACGGTGAGCGCCGCGGTGCGCTACCTGCGCCCGGCCCTGCATGGCCCCTTCACCGTGACGCCCGAGGTGCTGCACGACGACGGCGCGGTCGCCGTGGTGCGGACCCCGGTGCTCGACGCCGAGGGCACCCTGGTCATCAGCGCCGACGTCCACGTCGCCTGACCGCGAGCCTTGCCCCCGCCGGGGCGCCGTGGTCGACTGCCGGCGTGACGCCTGGCCTCCTGTCCGTCGACGACCTGCGAGCCGCGGCGGTGGCCGGCACGATCGACACCGTCATCTGCGCGTTCCCGGACCTGTACGGCCGGCTCATGGGCAAGCGACTCGACGCCCGGTTCTTCCTCGAGGACCCCGGGCACGGCACCCACGCCTGCGACTACCTCTTCACCGTCGACATGGAGATGGAGCCGATCGACGGGTACGGCTTCGCCAGCTGGGCCCAGGGGTACGGCGACGTGCACCTCGTCCCCGACCTCACCACCCTGCGGCAGTGCTCCTGGCTCGACCGGACGGCACTCGTGCTGTGCGACGCCGCCGTGGGCCACGACCCGGTCCGGGTCGCGCCCCGCAGCCTGCTGGCGGCGCAGGTCGAGCGGGCCGCCGAGCACGGCTACACGGCCAAGGCCGCCAGCGAGCTCGAGTACTTCCTGTACCGGGACGCGTTCACCGACGCGGCGGGTCGTGACTACCGCGATCTCACGCCGGCGGGCTGGTACGTCGAGGACTACCACCTGCTCCAGGCCACCCGGACCGAGGACCTCAACGGTGCGTTCCGCCGCCACCTCGCCGCCTCGGGCATCCCGGTCGAGTCCACGAAGGGGGAGTGGGGGCGGGGCCAGCACGAGCTGAACATCGCCTACTGCGACGTCGCCGGCATGGCCGACCGCCACGTCCTGCTCAAGCACGCGTGCAAGGAGGTGGCCGATCAGCTCGGTGCCTCGGTCACCTTCATGGCCAAGCCCGACACCGCCGAGGCCGGCTCGTCGTCCCACCTGCACCTCTCGCTGTGGCGCCAGGACGTGAACGTCTTCGCCAGCGACGAGACGTTCCGCCACTTCCTCGGCGGCTGGATGGCCCATGCCGCCGAGCTGATGGTGTGCTGGGCGCCGACCATCAACAGCTACAAGCGCTACCAGGACCAGTCCTGGGCGCCGACGGCGCTGGCGTGGTCGCCCGACAACCGCACGGCCGGGTTCCGCATCATCGGCGAGGGTCCGAGCAAGCGCATCGAGTGCCGGATCCCCGGTGCCGACGTGAACCCCTACCTGGCCTATGCCGGCGCACTGGCCGCCGGCCTCGACGGCATCGACCGGGGCACCGAACCGCCCGACCCCCTCGACGGCGACGCCTACTCCACCAGCGACCTCCCGCCGCTGCCGCGCACCCTGCGCGATGCGGTCGAGGCGTTCGAGTCCTCCGCGTTCGCCCGCAGCGCGCTCGGCGACGACGTGGTCGACCACTACGCCCACTTCTTCCGCACCGAGGTCGCCCAGTACGACGCCGTGGTCACCGACTGGGAGCGCCGGCGCTACTTCGAGCGGATCTGACCGATTCGTCCGGTGTGTCGTCTTTCACACCACCGGATACCCTCGAGACAGACCGCAAGGTCCTCGGCACGGGTCCGTTCCCCTGCAGAGCGGGCGGGCGCCCCCTCCCCGAACCCGAGAGACAAGGACCCCCACCGTGCGCATGCGTACCCTCCTGGCTGCCACCGCCTCGGCCGCCGCCCTGGCCGCCGTCGTCACCGTCGGCACGACCACGGCCTCCGCCGCCCCGACGTGGGCGCCGGCCGCCACCGCCACCGTCCACCCCGGCGTGCAGACCTACACCAACGGTGGGCAGTGCACCGCCAACTTCATCTTCACCGATGCCACCGACGTCTACATCGGCCAGTCCGCCCACTGCAGCGGCACGGGTGGCTCCACGGCGACCAACGGCTGCGAGGCCGGCTCCCTGCCCCTCGGCACGCCGGTCGAGGTCAGGGGCGCGAGCAAGCCGGGCACGATGGTCTACAACTCGTGGCTGACCATGCAGGCGGTCGGTGAGACCGACTCGAACACGTGTGCCTTCAACGACTTCGCGCTCATCAAGCTCGATCCGGCCGACCACGGCCGCGTGAACCCCTCGATCCCCTTCTGGGGCGGTCCCACGGCAGTCGGCGACGCGACGGCGCCCCTCGAGACCGTCTACAGCTACGGCAACTCGAGCCTGCGCCTCGGCCTCACGGCGCTGTCGCCCAAGACCGGCACCAGCCTCGGCACGAACGCCGGCGGCTGGAACCACCCCGTGTACACGGTGAGCCCCGGCATCCCCGGTGACTCCGGCTCGGCGTTCCTCGACAGCGAGGGCCAGGCGATCGGCGTCCTGTCCACGCTGCAGATCGCCCCGCTCGTCGGGTCCAACGGCGTGACCGACGTGGGTCGCGCCCTCGCCTACCTGCAGGCGAACACGACGCTCGACGTCGACCTCGCCCCGGGCACGGAGCCCTTCTCGCCGATCCTCTAGGAGCCGAGCGGGCGGGGGCGCTCGGTAGCGTCTCGCTCCTCATGGCCAGCCCCCGCCCGCTCATCGGCCTCACCACGTACCCGCCGAACCCCGGCGACCGCTACGAGCTGCCCCGGCCCTACGTCGACTCGGTCCGTCGGGCCGGGGGCGAGCCCGTGCTCGTCCCACCGGGCGCCGTCGATCCGGCCGGCCTGCTCGACCGCCTCGACGGCCTCCTCCTGGCCGGCGGCGGCGACATCGACCCGGCCCGGTACGGGGGGCTGGCGCACGAGACGGTGTACGCCATCGACCCCGACCGCGACGAGGGCGAGCTCGCCCTCGCCCACCTGGTCCTCGAACGGGGCCTGCCGACGCTGGCCATCTGCCGCGGCATGCAGGTCGTCAACGTGGCGCTCGGCGGGAGCCTCCACGTGCACCTGCCCGAGGTGGTCGACGGCACCGTCATCCACCGCAAGGAGCCCGAGGCGCTGCGGGGGATGCCCGGACCGACGCCCCATGAGATCGAGGTCGAGCCGGGGTCGTTCGTCGCCGGCGTCATGGGGGCCGACCGGGTGACCCCGATGAGCTGGCACCACCAGGCCGTCGACGCGGTGGGTCAGGGCCTGCGGGTCGTCGCCCGAGCCCCCGACGGCACGGTGGAGGCGCTGGAGCACGAGTCCCACCCGTGGCTGGCCATCGTCCAGTGGCACCCCGAGCTCACCGCCGCCGGCGACCCCACCCAGCAGCGCCTGTTCGACGCCCTGGTCGCGCGCGCCGACGGTCGCTGAGCGCCCCGGGTGGCATCCTGACCCCATGAAGCTCCAGTGGAAGGTCGCGATCGTCACCGGCGCAGCGAGCGGCATCGGCGCCCATGCCGCCCGGTTGTTCGCCGGCGAGGGCGCCACGGTCGTGTGCGTCGACCGCGACCACCACGGTGCCAACGCCGTCGTCAACGAGGTCACGGCCGCCGGGGGGCGGGGCCTGGCCCTCACCGTCGACGTCTCGTCCGAGGAGCAGATGCGCGCGATGGTCGAGCGCACCGTCGAGGAGTTCGGCCGCCTCGACGTCCTGTTCAACAACGCCGGCGTGATGCTCGCCGACGACGGCGACGCCGAGACCACCACGGAGGACGTCTGGGACACGACCCTCGCCATCAACGTCAAGGGCGTGTGGCTGGGCTGCAAGTACGGCATCCCCGCCATGCGCGACGCCGGCGGGGGTTCCATCATCAACACCGCCTCCTTCGTCGCCCTCATGGGTGCCGCCACGCCGCAGCTCGCCTACACCGCGTCGAAGGGCGCGGTCCTGTCGATGACCCGGGAGCTCGCCGTCCTCCACGCCCGCGAGGGCATCCGGGTCAACGCCCTGTGCCCGGGCCCGCTGCGCACCAAGCTGCTCATGGACTTCCTCGACACCGACGAGAAGAAGCAGCGCCGCCTGGTCCACGTGCCCATGGGCCGCTTCGGCGAGGCCGAGGAGATGGCCAAGGCCGCGCTGTTCCTCGCCACCGACGACTCCTCGTACATGACCGGGGCGACGTTCACGGTGGACGGCGGCATCACGTCCGCCTACGTCACCCCCGAATAGGCCGGGACGGCGGGACGTGATCGACGGCATCCGGGTCCTCGACCTCACCCAGTACCTGGCCGGACCGGCGTGCACCCGCCTGCTGGCCGAGATGGGGGCCGAGGTCATCAAGGTCGAGGCCGCCCCGTACGGCGACCCCAGCCGCGCCTTCACCCCACGCCGCAACCGCCGGGCCGGCTTCTTCGTGCAGCAGCACCTCGGCAAGCAGAGCGTGTGCCTCGATCTGTCGACCGACGAGGGCCGGTCGGTGGTCCGCGAGCTGGCCGATCACGCCGACGTGGTGGTCGAGAACTTCAGCCCGGGCGTCATGGACCGGAAGGGCTGGGGCTACGAGGAGCTGGCGTCGACCAACCCCGGCGTGGTGCTGTGCTCGATCTCGGGGTTCGGCCAGACCGGACCGCTGCGTGACAAGCCGGCGTTCGACTTCGTGGCCCAGGCCTACGGGGGCGTCATGCACATGACGGGAGACCCCGACGGCCCGCCGACCTTCGTCGGCATCGGTCTCGCCGACACCGTCGCCGGCGTGCACGCCTTCGCCGCCATCGGCTGGGCGCTGCTGCGCCGCGCCATGACCGGTCGGGGGACCCACATCGACGCCTCGATGGTCGACTCGCTCGTCCACCTGCACGAGACGTCGATCTACGCCCCCTCGATCACCGACGGCGAGTACGTGCCGATGCGGGCCGGCCGGCACTACCAGCCGTCGTCGCCCGGCGGGACCTTCCAGGGCCCGGAGGGCTGGATCGTCGTGTTCTGCACGCAGGGCCAGATCCAGGGGCTGTGGGACGCGCTCGGACACCCCGAGTACGGCGACGACGAGCGCTTCCGCAACAACGACGGCCGCCTCGCCAACCGGGACGAGCTCACGGCGATCCTCGAGGCGTGGATGGCCGGCTTCGACACCGACGACGACGTGATCGCCGCGCTCGAGGCGCACCGCGTGCCGTGCTCGAAGGTCCTGTCCCCGACCGAGTTCGCCGACCAGGCGCACCTGCGGGAGCGGGGGATGGTCCGCTCGGTCGACGACCCCGTGGCCGGGCCGGTCACCATCCCCGGCTTCCCGCTCGCCTTCGACGGCGAGCGTCCCCAGCTCGACGCACCCGCGCCGCTGCTCGGCGAGCACAACCGCTCGGTCCTCACCGGGCTGCTCGGCTGGGACGACGACCGCGTCGACGCCCTCGAGTCAGCCGGCGTCCTGCAGTCCAAGCCCCGCTGAGCGAGAGGTCTCAGCGGCTGCGGCGGATCGCCCACATCAGGAGCCCGGCCAACAGGAACAGCGCAGGCACCCCGACGACCGTCACCGCCCGTGCGTAGGCGAGGCGGGCGTCGGTGAGGCGCAGCGGGCGGTCGGCGGGGAGGTTGGGGGAGATCGCCAGCAGGTCCTCGGTCTCGGCCAGCCACGCCACGGTCTGGCGGAGCAGCTGGGCGTTGCCCGCCTGGCCGATGGCGTCGTTGGTGGCGAAGTCGACGTCGCCGACCACGACGACCCGCGTGCGGACGACGTCGGCGCCCTCGACCCGTGACCGGTCGACGGACGCGGCCACCGGGATCGGACCGGGACGATCGTCACCCGGGTCGAAGTCGGGCTCGGCTGGATCCCGTTCCAGGTAGGACGTCTCCGAGGTGGTGGCGATCACCGTCACCGTGGCGTGGTCGGCCGCGTCCTCGTCGACGGCGATGCCCTGCACCACCGGGAAGAAGGTGGGGGCCAGGCCGCGGGTGATGGGGCTCGCCGACGGGTAGCGCGTCACGATCGGCGCGGCGACGTCGCCGCCGACCACGTTGTCGCCGTCACCCTCCAGCACGATGCCGGGATCGATGCGCAGGCCCACCTCGGCGAGGAGCCGATCGAGCACGGGGACCGACGAGATCGGGTCGGTGAGCAGCAGGAGCCGCCCGTCGTCGTCGACCCACCGGGCGACGGCGCGCTCCGTCTCCGCGGACATCGTGCCGGTCGGCGCCGCGACCACCACCACGTCGCAGCCGCCGACGTCGTCGCCGGCGAGGAGGTCGGCGTCGACGAGCCGGTGGCCGTCGCGCTCCAGGAGGTCGCGGAGCCGGGAGAGCCCGCCGCCGCTCAGGTCGTCGAGGGCGCGCTCGCCGTGGCCGGTCGACGAGCAGACCACGGTCTGCTCGTCGCGCAGGAGCCGGGCGATGGCACCGGTGAGGGCGCCCTCGGTCGGCAGCGGCACCACCTCGACCCGGTCGCCACTGCGGAGGGCGACCCCGCCGAGGATCGGGTCGATGCCGGCGCGGGCCACCTCGCCCGGCGAGCGGTCCGGGTCGCGCACCCCGACGTCGATCCGGCGGGACAAGCGCCGGTACCGGTCGAGCAGGGAGACGACCTCGACCCGGCCGGGGTCGTCGGGGCGGGCGAACAACGTGATGTCGATGTCCCGGTCGACGCTGGCCAGGACGTCCTCGGTCTGGGGCGCCAGGGTCAGCGTCTTGTCCTCGGTGAGGTCGAGCACCCGCCGCTGGTCGTCGGCGACGAGGACGACGACCGCCAGCGCCACGACCGAGACCAGGGCGACCACGAGTCGTCGGGCGAGCGGGCGCCCCGTCATCGCAACCGCCGCAGCTCGACCACCGAGGCGGCCAGCACGAGCGCGGCCGCGGTGCCGGCGACGAAGAACGTCAGGTCGCCGGTGTCCACGGCGCCGCCGGCGAACAGCCGGAGCCGTTCGCTCAGCGACAGCGCCGCCAGCAGTCCGGCGTCGCCGACCGCCGGGTCACCGACGTGGGCGAACCAGCCAACGATCGAGGCGAAGAGCGCGGCCATGGCGGCGATGGGCTGGGACTCGGTGCACGTCGACGCCAGCACGCCGATCGCGGTGGCGAGCGCAGCGAGCACGGCCAGGCCGAGGAAGCCGGCGATCACCGGGCCGCGGTCGGGATCGCCCCACAGCGAGGTCAGCGCGACGAACACCGCGGCGGGAGCGGTGAGCACCAGCACCGTGAGCCACGCGGCGAGCCACTTCGCCAGCACGAGGCCGCCGACCCGCAGCGGGACGGCGAGCAGCTGGTCGAGGGTGCCCGACCGGCTCTCCTCGGCGAAGGTGCGCATGGTCACGATCGGGACGACGAGCAGGAGCAGGAAGCCGGCGAGCGGGAACAGCGGTTGGACCACCGCCTGGTCGCGTGCGGCGAGCTGGTCGACCATCAGCAGCCCGAGGGCGGCCTGGAAGACGGCTCCGACCACGTAGGGGAGGGGCGAGGTCCACAGGGTCCGGAGGTCCTTGCCGGCGATGGCCCGGATCACGACCGGCCTCCCTCGCCCACCAGGCGGAGGAACCGGTCCTCGAGCTCCTGGGACGAGCCGGGCACCTCCTCGGCGACGACGCGTCCGCCGACGATGACGACGATGCGGTCGCAGACGGCGGCCGCCTCGGCCAGCAGGTGGGTGGAGAGCAGGACGGCGGTGCCCCGATCGGCGGCGTCGCGGATGAGGCGCCGGGCGTCCACCAGCTGGGTCGGGTCGAGGCCGATGGTCGGCTCGTCGAGGACCAGCGACGGTGGCCCGCCCAGCACGGCCTGGGCCAGCCCGACCCGCTGGTGCTGGCCCTTGCTGAGGCGCCGCAGCGGTCGCCGGGCGAGGTCCTCCAGGCCGACGGCGGCCAGCGCCGGCGGGATCGCATCGCCGGGGTCGAGGTCGTGCGCCCGGCACCAGAAGCGCAGCTGGTCCTCCACGGACAGGGCGTCGTAGCCGCGGTAGGACTCCGGCAGGTGGCCGACCGGGCGGGTCACCTGGGCGCGACCGCTGCTCGGGCGCAGGAGCCCGAGAAGCATGCGCAGGGTGGTCGTCTTCCCGGCGCCGTTCGGGCCGAGGAACCCGACGACCTCGCCGGCGCCCACCGTGAAGGAGACGTCGTCGACCACGACCCGGCCGGCGAAGGACCGGGTCAGCCCATCGGCCGCGATCATCAGGCGGAGGATGCTGCCGCAGGTGCACCGGCCGCGGGCGCCGGGCGTTCGCCCGACCCTCCCGCGGCCGGTGCCGGCGCGACCGGTCGGCCCTCGTCCAGGGTGACGAGCCCCGTGACGACGCCAGCGCGTGCTCGTTGCACGAGGCCGGCGAGACCCCCCCGGGTGCGCACGATGACTTCGATCGAGAGGATGCCGGTGCCGATGGGCACGATCCACGCGTTGTCGAAGCTCAAGAGGAAGGGCACGCCGAACACGACGAACGCGCCGAGGTAGGAGCCCGAGAGGGCCCCGAGGCCGCCGATCATCACCATGAGCACCAGGACCAGCGAGAGCTCGGTGGGGAAGTCGGTGGCGTTGACGGTGCCGACCCGGAGCGAGAACACGACCCCGGCGAGCGCGGCGATCCCTCCGGAGGCGGCGAAGGCGGTGAGGCGGGCCCGGCGCAGGGAGATGCCGAGGGTCGCGGCCGCCTTCTCGTTCTCGCGCAGCGCCAGGAACGTCCGGCCGGTCCGGGACCGCAGCAGGTTGCGCGCCGCCCAGAGGGACACGAGGAGCATGGCGAGGGAGAAGGCGAAGAGGGGTCGGTTGCTCGGTGAGTCGAGGTCGAAGGGTCCGAACGCCGGGACGTTCATGGGCTGGCCGGTCTGGCCGCCGCCGACCAGCTCGCTGCGGAACACGAACAGCTCGGCGGCGTAGCTGAAGGTGAGCGTCACCACGGCCAGGTACAGGCCCTTGATGCGCAGCGCGGGCAGGCCGATCAGGAGGCTGACGCCCATGCCGATGGCGACCACGAGGGGGAGGGTGAGCAGGAACGGGACGCCGATGCGGCCGTGCAGGTTGGCCGCCGCGAACGCACCGACCCCGACCAGCGACCAGTGACCGAGGGAGATCTGGCCGGTGTAGCCCATGAGCACGGTGAGGCTGACACCGACCATGGCGCCGATGACCACGAGCGTGAGCGTGCCGTTGGTGGCCGATCCCGTCACCAGGCTGATGACGAGCGCGAAGGCGAGGAGCGTGGTGATGCCGACGCGTCGCAGCAGGGTGGCGTACAGGCTGTTGGACAGGCGCTCGGGCAGGTCGCGCAGTGCGGGCACGAAGGCGACCTTGTCCTCGGTGTCCTCCCGCTCGCCGAACAGGCCCTGGGGCCGCAAGACGAGCATCGCCACCACGCCCAGGAAGAAGACGACGTCGGCGGCGCCGATGGTGTCGCGGAAGATGCCGGAGATCGTCGCCTCGCCGATGCCGACGACGAGGCCGCCGACCAGGGCCCCCGGGAGGCTGGTCAGGCCACCGATCAGGGCGGCGGCCAGGGCCCGCACCAGGAAGCCCGTCGACAGGGTGGAGACCGCCAGCGTGCCCTGCTGGGACGCGAGGAGGATGCCGGCGAGGGACGCGAGCACCAGCCCCGACACCCAGGAGAAGGTGGCGACCTTGTCGACCGAGATGCCGAGCAGGCGGGCCGATTCGCTGTTCTCCGCGGCCGCCCGGATGGCGACGCCGAAGCGGGTGAGGCGGAAGAAGAGAGCCAGCTCGATGGCGACGAGGGGGACGAGGACCAGGACCTGGAGGTCGCCGCCGGTGAGGTTCACGTCGCCGAGCTCCACGATGCCGCGCACGACCGTGGGGATGATGCGCAGCGTCTCGGCTTGGTCCTGGTTGCGCTCGAACAGCACCACGACCAGGCCGAGCACGCCCTGGCCGATGGCCAGCGTCGCCACGAGGGTCACGAGGCGCGGCGCACGGCGCAGCCGGCGGAACAGCGCCCGCTCCAGCCCGGCGGCCATGGCGCCGACGACGACCAGGGTGAGGACGAGCGCCACGAGGAACCGGGGCCGGGTGCCCGCCGCGAACGGCAGGAAGCCGGCCTGGACGGTGAGCCACCAGCACAGGAAGGCGCCGAAGAGGCCGAAGAAGGGCTGGGCCAGGTTCAGCACCCGGGTGCCCTTGTAGATGAGGACGAGGCCGAGGGCCAGGATCCCGTAGATCAGGCCACGCGTGGTGCCGAGCACGACGTAGGAGACCAGGTCGGTCACGTCAGGCCCCCCCGTCCGCGAAGCCGGCCGAGGCGCCGGCCAGGAACACCGATCGGAGCAGGTCGTCGCGCTCGGTGAGGCCGGCCGACGGGCCGGCGTAGCGGACCTCGCCCTTCTCCAGGAAGTAGGCGCGGTCGGTGTAGCCGAGCGCGAAGGACGCCTGCTGCTCGACGACGACGATGGTGAGGCCCTCTTCGTCGACGAGGCGCTGCACGGTCTCCAGCAGCCGTTCGATCACGAGCGGGGCGAGGCCGAGGGAGAGCTCGTCGATCATGAGCAGCTCGGGCCGGGCGATGAGGGCGCGGGCCGTGGCCAGCTGCTGCTGCTCGCCGCCCGACAGGGTGCCGGCGAGCTGGGACGCCCGGCTCGGGATCCAGCGGAAGTACTCGACGACCCGCTCGACCTCGGCGTCGACCTGCTTCTCGTCGGGGTAGATGTAGCCACCCATGCGCAGGTTCTCCTCGACGGTGAGCGTCGGGAAGAGGCCGCGGCCGCCGGGCACCTGGCCGAGCCCCAGGCGCACGAGCTCCTCGGCGCTGGTCGTGCTGACGTCGGTGCCCTTCCAGCGGATGGTGCCGGCCGTGGTGGGGACGAGCCCGGACGCGGCCTTCAGGATCGTGGACTTGCCGGCGCCGTTGGTCCCGAGGAGCGCGACGCGCTCGCCCCGACGGACCTGGAGGTCCACGCCGTAGAGCACCTGGACCTTGTCGAAGAACACGTCGATGCCCTCGACCTCGAGCAGCACCTCGGCGTCGGCCGGCACCCGGGACCGGGCGGGCGCGGCGTCGACGCGGGCCTGCTCCCTCGGGGTGCCCAGGTAGGCCTCGACCACCCGGGGGTCGGACTTGACCTCCTCGGGGCTGCCGCTGCTCAGGTTCTTCCCGGCGTCGAGGCAGTAGATCCGATCGGACAGGCTCATGATCAGCGGCATGTCGTGCTCGATGATCAAGATGGTGGCGTCGGTGCGGGCCTTGATGTCACGCAGCAGGGGACCGAGCGCCTCGGTCTCGCCCTGGCTGATGCCGGACGCCGGCTCGTCGAGCAGGAGCAGCTCGGGTTCGAGGGCGAGCATGCAGCCGAGCTCGAGGAGGCGCAGCGTGCCGTAGGACAGCTCGGACGCGAACTTCTCGGCGAAGGCGTCCATGCCGATCATCGAGACGATCGAGCGGGCCCTGGCCAGGATCTCGGCGTCCTCCTGGCGTGCCGACGGCAGCCCGAGGGCGTGGGCGAGCACCCCGGTGCGCTGGTGGCGGTGCAGGGCGACGCGGATGTTGTCGACGATGGTGAGGTACGGGAACAGCCGGACGTTCTGGAGGGTGCGCCCGATGCCGAGGTCGGCCCGCTCGTCGGTGGCGTGGCCGAGCAGATCCTGGCCGCGGTGGCGGATGCTGCCCTCGGTGACCGGTTGGAACCCCGAGATGCACTCCATGAGGGTCGACTTCCCGGCGCCGTTCGGGCCGATGAGGCCGACGATCTCGCCCCGGTGCACGGTGAGGTCGACGTCGTCGAGGGCGGTGAGCCCCCCGAAGCGGACGGTGACGCCCCGGCACTCGAGCAGCGGTGCGTCGGGGCCGTTGGCGGTGGGCAGGACGGTGGTGACGTCGACGGCGCCGGCCATCAGAAGCCGCCGAGCAGACCGTCGCTGATCATCTGGAACTTGTTGTTCCCCTGCGCCTCGTACACCGCCATCCGGGTGGCGCCCCGCATGGTGTTGTCGGAACCGGCGAAGGTGATCGGACCGGTGACGAGGTCGTCGTAGTCCTGGTACTGGCGCAACGCTGCGGAGAAGCGCTCGCGGGTGAGCTCGCCGCCGGGTGCGGTGAGGGCCCGCTTCAGCAGGCCGATGATCTGGTAGCCGGCGGCGGCGCCGCTCCCGTCCTCGGTCCAGGCCTCCTGGCCTCGGGCTGCGACGTACTGGTCGCGGGCGACGGACATGTTGGCGCACTTGGCCTTGTCGTCGACCTGGGGGGCCGTGTAGTAGCAGGACGCCGAGAGCCCCCGGACCTTCTGCTGGGACCAGGTGGGGGCCATCAGGGTCAGCGCCGTGTCGGAGTCGTGGGCGAAGTTCGAGAACGAGTACGTCCAGCCGCACGCCGCCCCGGCGGCGCAGCGCTGCACGATCTGCTGGGTGGTCAGCGGGTCGGTGAGCGGGACCACGACCTCGGTGTTCGTGCGGGTGAACTGGAGGATGTAGCCGTTGTAGTCCGGGTTCTGGGCCGGCTTCTGGTTGGCGACGATGGCCGACACCGGGTTGCCCTTGGCCTCGAGTCGGGCCTTGAACTGGTCGGCGACGGGCCGGATGAACTCCGAGTCCGAGACGAGGATGCCGACCCGCTTGCCCTTGTACTTCGGGTCGACGGCCATGTAGTCGGCCAGCTGGAGGACGTGGCTGGTGTAGTTCGCCGCGACCTGGAACATGCCGGGGATCGGACGCTGCTCGTTGCCGCCGGCGGCCGTGTACGGCACGCCGCGCTTGGCGGCCTCCGCGGCGACGATCGCGATCTGGTCGATGCCGAGCGTGCCGCTCACCATGAAGTTCTTGTTGTCGTTGATCAGGGTGCTCGCCGCCCGGCGGGCACCCTCGCTGTCGAAGCGGTCGTCCTGGATGTCGAGCGCGAGCTTGCGGCCGTTGACGCCACCGTTCTGGTTCAGGAACTCGGCGTAGGTCTGCAGGCCCTTGATCGGGTCCTCGGCGAGGTTGAGCGGCACCCCGCTGAAGGTGACCGGCGCGTGGATGCCGATCTTGATCTGCTCGGCGGTGACACCGGTGCTGTCGCCGCCGGCGGGGAGGCCGTCGCCGCCGCCACCGTCCGGCGGGGGTGGTGGCGCGGCCTGGTCGGGTGGGGGTGCGGCGGGGTCGCCCGCGCCCTCCTGGCCCGGCTCGGGGGCCGGTGCGGCCTCGTCGGGGACGCCGTCACCGTCGGCGTCGACGGGTGCGCCCACCTCGGTGGTGTCCGAGGCGTCGGCCGCCGGGTCGAGATCGCTGCGGTCACCGTCAGCCCCGCCGAGGAAGCTCGTGTCGTCGTCGCCTGCGGTCAGCTCGACGCCCGTGTCGTCGGACACCACGATGGCGCCGATGATGCCGGCGAGCACCAGCCACACCACGGCGACACCGGTGGCGAGCGCGGCGACGGCACCCGGTCGTCCGCGCAGCTGGCGGACCTGGCTCCAGAGCTGCTCCATGGTTCCCCTCCGCGCCTTCTGCGGCGCGTTCGTGTTCTCCGACCACGCCAAGGATTCGTCAGCACGGCCGGCGATTCCTCCCGCGCGAGACTGCGGGCATGCCGGGGGGACGCGTGACGATCGAGGAGGGCGTCGTCTACGGGCGCGCCGGTGGCGACGGGCGGGAGCTGCGTTGCGACGTGTACCGACCCGAGGACGTGGAGGGCCCGCTCCCCGGGGTGCTGCTCATCCACGGCGGCGGTTGGCGCCAGGGCGACCGCACCCAGCTGCGCGGCTACGGCGTGCTCATCGGGCGCGAGGGCTACGTGTGCGTCGCACCCGAGTACCGGCTGGTGCCGGAGTCGCCGTGGCCGGCGCAGATCGAGGACGTCCGGGCCGCGCTGGCCTGGATGCGCGACCAGGCCGCCGAGCTGGGCCTGGATCCGACCCGCATCGCGGTCGAGGGGAACTCGGCGGGCGCGCACCTCGCCCTGCTGCTGGCCGCCGACGAGTCGCTGGCGGTCGGCGCCTGCATCGCCGTCTACCCGCCGACGCACCTGGTCTTCGGCGAGCACGTCGACGGCTCCGTGCCGCTCATCGCGATCGCCGACGACGGCGGTTCCCTCGAGCTCGAGCGCGAGGTCAGCCCGCTCCTGCTCGCGTCCCCGGCGTTCCCGCCCACGAAGCTCATCCACGGCAGCGGCGACGACGTCGTGCCGGTCGGCGCCAGCTTCCGCATGTACGAGGCGCTCCACGGGCACGGCGTGCCGGTCGACCTGCACATCTACGCCGAGCAACCCCACGCCTTCGACGCCGAGCCGCTGTACGGGCGGGCCACGGCGCGCGAGATGGTGCACTTCCTCAGCCGCTACCTCTGAGCAGGCGCGCCGTGGTGGCCGGTCCGGGCCTGGGGTACGGATCGGAGGTCCCACCTCTCTGACCAAGGAGCCCCCACGTGTCCTCGACCACCACCGCCGACCCGCTGCTCGCCGAGCTGCTCGAGCGCCGAGGAGCCCCGGTCGCCACCATCGTCGCCACCGGTCCCGGCTTCGACGGCGACGTGCAGTCCCGCCTCGACATCCGGGCCAAGGACGTGCGCAACCAGCTCGAGGAGGCCGGTCTCCCCGAGTCCGTCGTCGAGGACGTGGTCCAGGAGGTCCAGGCCCAGCTCGGCGAGGACGCCATCGGGATCGTCGCCGACGCCAACGGCGTCCTGACGTCCACCCTCGTCGACGTCGACGAGGACGCCGAGGTGGTCCAGGTCGAAGCCCTGCCTCGCTACGTGCCCTTCGTCCGCGACCGCTTCGTCAACCGTCCCCACGTCGTGGTGCGCTGCGATCGGGTCGGTGCCCAGATCGCTCGGGTCGAGCGAGGCGAGACCCAGCGCGACACCGAGGTCACAGGCGATGACCAGCACGTGCGCAAGGTCCATGCCGGTGGCTGGAGCCAGCGCCGGTTCCAGAACCGGGCCGAGCACACCTGGGACGAGAACGCGAAGGAGATCGCCGAGGCCATCATCGGCGAGGCCGACGCCATCGACGCCGAGCTGATCGTCGTCACCGGTGACGTCCGCGCCGTGCAGCTGGTGGCTGAGCACCTCCCCGAGCGGCTCCAGGGCCAGCTCGTGCTCGACGACCACCAGCCCACCGACGATGCGTCGGATGCCGTGGTCTTCGAGCGGGCGATGACCTTGGTGAAGGACCGGGTCGGCCGCGAGCTGGTCGAGGTGCTCGAGCGCTTCGCCGAGCTCCGGGGGCGCAACGAGGGTGCTGCGGACGACATCGCCGACGTGCTCGCCGCGCTCCGTCAGGGCGCGGTGGAGACCCTCCTCGTCTCCGGCGACTCCGACGAGCGGGTCCACATCGCCACCGAGGACCCCATGCAGCTGGCGTTCGACGCGGCAGCGATCACCGACCTCGGCTTCGACGACGTCGCCGAGGCCCGGCTCACCGACGCCGCCATCCAGTCGGCCCTCGCCGGCGGCGCCACCGTGATGATCGTCCCCGTGCACGGTCCGAGCAGCCCGAGCGGTGCGCTCGGAGCGATCCTGCGCTTCTGACGGCGGGGGCCGTCCGGCCGGTACGGTCCGCGGCCATGAGCTCGCTGTACCCCTACGCCGATCGGTTCCCGGTCAACCGCACGCTCCCCGACGAGGGCCGCAGCCGCGAGGACATCCTCGAGGAGCTGCGGTCCCTCGCCGCGTCCGAGGACGAGGCGTGGGAGACCGGCAAGTGCTCCGGGTCGATGTACTGCGGCGACCACGACCACTACGGGTTCATGAACGAGGTGTTCGGCCTGTTCGGCCACATGAACATCCTCCAACGCGACATGTGCCCGAGCGCCACCCGCTTCGAGGGCGAGGTCATCGCCATGGCGCTCGACCTGATGCACGGCGATGCGGCGGCCGAGCGCGGCCACGACATCGCCGGCATGGTCACCTCCGGCGGCTCGGGCTCGATCATGCACGCCCTGCTCGCCTACCGCGACCACGCCCGCCAGGAGCGGGGCATCACGAACCCCAACATCGTGAAGCCCGAGACCAGCCACCCGGCCTTCGACAAGGGCTGCCACCTCTTCGGCATCGAGGTCCGCAACGTCCCCGTCGACCCCGACACCACCACGGTCCGGCCCGAGGTCGTGGCCGGCCAGATCGACGAGGACACCGTCGCCATCGTCGGCTCGGCCTGCAACTACGGCTACGGCACCATCGACCCGATCCCCGAGCTGTCGGACCTCGCGGTCGAGCGGGGTGTGGGCCTGCACGTCGACGGCTGCCTCGGCGGCTTCATCCTCCCCTTCGGCCAGGAGCTCGGGTACGACCAGATCCCGACCTTCGACTTCCGGCTGCCCGGCGTCACCACCATCTCCGCCGACACCCACAAGTACGGCTACGGGCTGAAGGGCACGTCCACGCTGCTGTTCCGGGACCAGGCCGTGCGCAACAGCCAGTACTTCTTCCGCACCGACTGGACCGGGGGCAAGTACTGCTCGCCCGGCATGGACGGCTCCCGCTCCGGGGGCCTCCTCGCCGCCACCTGGGCGTCGATGGTGAGCCTCGGCCGCAACGGCTACCTGGCCTACGCGAAGCAGATCTTCGAGACCAGCTTCGCCATGCAGGAGGCGGTGCGCAGCCACCCCGAGCTCCGCATCCTCGGCGACGCCACCTTCCTGTTCGCCTTCACCAGCGACGAGTTCGACATCTACCACGTCAACGACTTCATGCGTCTGCGGGGGTGGCGGTTCAACGGCCAGCAGTACCCCAACGCCATCCACATGGCCGTCACCCGCCCCCAGACCCAGCCGGGTGTGGTCGAGGCCTTCGCCGCCGACCTCGACGAGGCGGTTGCGTACGCGCTCGAGCACGAGGACGAGACGCCGAAGTCGGCGGCCGTCTACGGCGGCGTGGCCGGCGGCATGACCGACGAGGCCGACGACTTCATCCGCCAGGTGATGGCCGACATGATGGACAAGCACCAGGGCCTGCCCGGCTGAGGGGTCCGATCAGGGGCAGGCGGCGCGCACGGAGGCGCTGAAGGCCTCGTCGGTGAGCTGCATGGTCACCGTCACCCGCCGGCCGCTGTGATCGGCGAAGACGGAGATCCGGCGCCCGATCACCTTGTCGGTGTCGAAGGGGTCCTGGACGTCGCTGGCCCGGACGTCGGTCGCGCCGAGCCGTTCGCCGACCGACTCGAACCGTTCGGGTGAGACCACGCCCGGGTCGGCCCGGCTGTGGGCCCGTCCCTGGGTCTCGCCGGTGTCGCGGCCGAGCGAGTCGACGCAGCCCTCGGTGACCGAACCGAGCTCCTCGACCTCGTCGCCGAGGCCGAGTGCCTCGTGGACCTCGACCAGGACGGCCTCGGCGATCTCCTCCGAGGCTTCAGCATCATCGGCCACGGCGGAGCCTCCATCGTCGGAGCAGGCGGCGAGGGCCAGGGCGATCCCGGCGATCACCAGGGGCAGGCGGGACATGGGGACGGGTCATCTCCAGAACGTGACGCGGTCGACGGCGGAGTCGAGCACATCCCCGGCGCCATCGAGCACGGGGCCCACGACCGGGACGTGGACCGGGTAGGGATCGGACCATGCCCAGCTCCACCAACCCGGCCACGGGCGAGCAGATCGCCTCCTACGACGAGCACACCGCCGACGAGGTGGCCGAGTTCGTGGACGAGGCCCACCGCCAGCACCTGCGGTGGCGACGGACCGACCTCGGGGAGCGGGCCGAGGTGCTGCGCCGCACCGCCGACGCCCTCGATGCCCGCGCCGACGAGCTGGCCGGGCTCATGGCCGCCGAGATGGGCAAGCCGGTCACCGCCGGGCGCAGCGAGGTCGAGAAGTGCGCGTGGGCGTGCCGGTACTACGCCGACCACGGCGAGGAGCACTTGGCCGACATCCACCTCGACGCCGACCGCCAGCGCAGCTACATCCACCACGAGCCGCTCGGCGTGGTGCTGGCCGTCATGCCGTGGAACTTCCCGCTGTGGCAGGTGCTCCGCTTCGCCGCCCCCGCCCTCATGGCGGGCAACGCCGGTCTGCTCAAGCACGCATCGAACGTCACCGGGTGCGCGATGGCCATCGAGGAGCTGTTCCGGGCGGGCGGTGCGCCCGACGGGCTGTTCCGCACCCTCGTCATCCCGTCGAAGCAGGTCGAGTCGGTGCTCGAGCACCCGCTGGTCCGGGCCGCCACCCTCACCGGCAGCGTGCCGGCCGGCGCCGCGGTCGCCGAGACCGCCGGTCGCCTGCTGAAGAAGACCGTGCTCGAGCTCGGGGGCAGCGACCCCTACGTCGTGCTGGCCGACGCCGACGTGGCCGCGGCGGCGAAGACGTGCGCGACGAGCCGGCTGATCAACTCGGGGCAGTCCTGCATCGCAGCGAAGCGCTTCATCGTCGTGGACGAGGTCCACGACACGTTCGTCGAGGCCTTTGTCGCCGAGATGGAGGCCGCGATCGTCGGCGACCCCATGGACGAGGCCACCACCGTCGGGCCCCAGGCCCAGGAGTCGCTGCGGGACGAGCTGCACGACCAGGTCCAGCGGTCGACGGCGGCGGGCGCCCACCTCGTCCTCGGCGGCATGCTCCCCTCCGGCGAGGGCGCGTTCTACCCGCCCACCGTGCTCACCGGCGTCACCCCCGACATGGCCGCCGGCGCCGAGGAGACCTTCGGTCCCGTCGCCGCCGTCCTGCGGGCCCGGGACGAGGCCCACGCCATCGAGCTCGCCAACCAGACGTCGTTCGGCCTCGGAGCCGCGGTCTTCACCCAGGACCTCGAGCGAGGCGAGCGCATCGCCGCCGAGGAGCTCGAGGCCGGCTGCTGCTTCGTGAACGACTTCGTCGCCTCCGACCCCCGCCTGCCCTTCGGCGGCATCAAGGACTCCGGCTACGGCCGGGAGCTGAGCCACCTCGGCATCCGCGAGTTCGTGAACGAAAAGACCGTGGTCGTCGGCCCCAGGCGGTAGGCCCGATCGGCGAATCTCGTTCCTGGGGGACACCTGCTGTCCCCGAGGAACGAAATTCTCCTGGTGTGGTGGGATGTCGCCCGTGACCACGGCTCTGGGGATCGACGTCGGCACCACCAACGTCAAGGCGGCCATCGTGGGCGCCGACGGCACGGTGCACGCCACGGCCAGCCGCAACCTCGTGGCCGACGTCGAGGACGACCGGGTCGAGCTGGACGCCGAGGCCCAGTGGCAGGCGATCGTGGACGCGGTCGGGGAGTGCGTCGCAGCGGCACCGGAGGCGGCGGCCGAGATCGTCGCCGTCGGCGTGGACAGCCAGTACTCCTCGATCGTCCCGGTCGACGCCACCGGGACGCCGGTCGCCCCGATGCGGCTGTGGTCGGACCGGCGTGGCACCCCGCGCAGCTACGAGATCCTCGCCGCCCACGAGGACGCCTTCATGGGCTTCATCGAGCGCCACGGCATCCCGCCCGTCGGTGGTGGGCTCAGCCTCGGCCACGTCCTGCACCTCCAGCACGACTGCCCCGACGTGCACGCCGCCACCGCCGCGTACCTCGAGCCCATGGACCACGTGAACGCCCGCCTCACCGGCCGCATCGCCGCCAACCAGGCCACGCAGTTCATGAGCCAGCTGATCGACAACCGCTCCCTCGGCCAGACCGCGTACGACGAGGTGCTGCTCGCCTGGTCCGGCGTCGACGCCAGCCGGCTCCCACCCCTCCTGCCGATGGACGAGCCGATCGGTGCGGTGCGACCCGACGTCGCCGAGGCGCTCGGCATCCCGGCGACGGCCGTCGTCCACGCCGGGGTCAACGACACCCAGGCCGGCTCGGTCGCCACGGACGCGTACCGCCACGGTCGGGCCGGGCTCAGCATCGGCACCACGAGCGTGCTGGTCGACGCCATCGCCACCAAGGAGGTCGACCTCGAGCACGAGGTGCTGTCGTGCCCGGGCCCGTTCACCGACCGGTACCTGGTGTTCGCCGAGAACGGGCTCGGGGGCAAGCCGCTCGAGCACGTGCTCGACAACGTGGTGCACACCGGCGGGTTCGACACCCTCGACCAGGTGCTGGGGCAGGTGCCGGCCGGCAGCGGCGGCGTCCTGTTCCTGCCCTGGCTCCGCGGCTCGATGGCGCCGGCGAACGACTCGGACATGCGGGGCGGCTACGTGAACATGAGCCTCGAGACCGGGCGCAACGAGCTGGTCCGGGCGACCTGCGAGGGCGTGGCCCACAACCTGGCCTGGCTGCTGCCCCACGCCGAGGCCCTCACCGGTGAGCGGGTCGAGGAGATCGTCTTCGTCGGGGGCGCGGCACGCTCGCCCGGCTGGGCCCAGATCGTGGCCGACGTGCTGGACCGCCCGGTGCTCGTGCCCGATCGCCCCGAGGTCGCGATCGCCCGGGCGACGGCGCTGCTGGCCCTGCACCGCCACGGCGTCCTCGACCGCGACGACCTGTCACGCCTGGCCAGCAGCGGCGAGGCGCGACAGCCCATCGCCGCCCACCACGACGTCTACGCCCGGCACCAGCCGCAGTTCGAGGCGGTGTTCGAGGCGCTGCGTCCCATCAGCGCCGCCCTCAACGCCGCGACCTGATCCGTTCCGC
>Ga0208490_100427_pt1 | contig 26878 bp, 32 predicted proteins | sample SubbioAug_CSWold_FD_184818 | JGI IMG/M metagenome (GOLD analysis project Ga0208490, IMG submission 184818) | Serpentinite rock and fluid subsurface biosphere microbial communities from McLaughlin Reserve, California, USA - CR11Aug_CSWold (SPAdes) | ecosystem: Environmental > Terrestrial > Deep...
GCCGTGTTCGCCAACAAGATCGCCGCCATCGACGACCCCGAGGAGCGGCAGGCCTTCGTCGAGGAGCAGCGCCGCCTCTACGAGGAGGACGTCGACCTCTACCGGCTGGCCTCGGAGCTCGTGATCGACGCCGTCGTCGAGTTCGGCCAGCTCCGCCACGAGCTCGTGCACCGGCTCGACCTCGCCCGCACCAAGGACCGCCGCTTCTCGGACCGCCGCCACGGCGTCCCGCCCGTCTGAGGCCGCCTCCGCTTGGCCTGTCGTGGGCCGGCCGGGCGACACTGGCGCCGTGCCCTGGTGCGACGGCTGCGACCGCTTCTACAACCCGAACACGCTGCGCCCGGACGGCACGTGCCCGACCTGCGGCCGCCAGGTCGCGGCACCGGGCCCGCCGAGCACCGCACGTGGGGCGCCCGCACCCGAGGCCCCGCCCGAGCGGGACCGTGCTCCGTGGCACTTCAAGGTGCTCGTGGCCGCCACCGCGGCCTACCTCGGATGGCGCCTCGTCGAGGGTCTGATCTGGGTGGCTGAGCGACTCTGAGCCGGCCTGGGCGTTTCGCCCCCTCCGGCGGAGGGTAGAACCACGTGCTGTGGATGCCCGCGTCGAGTGCCAGCCCGACCCGGGGAGCGTGCGCACGGCGCGCCTCTTCGTGGTGGACCGCCTCCAGGAGTGGGGCGCGGACGACGTCGTGGACTCCGCTGCCCTGCTGACGAGCGAGCTGGCCACCAACGCTGTCCTCCACACCCGCCGCCCCTTCTCGGTCGAGGTCAGCGTCGCGGGCTCGACGGCCCGGGTGGAGGTGGCCGACCAGTCCGACGAGGTCCCGTACCTGCCTCGTCACCTCGCCCCGGCTTCCGCCAGCCCCGGTTCGACCGGCGACGTCTTCACCGACGGCGGTGACGACCGGCTCTTCTCCGGGCTCGGCATGGTCGACGCGGTCGCCACCCGCTGGGGCGCCGAGCCCCGCCCCGGGGAGGGCAAGATCGTCTGGTTCGAGCTGGCGCTGCACGAGCACTCGACCAATGCGCCGCTGAGCTCCCTCCGGCACCTCGGCGACGAGGCGCCCGACCCCCTGGTCGCCCAGCTCCCACCTCTCGAAGCCGAAGGCCTCGACGACGTCAAGCGCGTGGCGTTCCTGCGCGTGGTGGCCATCGTCGCCTTCCTGGCCCTGCTCGCCGGGATCGTCTACGCAGGCCTCTGGGCTGGCGGGGTCCTGGGCGAGGTCTGGTACGGTCACTGACCCATCCCGGGCCGTGGCGCAGTTTGGTTAGCGCGCTTGACTGGGGGTCAAGAGGTCGGAGGTTCGAATCCTCTCGGCCCGACGGGAGTAGTCGCAGACAAGGGGCCATCCGAGAGGGTGGCCCCTTCTGCTGCCCGGCGACAGGTGGTCGCGCTGCTCCGCGACGCCCCCAGCAGCTGAACCGGTGCTGCGCCGGGCAGGGACGTCGGGGCTGGTGGAGACTGCGTGGGTGGACGACGAGGAGGGGGTGGTTCAACACCTGGGCGGCATCGCCTACGAGGAGCAGGGCTCCGGGACGGCCGTCGTCTTCATCCACGGGACCGGTACCTACCGGACGGTCTACGGCGACGTGGCCGATGCGCTGGGTGATGGCCATCGGAGCATCCGCTACGACCGCCGTGGCTTCGGCGCAACCGGTGGCCGGTCCGTCCCGTGGTCACAGCACCTGCACGACGCGGCGGGCCTCATCGAGGCCGTCGTCGGTGGTCCAGCGGTGGTGGTCGGCAACAGCGGGGGTGGCGTCCTCGCGCTGCAGCTGGCACACCGGCGCCCGGACCTCGTCGCCGCACTGGTCCTTGCGGAACCGGCGTGGCGGACGGTGCTCACGCCCTCCGTCGACGCCACGCTGGCGCTGACCCGCACGTTCGCCCTCTGGGCCGCTCGCGCCCACGAGCGGGCGGCGGTGGGCTTCTACCGGTGGGCCACCCGCTACGTCGGCGGCGGGAACCAGTTCGATTCGTACCCGGAGGAGTGGCGGACCACGGCCCGCGCGCATGCCCGGTCCACCCTCCGCGAGCTGCTGCAGCTGCTCCCGCCGAGGCCATCGAGCCGAGCGCTTCGGTCGATCCTGGTGCCCACCACCGTGCTCGTGGGCGGGCGGGGTCGCCCGGTCTTCCGGCGCACCGCCCGTGCGGTCGCACGACGCATCCCGGGGGCTGAGGTGGTCACGCTGCCGGAGTCGGCGCACATCCTCAACACCGACGACCCCGAAGGCTTCGCCGCCGCCGTGGCCGCCACCGCTCGGTGGGTGCAGCTTCCACCGTCCGCGGCGACAGGAGCCTGAACCGCCAGAGGCGATGAGCGGCGGACGGCTCGCAGATGAGGGGTCCACGTAGCGCGTCCGGGTGTCTCGCCGGCTTCGTCTCCGGGAAGGCGAGGGGAACCGACCCAGGAGGACCACCATGGACACCAACGATCGCAAGGACCACGACCTCGAACGGCCCGGTGACGAGCGCCGAGCCAACGACCCGAACGCCGAGGACCGAGACGACCACCCGGTGGGCACCACCACCGGCACCGGCGCCGGCGCCACGGCAGGAGCGGTGGCCGGTGCTGCGGTCGCGGGCCCCGCAGGCGCGGTCGTCGGTGGCGTCGTCGGTGGCGTCGTGGGCGGCGCAGCCGGCCACAAGGTGGCCGAGAAGGCCAACCCCGAAGGCGACGAGGTGAGCGGGGACAAGATCCCCGACCCCGGGACCAAGCACGACTGATCCCTCTCCGGGATCGTCGCGCCCATCGGGCGGGCCCAGCTGGGCCCGCCCGATGCGCGTGGCCGCCCGGTAGGTTCGGGGACATGTGCGGACGCTTCGTGTCGGCCACCCCGCCCGACCAGGTGGCGGCGTACTTCGGGACCGAGGCCCCTGAGGCCCTCCTCGAGCCGTCCTACAACGTGGCGCCGACGAACGACGTCTACGCCGTGCTGGCCGATGGATCCGCCCGCCACCTCGACGCCTTCCACTGGGGGCTCGTGCCGCTCTGGGCCAAGGATCCGAAGATCGGGTCGAAGATGATCAACGCCCGAGCCGAGACCCTGGCCGAGAAGAACGCCTACAAGGCGGCGTTCAAGCGCCGCCGGTGCCTCATCCCGGCCGACGGGTTCTACGAGTGGAAGAAGGACCCGGCGGCCCCGCCGAAGGCCAAGAAGCAGCCGTACTTCATCCACCGAGCCGACGGGGAGCCGTACGCGTTCGCCGGCCTCTGGGAGGTGTGGAGGGGCCCCGAGAAGGACCAGGAGCCGCTTCGGTCCTGCACGATCATCACCACCGCCCCCAACGACGTGATGGCCTCGATCCACGACCGCATGCCGGTGATCCTGCCGGCCTCGGCCTGGGACGCCTGGCTCGACCGCGAGAACGACGACCTCGACCTGCTCGGCAAGCTGCTCGTCCCCGCCGACCCCGCCCTGACGGTGATGCAACCGGTGTCGACCCAGGTGAACAACGTGCGCAACAAGGGGCCGGAGCTGGTGGCCGAGATCGATCCCGACGCACCCGAGGACGGGGCGCTGCTGTGAGCACGGGCGCCGGTGCCGGCCGTCGGGTGGCGGTGGGCGCCGACGATCGTGGCGCGCTCGTCGACGCCGTCGTCGCCCGGCTCGAGTCGGAGGGGTGCGACGTGGTGCTGCCCCGCCCGATCGCCGACCCGTGGGTCGACGTGGGGCTGGCCGTGGGCGAGGCGGTGGCCGCCGGCGAGGCCGACCTCGGCGTGGTGATCTGCTGGACCGGCACCGGGGTGTCGATCGCGGCGAACAAGGTCCCCGGCGTGCGCGCCGCCCTCTGCGGCGATGCCTACACGGCCGAGGGAGCCCGGCGCTGGAACGACGCCAACGTGCTCGCCCTCTCGCAGCGCCTCATCACCCCGACGGTGGGGGAGGAGATCCTCGCCGCCTTCCTGACCGCCCCGGTCGACCCCGGCGAGGCGCCCGAGATCGAGAAGCTCGACCGATCCGAGGGTCGTTAGTCCGGGACCTCGGGGCGCCCGAGGTCCCGCAGGGCAGCACGGAGGCGCTCGGCGGCGGCGTCGAGCGCCTCGGGGGACGGGGAGGGATCGGCCTTGGCGAAGCTGAGGTCCGCCTCGGTGTCGATCGGGATCAGGTGGAGGTGGGTGTGGGGCACCTCGAGCCCGGCGATGATCATGCCGACGCGGGTTGGGGAGAAGGCAGCCATCTGTGCCTGCCCGACCACCTGCGACACGGCCATCAGGCGCTGCGCGAGCTGGGGGTCGAGGTCCACCCAGTGGTCCACCTCCGCCCGGGGGACCACCAGGGTGTGGCCCGGGGCGATCGGGTTGATCGTGAGGAAGGCGACCACCTCGTCGTCCCGCCACACGAACCGGCCCGGGAGCTCGCCGTCGATGATCCTGGTGAAGAGGGTGCTCACGTGCGCATCGTAGGGTGGAGGCGTGACCCAGGTGCCCGAGGACCCAGCCGCGCCCGCGGCCGAGCACCACCACCCCCGGCTGGAGGGGTTCGCCCACGAGGTCGAGCACTACCTCCCCGGACACCTCGAGGAACCCCCGGCGGAGGACCGGATCCTGACGGTCCCGAACGTCATCACCGTTGTCCGCCTCTGCCTCATGCCGGTCTTCCTGTGGCTGCTGTTCGGCAAGGAGGACCGGGCCAGCGCGGCGTGGCTGCTGGCCGGGCTCGGGATCACCGACTTCCTCGACGGCTGGATCGCCCGGCACTTCAACCAGGTCAGCAACCTGGGCAAGGTCCTCGACCCGGTGGCCGACCGGCTGCTGTTCATCCTCGGGGTCGGGGGCATCGTCATCGACGGTGCCGTCCCCATGTGGTTCGCCGTGGCCGTCCTGGTGCGGGAGGGCCTGGTCGGAGGAGCGACCATCACGCTGGGGCTGCTCGGGGTCCGACGGATCGACGTCACCTGGTTCGGGAAGGCCTACACCCTGTTGCTGATGCTCGCGTTCCCCCTGTTCCTGGCCTCCCACAGCACCCTCGGGTGGGCTGACGGGGCGCGCACGGCCGCCTGGTTCTTCGGCCTCCCGGGGCTGGTGCTGTCGTACTGGTCGGCCGTCCTCTACGTACCCATGGCGCGCAAGGCCCTGCGCGACAGAGAGCTCACCCCGGAGGTTGTTGCATGAAGGCCGTGATCATGGCCGGCGGAGAGGGCACGCGGCTCCGCCCGCTCACCTCGAACGCCCCCAAGCCGATGATGCCGCTCGTCAACGCGCCGATGATGGAGCACATCGTCCGGCTGCTGAAGCAGCACGGCTTCGACGAGATCGTGGTCACGGTCGCCTTCATGGCCAACCACATCCGCACCTACTTCGGGGACGGCTCCGACTTCGGGGTGCGCATGGTGTACGCCACCGAGGAGACCCCCCTCGGCACCGCCGGGTCGGTCCGCAACGCCATGGACGAGCTCGACGAGCGGTTCCTCGTCATCTCCGGTGACGTCCTCACGGACCTCGACCTGTCCGCCATCGTCGCCCAGCACGAGGAGAACAAGGCCCTGGCCACGATCGGGCTGGTGCGCGTCGAGAACCCGCTCGAGTTCGGCATCGTGATCACCCGGGAGGACGGCGCCATCGAGCGGTTCCTGGAGAAGCCGTCCTGGGGCCAGGTGTTCAGCGACACCATCAACTCCGGCATCTTCGTGCTGGAGCCCGAGATCTTCGACCACATCGCGCCTGACCGCTCGGTCGACTTCTCATCCGAGGTGTTCCCCAAGCTCCTCGAGGAGGGCAAACCGATCTACGGGGCGGTGGGGGAGGGCTACTGGGAGGACGTCGGGACCCTCGAGGCCTACCTGGGGGCCCACAAGGACATCCTGGACAACCGCGTCCACCTCGAGATCCCCGGCTTCGAGATCGGCGACGGGGTCCACGTCGGCGAGGGCGCCGAGATCCACCCTGACGCCAGGGTCGAGGGCCCGGCGGTCATCGGCGAGAACTGCCGCATCGAGGCCGGTGTGCGGCTCGGCCCCTACACGGTGCTGGGCACGAACGTCCGGGTGCGCGCCGGGACGGACCTCGAGCGGGTCGTCATCCACGACAACTCCTACCTCGGCGAGGGCGTCCGGCTCCGCGGCACCACCGTCGGCCGGTCCTGCGACCTCCGCAACGGGGTCCGGGGCGAAGAGGGCGTCGTCCTCGGCGACGAGTGCTTCATCGGGGAGCACGCCGTGCTGGCGGCCGGGGTCAAGATCTACCCGTTCAAGACCGTCGAGACCGGCGCCGTCATCAACTCCTCGATCGTCTGGGAGTCCCGCGGCTCCCGGTCGCTGTTCGGGCGGGTGGGCGTCTCCGGCCTGGCCAACGTGGACATCACCCCCGAGCTGGCGGCCCGGGTGGCGATGGCCTACGGGACGACCCTGAAGAAGAACTCGACCGTGATCATCAGCCGGGACTCGAGCCGGTCGGCCCGGATGCTGAAGCGGGCGATGATGGCCGGGCTCAACGCCTCCGGCGTGAACGTCCACGACCTCGAGGTGGCCTCCGTCCCGGTCACCCGGTTCGCGACGAGCCGCCCTGAGATCGCAGGTGGGATCACGCTGCGCCTCATGCCCGGGGACCCGCAGTCCTGCGTCATCCGGTTCTTCGACACCAAGGGTCGCGACCTCGCCGAGGACGCGCAGCGGAAGATCGAGCGCCTGCTCCTGCGCGAGGACTTCCGTCGGGTCTTCCCGGCCGAGATCGGCGACATCGACTACCCGCCCCGCGCCATGGAGCAGTACACGGCCGCCCTCGAGGCCACCGTCGACGTGTCGCTCATCCAGGACGCCAGGTTCAAGATCGTCGTGGACTACGCCTACGGCTCCTCGGCCTTCTCCATGCCGAACGTGCTGGCCAAGCTCGGGGCCGACGTCCTCGGCGTGAACCCCTACACCGCCACCCTCGGGGCCCTCAGCTACGACCCGCAGCGCCACGCGCAGGAGGTGGCGGCGCTGGTGCGGGCCTCCGGAGCCCACCTCGGCGCCGTGCTCGACCCCGATGCGGAGCACCTCACCCTGATCGACGACTCCGGGCACGTGCTCAGCAACGAGGAGGCGCTCCTCGCCCTGCTCCGGATGGTGAGCGGGCACCTCCTCGGCGACACGATGGCCGTCCCGGTGAGCGTCACCCAGCACGCGGAGGTGATCGCGGCCGAGCACGGCGTCCAGGTGCGTCGCACGAAGATGTCCACCTCGGCGCTCATGGACGCCGCCTCCGAGCCCGGCGTGGGCTTCTCCGGCGGCACCGACGGCGGGTTCATCCTCCCTGGCTTCCTGCACGCCTTCGACGCCGCCGCCAACCTGGTCAAGGTGCTGGAGCTGCTGGCCCGCAGCGGCGAGCGGCTGTCCACGATCGTGAGCCGCCTGCCCCGCACCCACATCGTCCACGAGGCGGTCGTCACGCCGTGGGAGCAGAAGGGCATGGTCATGCGCTCGCTCGTCGAGATGAGCAAGGACCGGGAGGTCCAGCTGATCGACGGCGTGAAGGTGCGCCACGAGGGCGGCTGGGCGCTGGCCGTGCCGGACCCGGAGGAACCGGTCACCCACGTGTGGGCGGAGTCGGGCTCGGACGCCGACGCCAAGGCGCTGGCCAAGGAGTACGCCCGCCGGATCCGGCAGCTCCTCCGCTGACCCGGGAACCCTCGACCCCCCGTCGAGGGTTTCCGATAGCCTGCGCGCCATGCAGATCCCCGACGACCTGAAGTACTCCTCGGACCACGAATGGGTGCGCTCGGAGGACGGCAAGGTCCGCGTGGGGATCACCGACTACGCCCAGGACGCCCTCGGTGACGTGGTCTTCGTGGACCTACCCGAGGTCGGGGCGGTGGTCACCGCCGGCCAGACGATCTGCGAGGTCGAGTCCACGAAGTCGGTCTCGGACATCTACGCCCCGGTCGCGGGCACGATCAGCGAGGTGAACGGCGATCTCGCCGATGCGCCCGAACGGGTCAACGAGGACCCCTACGGGGAGGGGTGGATCTTCGCCATCGAGATCGAGGACCCGTCCGCCGTCGAGGGCCTCCTCGACGCCGCCGGCTACCGGGCGCTCGTCGAGGGCTAGCCGTGGCAACCGTCACCTGCAAGCGCTGCGGGCACCCGAACCCGCTCCCGGCCAACTTCTGCTCGTCCTGCGGCGCCGACCTCGGGAGCGAGCCCGATCACACCACCGCCACGGTGGCCGTGCCGATCGAGGGCTCCGACGAGGTCGCCATCGCCCGCGAGGATCTGCCCGCGGGCCTCGGGATGCTCGTGGTCACCCGAGGCCCGAACACCGGGTCGCGGTTCGCCCTCGAGTCCCCGGTCACCACCGCGGGCCGCCACCCGGACAGCACGATCTTCCTGGACGACATCACCGTCTCCCGACGGCACGCGGAGTTCCGCCAGGTGGGGGAGACCTACAAGGTGGTCGACGTGGGATCGCTCAACGGCACCTACCTCAACCGGGAGCGGGTCGAGGAGGCGGACCTGCACGACGGCGACGAGGTCCAGATCGGCACCTTCAAGCTCGTGTTCCTCGCCGGGTCGCGGTGAGCTCGGCGATGGCCGACCGGTCCCACCTGTCGATCGGGGAGGTCTTGAGCCTCCTCCAGGACGACTTCCCTGACGTCACCATCTCGAAGATCCGCTTCCTCGAGAGCCAGGGGCTCCTCGACCCCGAGCGCACCCCGTCGGGCTACCGGAAGTTCTACGAAGGGGACATCGAGCGCCTGCGGTGGATCCTGCGCCACCAGCGGGAGCACTTCCTGCCCCTCAAGGTCATGAAGGAGCGCCTGGAGACCGCCGCCGCGGCCGGTCTCACCGTGCCCCCCGACGAGCCTCCTCCTGCGGGCGTCGCCCCGCTCGAGGAGGGTGCCGACGCACCCCTCGGTGAGGTCCCCTCGGGCGGCCAAGAGCCCGCGCTCCCCGCCGAGAACGCCGCCGGCGTGCCCGACGACCCGGCACCGGCTGCCCCCGCGAGCGCCCGTCCCGTGATGGCACCGCCGCCGGAGCCGCGCCGCTCCTCCCGCCCCGCACCGCCCATGCCGCCCCTGCCCGCCGACGGTCCCGGCAACCCGCTCGACAGCGGCCCCACCGGGGTGTCCTTCACGCTCGACGAGCTGGCCGGCGCCACCGGGCTGAGCACCCGGGAGCTGTCAGAGCTCAGCCGCTACGGGCTCCTCACCGGCGAGCAGGTGGGCGGGGAGACCTACTACGACGGCGACGCCCTCGTCGTGGCCCGCACCGCCGCCGGGTTCATGCGGTTCGGCATCGAGGCCCGCCACCTGCGCATGTACAAGGTGGCCGCGGAGCGCGAGGCGGGCTTCATGGAGCAGGTGGTCATGCCGCTGCTGAAGCAGCGCAACCCCACCGCCCGGCAGCAGGCGGCCCAGAACCTCGGGGAGATGGCCCAGCTCGGGGAGCAGCTCCGCGGCGCGCTCCTCCGCACCGCGCTGAGGGGCCACACCGACGCCGGGCGCTGAGCTCCGGCCGCGACGCGATCGCGCCCGGCGTTCGGTAGCGTGCAACCGTGGCCGTCGAGATGGAGCTGGTCGGGATCGAGCTGGAGCGCCCGCCCAACATCCCCTGCCTCATCCTGCGCGAGGCCGACGGCTCGGGCCGCATCCTGCCCATCTTCATCGGTGGCCCCGAGGCCACCGCGATCGCCTTCGCGCTGGAGCAGGTCGAGACCCCTCGACCGATGACCCACGACCTGATGAAGGACCTGCTCGACGAGCTCGGCGCACAGGTGGAGCGGGTGGTGGTGACCGAGCTGCGGGAGGCGACCTTCTTCGCCGAGCTGGTCATCCGGGTCGGCACCGAGGTCCACACCGTGTCCGCCCGGCCGTCGGACGCGGTGGCGCTCGCCGTCCGCACGGGCGCGCCGGTGTACGCCGAGGAGGGCGTCCTCGAGGCGGCCGGCCGCACCGCAGGGGAGGACGTGCCCGAGGAGGTCGTCGAGCAGTTCAAGGACTTCCTCGATCAGGTGAACCCCGAGGACTTCGCCTCCTGACAGCGATCGGGGCGCAGCACGGCCCCGATCGAACACACGATCCCGTTGACGGCGCGCGGGGCCGGTCGTACCCTCGGACTCCCACGACAGCGGTGTAACTCCACCGCTGTCACCCTCCTCGAGACCCACCACCTCGAACCCTTCGGGCAGGAGCACGCGCATGACAGAGGGCTTCAGCGGCCGCGAAGCGGCCGACATCGTCGGCATCACCTACCGCCAGCTCGACTACTGGGCCCGGACCGACCTGGTCCGCCCCTCTCTGGCCGATGCCAAGGGGAGCGGCAGCCGCCGGCGCTACTCCTACCGGGACCTGATCGAGCTGAAGATGATCAAGTCCCTGCTCGACGCCGGCCAGAAGCTCGAGCGGGTCCGAGCCGCCTTCGACTACCTGCGCGACCTCGGCGACGACCTCACCTCCTCGCAGCTGGTCATCGCGGGGGACTCGGTCGTCCTCGTGCGCGACGGCGAGGACCTGATCGACGTGGTCAACCGCTACCAGGGCCAGGGCGTGCTCAACCTGCTCGCCCTCGACGGCGTGGTGGAGCAGGTCGACGCCGCCATCGTGGAGCTCCGCCCTAGGGCCGCGGCTGCCGACTCGACGGAGGTCGTGCCGGTCGCCCGGTAGGTTCGGGCGGGTGACGCTGCGCACCTCCCCCCTCGACACCGCCCACCGCGAGCTCGGCGCCAAGATGGTGCCCTTCGGCGGGTGGGAGATGCCGCTGTCCTACGGGGACGGCACGATCGCCGAGCACAAGGCCTGCCGGGAGGCGGCCGTGGTGTTCGACGTCAGCCACCTGGGCACGGTCCGGGTGCAGGGCCCGCAGGCCGTCGAGGAGCTCCAGGCCGCCCTCACCAACGATCTCAGGAAGATCGCCCCCGGGCGGGCTCAGTACACGCACCTGCTCGACGAGGCCGACGCCTCGGTGCTCGACGACATCATCGTGTGGTGGGTCGACGACGACGTCTTCGACGTGATGCCGAACGCGTCGAACACCGACCGGGTGGTCGCGGCCATCGGCGGGGAGGACGTCACCGCGTCGCGGGCGATCATCGCCGTGCAGGGGCCGCAGGCTCGGGAGCGGCTGGCCGCGATCGCTCCCGAGGCGGCAGGCGTGGGCCGGTTCAGGGTCGCCGAGGCCACCGTCGGCGGGGTGTCCTGCGTGGTGGCGGGCACCGGCTACACGGGGGAGGACGGCGTCGAGCTGGCGGTCCCCGCTGATCGAGCGCCGCTGGTGTGGGACACCTTGATCGGCGTGGGCCTCGTCCCCGCCGGCCTCGGCGCTCGGGACACGCTCCGGCTCGAGGCCGGCCTGCCGCTGCACGGCCAGGAGCTGGGCCCCGGGATCACGCCCCTCCAAGCCGGGCTCGGCTGGGTGGTGGCGTGGGACAAGCCGGGTGGCTTCCGGGGCCGCGACGCGCTCGTGGCCGAGCGCGAGCGCGGCGTGGCCCGCCGCCTGCGCGGCCTCACCACCGAGGGTCGGCGCCCGCCGCGGGCCGACCAAGCGGTGCTGGTCGAGGGCCAGCCGGCCGGTGTGGTGACCAGCGGCAACTTCTCGCCCACCCTCGGCCATGGCATCGCCCTCGCCTTCCTGCCCCCCGAGGTCGAGGACGGCACCGAGGTGGCCATCGACGTCCGCGGCGAGCCCGTCCCCGCCACGGTCGTGAAGCCCCCCTTCGTCACGAAGTGACACGACATCTGTGGACGTCCAACCGCGCACGTCGCATCCAGACGTCCAGAGATCTCGTGCCGTCAGGTGGCCTTGGTGGCCTTCTCCTCATGGTGCTTCTGGACGGCGGACATCACGGCGGCCGTGGCCGCGTTGATGAACTCGGGGCGGTTCTCGGCCGCCCAGTCACGACTGGCCTCGGTGGCGGCGGCGGAGCCCTGGAAGCGGGGCATCACGTAGCGGGCCATGAGCTCGTAGCTGCGCATCATCGCCGGCCGGTCGGCCCACTCCGTGGCCATCGTGAGGAACGTGCCGAAGCCGCCGGACTGGTCGATGAGCCGCTGGATCTGGGCGATGGCGTCGTCCACGGTGCCGATCACGGCGAACCCGGAGTCGTTCATTGCCTGGGCCATCTCGGCCGGGTCGTCGGACTCCACCCCGAGGGGCAGGGCCGCGACCCGCTGGAAGTAGTCGAGCCACTGCGGGAGCCCGAAGGCGACGTCGGCCACCGCCTGCTCCCTGGTGTCGGCGATGTGCATGGGACCGACGAGCCGCCAGCGGCGGCGGTCGACCGTGGTGCCGAACTCGGCTGAGCGCTCCTCCATGACGTCCCAGTGGGCGCCGAGGATGTCGAACCCCCCGGCGCTGGTGGCTCCGATCGACAGCAGCGACAGGCCGTGCTTGCCGGCCAGGCGGGGACCGGACGGCGAGATCTGGGCCGCCACCGCCACCTCGAAGCACGGGTCGGAGTACGGGCGCAGCTGCAGCCGGGCGTCTCGCAGGGTGAACCAGTCCGTCTGGCGATCGACCGGGCCCTCGCCGGCGAGGAGCGCGAGGATCGCCTCCAGCGCCTCCTCCATCATGTCCCGCTGGCGGGCCACGTCGATGCCCATCATGAAGGCGTCCGACGGCAGCGCGCCTGGCCCGACGCCGAACATGACCCGGCCCCGGGTGAGGTGGTCGAGGAGCACCATGCGGTCGGCCAGCATGAGCGGCTGGTGGTAGGGGAGCGAGCTCACCCCGGTGCCGAGCCGGATGCGCTTCGTGCGCTGCGAGGCGGCCGCGATGAACACCTCGGGGCTGGCCACGATCTCGTAGCCGGCCGAGTGGTGCTCACCGATCCAGGCCTCGTCGAAGCCGAGGGCGTCGAGGTGCTCGAGCAGCGCCATGTCCCGCTCGAGGGCCAACGTGGGGTTTTGCCCCACCGGGTGGAAGGGAGCCAGGAAGATGCCGAAGCGAAGGGGCCAGTCCATGGCCCGACACCCTACGCGCCGGACTTGACCGGTTGGTCAAGTCCCTGCCCGGCGCCCCCGGCAGCGAGCGAGCCTCTACTCGAGCAGGTCGGGCTGCTCGGCGACGATCTTGTCGTAGAGGGGCTGGAAGCTGAACCAGCAGGCGAAGCGGCTGCCGACCTGCTCGCGGGTCATCCGGGCCATGTCGGGATCGATCGACACGGGGGTGCCGGCCGCCTCGGCCAGGAGCTGCACCTCGCAGGTGCGCTCCATCGTGATGTACAGCCAGGCCGCCTCGTCGACGCTGTGGCCGACGGTGAGGATGCCGTGGTTGCGCAGGATGGCCGCCTTGTGGTCGCCGAGGGCGTGGGCGATGCGCTTGCCCTCCTCGGTGTCCACGACCACACCCGTGTAGTCGTCGAAGAGCCCGTGGGCCTCGAAGAACGAGCAGGCGTCCTGGGTGAGCGGGTCGAGCAGGCGGCCGAGGGTCGACCAGGCCCGCCCGTGCTTGGAGTGGGTGTGGGCGGCGGAGACGACGTCGGGCCGGGCCTGGTGGACCTGGGAGTGGATGGCGAAGGCGGCCCGGTTGACCGGCCAGTCGCCCTCGACGACGTCGCCGTCGTGGTTCACGAGGATCAGGTCCGACGCTCGGATGAGCCCGAAGGACAAGCCGAAGGGGTTGACCCAGAAGCAGTCGGACCGCTCGGGGTCGCGGGCGGTCAGGTGGCCGGCGACCCCCTCGCCGAAGCCCATCTTGTCGAAGAGCCGGAAGGCGGCTGCCATCCGCTGCTTCAGGTGGGTCCGCTCCTCCTCCGGGGAGTCGAAGGTGGGGAAGTGGTGCGGTTCGGTCGGTCGGATCATGGAGGCCCCCTCAGGTCAGGTGGGGGAGCCTACCGAGGAGGAGAGGCCGCCCCAGAGCAGGTCGGTCAGGTGGGCCACGAAGGCCGAGCGGGGCATCGGGGCGTCTCGCAGCCACCACTGGGTGGACTGGTGGACGAGGCCGACGATCCCGTAGGCCCACGGCAGGGCGGCTGCCGGGTCGCGCCCGATCTCCGACAGCCGGGCGCCGATCACCTCGGCGACCCGGGGCGCCACCCGGTCGACCAGCGGGCCGATGGGGGTCCGGTGCTCGCCCCGGGGGTGCGGCTGCTGGATGAGGAACCAGTAGAGATCAGGGTCCGCCTCGACGTAGGCCACGTAGGCGGCCACCGTCTGGTCGAGCAGGTCCCGAGGCTCCGCCGGGGTGTGCAAGGAGTCCACCAGCGTGCTGAAGAGGGCGTGGGTGAACTGCTCGGCGATCGCCTCGATCAGACCCTCACGGTCCCCGAAGTGCCGGTAGAGGATCGGCTTGGTGACGTCACCGGCGCTGGCCAGCTGCTCCATGGTGGCGGAGGGCCCGTGCTCACGGATGGCCTCGACCGCCCGCTCGAGCAGCTCCTCGCGCCGGCGGGAGCGCCGAGCCTCGACCGGCCCGGCGGCACCGGTCGGTTCGTCGCGCGTGCCCAGGTCCACCACCGGACAAAGGGTACAACTCGCCCCGGTGCGGGTCGCGCTCGACCGGGGCAGGGGAGCGAGCGCTACGCAGCCCGATCGGCGGGGTGGCGCCGCCCGGCGGTGAGCCGGCCCACGACCGTCGCCACGGCCAGGCCGACGACGAGCCCCAGCGCAGCCGAGGCCGCGGTGTTGGCCAGCCAGGTCAGCACGCCGCTCATCGATCCGGCGCCGTCCACCAGCCCCTCGAGGTCGTGGACGAGGTCGTACGGGGCATCCCACCCGAGCTCGTGGGCACCGACGAGGAGGATGTGGCCGCCCACCCAGAGCATGGCGGCGATGCCGATGCGGGAGAGCCAGGCCAAGAGGACCGGCATCGCCTTCACCAAGAAGCGCCCGAACCGCTGGGCCTGCTCGGAGCTGCGCTGGGCCAGCGAGAGGCCGATGTCATCCATCTTCACGATGGCCGCCACGGCCCCGTAGACGACAAGGGTGATGAGCAGCGCCACCACAACGAGGATGACGGCCCGGGACACGAAGGGCTCGTCGATCACCTCCTTGAGGGCGATCACCATGATCTCGCCCGACAGGATGAAGTCGGTGCGGATGGCCCCGGAGATCGTCTGCTGCTCGGCCTCCGGCCCGAGGACGGCGGCGGGGACCGCCGGGGCGTCGTGGTCGTGCTTCAGGGCGTGGAGGATCTTGTGGGCGCCCTCGTAGCAGAGGAAGGTGCCGCCGAGCATGAGGATGACCTCGACCAGCGTGGGGGCGATCTCGCTCAGGACGATGGCCACCGGGAGGATGAAGAGCAGCTTGTTGCGCAGCGAGCCGGTGGCGATCTTCCTGATGATCGGCAGCTCGCGCTCGGCGGCGAGGCCGTGGACGTAGGTGGGCGTGACGGCGGTGTCGTCCACCACCACGCCGGCCGCCTTCACGCTGGCTCGCCCGGCCGCGGCACCGACGTCGTCGATGGAGGCGGCGGCCAGCTTGGCCAGCGCCGCCACGTCGTCGAGCAACCCCACGAGGCCCCCGGCCATCACCACCTCCGCGTCACGATCGAGGCGCGGAGCCTAGGGCCCGCGGCGCCCGGCGACCGCCACCTCAGGGGTCGGGGAGCAGGACCTCCGCCCCGATCGGCACGAAGCCACCCGCCGCCAGCACGGCTCGGGTGGACGACACGTTGCCCGGCGCCACCTGGAGGAACACGGGCTCACCCGGCGGCACGAGCCGGCGAGCGGCCCGGACCAGGCGGCGGCCCAACCCTCGACCCCGGTGCTCGGGCGCCACCTCGAAGGCCGCCTCCCAGCGCCCCGCCAGGCCCTGTCCGATCACGAGGAGCCCGGCGCCGCCGGGCGTCTCGAACACGGCCGGAGCGAGCCGGTACGCGTGCGCCCTGGCCACCCGGGGGTGGGCGTGGTCGGGCTCGACCTGCTCGAGCGGGAGCTCGACCTCGCTTGGCTCGCCGCGCCCGACGAAGACCGCGTCCAGGTTGTCCCACGTGCGGCCGAGCTCCTCGGCCAGGGCGCCGAGGAAGTCGACCTGCATCGGTGCGCTGAGGTCCCCGGGCGCCAGCCGGGCGTGGACCCACGCGGGGTCGACGTCGGCCGCGACCACGTGGTGGTGGTCGAAGGCGAGGACGGCAGCCACCGGTCCGGGCGGCTGGGGCACGACCTCCACGAGGCCGTCGGCGGGCGGAGGCGTCCCCTCGGCGACGCGCTGCAGGAGCTCGGCCACCCGCCCAAGGGCGGTCGGCCATCCGGTGGAGCGCCGCCGGGCGGCAGGGGAGCGGTCCGGCACCACGGCAGCGTACCGACGGCCGCCCACACCAATGCCGACTCGTGCGGTCGGCTTTCGGACGGACTTGGTACCGTGTGGCCCCGGCGATGGCCGCCTTGGACCTCGGGAGGGCAGATGAGCAGCGCAACATGGCGAGCGATCGGGGTGGTGGCCGTCACGGGAGCGCTGCTCCTGGCCGGCTGCGGCGACGACGATGACGAGACCGCCGGCGGCGGGGGCGGGTCGTGCGAGACCGAGGACCTGACCCTCGTGAAGGAGGGCACGCTCACCATCGGCACGGACACCCCGGCCTTCCCGCCGTGGTTCGAGGACGACGACCCCACCAACGGCGAGGGCTTCGAGAGCGCCGTCGCCTACGCCGTGGCGGAGGAGCTGGGCTTCGCTCCCGAGGACGTCGAGTGGACCGTCGTGCCGTTCAACAACGCGTTCGCCCCCGGCGACAAGAGCTTCGACTTCGACATCAACCAGGTGTCGATCAGCGAGGAGCGGGAGCAGGCGATCGACTTCAGCGACGGGTACTACGACGTCAACCAGGCCATCGTCGGGTTCTCGGACTCGGAGGCGGCCAGCGCCACGAGCCTGGAGGACCTGAAGGGCCTCAAGCTCGGGGCGCAGCAGGGGACCACCAGCCTCGACTTCATCAACGACGTGATCGACCCCGATCAGGAGCCGTACGTCTACAACGACAACAGCGCGGCGAAGGCAGCCCTCGACGCCCAGCAGGTCGACGGCATCGTGCTCGACCTCCCGACCGCGTTCTACGTGAGCGCCGTCGAGATCGAGGGCACCGCGGTCATCGGCCAGTTCCCCTCGGTGGGGGAGGACCCCGAGCAGTTCGGGCTCGTGTTCGAAGAGGGCAACCCGCTGCGGGACTGCGTGAACGAGGCGCTCGCCTCGCTCCGTGACAGCGGCCGCCTCGCCGAGATCGAGCAGGAGTGGCTGTCCGAGGTCGTCGACGCCCCGGTGATCCCCGTCGAGTGACCGAGCCCTCGGACCCGGGCCGAGCCCCGGATCCCGAGGCGATCCGTCCCCAGCGCCCGGCGGGGCCGACCCACCGGGCGCTGGCGGAGCGCGCCCAGCGTCGCCGCAGCGCCGTGATCGCCGGGGTCAGCACCGTGGTGGTGTTCGGTGCGCTCGCCGCCATCGTGGTGAGAGCCCCCGGGTGGGGGCAGGTCCGGAGGGCGTTCTTCTCTTGGGACGACTTCCGCGCCTCCCTCGGCGACATCGCGCCGGCCTTCATGCTGAACGTGCGCATCTTCCTCATCGCCGAGGTGCTGATCCTCGTCGTCGCGCTGGCCGTGGCCGTGGCCCGGTCCTCTCGAAGCCCGGTGCTGTTCCCCGTCCGCGTGCTGGCCACGGTCTACGTCGACCTGCTCCGGGGGATCCCGATCATCCTGCTGATCTTCCTGCTCGGCTTCGGGGTCCCCGCGCTCCGCCTCGACGGGGTCACGAACGAGCCGGTCGTGTGGGCCACCGTGGCCCTCGTGCTCAGCTACTCGGCCTACGTGTCCGAGGTGTTCCGAGCCGGGATCGACTCGGTGCACGAGAGCCAGCGGGCCGCGGCCCGCTCGCTGGGCCTGACCGAGGGCAAGGCCCTGCGGTTCGTGGTGCTGCCCCAGGCCGTCCGCCGCGTCATCCCGCCGCTGCTCAACGACTTCATCGCCCTGCAGAAGGAGACCGCCCTCGTCGGCCTGCTCGGCCCCATCGAGGCCGCCCGCCAGGCGCAGATCTACTCGTCCAAGACCTTCAACTTCACCAGCTACCTCGCGGCCGCGGTGATCTTCGTGGCGCTGACCGTCCCGCTGACCCGCTTCACCGACTGGCTCGTGAGCCGTCGGCGCGACCGGGTGAGCGCAGGCAGGCTGGCGTGAGCAAGCTGGTCCTCGAGCGGGTCTGGAAGAGCTTCGGCGACCGTGACGTGCTCGCCCAGGTCGACCTGGCGGTCGCCGAGCACGAGGTCGTGGCGCTGATCGGCGCCAGCGGCTCCGGCAAGTCCACGCTGCTGCGCTGCGTCAACCTCCTCGAGCCCGTCGACGACGGTCGCGTCCTCCTCGACGGCGTGGACATCAGCGAGCCGGGGCGGGACGTGGACGCGGTGCGCCGTCGGATCGGCATCGTGTTCCAGGCGTTCAACCTGTTCCCGCACCTCGACGTGCTGGGCAACGTCACCCTCGGCCCCCGCCGCGTGCTGGGCTTCGCCCGGCGTGACGCCGAGGCCCGGGCCACGGAGCTCCTGGCCCGCTTCGGCTTGGCCGACAAGGCATCCGACTACCCCGACCGGCTGAGCGGCGGCCAGCAGCAGCGGGTGGCCATCGTGCGGGCCCTGGCCATGGACCCGGAGCTCCTCCTCCTCGACGAGATCACCTCCGCCCTCGATCCCGAGCTGGTGGGGGAGGTGCTCGACGTCGTCCGGGAGCTGAAGGCGGGCGGCATGACCATGCTCATCGCCACCCACGAGATGGCCTTCGCCCGCAGCATCGCCGACCGGGTCTGCTTCCTCGACGACGGCCGCATCTGCGAGGAGGGCCCGCCGGCCCAGGTGCTCGACGCCCCCCGCCACCCCCGCACCCAGCAGTTCCTCCAGCGGGTCCTGCGCCGAGAGGACGACACGCGCCCCTGAGGCGGAGCCTGACGGGGGCCGCCCGCGCCGGTGGGCGCCCGGGGGTGGGGCGCCGGTGGCGGAGCGGGTGGTGTGAATGGGGGTGCTCGCCGGGTGGCCGACCGGGTGCCTAGGGGCGCCCGGTCGGGGGTTTGGAGGTTCGGACCCGTCCGTCGGGCAGGGTGATCTCGACGGTGCCGGTGGGGAGGAGCTTGAGGTGCCAGCCCCGCAGGTGGATGCGGTGGTGGTGCTTGGAGCAGAGCAGGACCAGGTTGGACAGGTCGGTGGTGCCGCCGTGCTCCCAGGGGGTGATGTGGTGGCCTTCGGTCCAGTCGGCGGGGCGGTCGCAGCCGGGGAACCGGCACCCCCGGTCTCGCACGACCAGTGACGTGTAGATGGCTGGAGGGATGGTGCGGGTGGTGCGCCCGTAGTCGAGGATGGCGCTGCGACCGTCGGTGATGATCCGGTGGATCCCGGCGTCGCAGGCCATGCGCCGCAACGTCACCGCATCCAGCGGGAGGTCTTCGGCGGTGCGGGCAGGGCCGCCGTCGATCAGGTCCTGGAGGGTGACGATGACGTTGAGGTGGGGCCGGTGCCTGCCACCGGGGCGGGTGGTCTGGTGGTCAAGGAAGAACCGGGCGATGTCGACCAGTGCGTCGGCGCGCAGCTCCTCTGCCTGCTTGGCGTCGTCGCCGACGGTGTAGGGGGCCTGGGCCAGCGAGAGGGCCTTGCGGACGATGGCGTGTGCTTCGGGATCGAGGCTGGCATCGAGCCGCCCCCGCCCGTCGAGGGTGGGGGACAGGTGCAGCGACCGCGTCGGCTCCGCCGCAGGCTCGGGGTCGTCGTCCTGGCTGTCGAGCAGGGCCTCCGCGCGGGCTTGCCAGTCCCGCAGGAACCGCACCGCCTCCTCGATCGTCGCCTCGGCCAGGCCCGACACGATCAGGGCCTGCTGGTCCGCGAACAGGGGCAAGGTGCGGTCGGTGACGATGGCCACGATCGCGTCGACGTGCCCGCCGGTGAGCCGCCCGTCCACCCACGCCTCCTGCACCTGCGGCAGCGAGCGGAGCTTGGTTGCGGTGGCGACCGTCCGCTTGGCCTGCCGGCTGGTACGGCCGGTGTGGGCTCGCAGCCACGCCACCATCGACACCGACCCGTCTCCATCCCACAGTCCCGCCGCATCGAACTCGCCCACCGCAGCGCTGATCTTGGCGTCGAGCCGGTCCCGCAACCCGACCGCGCAAGCGATCTCTGCCTCGTCGGGGTGGACCACCACCGCCTCGATCGCCTCGGCCAACGCCCCCAACGACTTACCGGACATTCTCCTCGCGGGGTGTGACAACAACCCGGGCCCCAGCGGAGGGGTGGAACGCGTCCTCGCCGAAGGTGGAACGCGCGTGGGCGATAGGAGCGGGGAGCGGGGTGGTCGAAGCGCTGAAGATCCGGCAATCGGTGCGGGGTCCGTCGTCTCTTTCGAGCAGGCTGAGACCATGCGTTGGCGACGGGGTCGGGCGGGATCTGCGGTAGGCGATGACAGGGTTCCAAGCCCTGAGCCATCGCTTGAAGCAGCACGTCAGGTGGTTGTGGAGATCCAGAACCTCGGACCAGACGACTTTGCACTCGCGCAGGTCGACGCAGTCGAGGCGGTGCACATCGGGAGGGGCTGGTCGGCGTCGGAGGTCGTACCGGGGATCGAGATGCGCTGGCGACAGGGCAGCAACCTGTTCGGTCTGCTCATGCCCTTGGACCGTCTCATCGCGCAGGCGGGCGAGCTCGAAGGAGTGGCGTTCTATCTTCGACTCGCCGTGTATGAACCTCATGGCGAGGTGCCCGATGGCACGAGGTTGTGGTTCGAAGACCTGCCGTCCGCTCCTTACTGACCCGCCCCGACGTGCCGATCCTCAGCGGGGCATCGAGTGCCACGTCGCCGCGACCTCCGATCGGGCGACCGCTCGCGATCTCCAGATCGGCTCGATGTCGGCGCCTCCGAGCCGGCATTCTCCGCGGGCTCAAGGCGGCTCGGCCGCTACGACAGCCTGGCCACGTCGGGCGATCATTCGGTCCTTGGTTCGCTGACCGTCGACGTCTTCCGCGACATCGTCGAACCAATCCATGCCCACCAGCCAGACGAGCCCTCGTGATGGGTGCTCGTCGTCGTCGAGCTTCAACTCGTCGCGCACGACAGCCACTGCGTAGAGGCCATCTCGACCAGCCCGGTCCTGTGCCCAACGGATCGCCTCCAGAACGTCGGCCCCGGTGATGTCCCAGGTGTCGGTCACCGCGTAGTCCCCGCCGCACCCTCGTTCGAACAGGTAGACGCGGAAGCGAGGTGCGTCGTCCTCCCAACTGCTGTCGCGTTCATCGACCCGCTGAGCCTCCATGCGATGAACCCTACGACCGAGAGTCCTGGCTGCGCCCGGGGTGCCGTCCCGACGTGCCGTGCAGCGGGGCGCACGCTAGGGCGGCAAGGATGGGACGATGAACGAGGAAGAGGTCCTGAAGGCGATCGGGCGCGCGATCGAGGAACAGGCGCGCGCAACGCGCTACGTCATGGCGATCGGCTTCCTCGCCGTCGTGCTCGCCATCATCTTCACGGGTTAGACGCTCGACGTCCGGCCGGTGAAAGCAACACCGAAGTGCCGGTAGGTGGCGGTGCGTTGCCGCCCGCAACCCCACCGAACCGGGCGATAGGCGCCGGTTTCCATCTCCACACAGGTCAACGTGCCGCCGAACTCATCGGATGCTGAACCAGGAAGGCCGAGCCGTCAGGGCAAGGAACATCCGTCACGAACTCATCACCAACGACGCCGCCGCGCAGCTGGTGGAAGCCCCCACCGAGCTCGACGGTGTCGCCCTCTTCGCCCACCACTTTGCCGGCTTCGTTGATGATCGCGTGCCGGTCCGCCAAGGCGGCGTAGCCATGAGGAAACACGAGCGGATGCCGCTCGCCACTACCAGCGGCCCCGAACACACAGTTGCCGGCCTCGTCCCACTCCAGGACCGCAACGAGCAGCGCGTCCTCGCCTACTTCGGCGGGAGGGAGCGTTGCCAGCGGCGCCGTCGCTGGTGCGGTGGAGCGCTGCGAGGATGCTGGGGTCTCGTCTCCACAAGCTGCGACGACGAACAACAGCGGTATGACCACTGCGACAAGCCATGAACCCGTACGAGAGGTTGCCGTCGCACGCATGCTCGTTGGACGCCGAATGTTCGTATCCGGTTCCCGTGTAGCAGCGGTGCGCGCCGGACCCACTCGGCCATCGGGCCTGACTGACTGGAACGATCGGGCCTGTTGGATCGCGTCGCGCGCAGCGGACGATCTCTGGACAACGATCCTGACCCGGCGCCCGGGCCGCCGAGAACAGGGCAGTCCAACCGCCGCGGCTGTTGCCGATCAGGCTGGCTCCGCGGTGTCCCTCCGACTTCTGCACGGTCTCGGCATGGATTCGGATTTCGACCCACACCATCAACCGGAATCCTTGGCGGTGCTGTGGGTCACCGCATCGAGCCGGCAGCGCATCGGCGCGAGGTTGTGCACCCTCTGGGTTGTCGTCCTGGCCGAGTCCCAGGGCGACCGACGCCCGTGGCCCAGCGCCCGCCACGCGGCGCTGGAGCTGCACGCGTGGGCCTGCCGGCCCGGAGACCCGGTCGCCCCGTCCGCCCCGTTGGCTCGGCTGGAAGCGGCCGCGTCCAAGGTCGGGCCGGGCCTCAGCCGTCGTGTCATCGAGATCGCGGTGGACTCGTGTCGGCTTGAGGCAGCCCGGCGATCGGGTCGAGAGCACGACTCGAGCGCCGGCATGGAAGCGCAGCTTGCCCTTGGGTCCTACGTTGCAGTCGCCGCATGCGGTGCGATGCCGCCGGCGGTGGCCATGCGTCACGTTGTCGATGCGGCTATGGATGGCGAGCCCGAAGCGGTCCGGGAGGTAGCAGCCTCGCTGCTGGCCGACTGGGAAGGAGACCTGCGGTCGCTCGTCGCTGCCTCCCGCCGCCTCGCGTAGCCGCGAGGTCAGCGCACGGGTGCAGGACAGGAGGGGCCGCACCGCCTGACCATCTGACCATGTCCCCATCCACCTCTGGCAGGTCTGGCCGCGAAGCCGGACCTAGCATGGGCGTTGTCGAAGGCGGGGCTGGGGTTGTGGCTGGGCGCACCCTCGTACGACTGCTTGTCACGCCGAGCTCGTAGAGGTGGACATGGGGTTCTTCGATCGCTTCCGTCGCGACGCCAGCACGGCGTCATCCACCCCGGGGGCCAGCCCGACAGGATGGGGAGGTCCGGAGCCCGGCGCCGCCGGCACAGCCGTCCAGGACCTTGAGCGCCTCGCAGGCGGCGCGGACCGGATCTGCGTCGTCGACTGCGAGACGACCGGCATCTACCCGACCGACCGCGTCGTGGAGCTGGCCATCGTCACGCTGTCGCTCGAGGGCTCAGTCATCGAGACGTGGGACACCCTCATCCATCCTCGGCGTGACGTCGGGGCCACCCACATCCACGGGCTGACCGCCGCGATCCTCGAGGACGCACCGACCTTCGCCGACGTCGCCGGCGATGTCGCCCTCCGGCTTCACGGGGCCTGTCTAGCCGCCCACAACCTCCCCTTCGACCGCCGCATGCTGGCCGGGGAGTTCAGCCGGCTCGGTGGCGAGTTCACGGTGTTGGCAGGGATCGACACCCTCACCGCCACTCGCTGCCGGCTCGGATCTGCCTGCGCCTCCTACGGCATCACCCTGCGGGACGCTCACAGCGCCCTCGCCGACGCCACCGCCACCGCTCAGCTCCTCGTCCACGTCGCTGCCCACTGCCAGACCGGCGGCCCCGCCGCCGTTCCGGCCGGGCTCGTACCCTCCGGTCGCGCCCGTCCTCGCTCAGCGGCCGCCCCGGTGTTGGTTCCTGAACCACCGTTCCTCGCCGCCCTCGCCGCGTCGCTCGACCTCGCCGGGCTCGAAGCGGACATGCTCGCCTACCTGGAGCTCGTGGCCCGGGCAGTCGTCGACCTCCACCTCGACGCGCATGAGCGAGCCGAGCTCAACCAGCTCGCCCGCGACCTTGGGCTCGACGACGCCCACCGAGCCCAGGCGCACCGCCGGTTCGTCAACGACCTGATCGACGCCGCACTGGAAGATCACATCGTCACCGCCGAGGAGCTCGACCTCCTGCTACGCGTCGCCACTGCCCTGGACGTCGACACCAGCCTCGTCGAGCAGCGCACCCGTCCCGCGCTGGACGCCGCCGTGTCGGTTCGGCTCGAGCCGGGCCTCGAGATCGTGTTCACCGGCGACGACCCGGACCGCCCCCGGCCGGAGCTGACGGCCCACGCCACGGCCCTCGGCTGCAGCCTCGGCAAGGGCGTCACGAAGCGCACGGACATCCTGGTGGCATTCGATCCGGCCTCGAGCTCAGGCAAGGCCGCCAAAGCCCGCAACTACGGCATCCCGATCCTCTCAACCTCACAGTTCGCTGCCGCTCGGGTGGGTGACGCCATCGAGGCGAAGCGCTCGGCCCTGGACGCCATGAAGGTCGTGACCTGCCCGGACTGCCACGTCACCTGGACCGTGTCCGCGCGCTCCGCGGCCCGGACCACGCGACGCTGCGAGGAGTGCTCGTCCATCGTCGGCGCAATGCTGGCCGACCAGGACGCGACGCCTTCGACGGCGCCGGTGGACGAGGTCCTGGTCTGCGAAGGCTGCGGCCGGTCGTGGAGCAGGGAGCGCACGCGCGGCCGCAAGCCGGCCCGTTGCCCCGCCTGCCGCTGACGGCCCACCGTCTTGACGACCGCGCCGCCTCAGGGGCGCCGCGCCGCCGCCCTGGGGGCCGCGCTCCCGCCCGTGGGATTCGCACAGGATTCGCACACTCGACGACTTGTGCAGGCCCGATTCGCACGCGTTTCGCACGATGTCGACCCGTGTCGGGCGGTGCCAACGGTTGTACCCCGAGACTCCTATCCTCCCAGGTCAGGACAGGTTTCTCAGGTCAGAGAACCCAAGCTGGAGGACGCGCCAAGGTGCTACTACGACATCTGAGCCGGGCCCGTCGCCGGGGCGCGGGCCATCACCGGCGTCCGAGCAGGCGATCAGCACCGACGACGCCGTGCAGGAGATCGGGGTCCAGGGGACCCTTCCCGTGCACCACGTTGACGTCGCCCGTCGTCTCGAAGACCACGTAGCGGACGTCGTCGTAGGTGCGCACGTTGGCTTCCCGCAGCTTGGCGCGGAGGTCGTCGGGGGAGATCCGGGCTCTGCGGAGGTTGTCCTCGAGCATGTCGGGGCCGACCATGAGCAGCAGCGGCTCGTTGTCGACCAGGGACCCGAGCCCCAGGCGGGACCGGAGGAGGGCGATGACCACCTGCGCGCCGAGCAGCGCGGCCGCCGCAGTGAGCCCGTCGACCAACGAGGAGCCGGACAGGGTCACCGAGGCCAGCAGCGACCCCATGGCCACGGTCACCGCGAAGTCGAAGGCGGACATCTTGGAGAAGCTGCGCAGCCCAGCCATGCGCACGTAGGCGATGATGCCGACCAGCATCGCCACCGAGGACACCGCCACGAGCCCGACCCGGCTCCACGTGCTGGTGATCTCGACCGAGATCACCGGACCGGCTCCCGGACGCGCTGGAGGCCCCGCTGCGAGCGCAGCGAGGCCTCCGAGGCGAGCGGGTTCGACACCTAGACGCGGGCGCCTCGGCCCCGGTAGCCGGTGAAGAAGCTCACGACGAACAAGACGAGGGCGATGATGAGGAGCCACTTCAGGCCCTCCACGAAGAGGCCGAGGCCTCCGAAGAGCAGTGCGAGGATGAACAGCAGCACGACGAGTCCCACGGGGACCTCCTGGTAGTTGGTGCGACGAAGCGCAGCGGTGTGTGGTGCCGTCCGCCTACCCGGCGGCTGCGAGGCTCAGCCCTCGCCCGGCCCTCCCGCCCAGGAGCGAGCACCTCGGGATCGGCGCCCGGGCGTGCCGAAGGTCACCCGCGGGGAGCGTCCCATCGAGTGGACTTTACCGATACAGTATGCTTACTGGACCGGTAGAGAAGGAGACCTGCCATGATGACCCCGCCCGAGTTCTTCGCCCGATCGACACTGTCCCGCTACGCGCACAGCGCGCTGCCCGGCGCCCCACTGCGCCCGGCTCGGGCGCGACGTCGGGGGCGGGCCGCCGTCGGTGCGGTGGCCCGCCTCGCCGGCCGGCGTCGCCCCTGAACCCCGGTCGTCACGCATCGGCGAGGCACACTGAGCCGGTGGGCCGGGTGACGCTGCAGACGATCGCCGACCGGCTGGGGGTCAGCCGGATGACCGTCTCCAACGCCTTCTCGAGACCCGACCAGCTCTCTGATGCCCTGCGGGAGCGGATCCTCCAGACGGCGAGGGCGATGGGGTACGTGGGCCCGGACCCGACCGCCCGTGCCCTGGTGCGGGGGCGGGCCGGCACCGTCGGCGTGCTCCTGACCGATTCGCTGGCCGACGCGTTCACCGACGAGGTGGCGACAGGGTTCCTCGCTGCGCTGACCCACGAGCTGGCCCCGACCGGGACGGCACTCACCCTGCTGACGAGCTCGACCCGAGGCGAGGTCGTCCCGGCCCGGGATCTGGCCCTCGACGGCGCGATCATCTACTCCTGCCACCCCGACTCCGAGGCTCGGCGATGGCTCGTCCGCCGCGGGCTGCCCATGGTGCTCGTCGACCAGGATCCCGTCGACGGGGTCGCCTGCGTCAACGTGGCTGACCGGGAAGGCGCCCGGGCCGCCGCCGCCCACCTCGTGGAGCTCGGGCACCGATCCGTGGGGATCGTCATCCACGATCCCGCTGCCGAGGGCGGCACCGCCCCCCACCCGCAGGCGGAGCGCCTCGTCGGGTGGCGGGAGGCGCTGGCCGCCTCAGGCGTCACCCCGGTCGTAGAGGTGGCCGGCCACCACGGCGACGTCGAAGCGGAGGACGCGGCCCGACGCCTGCTCGATCGGCCCGATCCCCCGACCGGCATCCTCTGCTTCTCCGACCTCCTCGCCCTCGGGGTGGTGCGCGCCGCGACCGGTCGAGGGCTCGCCGTCCCGCGAGACCTGTCCGTCGTCGGGTTCGACGACAGCCCGTCGGCGAGCCGGCACGACCCGAGCCTGACCACCGTCCACCAGGACGTGGCCGCGAAGGGGCGGGCCG
>Ga0208490_100428_pt1 | contig 26840 bp, 20 predicted proteins | sample SubbioAug_CSWold_FD_184818 | JGI IMG/M metagenome (GOLD analysis project Ga0208490, IMG submission 184818) | Serpentinite rock and fluid subsurface biosphere microbial communities from McLaughlin Reserve, California, USA - CR11Aug_CSWold (SPAdes) | ecosystem: Environmental > Terrestrial > Deep...
GCGAGCAGCGCATGCAGCTCCGCGCTGTCGCGCCCTTCGCAGCGCGCCCGCATCGCATCGCGGATCTCCTGCGGAACGGGCGGGATCTCGGAGAGCCCTTCCGTCAGCGCCTTGAAGTAGAGCCCCGTTCCGCCCACAAATATCGGCGTCTGCCCGGCCTCGCGCACGCTCGCGAGCACCTGCATCGCATCCTCGACATAGCGCCCAACGGAGTAGTTCACCGCCCCGTCCACATGCCCGTACAGCCGATGCGGCGCGAGCGCCTCCTCCTCGATAGTGGGGCGCGCGGTGATGACGCGAAGGTCCCCGTAGACCTGCATCGAATCGGCGTTGATGACGACGCCGTTGCGCTCGCGCGCAAGCCTGAGCGCCAGTGCCGATTTGCCCGAGGCCGTCGGGCCCGCGATGAGGATGGGTCGGTTGCTCATGGCATCGAGCGCAAGCCTAGAGCGGCTTCTCCATCAGACGCGCCGCATAGCGCGCCATGAGATCGATCTCGAGGTTGAGCGAATCGCCGTCGTGGCGCTCGCCCCAGGTCGTCACTGCGAGCGTGTGCGGGATGAGGAGCACGGAGAACACGTCGCCCTCGACGCTGTTGACGGTGAGCGAGGTGCCATCGAGCGCAACCGAGCCCTTCTCCGCGATGAAGCGGGAGAGCGCTGCAGGCGCGCGGATGTGAAAGCGCGCCGTCGGCCCCCATTCGCCCTCCCCCGTCACCGCCTCGCGCTGCACGATCGTCGCGATGCCGTCCACATGACCGGTGACGATGTGACCGCCGAGCTCGTCGCCGATCTTGAGCGAGCGCTCCAGATTGACCCGCGTGCCCTCGCGCCAGTCCTTCACGCTCGTGCGCTCCAGCGTCTCGGCGGCGACGTCGACATCGAACCAGCAGCCGCCCTCATGCCTGCCTACCCCGACCACCGTCAGGCATGGTCCGCCGCAGGCGATGGACGCGCCGAGCGCGATGCCTGCGGGATCGTAGGAAGAGACGATCCGCAGGCGGCGCAGCTTGTCCTGCGCCTCCACCGAGGCGATCGTTCCGAGATCCGTGACGATACCGGTGAACATCAGGAATTCCTTTCAAAGACCTCGATCAGATCAGGCCCCGCATGGGCGCTCTCGAGCAGGCGCATGGCGTTCGCCATATAGCGCGAAAGAGCCGGCCCGACAGCATGAAGCCCCGCCCCCGCATGCGCATCGCTCGCCGTCACCAGCACCGCCTCGTCGATCAGCCCCGCGCGCGCCAGCCCCTCGGCGAGCATCGGCCCGCCCTCGCAGAAGGCGCGGGTGATGCCGCGCAGGGCAAGCAGCCGAAGCGCCTCGTCGAGCCGCACGCGGCCATGCTCATCCGCCCCCACCCGCATCACCTCGACGCCCAGCGACACCAGCCGCCGCTCCGCCTCGACGGGGGCATGGATGGTGGTCACGACCCAGGTCGGCGGCGCGCCGGCATTCTGGACGAGCTTCGTATCGGGCGAAAGCGCAAGCCGACTGTCGATCACGACGCGCACGGGGGACCCCGCCTCCATGCCCGGCAGTCGCACCGTGAGCTGCGGATCGTCTGCGGCGACCGTGCGGGAGCCGACGAGGATCGCATCTGAATGATAGCGCATGTGGTGGATGCGGGCATTGGCAAGCTCGCCGGTGATCATCAGCCGCGCGCTCCCCTCCGCTGCCGCAAACCCATCCGCGGTGCGGGCGAGCTTGAGCGTGACGGATGGCCGCCCCTGCGTCACCCGCAGCATGTGTCCACGATGGCTGCGGGCGGCCTCGTTTGCGAGCACGCCCGTCGTCACCAGCAGGCCCGCCTGTCGCAGCAGCGCATGGCCGCGCCCGCTGACGCGCGGATCGGGATCGGACAGTGCCGTCACCACACGCGATATGCCGGCCGCGAGTATTCCTTCGGCGCAGGGTGGCGTCTTGCCGTGATGCGAGCAGGGTTCGAGCGTGACATAGATCGTCGCGCCCTTGGCCGCAGCGCCCGCAATATCGAGCGCGACCCGCTCCGCGTGCGGTCGCCCCGAGGGCTGCGTGATCCCTCTTGCCACGATGACGGGCTCGCCGGAATTGAACGAAACGATGATCGCGCCCACGGACGGGTTGGGCCAGGTCAGGCCGAGATGCCTGTCGCCCAGCGCCAGCGCCGCGCGCATGAAGCGCTCGTCATGGGCGCTCGCCTCGCGAAACAGGGTCGCCTGATCAGCGCCGGGGCTCATGACCCGGCCGGGTCCCGATCCCCGGGAGGCGTCTCGTCAAGGCTTTCTCCCGCGACTTCGTCAGCGCGCCCCAGCCCGCCCAGAAGCTCTTCGAAATCCTTGGCTTCGCGGAAGTTCTTGTAGACCGAGGCGAAGCGCACATAGGCCACGTCGTCAAGGCGTTTCAGCCCCTCCATCACGAGTTCGCCGAGCGTGTCGCTCGGAATATCCCCGTCGCTCGTGCTCTCGAGCTGACGCACGATGCCGTTCATCATGCGCTCCACCCGCTCCTGCTCCACGGGTCGCTTGCGCAGCGCCACGTCGATGGAGCGCTGCAGCTTGTCGCGGTCGAACGCCACGCGCTTGCCCGAGCGCTTCACCACGAACAGCTCGCGCAGTTGCACCCGCTCGAAGGTGGTGAACCGCCCCCCGCAATCGGAACAGACACGACGACGCCGGATCGCGGCCGAATCCTCAGTCGGCCGCGAATCCTTCACCTGCGTGTCGAGACTTCCGCAATAGGGGCAGCGCATGGCGCTTGGTGCTTATCCGTAGATCGGGAAGCGGCGCGTGAGCGCGTGGACGCGCTCCTTGACCGATGCCTCGATGGCTGCATTGCCCTCTTCGCCGTTTGCCGCCAGCCCGTCGAGCGCCTCGACCAGCAACTCGCCGACCTGCTTGAACTCGGCGATGCCGAAGCCGCGCGTGGTGCAGGCGGGGGTGCCCAGACGAATGCCCGACGTCACCATCGGCTTTTCCGGATCGAAGGGAACGCCGTTCTTGTTGCAGGTGATGTGCGCGCGCGTCAGTGCCGCTTCCGCCGCCTTCCCCGTGAGCTTCTTGGGTCGAAGATCGACCAGCATCAGATGGTTGTCGGTCCCGCCCGTGGTGATGGCGTAGCCGCCCGAGGCCACGGTTTCGGCGAGCACCTTGGCGTTGTCGGCAACCGCCTTGGCGTAGAGCTTGAACTCGGGGCGCAGCGCCTCGCCGAAGGCCACGGCCTTGGCGGCGATCACGTGCATCAGCGGGCCGCCCTGGAGGCCGGGGAAGATCGCCGAATTGAACTTCTTGGCGAGCGCCTCGTCGTTGGTCAGGATCATGCCGCCGCGCGGGCCGCGAAGGGTCTTGTGGGTCGTCGTCGTCGCCACATGGGCGTGCGGGAACGGCGAGGGATGCGCGCCGCCGGCGACGAGACCGGCGAAATGCGCCATGTCGACGAAGAAATACGCGCCCACCTCATCGGCGATCTCGCGGAACTTCGCGAAATCCCAGAAGCGCGGATAGGCCGAACCGCCGGCGACGATGATCTTGGGCTTGTGCTCGCGGGCGAGGCGGGCAACGTCCTCCATGTCGATGCGCTGGTCCTCGGGGCGCACATTGTAGCTCACCACGTTGAACCACTTGCCGGACATGTTGACCGGCGCGCCGTGGGTGAGGTGCCCGCCGGCTGCGAGATCGAGCCCCATGAAGGTGTCGCCGGGCTTCATCAGCGCCATGAACACCGCCTGGTTCGCCTGCGAGCCGGAATTGGGCTGGACGTTGGCGAAGTCGCATTCGAACAAACGGCAGGCGCGCTCGATGGCGAGCTTTTCGGCGATGTCGACGAACTGGCAGCCGGCATAGTAGCGACGGCCCGGATAGCCCTCCGCGTACTTGTTGGTCATCACCGAGCCCTGCGCTTCCATCACGGCGCGCGAGACGATGTTTTCTGAGGCGATCAGCTCGATCTCCTCGCGCTGACGCCCCAGCTCCAGCTCGATCGCCTTCGCGATTTCCGGATCCGCATCGCTCAATCCTGCGGAAAAGAAGGAGTTGGAGAAGTGGTTCGTACTCGCCTGGCCTGCGCTCATCATACCCTCGCAATCATCGGCTGCCGCCCGGAACCGATCGCGGGCGGCGCGCCATTTCGGCAAAGCCCCTGGGGCTACGCCTTTGGAATCTGCGCGGGTGTTAACATGCCGCCTCGCATACCGCCAAGTGGGTTCTGTGTCGCGTTCTATGTCGCTGGCCTGATCGCGGCATGCACGCCGCCGCACATGGGCTCCCGCACGCCCGTCGTCGTCGGATAGGTCAGCGGCAGGCCGCGCAGGCTGCGAACCGCGAGAAACCCGAAGGCCTGGGCCTCCAGAAATCCGCTCGACCAGCCGACGGCTTCCGCATCCGTCACATGCGCCTGCAATTCCCGCCGCAGCGTCTCCAGCATCGCCCCGTTGCGCGCCCCGCCCCCGGCGACGATCCAGCGAGCGGGCTTCTCCTTCGCGTGATCCAGCGCCCTCGCGATGGCGCGCACCGAGAACGCCATCAGCGTCGCCCCCGCATCCTCCGTCGCGAGATGCCCGACGATGCGATGCGAGAACCAGTTGCGATCGAGCGATTTCGGCGGTGTGCGCGCGAAGTAGGGATGCGCGAGAAGCCAGCCGATCAGTTCCTCCTCGATCCTCCCCCGCGCCGCGATCCGCCCGTCCTCGTCGTAATCCGCCCCCAGCCGCTCCGCCACGAGATCGTCGAGCAGCGCGTTGCCGGGGCCGGTGTCGAAGGCCAGCATCTCCCCGTCGGAGAAGATGAAGGTGACGTTCGCCACGCCCCCGATATTGAGGATGGCGAGCGGCGGCGCGATGCCGGAGGACTTGGCGAGCGCACGGTGGAACACCGGGACGAGAGGCGCGCCCTGCCCTCCCGCCGCGACATCCGCCGCGCGGAAATCGTAGGCGACAGGGATGCGCAGCCGCTGCGCCAGCCCCTCCCCGTCCCCGATCTGCACGGTCAGCCCGAGCTCGGGCCGGTGCAGCACGGTCTGGCCATGAAAGCCCACGACATCGATGGATTCGGCCGCAATATTCTCCTGCGCGAGCAGCAACTCGACTGCCTCCGCATGGGCGCGCGTCACGATCGCCTCCGCCTCCGCGACGCGCCCCGGTCGCTCTTCTCGCTTGGTAATTGCGCCGGCATCGAGGAGCGCACCGCGCAGAACCTCGCGTTCCTCCTGCGTGTAGGCGCGATAAGCGCTTGCGCCGAATGCGGAAATGCGCTCCCCATCCGTATCGAGGAGAGCCGCGTCCACCCCGTCGAGGGAGGTCCCGCTCATCAGCCCGATCGCGCGCATGTCAGCCATGAAGCGAATCCCCGTGAAATGTCCTGCGTAAACTGATACACGGCCCGCGCATCGACTTGAACGAAGAAGAGAAGAGAACCGCGATGAGCGCGCCGAAATCCGACTTCCTGCAGACCCTGACAGAGCGTGGCTTCATCCACCAGTGCTCGGACATGGAAGGCCTCGACGCGAGGGCCAAGGCCGGCGAGGTCGTTGCTTACGTCGGATACGACTGCACCGCGCCATCGCTGCATGTCGGGCACCTGCTCTCGATCATGATGCTGCACTGGCTGCAGCAGACCGGCGGAAAGCCCATTACGCTCATGGGCGGGGGCACGACCCGCGTCGGCGATCCGTCGGGCAAGGACGAGAGCCGCAAGCTCCTGACCGTCGAGCAGATCGACGCCAACAAGGAGAGCATCAAGACCACCTTCGCGCGCTTCGTCGATTTCAGTGGCGACAAGGCCATGATGGTCGACAACGCGGAATGGCTGGCACCGCTCAACTACATCGACTTCCTGCGCGACGTGGGACGGCATTTCTCCGTCAACCGCATGCTCAGCTTCGATTCGGTGAAGCTGCGGCTGGAGCGCGAGCACGAGCTGTCCTTCCTCGAATTCAACTACATGATCCTGCAGGCCTACGATTACGTCGAGCTCGCCCGCCGCTACGGCTGCAATCTGCAGATGGGCGGCTCGGATCAGTGGGGCAACATCATCAACGGCATCGATCTGGGCCGACGCATGGGCACGCACCAGCTCTACGCCCTCACCTGCCCGCTGCTGACCACCTCGTCGGGCGCAAAGATGGGCAAGACCGCCGCGGGCGCGATCTGGCTCAACGCCGACATGCTGAGCCCCTACGATTACTGGCAGTTCTGGCGCAACACCGAGGACGGCGATGTCGGCCGCTTCCTCAAGCTGTTCACGCTGCTCCCCCTCGACGAGATCACGCGGCTGGAGGCGCTTGCAGGAGCGGAGATCAACGAGGCCAAGAAGATCCTGGCAGTCGAGGCCACAGCCCTCATGCACGGGCGCGAGGCGGCGGAGCAGGCGACGGAGACGGCGCAGAAGACCTTCGAGCAGGGGGCGATCGCCGAGAACCTGCCCACCGTCGAGGTTCCGGCCTCCGTGCTCGATGCCGGCATCGGCGTGCTGACCGCCTTCGGCCCGGAATATGCCGGCCTCGTCTCCTCGATGGGTGAGGCGCGGCGGCAGGTGAAATCCGGCGGGCTTCGCGTCAACGACGAGGTCGTGAGCGACGAGCGCGCCGTTTTGCGGACGGGGGACGTCCGCGAGGGAGTGATCAAGCTGTCTTTCGGGAAGAAGCGGCATGTGCTTCTGCGGGCGAAGGGGTGAGGTGAGGCGGGGGCCCTGCGTGTGCCTGACATCAACGGGAGCGTCGCCGCCTCTTCTCCCTCCCCTCAGGGGAGGGCCGGGGTGGGGTAGGCCGCGACAGCGGCCTCCGCGCGGGCTCAATTGCCTGAAGCGTCTCAGAACCTGCACGCCCCTTCGCGCTGCGCGCGAATACCCCACCCTTGGTCCCTCCCCTGAGGGGAGGGAAAGCGCGGAGCGGGCGCGCGACTGACTTGATGACACGGACCGGGGTGCAGGGTGTGACCCCCGCTTGAAAAACCGCACCCGCCCTTTACATCCCCACTCTCATCCTGATAACCCACGCCGGAACGATCGAAGAGCAAATCACCACCATGCGCGCAGAAATCGAATCGCTGGTCGAGACCGCCAAGCAGTCCATAGGGCTGCTGAGGAGGCATCTTTGACTGGGAGCCAGCTCAACGCCGCCTTGCGGAACTGAACGCCCAATCCGAAAACCCGGATCTGTGGAACGACGCGGACCTCGCCCAGAAGGTCATGCGCGAGCGCACGCATCTCGAGAACCAGATCAACACCATCAAGCGCCTCGAGCAGGATCTCGACGACGCGGTGATGCTGATCGAACTCGGCGACGAAGAGGGTGACGCCGCGACGGTGGCGGAAGGCGAGGCGACGATCCGACGGATCGAGACCGAAGCCGAGCGCGCGCAGATCGAGGCGCTGCTGTCGGGCGAAGCCGATTCGAACGACGCGTATGTCGAGGTGCATTCGGGCGCCGGCGGCACCGAGAGCCAGGACTGGGCCAACATGCTGCTGCGCATGTACATGCGCTGGGGCGAGAAGCACGGCTTCAAGGTCGAGGTGATGGAAGTCTCGGACGGTGAAGAGGCGGGCATCAAGAGCGCCACGGTCACCATCAAGGGGCACAACGCCTATGGCTGGCTGAAGACGGAATCCGGCGTGCATCGCCTCGTGCGCATCTCGCCCTACGATTCGAACGCGCGCCGCCACACGAGCTTCGCCTCCGTCTGGATCTATCCGGTCATCGACGACAAGATCAACATCGAGGTCAACGAATCCGATTGCCGGATCGACACCTACCGCGCCTCGGGCTCCGGTGGGCAGCACATCAACACGACCGATTCCGCAGTGCGCATCACGCACATCCCGACAGGCATCGTCGCCGCCTGCCAGCAGGAGCGCTCACAGCACAAGAACCGCGCCAAGGCCTGGGACATGCTGCGCGCGCGCCTCTACGAGCGGGAGCTGAAGATCCGGGAAGAGAAGGCGAACGCCGAAGCGGCCTCGAAGTCGGATATCGGCTGGGGCCACCAGATCCGCTCCTACGTGCTGCAGCCCTATCAGCTCGTGAAGGACCTGCGCACCGGGACGCAGTCGACGAGCCCGTCGGACGTGCTCGACGGCGATCTCGACCCGTTCATGGAAGCCTCGCTCGCGCAGCGCATCTCCGGCTCGGCCGGCGAGGCCGTCGCGGATATCGATTGATCGGGAGGGGAAGCTGGTCAGTCCCCGGCTTCCGCCTCATCCTCGTCTTCAATCTCCGCCAGCAGCACCGCAGCGCGCAGAAAGCGTCGCGGATCGACTGGTTTGTCCCCAAGCCGCGTCTCGTAATGCAGGTGCGGCCCGGTGGAGCGCCCGGTGGAACCCGCGCGCCCGAGCATCGTCCCCGCGGTAACAAACTGTCCGACGATGACTGAAATCGACGACAGATGTGCGAAGCGGGTCGTGATTTCGTTCCCGTGATCGATCTCGACCATGTTGCCGTAACCGCCATGATATTCCGCGAGCGTCACCCGCCCGGCCCCGGTGGCCAGGATCGGCGTTCCCGTGCGCGCGCGAAAATCGATCCCGCTGTGCATCGCCGGGCGGCGCGTGAACGGATCGGCGCGCACGCCGAAGCCGCTGCTGATCCCGATGCGATCGGGGACTGGCCGCGCGAACGGAAGAGCCGCCGTGGTGCGGCGCAGGCGGTCGAGCTCGACCAGGTTTTCCTGCAACATGCCGACCATCATCTCGAATGGGCCAGCTTCGGTTTCGAGGCCGATCGGAACATATGGACCGCCGAGGCCGGTCTCGGCACCCTCCCCCGTATCCAGCGGGTCGAGGCGGTCCGGGTCGAGGCCCGTCTGGATGATCGCCTCGCGCAGGCGCGAAGCGTCGCTGGCGACGCCGGAATTGATCCTGTCGAGGCGCATGAACTGATCTGCTTCGACATGGCCGAGCGAAAGGTCGATGGCTCCGAGCTGTGCGATCATCGAGAGGCTGTTCATGTCCATCCCGGCGCGCTTGTCTGGAGCAACAGCCCCCTCCCCCTGCTCGCCACGCAACCTCAGCCTGAACGGCTCGCTCTCGGGTGCGGGCTTCTGCACCGCTTCCGGCGCCGGCTTGCGCTCGACGGGCGCGAAGGCGCTGGCCTTCGCGGGAACGGCCGTCGAGCCGGTCTGGGAGATCGGGCGGGAGGTTTCCGGGCGGAGTGCGCCGGATTCGGGGAACGCTGATCCTGCGATGACAGGCGTTGCGGGCACCGCCGGCGGCGGCATCACGAGATCGGCCATGTCGATATGGTTGCCGAGATTGAACAGCATGGCCTGGCGGGTTTCGAGCTCGACCTGCCGGCTCACCAGCTGCGAAACCCGGTCCTCCAGGCTGTCCTGCTCGAGCAGCTTCTGGCTGGCCACGCGATCCAGCCGCGCGCGAAGCGCCCCGACCTTCTCCTCGTAGGCCGCCTGGATGCCCGCCTGCCGGCGCAGAAGCTGCGCGGTGACGTCGTCGTTCGAGAAGATGAACCAAGTCGCAGCCGTCGCCCATGCCAACGCCACGGCGAACACCGTCCCGACCACGACAGCCGTCGCGGGCCGCACGGCGAGCATCACGCGCGGCGGCTGCTCGCGGGCGACCTGAAGGCGCAGATCGGAAAAACGGCGCGGACTGTCGCCATGCATCGCATCGGTTCCATTGTCAGACACGATGCAATACAAACCCGTTAAGGTTAAGATTGCGCAAACAACCTCTTGTTTCTCGCCGCCCGCGCCTCGGCTTCGGTTCAGCCGGCGAGGACGGCGTCCAGCACCTCCTCCGCGTGGCCCGGCACCTTCACCTTCGGCCAGATCCGCACGACCTTCCCCGCTTCGTCGATCAGAAGCGTGGTGCGCTCGACGCCCATGTACTTGCGTCCGTACATGCTCTTTTCGACCCAGACGCCGTAAGCCTCCAGCATCGACTTCTCCTCGTCGGCGATCAGAGGGAAGCCGAGTTCGTACTTCGCCTGAAATTTCTCGTGGCTCTTCACCCCGTCCGGCGAAACGCCGATCACGACCGCGCCGGCCTCATGGAACCGGTCCCGCAGGGCGTTGAAGGCCTGCGCTTCCTTAGTGCAACCACTGGTGTCGTCCTTGGGGTAGAAGTAGAGTACCACCTTCTTTCCGGCGAGGCTGTCGAGGCTGATCGTCTGCCCGCCCGTTGCCGGAAGTGCGAATGGGGGAGCGGCATCGCCGACATTGAGAGACATTTGCCTTCCTTTCGTCCTAATCGGAGGATGTTTGTGGATCGATCGCATGCGATACGATGGCCATCGTCGCAAGGATCACCAACAACGGCTAGGTTGAGAAGAGCGCAAGCGATTCTTCGCGTGCTTCTTCGAGGCGGGTGGCCACAGGACATGTTTTGAACGACGAGGTCACGCATCTGCCGCAAAGCGAGCTGCGCCGACCCCGCCGCTGGCGCAGGCGCGCGAGCGGGCGGCGAAGCGCGACGCATCGGCTTATCCGCGGGGCCATCCTGACGAAAGCCGCACTTGTCGCGCTCGTTCTCGTCGCCGGCCTCGCCCTCTACCTGCGGATCGGGATCGCGCCCCTGCGCTTCGAGGGGTTGACCGAGCAGGTCACCGCGGCGCTCGCGGAGCGGCTGGGCGAGAACTGGGGGATCACGCTCGAGGATTCCGCCATCACCCTCGTCGATGGCGCGATCGGGATGAAGGTCCGGGGTCTCGAAATCAGGAACGCCGAAGGGGCCCTGGTGGTGCGCGCGCCCACCGCGCTCGTCAGCGTATCCGCATGGTCCGTCGCCGCGCGTGACCCGCTTCCGCGCGCCATCGAACTCCACGACGTGCAGCTTCGGGTTCAGGTCGCCCGCGACGGCGCGCTTTCGCTGGCGCCCCAGGCGGCAACCGTGGAGAACGTGTTCTCCGAGAGCCCCGTCGGCCCTCCTCCGTCGGAGTCGATCGAGATGGCGCCGATCGCCTTCGCGCCGCCGCCGTCGCTGGCGATTGCGCTCGGCTCGTTCCTGGAGATGATTCTCGATCCGAGCAATCCGGTCGGCGCGATCGATTATGCGCGCATCGTCGATGCGAGCCTGACGCTCGTCGATGAAAACGGCCGCGAGAGGGTCGGCTTTTCCGATGTCGATGCGCTGTTTGCGACCACGCCGGAGGGGCGCAGCTTCGATGCGCAGTTCGAGGGCGAGGCGGGCGTCTGGCAAATGTCCGGGGAAGTGGCCCGCAATCTCGATGGCGGTCGCGATGCCGCGATCCGAATCGTGGATATCCCGATCGACGACATCGTGCTGTTTGCCGGCGTCCCCCCGATCGTCGGTTCGGATTCGCTGCGACTGACCGGTTCCGCCGAGTTCGGCATCGACGGCGACGACGCCGTCCGCCGCTTCGAGGCGCGCCTGTCGAGCAGCGCCGGACGGCTGTCGATCGAGGACCCTCACTTTTCGTCGCTGCGCATCGACGACGTGACCGCGATCGCGTCGTGGGACTCCGAAACCGAGCGTCTGATGATCCCCGCGCTGGATTATCGCTCGGGCGAGACCCGCATCAGCCTTCGCGGCGAGGCGACCGCGGATCACGCCACCGGGGGCTGGCGGCTGGACCTGAACGGCGAGGACGCGACCCTCGGGGGGGTAAGCGAGCGCGACCGCAACGTGACGATAGACCGGGTGACCCTTCGCGCGCAGGGGGGGCCGGACGGGGTCGTCGTCGAGGACTTCACGCTGCGGGGCGAGGATGTCGATCTTGCGCTCACGCTCTCCTTCGGCTCGGTGGACGATCACGGGGGCCTGCGCATCGGCCTCGACGCGCGCGAGACCGGCGTGCGCACGGCGTTGCGCCTCTGGCCGAAGTTCGTCGCTCCCAAGCCGCGGGAATTCCTCGTCCGGGCGGCATTCGCCGGCACGGTCGAGAGGCTTTCGCTCGCCACCGTGATCACCGGCGCGGGCTTCGAGGCGCTCGGGCGCCAGGAAGGTCTGGCAAGCGAAGCGCTCGCGATCGATTTCCGGATCGCCGACGCAACCCTTCTCGTCAACGACACGCTGCCGCCGCTCGAGGGCCTGACTGTCGATGGCGTCGTCGATGGGCGCTCGACCAGCATCAACGGTCGTTCGGGGGACGTCGTGCTGGCCGATGGACGCAGCCTGGCTTTTTCCGAGGGGGTGTTCGCCCTCGGGGATTTCTGGGACCGCCACCGGCCCGCCGAGATCGACTTCCGCCTCGAGGGTCCGGCGGATGCGCTGGCATCTTTCATCAGGAGCAAGGCGCTGGCGCGATCGGACGCGACGAATATCGATCCCGACGCGGTGACAGGCGTCGTCGATCTTGCGGTCAGCGTCCCGCTGCTGCTCTCCGACATCCCGGATACCGACGAGATTCCGATCATCGTCACCGGCACCCTCGGCGATCTGTCGCTCGGAGCGATGCTGGGGAAGGAGACGCTCGAGAACGGCGCGTTCGCGGTCGATTACCGGGAGGGCGACCTCACCTTATCGGGTGAGGCGACGATCTCCGGCGATCAAGCCGAGATCGTCGTGCGCCAGCCTCGCGACGCGGACGGAGACATCGTCGTCTCTCTCGTGCTGGACGACGCCGCGCGCGCAAGGCGCGGTCTCGGCATCGACGGGAAATTGAAAGGCCCCGTGCCGGTGATCATCCGCGCCGCGCTCGGAGACGGGCGGGAAGAGGGTACGCGTGTGGAGGCCGATCTCTCGCGCGCTTCCATCGCAGGGCTGCTTCCAGGCTGGACAAAAGCGGCAGGTCAGGCGGCGAACCTGTCCTTCACGCTCGACGGGGCCAAGCTGATCGATGCGGGATCGACGGATGGCGAGGCTGGCGACATCGTCATCACCGACCTTGCCCTCGATGCGGGCGCGACGCGGGCGCGGGGCTCGCTGCGCCTGTCGCCGCAGGGCGATGTCCGGGAGGCGTCGTTCAACAGTGTGCGGCTGTCCTCCGGCGACGACGCCAGCGTCGATGTCGCGCGCGCGGGGGACGCCTGGAAGGTCACCGTGCGCGGCAACCTGATCGATGCACGCCCCTTCCTCGATCTGATCAGCGACGGCGGCTCTCCTGCCGCCGCCGGCAACGCGATCAACCTCGATCTCGACCTGCGGACAGACATCCTCGCCGGACACCACTCGGAGGCAATGACCAACGCCCGGCTCACGCTTTCCCTGCGTGACGACCAGGTCCGTCAGCTTGAGCTGCGCGGGCGGTTTCCCGGCGCCGAGATCAACGCACGCACGGGAGTCATGCCGGACGGCGCGGCCATCATCCTCGTCCAGAGCGACGATGCCGGGGCGACGCTTCGTTTTGCGGACCTCTACACGCGGATGATCGGTGGCGACATGACGTTCCAGATCGGCACCATGGGCGAGCGCCGTCCCGGCATTCTCCTGGTGCGCGATTTCCTGCTGCGCGACGAGCCCGCACTGCGCCGGATCGTGGCGCAGAACGCCGCCGGCGCGGGGCGCGACGGACAGCCGATCGATTTCGCCGCAGCGCGCTTCACACAGGCTCGCGTGGATTTCGTCCGCGACGCCGGTCGCATCGACCTGGAGGAGGCGGTGCTGTGGGGGACGGATGTCGGCTTCAAGCTGGACGGTTTTGTGGACTACGCCCGCGACTACGTCGATATCAAGGGGACCTTCGTGCCGGCCTACGGGCTGAACAACGTCTTCTCGCAGATACCGCTGTTTGGACCGATCCTCGGCGGCGGGCGAAACGAGGGAATGTTCGGGGTGAATTTCCGCGTTTCGGGCCCCGCGAGTGCACCCAACCTCACGATTAACCCCCTCTCGGCAATCGCGCCGGGCTTCCTGCGGCAACTTTTCGGCGCGAGTGGCACGCCATATCGCTCGCCGTCCGACGCACCCAGCAACCTGCCGCCGCTCACGCCCTCTCCGCCCCTCTCCCTTGTGCCACCCGCGCGCTGATTGCACACGACGGACGTCCCGGCACAGGTGTCAGCGATAGACGAGCGCCAGCCCGATCGCCGCGACGATGGCGAGCGCGAGCCAGATGAGCGTTGCGTAGGAGCGCCGCGCAACCTGCGGCACCTCCTCCTCGAATGCGAAGGCCTCGCCGGCGCTCCGGGCGGCCTGTCGGAGGTAGAGGACCTTCGCATCATCGCGCAGGCGAGGCCGTTGCCGCCTCGTGTCGATAAACCTTGTCGCCGCGACCATCCGGACCTCCTCGCTCGCTGGTAATCTGAAACGCGCCGTTTTCCCGTTCGTTCCCCACGGAAAGGCGCCGAGGAAAGGCGCCGAGGGAAAGCGATTCAGGAGGCGAGCCCATGACGATTGTGACGCCCGCCTGTAACAGGACGATGATGATCAGGACCGCATTCGCGTTCCAAACTCGGCAGACTCCGGTGGAGAGAGACGATACGCCTCTAGGCGATCGCGGCGCATGACGTTATTGAGGAGCGGGCTGCGCTCGGCTCGCGGCGCGACGAGGCCAGTTTCCGGCTCGCAGCGCTCTGGCACGCAGCACTTTGTTTGCAGTTTGTTCTCTGCTAGAGGACGTTTGAAATCCTATGCTTGACGTGGGTGATTCGGCCGGGAGCGGCACATTATGAGCGACGGTGGAGATCTTTTCGAAGGTTCGGCGGCGAAGGCGGCTCCGATGGGTACGGACGGCGAAGGCCGGCGCTCGTCGCGCAAGCCCGCGCGCGAAGTCGCATCCTCCCCGTCCGCGCTCAACGAAGCCGGCTATACGGCTGCCACCATCGAGGTCCTGGAGGGGCTGGAACCCGTGCGCCGCCGCCCCGGCATGTATATCGGCGGCACGGACGAGAAGGCGCTGCATCACCTGTTTGCCGAAGTGATCGACAACGCCATGGACGAGGCGGTGGCGGGCTACGCGACCTTCATCGAGGTCGAGGTGGAGGCGGACGGGTTTCTCACCGTCACCGACAACGGTCGCGGGATTCCCGTCGATCCGCATCCCAAGTTTCCAGACAAATCCGCGCTCGAAGTCATCCTCACGACGCTGCATTCGGGCGGCAAGTTCGACAGCAAGGTCTACGAGACCTCCGGCGGGCTGCACGGGGTCGGCGTCTCGGTGGTCAACGCCCTCTCCGAGCGGCTGGAAGTGGAAGTCGCGCGCGGGCAGATGCTCTATCGCCAGGCCTATGAGCGCGGCCATGCGGTGACGCCGCTGGAAACCGTCGGGCGCGTGCACAACCGTCGCGGCACGAAGATGCGCTTCAAGCCCGACATCGAGATCTTCAAGCATAACGGCATCGCCTTCTCGCCCGAGCGCCTGTACCGGATGGCGCGCTCGAAAGCCTATCTCTTCGGCGGCGTCGAGATCCGCTGGCACTGCGCCCCGGAACTCGCGGGCGACAAGGTCGCGACCGAGGCGACGTTCAGGTTCCCCGACGGCCTGAAGGATTATCTGGCGAGCGAGATCGAGGGCAAGGAACTCGTCGCCGATCAGATCTTTTCGGGCAAGATCCAGAAGCCCGGCGGGCATGGCTCGCTCGAATGGGCGATCGCCTGGCTCGGCGGCGTCGAGGATGGGTTCTCGTCCTCCTACTGCAACACCATCCCGACAGCCGAGGGCGGCACGCATGAGAGCGGCTTGCGCATCGCGCTGCTGCGGGCCCTGCGCGACCATGCCGAGCGCATCAACCAGACAAAGCGCATGGCACAGGTCACCGCCGACGACGTGATGACGAGCTGCGCCGCGATGCTCTCGGTCTTCATCCGCGAGCCGGAATTCCAGGGCCAGACCAAGGACAAGCTCGCGACGCTCGAGGCCTCCCGCATCGTCGAAAGCGCAATCCGCGACGCCTTCGATCACTGGCTCGCCGCCTCCCCCAACCAGGCCGTGCGGCTGATCGACTGGGTGGTCGATCGCGCCGAGGAGCGGCTGCGGCGGCGGCAGGAGAAGGAGGTTTCGCGCAAGACCGCGACCCGCAAGCTGCGCCTCCCCGGCAAGCTCGCCGACTGCACCCATGCGGGCGCGGCGGGCTCCGAGCTGTTCATCGTCGAGGGCGATTCGGCAGGCGGTTCAGCCAAGCAGGCGCGCGATCGCGGCTATCAGGCAATTTTGCCGCTGCGAGGCAAGATCCTCAACGTGGCCTCTGCCGGGCGCGACAAGCTGGCCGCAAACCAGCAGCTCGCCGATGTGGTACAGGCGTTGGGCTGCGGCACGGGCACGCAATATCGCGACGGGGATCTGCGCTATGAGAAGATCATCATCATGACCGACGCCGATGTGGACGGGGCGCATATCGCCTCGCTCCTCATCACCTTCTTCTATCGCCAGATGCCACGCCTCGTGGACAACGGCCACCTCTATCTCGCCGTCCCCCCGCTCTACAAGCTGACCCACGGCGCGAAAACCGTCTACGCGCTCGACGAAGACCACCGCCAGCGCCTGATGAAGAGCGAGTTCAAGGCGAACGCCAAGGTCGAGGTCAGCCGCTTCAAGGGCCTGGGCGAGATGATGCCGGCGCAGCTGAAGGAAACCACCATGCACCCGGCCAAGCGCGCGCTGCTGCGCGTCGGGATCACGGCGGAGGAACGCGAGGCAACCGGCGATACCGTGGAACGGCTGATGGGCAACAAGCCCGAGCCGCGCTTCATTTTTATCCAGGAACGCGCCGCCTTCGCGACGGCGGCGGATCTGGATATCTGAGCGTCAATCCGGGGCGATCCGCCTCAGAGATAGTTCACCAGCGACAGCTTGGAGAGCAGCGACGTCGTCTGGTAGCTCGCCTGCAGGCGGGTCTGCAGCGCCAGCAGCTTGGCGGCCACCTCTTCCGAAGGTGCATCCTCGATATCGCCCAGCGAGTTCTGCAGGATCGCACTCGTCGCCTGATGCCGCTGCCGCGCGCTGTCCATGGATGCGTGGGCGTTACCGAGTTCGATCCCGATGTCGCTGATCTTCTGCTGGTCGGGAGCGGGCGTGAGATTGCCGGCGACGCGGGTCAGGAGTGCCTCGTAGCGCTTCTGATCGCCGGCCTCGAAGGTCTCCGCGGAGAGCACGGCGAGTTGGGTGAGGAGCGTCTTGAGGCTTTGCTCGTTCGCCTGCGCGCCCGTGCCGACGGATTGCGTCGCATCGATGCGAACGGGAGATGTCGATCGAGCATCCTCCCATGCGCCGGTATCGCCATTGTACCAGTTGGCGTCGATATCGAAGAACTCCTGCGCGGCGGCGACAGCCGAAGCAGCCGCGAGCGCGCTCCCGGCGCGCTCGGTGATCGCACCGTTGAGCGCTGCCTCGAGATTGCCCACGGTCCCGGCTACGCCTGCTCCGATCTGGAACTCCCCCGGCCCGGCCGCACCGGCGACGGCCTTCAGCGTCACAATTTCCTCGCTGCCGTCCGGCAGGGCAAGCCGCAGGCTGATCGTATCCCCGGCGTTAGGCTGCATGATGACGTTGAACGACGCATTTGGCGGACCCGATGCAACAATGCTGCCGCTGCTCGACGTCGCCCCCGCGATATCGAACCCGGAGCCGGGCGAAGTATCAGTGACAGTGACGGGATTGGCCCCGCTCGATGTGGTGAGAAAGCCGGTCCCGTCGGCATTGTCGGCGGTCTTTCGCAGGGCGATTGCATCCCGCACGCCATCGACGATCTGATCGTAGCCGAGCACGGGCTTTTGGTCATGCGTCGCGCCGGAGAAGAGATATCTCCCGTTGATGTTCTCGTTGAGCAGGTCGATCGCGAGCTTGAGGTTGCTCTGCGCCTGGGCCTGTTCGAGGGGGTTGGGCCCCGATACGCCCGAGGTCGGCAGGAGCGCACCGGCGCGGGTGCTGCTGGCGATCTTCTGCAGGTTCTCGGTGCTCTGCAGCATCATCTTGAGCCGCAGGTCGGCGTCCTTGATCGACGACTGGAAGCCGTCGAGCGCGGAGAGCTTGCTGCGCAGATCGAGGGAGGTGCGGCGCGCGAAGCCGAGCGCGCCGAAACTCTCGGCCTTCTTGCCGGTCGTCAGTTGCCGTTCGAGGTCCACGCCCTGCTTGCGGAGCTGGACGAACATCTCCGCCGTGCGGCGAACCTGAACGCCCCCGGGTGCGAATGGTGCGAGTGCCATGATCGAGCCTCCCTTAGATCCGCATCAGCATGTCCATCATGTCCCGCACGGCGGTCATGACGCGGGCATTTGCCCCGTAGGCGGTCTGCAGCTGAACGAGCAGCGCCATTTCCTGGTCGATATTCACGCCGGACACATCGGCGAAGCGGCTTTCGATCGCGGCAAGCGCGATGTTCTGCCCTTCGTTGAGACGCTGCGCCGCTTCGGCATTCGCGCCCTGCATCGCCACGATGCTGCGTCCGAAACCGGCGACGCTGGAATTGAGCGGAGCCGCCACCCCGCCGATACCCGCCTGCGGTGCGAAGACCCGTGTCGACTGGGTCAGTGCGTCGAGCATGAATTGCGGGCGGGTGGGATCGCCCTGCGGTGTGCCCGCTGTCATCGAGACGAGGTTGGAACGGTCGCTGACGACTGCAGTGTTGACCATGATCCGCTGCGCAAATCCCGTCAGCTGATCTCCGATGCCGGTAAAGGCGTTGCCGCCCGTTCCGCGATCGGTAAAGAGCGGTAGCTGCGGTCCGCCGGCGTTGAGGGTCGTCACGGTCGAGCTCGCGGCGAGAACCGCGCTGGGCGGCGGCAGGCCGCCGATTTCCCAGGTGCCGCTGACGGTGTAGCCCTCGGCCGTGAGCGCTGCCGCGAGCGCCGTGGTGTCGGCTGCCGAAAAGCGCCTGAACTCGCCACCGACGACCAGCTCGACGGAGACGGGGTTGGTGCCGGCTGCCGAGAAATCGACCTGGTTGCCCGTCACCGGTGCCTGCACGTCGGAGAACGCCCGCGCCATCCCGGCCGCCAGTTCGTCGAGCTGACGTTGGGCCTGGACGAGCGTCTCGTCGCGCATTTCGAGCGCCGCACCGATTACGCCCGAGCGGAACGCCCCCGCGGCGATCAGATCGGAACTCGCGCCGGAGGAGGACACCGCGCGGATCACGCCGACGCTCGGAGGGACGGCGTCGTAGCTGGACGTGGCGCCGAGGACCGCGCGCGCATCGAAGGTGAGCCTCGTCGCGTTCATGCCGTCAAAGAGCATCGTGCCCGAGCCCGTGAGCAGGCGCACCGAGCCGTTTGCGCCCTCCTGCACCTGGATATCCATCAGGCCGGAGAGCTCGTTGATCATGCGATCGCGCTCGTCTTCGAGGGCAGCGCTGCCGCCCTTGAAATCGGCCGCGGTGACCTTGGCGTTGGCATCGGCGATGCCGGCGAGGAGTTCGTTGGCGCGGGTGACGGAATCTGCGATCCGCCCCTCGGCCTGGGTGCGCAGGCTCTGCACGCCCGTGGCGATGGAGGAGATGCGCGAGGCCAGCGTCTGCGCCCGATCCACCACCGCCGCTCGGGCCGAGAAATCGGCCGGGTCGTTGGCAAGGCGGGTGAGCTGCTGGGTGAAGTCGTTCATCGCGTAATCGAGCGAGGCGACGCTGCCAGGTGCTCCGAAGAGACGATCGATGCTGGTCGCGAAATCGGCGCGCACGCGGGTATAGGCTGCGCCCGACATCTCGGTGCGAAGCTGCCTTTGCGTCAATGTATCGAGAACGCGCTGGACCTCGCCTGTGCGGACGCCCGACGTCTTGCCGCCGGTAACGACCTGGACCGGCGAGATGACCCGGCGCGTATAACCGACCGATTCCGCGTTCGCGACGTTCTGCGCGACGAGGTTTATTCCGGCCTGACTGGTGCGAAGGCCAGAGACCGCCGCATTGAGAGCCGACATCAAAGACATGGCCCGTACCTCCTGGGGGCTCGCCCGCGTCGCTCTTCGGCTGAAGACACGGGCATGACCGGAATTCTTCCGGCAAGCTTCATGCCACGCCAAAACCCTTTCCGAATCCTTATTTCAATTGGCGAGAGCCTCAGGCACCCGGCGAAAAGCGCCTAGCCGGGCACGCGACCCGGCAAATCCTGCCGGGATCCCTAACGAGAGCTTAACGCTTCTCGGGCATATCCTCACCGATCGTCTTGCTGGCGAGCAGCTCGCCGGCGACATCGCTGAACTTCGGCGGGACCTCGCCGATGTAAGGAAGCGGACGGCAGACGGCGATCGCGGCGACGCCGAAGCGCGCCGTCATCAGCCCGTTCAGCACCCCCTCCCCCAGCTTCGCCGAGACGCGTGCGGCGAGCCCCAGTCCCAGCACCTGCTGCACCAGATCGTCCCCCATGGCGACGCCGCCAGTCACCGTGAGATGGCTGATGGCCGCGCGGGCGAGGCGCAGGAAACCCAGCGTACCCGGACGCCCGCCATAGATCGCAGACACACGACGCAGCACGCGGGCGGCGGAGAACAGCACGAAGGCGACATCAATGATGGCGCGCGGGCTCACCGCCGTCACGAGCGAGACCTGCTTTGCCGCCTGCGCCACGACGCGCTTGGCCTGCACGTCGCGCTCAGCGAGCAATGCCCGCTCGACGATGATCAGGCGATCCTCCGCGTCGAGGATGGCGTCGCGCACATCGGCGATCTCCGCCCGGCCCCGCGCTGTCTCCGGGCGACCGGCATAGAGCGAGACCATCTCGTCAGAAATCTTCAGCGCTGCAGGTGAATCGTTCTGCGCGATCGCCGCGAGCGCTCCCTCCCGGATATGCTCGATCTTGCGCTCGCGCCAGAGCCCCGACAATTCGCGCCCGATCACGGCAAACAGCGCGATCAGCGCGGCGAGGAAGAGGATGAAGGCGAGCCAGCCGAGCCAGGGGGCGACGGCGAAGAGATCCCGGATGAGGGATTCGGCAGCGATTCCAAGGGCGAAGAGGACGAGGGTGAACACGGACGAGAAGAGGATCCCGAGCCAGGGCACACGGCGCTTGCGCCCCATGGGGACGGCGGTTCCGTCGGCTGCGTCGATGATCTCCTCGGGCTCGCGCTCGATATGGATGCCGTCATCGTCGTGAAACCGCGCCTCGTCCGCCTCCGACAGCGTCACGTCTGGATCGTCGAAGCGGTAGGCGCGGGGCTTGCTGGGCCGGGCGGTCTTGCTCATGACAGCCGGTCCCCGATCAGGAATTCAAGCGCGCGGTCGAGGCGGATGAAGGGCAGGCGCGGCGGGCGCCCTAGACGCTCGGGCGTCATCACGGGCGGGCGAAAGCGCGGGAAGCGCAGCGAGCCGGGCTCGACGGCCCCCTCGAAGATCGCGCCCGGACGCTCCGGGAGTTCGCCGGGAAACACCGCCGCCTCCGTCTCGCCGTCGAAGATCTCGTCGCCGATGCGCTCCCCCGCCTCCGGCGTCCCGGCGACGGCGCGGAGCGTCTCGCCTTGATCGCGCACCGTAGTTTCGTGCGTCGCGCGCACCGATGCGAGCGCCAGCGTGCCTACCTTCGCGCCGGCGGCGACATTGCGCTTGAGGGCGCGCTCGACGAGCAGGCGCAGGATCGCGTCGAGCCGCTTGTGGTGGCTTTGGTGCAGGTGATCGGCCTTCGTCGCGGCAAACAGCACCCGGTCGGCACGCGGGTTGAAGATCGACGACAACAGGCTGTTGCGCCCCGCCCGCACGCTCATCAAGACGCGATCGAGGGCGCGCTCCAGCTCCGCCAGGGCCAGCGGCCCGGCATCGATGGCGGCAAGCACGTCGACGAGGACGATCTGGCGGTCGATGCGCTGGAAGTGATCGCGGAAGAAGGGCCGCACCACATGCGTTTTATAGGCCTCGAACCGCCGCTCCATCAGCGCCCCGAGCGAGCCCGAACGCAGCTCCTTGCCTTGCGCGAGCGCGAGCGGCGCAAAGGTGAGCGCGGGCGATCCGGCGAGATCGCCCGGCATCAGGAAGCGGCCGGGAGGGGTCGTCGCCACGGCCTCGGGGCCCGCCCGCAGCGCCTGGAGATAGGTCTTGAACAGATCGCTCGCTTGCGCGATCGCCGCCTCGTCGGCGGGGCCGTCCGGATCGAGCGTCGCCAGCTGCGCCCGCCATTCCTGCGCCAGCACCTTCTTCTCGGGCTCGTCGGAGGCAGCGATCGTCTCCCGCGACCAGGATCTGAAATCCTCGTCCAGCAGCGCGAGGTCGAGGAGCCATTCGCCGGGATAATCGACGATGTCGAGCGACAGGTTCGTCGGCCCAGAGCGCCACGAGCCACGCCCGCGTTCGTATTCGATATCGACGCGCAACTCGCTGATCTGCGTGGTCGAGCGCGGCCAGCGCCGCTCCTCGACGAGCATGGCGAGGTGCTCCTCATAGGAGAAGCGCGGTACGTCGTCGTCGGGCTGTGGCGAGAGCCTCGCGCGGCGCAGGCGTCCCTCGCCCGAGGCCTTGAGCGCTGGCATGGCGGCGTTGGCGACGAGGTTGTGCACCAAAGCCGTCGTGAACACGGTCTTGCCTGAGCGAGCGAGCCCCGTCACTCCGATCCGCAAGGTGGGATGAACCGTCTTCGCGGCATAATCGCCGAGATTTCTCAGGGCGTCGGTGGCGGTGCGGACATATGAAAAGCTTGGGGGCACGCGGTTTCACGCTGATAGTGACGGGACCTCGATTTAAGCATGATCGACCACGGATGCCAGAGGGGAAGCCCCCAACGCCCGGGCTTCCTCACAAATCCGTCGCATAGATCCGCTGCCGCTTGACCGGCGGTCCCGACATCATCTCCGCCATCCGCAGCATCGGCCGGTTGGTATCGAGGATCCACGACATCTCCGTCCATTGCGGATCGTAGCGCTTCTGCAGCGTCAGCAATTCCTCGAACAGCCGCGCCATGAGGGCACCGCCGAGCCGCGAGGATTGCTGCTCGCGGGCGATTCCCATCAGCGCGACGCGGTAGGTGCGGGTGCCGCGCAGGCGCAGGGTGAGGTACATCCGCAGGAGATCCACGAACGGGATACGGCTGCGGCCCTGCGCCTTGAGGATTTCGTTGATGTTGGGGAGCACGAGCATGATCCCGACCTCGCGCCCTTCCAGCGTCAGGAACTGCAGGAGATCGGGGCGGATGACGGGGCGCAGTTCGGAGGCGATCGTGGCAACCTCCGCGTCCGCGAAGGGCACGAAGCCCCAGTTCGCGCTCCAGGCATCCGCGCAGATGTCGAAGGCGAGGCGGATGTCCTGGCGGTAGCGCTTCATGTCCAGGGAGCGCATCGCGATTGCGTCGCTGCGGGCAGAGATGTTGGCAATCCGCTGCACCCGCTCCGGCGAGCGCCATTGATGCATGCGGAAGGCGAGGAGGTCGATCTCCTTGCGCAGGCCGGCACGCTCGAGCAGCCTCCCGGTCCAGGGGCGGTGATGCGGCATCATCACTGCGGGTGCGGTGTCGAACCCATCGACGAGGCAGCCGCATTCCTCGTTGAGCGAGAAGCTGACCGGCCCGGCCATGCGCGCGAGACCTCGGCTCGCCAGCCAATCCCGCGCGGCGCTGACGAGTCCGGTCGCCGCCTCCTCGTCGTCCATGCAATCAAAGAAACCGAAATGGCCGGTCGCATCGCCATGCGTCTCGAGATGCCGCCGGTTGATCTGCGCGGAGATGCGCCCGACCGGCTGGCCGTTGCAATAGGCGATGAAGAATTCCGCCTCGCCGAAACTGAAGAACGACGCGTGTCGGCGAGAGATGCGGCGCTTCTCGAAGAAATCGGGCTGCGGCACGTGATGCCGGTCGTCCGCGTGGACCAGATCCTTCACGCGCAGCCAATCCGCCATGCCGCGCCTGCCGGAGAGCTTCTCGATCACGATCGTCATGAGCCCTCCCGATCGAGATCCCGGGCCGCGCGTCTCGCCAGAATCGCATCGAGCCAGCGCTCCGGCAGTAGGCGCGCGAAACGGATCACGAGATGCAGCCGGCGCGGGAAGATGATCCTCTTTCGTCCCCGTTCGAGCTCGCAGGCGATATGCCTGGCGGCCTTGTCTACGGACCAGAGGAAGGGCCGCGCAAAGGGCAGGCTGTCGCTCATCGGCGTCTCGACATAACCCGGATACACCACGCTCACCCGCACCCCTCTCGGCATGAGAAGCCGCCGCAGCGCATCGCCGTAGATCCCCGCCGCCGCCTTCGAGGCGCTGTAGACGGGGGTGTGGGGGAGCCCGAGGAACCCCGCCATTGATGAGACGATCGCAATCTGCCCCCTGCCCCGCCGCACCAGCGCCGGGAGGAGCGGGGTGAGGGTGTTGAGGACGCCGAGCATGTTCACGTTGAGGATCAGGCGGGCGTCCTCCGGGCTCTCCCCCGCATGCGTCCCTACCGCCGTCGATCCGCCGACCCCCGCATTGGCGATGACGAGGTCGATCGGGACGCTCGCGTCGCGCCGCAGCACCCACTCCGCCATCGCCGCCGCATCGACCACATCAAGCACCGCGCCCTCGACGCTCGCCCCGCGCGCCACGCAATCGGCCGCGACGGCTTCGATCCGCTCGGCGTTGCGCCCCGTCAGCGAGAGCGTCACCCCCGGTCGCGCATAGAGCCGCGCCAGAGCAGCGCCGATCCCGCTGCTTGCTCCCGTGATCAGGATGTGGCGCGTTTCAGGCATGCTCCCCCCTCACGTGTCGTCCCCGGCGGCGCAACGCGCCGGGAAGGGGACCCGGCTGTGACGCTCCGCCAAGCTCCCTCCAGCACACGCCTGCACAATCCTCACGGCCAGATACCCTATCCTGCGCTCATCGGGGATGACCGGTGAGCGCAGCCGCTTCTTCTCCCTCCTTTCAGGGGAGGGCCGGGGTGGGGTAGGCCGCGCCAGCGGCCTCCGCGCGGGTTCAACTGCATAAAGCGTCGAAAATACTGCACGCCCCTTCGCGCTTCGCGCGAATACCCCACCCTTGGTCCCTCCCCTGAGGGGAGGGAAAACGCGGAACCAGGCATGCGACTGACTTGGTGACCAGCGGGGTGTCGTCCGCATGCAGATCCACAACCCCAACAGCGAACACCCCCGCTTGGTTCGACACGACAGCCAGCCAAGTTTTTCGACCCAGCGCATTTTCGGGCAACCTTTTCCAAAAAGGCGCGTTGCACTTCCTGTTGTCATAGTTCCAGGGCGCGTTTTCAGTCTCGTTCTTCCGGCCCGCCAACGCGGGCGTTCCCCCAGGAGGACAATCATGGCAATTGCCAATGATGTGCATTATCGAGCGTACAAGCCAGCCCCCCTGACAAAATCCGATATCGAGGATACCGAAATTCTCTTCGGGGGCCTGCATTGGCGCGCCGAGCGCCTCATGCAGGCGGTGTTCGACAACCTCGGCTACAAGGCGCGCCCGTTGCCGGAGGCGACGAAGGAGGATCTCTCGACAGGTCGCGAACTCGCCGATATCGGCCAATGCTGCCCGACGAGCTTCACCACAGGCAACCTCGCCAATTTCCTCACGCGGGAAAGCGAGCGGATCGGGGCGGAGGCGGTCAAGGACAAATACGTCTACGTAACGGCCGGCTCATGCGGTTCCTGCCGCTTCGGCCAGTATCACCAGAGCTACGAACTCGCCCTGCGCAATATCGGGCTCGAGGATTTCCGGCTCTTCCTGATCGACCAGACCCGGCCGTCGCAAGGGGCGACGGAGGGCGGCGGGCTCGAGGTCAACATGCCTCTGACGCTCGGGCTGGTCTGGGCGATCCTGTGCGCGGACGTGATCCAGAGCCTCGAATACCGCACGCGGCCCTACGAGGTGAATCCCGGGCAGACCGACGAAACCGTGCGCGAGAGCGTCGAGTACCTCTACGAAGTGTTCAAGCAGCGCCCTGACAAGGGCCCGAAATGGGGCGCCTTCGCCTGGCATTTCTCGACGAACTATTTCACCAAGGCGCTGCGTGAGGTGTTTGCGAAGTTCGACGCCATCGAAGTGGATCGGCTCCAGGTCAAGCCCGTGGTCAAGATTACCGGCGAGTTCTACCTCCAGACCGTCGAGGGCGATCCGAACTACAACATCCACCGCTGGCTCGAATCCGAAGGAGCGGAGGTCTGCCCGGCGCCGGTCGCTGTCTGGCTCGATTATCTGATCCGCTTCCAGGTCCAGGCACTGGAGGATTACATCGGCGTCGATCGCTCCGCCCGCGCCAAGGTCGCCGGACTGAAGGCGATTCAGCGGCTTTATCGCTGGAACTACAACCGCCTGCGCAAGGCGCTGGGGAACATCCCGCTCGAGATGCCCGACCAGTACGAGCTGCGCAGCCTCGCCGCGCCCTACTTCCACCACCGGCTCTCCGGGGGCGAGGGCGACATGCTGGTCGGCAAGGCGCTCTGGGCGCACAAGCACCGCAAGGCCCACATGATCTGCGAGCTGTCCCCCTATGCCTGCATGCCCAACACCATGAGCATCGGCGCGATGGCGGGCGTGCTCGGCAGGTATCCCGACATCCTCTACGCCCCCATCGAGGTGAAGGGCGATGGGGAGGTGCATGCGCTCTCGCGCTGCCAGATGATCCTGACGGAAGCCAAGAAACGGGCGATCCGGGAGTTTGTCCAGGCGATGGAGCTGTCGGGCCTTACGCCCGAGACGGCGCGCGCGAGGCTCGACAAGCAGCCGAAGATGAACCGCGCCACCTTCCGCATGCCGCATCAGGGGGCGGCTGGAATGGCGGCGAACACGCTGCTGCATCTCGCGGGCAAACGCCTGCCCGCAGTCTCGATGGAACCGGTGGTATCCGAGAAAGCGCCGGCCCCCTCCCGCGAAAAAGAGCAGGTGGTCGCATGATGATAGTAGGCATGGATGTCGGCTCCACCACCGTCAAGGCGGTTGCGATGGCAAGCGACGATGTGATCTGGCGCGACTATCAGCGCCACAACACCAGGCAGGCCGAGAAGGTCCTCGAATTCCTCGGTCGCATGCAGGAGGAGATCGGCCTCGAACCCGGTCGCGACCTCGTCTTCTTCACGGGCTCCGGCGCGGGGCTGATCGCGCCGATGGTGGGGGGCAAGGTGATCCAGGAGGTGGTGGCAGTGGCCGCCTCCGTCGAGGCGCTGCATCCCGACGTGTACTTCGTCTCCGAGATCGGCGGCGAGGA
>Ga0208490_100429_pt1 | contig 26783 bp, 30 predicted proteins | sample SubbioAug_CSWold_FD_184818 | JGI IMG/M metagenome (GOLD analysis project Ga0208490, IMG submission 184818) | Serpentinite rock and fluid subsurface biosphere microbial communities from McLaughlin Reserve, California, USA - CR11Aug_CSWold (SPAdes) | ecosystem: Environmental > Terrestrial > Deep...
CCCGTTGCTCACCGACGTCTCCTTGGAACTCGCGGGTGCACTGTCGCGGCACGTGAAAACCCCCGGACCAGGGGGAATGCACGAGCGTAGCGGCCACCTGCCGTGACCCCGACCGGGCTGCGGCGCACCCCCGTCGACCCGAGCCGGCCGCCATGGGAGCTGGTTCGACCGACTCCGTGACACCGTGTACATTGCCCCGCCGCACGGCACGCGTCCCGCGTGTCAGGCGTCTCGGGCCGGTAGCGCAGTCCGGCAGCGCACCTCCATGGCATGGAGGGGGTCGTGGGTTCAAATCCCATCCGGTCCACGTAGCACGAGCTAGCCGAAACCCCCGTCAGAAGGTGTCTGGCGGGGGTTTCGTGCGTTTTCATGCTGAGGAGATCGAGGGCAGTCGCGGCGTACCTGGGTCCAAAATGGGTCCACACGTGGACCCATGGAGACCCAAGGGCACCCACGATGGCATCGCTGACTGAGCGACCCGGCAAGACGGGCACCTCCTCCTACACCGTCCGCTGGCGAGAGGCCGGCTCCCGACAGCGCCGGACCTTCCGTCGCAAGAAGGAGGCCGAGGCGTGGCAACGCAAAGCGGAGGAGATCGAGGAGGCGCAACGGCTTGGCATGCCACTGGCAACCTCGACCCAGACGTTGCGCAGCACGCTCGACCAGGAGTGGCCCCGGTTCCTCGCACGCCGCACCAGCGAGGTCAGTCCGGCAACGGTCGAAAAACACGAGTGGGCCTACCGCGCCTGGATCGAACCGGCACTCGCCTACCGCAAGCTGGGCACCATCACCCCCGACGACCTGCGAGCAATCCTGGAGGATGCCCGGCGCGCCGGCAAGGGAGTCGACACCCGCATCGCGATCTACCAGACCCTCAACATGCTGCTCGACAACGCACTCGGCAAGGACGGCCACCGCTGCCGCGCCGAGGTCACAGTCGGCACTACGACGCGAGACCGCGACATCAACGTGCTCACCGACCGCGAGCTGGACCGGCTCGTGGCTGCCACCCCACGGCAGCATCGGCTGCTCGTGGACTTCCTCGCCACGATGGGTGCGCGACCTCACGAGGCCTTGGGGCTGCGCACCCGCGACATCGATGACGGCTACGCCACCCTCACCTCGCAGAAGAAGCAGGCTCGCGGGCGAACCAGCCAGCGGCGGCTGCCCCTTCCCGCTTCGCTGCACACCGGCCTCAAGACCCACACCGCCGACATGAACGCTGATGAGCTGGTGTTCGGGGTGACAGACCTGCGCAACTGGAGGCGGCGCGTGTTCGCACCGGCTGTCGGCAAGGCAGGGCTGGACGAGACGATCGTCCCCTACGACCTGCGGCACACCTGCGCGAGCAAGCTGATCCGGCTGGGCAAGCCTGCTCCGTTCGTCGCGAAGTGGCTGGGGCATTCCGTCCGCATGACCTTGGAGATCTATGCGCATCTGTTCACCGGCGACCTGGAAGACATCGCCAACGTCCTAGACCGGCCCCGCCGATCTCCATCGCCTGCTCCCCCACCACCATCAGGACGCAACGGCACCCGACCCTCGCTCGGGCCGTAGGACACTCACCGACGTGCTAGCGCTCCGCGCGCGTTGCGCTCGATGTAGTGGGCAAGCTGTGCTTCCGAGACACGGATCGCACGGCCGGTCGGACCCACTCGGGTTGACTCAATCTCGTTGGACCAGATCATCTCGTAGACGGTCTTGGGATCGAGCGCGAGCCGCTGAGCGACCTGCCGTACCGTCAGTAACGTGGTGGCCTGCTCGGTCATCTTCAGCTCCTTCGATACGTCGCGCGCCGACGGCCTTGCACATCCTGAGCGACGAATCGGGCGAAGTCGGCAGGACGGTCGACGATGGGTTGCTCCTCGGCGTCAGGGCCGGGAGGTTCTCCGGGCCAGGTGGTTTGGCGGGTTGGTCGGTCGCGGTCGAGGCGGGTGCCGGAGGTGGCGACCCATTCGCGGAGCCGTTCTCGGGTGTCTGCGAAGTCGCGGTGCCAGCCGATGGGGGCGGAGCCGTGCTGTTCGGGGTCGTAGGCGCCGAGCCAGTGCAGGTGGAGTGCGGACAGTTCCCAGACGAGTTCGGGGTGGCGATGCCAGTATGGGGGGACAATCGCGGCGGGTAGCCCGTAGGTTCGGCGCAGCCAGTTCACCCAGGCGTCAAGCTCGATCCAGGCGGTCTCGGCCTGGTCGGCTGACAGCGTGTTCCAGTTGATGGGGCGTGGCGGGTCGGGCAGGTACGGCTCCTCGCCGTCGAGGTCTAGCCCGAGGTCGTACCTCGCGTCGGCCGTGTCGGTCTCGGCGGCTGGTCGAGGGTGGTTGCGTTCGGGCCGGTGGCCGTTGGTGTCCATAGCAGGCACGTCCTGACGCGACGGTCAGAGCGACACGGCGGGTTCGTCGTGGTTCGACGCCTCACGGTGGGATGGCACGTCGGTGCCCTGGGTCTTGTCCGGGTCGGTACGGCGGCTGCGGTCGATGGTGTAGGTGGTGCGGGCGGTGTCGTGACCGATCCGTCTGGCGATGAACTCCTCGCGTTGTTCGGTTTGCCCGTCGACCTCGTGGGTGTAGGTGCGGAGCTGGCCTTCGGCGATGAACTTGTCGCCCTTGGCGAAGCGTTCGTAGGCCCGTTCGGCGGACTTCCGGTAGATCACGAGGTCGTGGAAGGTGGTGTCGAGCTTGGTGAAGGTGCCGTCGGCGTTGCGCTGGTAGTGCTCTTGGCCGACCTTGGCGTAGAACCGGGCGTCGCCTTGGGTGGTGAAGGTCAGCTGGGGTTCGGAGGCGATGAAGCCAGACAGGGACTGCTGGGTGCGGATGGTCATCGGTGTTCTTCCTTCCGGGCAGCGCGGGTGCGTGCTTCGGTTGGAAGGTGTGTGGCGGCTCCCTGGGTCAGCGTGGGGCGGCGCGCAGGCGTGTTTCGACCTCGTGGCGTTGAGCTTGGAGGGTGGTGCTGTCGGGGCGGTCGGTCCAGGCGCGCAGGTCGGTCACGATGGGTGGTGCGGCGCGTAGCAGGATGACGCCGATGCCGAACGGCAGGGTCCGTAGCGTGTCGGGTGACATGATGGGGACACGGCGGATGGAGCGTTGGTGGGAGCGTCCTCCGTAGGCGTCGATGCTGGTGGAGTCGGTGGTGTCGTCGCGGTCGCCGATCAGGGTCGAGAGGTCTTGGAGGTCGCGGCTGTTGGAGCCGCCGCCGAGGATGACCTTGGCGATGCTCGCGTCCCAGATCGCGCCGGCGGCGTCGTTGCCCCACTTGACGCGGGCTTGGGCGAGCGACTGGAGGACTGGCAGGGTGGTGATGCCGGTGCCGCCACCTTCGGCCATGAGTGTGGGCAGGGACGGGAGCGGGGCGAGGTTGCCGATCTCGTCGAGGGCGAGCATCAACGGCGGGTCGAGGCGGGCGCCGGGTGAGGTTGCGGCGGCGACGCGGGCGACTTCTACGAGGTCTTCGATGAACGCGGCGACTAGGGCTGCTGACGCGCCGGCGCCCGTGCCGGTGGCGAGCAGGTACAGGGTGCCGTTGTCGCGCAGGAACGAGGCGGGGTCGAACGCTTCGCCGGCGCGTGGGCTGATCGCGTCGATGACGCGCGGGTCGGCCAGCGATGCGAAGGCGAGGGACACGCCTTGCCAGATGGAGTCGCGGGTGCGCGGGTCGGACTGGATCATCGCGTCGAGTGACTCGGCCCAGCCGGCTGCCGCGTCCCGGTTGGTTTGCAGGATGCGCACGGCGTCCGCGGCTGCGGTGGGGTTTAGCGCCCACTGATACAGCGTCGCTGCGTCGCGGCCGTCGAGCGCGGCAGCGTGCAACAGCGCTTGGATGGCGGTGCGGGTCTTGCCTTCCCAGAACCCGCCGTTGTCCACCCCGCCCGCGCCGAGCCCGGTCGAGGACGCCAGCCCGGTCGCGCGGATCATCGCGGTCAGTGGCGTCTCGCAGCCACGCACTGGCGACCAGCGCAGTCCGGCGGGCAGGCCAGGTGCGAGTTGCTGGGGGTCGAACACGGCGACCGGGCCGTGACGTTCTCGTGCTCGGAGCGTGGTAGTGAGGTTGTCCGGTCGGGTGCTGGTGGTGATGACCGGACCGGGCGCGTCGAGGATCGCGGGGATGACCAGGTGCAGTCCCTTGCCGGAACGGGGCGGGCCGACGAGCAGGATCGAGTCCTCCACGGTTGCCCAGACCTCACGTCCTTTGGCGGTGCCGAGCAGGTAGCCGACGTCGGTGGGTCGCGGCTTGGTCAGCGAGGGCCGCAGCGTCGTGCCTCGCTTGGCTAGCGCTCGACGTGATGCGTTGCGAGCGATCGCGGGGGCGGTGGCGGTGCCGGCGAGCCGGCGCGGATCATCCGGTGTGCCTCGGTTGCCCGCCACCCGCCATACACCCCACGCAGCTGTGGCGAGCGCCGCGAGCAGGAGCGTCGCGGCGGTCCAGTAGCCGATGGGGTGCAGGCCGGGTGCGCCGAGCGGCTCGGCGGGGTTGAGTGGATCGGCCAGCACACCGAGCGCAGCGGCGATGCCCTGCGTGGGTGGGGCGGTGCCGGCGGCCCAGGCCGCGATCGCGCCGGCCAGCCATAGCAGTCCGGCCAGGGCAGCGCCGACGACGAGCAGTCCCAGCCCGACGTTGACCAACGTGTCGTTGGGTGGTCGACCGGCGGGGTTCATGACGGCTCGTTGACGAGCGTGGTGCCGGACACCGCACCGGACACGATCAGCCGCCCACCACCCGCAGCGTGGCGCGGATCAACATGCGCGGTCACCCGTCCGGTGGCGTCGGCGGTTGCAGAGGCGCTCGTGACAGCAAGGTGGACGGGCTCGCCAGGCAGGAACCCACCCTCAACAACAACCTCGAACCCTCCCGGGCGGTCGGCCCGGTTCAGGCAATCCGGTAGGACGCTAGCCTCCGGTGGTGTGGCGATGATGTCGGCGTAGACGGTCCCGTCTGGTTCGTGGACCTCGACCCGGACGGGTGAGGCGATCTGTTCGATGATCTGGCCGAGGGCCTCGCCGAGCTGCACGCACGGGATCGGCCCATCGCACACCTCGGCACCGTCGAGGGTGACGGTGAGCCAGGCGAGTCCGTCAGGCCGAACCACCACACGCGGCAACACCGCCAGCGCCGACGTTGCGCCGCTGCGGTTCGTGCTTCGTTGGCGGGTCACGACCGCATCCGCGCGGTGGTGTCGAACATGGTCAGCTCGTCAGGATGGAGCTGATGCTGAACGACGAACGAGCGGCCCTGGATCTTCCACAGCCCCTGTCCGGTGCCCAGGGTGGGCAGCAGCCGTTGTTCGGTGCCGGTCAACCCGAGGGCCTGGCCGGTGGCGCCGAGCTGGTCGGTCTCTTGCCGGTAGATGATCCGGGTCTCGGCGTTGGCCAGCAGCGACGACGCCAGCGCGTGCATGGCGGTGCCCTGGTCACCCACGGTGTCCAGGTCACCGAGCCGATGGAAGATCAGCATGTTCGCGATCCCCAGATGCCTGGCGAGCCGCCACTGTGCGTCCATCCGCCTGAGCAGCGCCGGATGCGACATCAGCCGCCATGCCTCGTCGTAGACGACCCACCGGCGGCCACCGGCCGGGTCGAGCAACGCGGCTTCCATCCAGGCTGACGCGCAGGTCATCAGCACTGAGATCAGCGTCGAGTTCTCCGCGACTCGCGACAAGTCCAACGACAACATGGGCAGGCTCGGGTCGAACCGGACCGTCGAGGGGCCGTCGAACAGTCCGGCGAGGTCGCCCGCAACCAGCCGTCGCAAGGCGTGCCCGACGATCCGGCCGTCGTCCTCGAGGCGGCGGTCCTCCCCGGCGTCGGGTGTGAGGATGCGATCCACCACCATCGGCAGGACCGGCATGTCGCAGGCGGCGACGGTGGCACGCAGCGCGACGTCGATCGCGGTGTGCTCCAGCGGTGTCAACGCGCGGGTCAGGACCGTCTCTGCCAGCGCGCCGATCAGGTCGCGGCGGCGCGCGGCGACCTGCATCGCCCACTCGGCGTCCGACACGTCAGCGGGTCTATGTCCCTCGTCGAGCGGGTTGAGCCGGGCGGGCAGGCCATGCCCGAGTACCACGGCTCGGCCACCGACCGCTTCGGCAACGGCGGTGTGCTCACCCTTGGGGTCGCCGGGCACGTACACCCGGTACCCGAACGGGATGCTTCGGGTGTAGAGCGACTTGGCCAACGACGACTTGCCAGCGCCGACGATCCCGGCCAGCACCACGTTCGGTGCCGTAATCATCCCTCGCTGGTAGAGAACCCACGGGTCGTACACGAACGACCCGCCGCTATAGACATCTTGTCCCACGAACACCCCGTCCGACCCCAGACCACCTTCAGCGAGGAACGGATATGCCCCGGCGAGCGCTGCCGAGGTGTCTTGATGGGTGGGTACACGCAACCGGCGGTACGTGCGTAGCGCCGCAGGACCGGGCTCGCCGCCGGCAGGCAGGAAGGCCGTCGCCCGGCGCTCTGCGCGGTGTGCTGCGGTGATGGCCTTGGCGGCCGCATTGCGTTCGGCAGCATCGACAGACCTCACCCGAACGACGGCTCGTTTGCGCCGTCGGCGGGTGCGGCGCTGCTCGCGGGCTGGGTCGATCAGCGCGGAGGCGTAGAGCCGGGAGCGTTCGCTCATGTGGTGCTCCTGCGCGTCAGCGTGAGATCCCGGCGGTGTCGGGCCGGGTGGTGTCGGCGCCGAACAGCGACGGAGGCGCGAGCGAGCGTTCGGCCCGGCCGCCTGTATGGGTGGCAGGTCGGATGGGAGGCCAGCTGATGCGGCCGGCTGGGTCGCGTGCCGCAGCTACCGCGTCGGTGGCCTGCTCGACATGGATCGCGGCCTGCCACAGCTGCATCGCCACGTCGAACGCTGCCCGATAGCCGCCATCGCCGTCGCCCGTCGTGTCAATCGTCTGATCGGCCGTGCGCTCGTGCCAGTTGGCGAGCTGATCGAGAACCTGGCGCAGCGAGCCGAGGCTGCCTCCCAGTGACTCGATCATCCCAGGCATGTCTCCTGGTTCGTCGAGCGTCCGTGTCGTGTGCGCCAGCCCGTGCAAGACCTCACGTGCCGTCGCCGCGTCGATGCCAGGATCGAGTGTCACCACCACGCGCCATCTCCTGTCGAAGCGTCGGCTGGCAGGTGCGCACGACCGGCCACGACCGCATCAACGGCATCAACGAGTGAGCTGGTCGACGTTCCGTTTCGGAGCGACGGCGCAGGCCGCGACTGACGGCAGCTCACGTGACGTCGCGGGCTGCGCCGATCGTCGCTTCGGCTCGGGCCGCCAGGCGATCCGCTCGGATCGTCCCCACGCCATCCCGACGGCAGACTGAGCATCGAGCAGGGCATCGGCGGTGTCCCGCAAATCGCTCACGATCGCATCCACCGTGTCGCGGCCGGCATAGCGAGAGCCGACGGCGTGCCGAGCGGCGAGGTGGGCGGCCTGTTCATGCCAGTCGGCAACATGGTTGAGCACCTGCCGAACGAGGACGAGTCCGGAGGTGAGCGCGCCGAGCGCGACGGCGGCGTCTTGTGGCTCGTCGATGGTGCGCGTGGCCTGCGCGAGCGTGCGCAGCGCGTCGCGCACCCCGTCGGCTGCGGCGGTGGGGTCGTTGCCTGGGGTCATGGGTGCCGTCCTCCGGTCGTTCAGATGCCGCGGCAGAGCGGGAGTGCAGCGGCAATGAAGGCTTGGGCTTGTTGGCCGACGAGGCGGCGGGTTTCGCAGGAGGCTTGGGTGGCGGCCTGTTCGATCTCGGCGATGGCGGCTTCGAGCTCGTCGGGGGTGTCGGCGGAGATGGCGAGCAGGCCGGTGTAGCGCAGGGCGCCGTGGCCGGAGGTCAGGTCGGCTTCCTGCTGGAGCACGTCGTGGTATTCGGCGGTCTGTTGGGCGTCGTCGATCTGGCCGATCCGCGCGCGTTGGGTGGCGTCGGCGAGGTACTCGGTCTTCTTGCGGCGGATGTCGCGCGCGGCCTGGTCGGCACCCATGGGGTCGCAGATGAGGCTGAACGACCGGCGGACGCCGGGTGTCAGCAGCAGCGGGGCAAGAAAGCCGGGATACACGGCCGTGCGTGGCCACTCGCTGATCCACAGCACGGCGTGGTGCGCGGAGTCGGAGCGCAGCCGCTCCCAGCGTTCCTCGACTGCGACGGGTCCGGCGGTCGCCAGGTCGGCACCGAGCGGAGTGCGTTCCAGGGTGGCGGCGACCTGCGGGTCGTAGGCCGAGCGCAGCATGACCGCCAGCTCGGCAGGTGTGAGCCACCGGACAGGGGCGAGGTCCGCGGCTTGGAGCGCGGTGGTGAGGGTGTGCATCTGTTGCCGCAGCACGGCGGCGGCACCACGCAGCCCGCCTCCGGCGGAGCGGATGGCACGCGCGGCCGCGTGCATGTCCAGCGCGATGGAGATGGTGGTGACGTGTCGTTCGGCGGCGGGGCCGGCACGGTCGATCAGCTGCCGGTAGGTGCGGGCGACCCAGGAGTCGTCGTCGCTACCGTGCTCGGCCCACCAGCGGACCAGGCCGGTACCGGTATCGGGCAGGGTGCGTTCGAGGATCTGGAGACGGGCGAGCTGGGCGGAGCGGCAAGCGGTGGCCAGCACCCGGCTCCAGCCGTGAGTGCGGCGCTGCTGCTCGGCAGGATCAAGCAGGACGAAAGCGTGATGGGTGACCTCGGCAACAGCGACGAGCCGCTGGTGGTGAGGGTCGTGGATCATCACCGTCCCGGTTTCGGGGTCGGCGTGCTGGCGCATCGCGGCGGCGTCGCCGGGCAGCGCGAGCGTGCCCACCGGGCGCGGCTTGACGACCCGACGGCGATACACGGTCTGGCGTGCCACGACCCGCCACGCCCAATGCCCGGCGACAGGCAGCCACTCGACCGCTCGACGGCCACCGATCGGCAGCCAGGCCGCTGCGGTGGCGATCGCCCAGATCGGGGCGGTGACCAGCAGACCCTGACCGCCTGCGAGATACAGGCCGGCGACGAACGTGGCGACCGCAACCGCCATTGCGGCGACCTGTGGCACCGACAGGCCGAACAGCAGGCCACGCCGTGACAGCCGAGCAAGCGTGACGGGCTCAAGCCCGTAGCCCTCGTCAGATCGCTGGGCCCCCGTCACGAGGGCCGCCTCGGTGCGCGACGCTCAGGTGGCGATGCCGGCGACGGGCGGGGCGGTGAGGCTGCGGGACGGGACGGGCGTGAGGTGGTGTCTGCCAGCCGTGTTGCGGGCGGGGGCGGATCAGAGGCGTGCTGGCCCGCGTCGGCGTGCTGTTCCGCGGCGGTCCCCACCGCACGTCCAGCCTTGGGGCCAGCGGTCGCGGCCGCGACACCGGCACCGGCCGCCGCACCTGCGGCGGCACCCACGCCGCCTGCGGCCGCACCGGCGCGCGCTCCGGTGGCCACGGTCGCTCCGGCCCCTGACGTGCCTGCCCCACTCGCGCTGCCGGTACGGGCTGCGGCCGGTGCGGCAGATCCCGTAGCAGGTTGGCTTCCGCCGCGGCCCGGACCGTTCGTGCCAGCGTCGAGCACCTTGGGGCCGCCTGCTTGTGGTCGGGTCGAGACGGGTACCGGCCGGTTGAGTGCGCTCTTGGCCTCCTGCTCGGCCGACATCGAGTGGTACATGTCGAACCCGGCGAACGAGATGAACTTGTAGGCCATGTACGGCGCGAACGCGGCGATGAACATCAGCACGACGCCGGCGATCGGGTCCGCGATGGACGCCAGATCGAAGTCGATCGGTGCACTGACCTGCGCGGTGGCGACCAGGAACACCACCACGATCACGAGCTTGGAGAACGCCAGGGCGAGTACGAACGAGGCCCACTTGCCGACCCAACCGCGGGTGGCTTCCCACGACGCACCGGCCAGCGCGATGGGGGCCATCACGATCGCGACCAGCAGCAGTGCCTTTCTGATCAATAGCGTGAACCAGACCAGCGCCGCTGCGGCCATCGCCAGTCCGGCCAGGAAGATGGTCACGATCGCGCCGACGCCAGGGGCGCCGACGTTGATCGCGGTCAGCCCGGCCGCCAGCACGGCGATGCGCCCGCCCATCTCCTCCATCGAGGAGCCGGTGGCCTGCACGATGCCCACCGCGAGCTGGTCGGTCACCTCCAGCAGCGTGCCGGTCAGCGTGATGACCAGGAACGAGCCGAGCACCGACTTCGCCAACCCGAGCGCGGCCTTGGACAGCGCGGACGGGTCGCGGCGTACCAGCCCGGTGATCAGCTGCAAGCAGAAGAAGATCAGCATGATGAAGACCGCGACACCGAACAGGATGTTGTAGACGGCGATGTAGCCGGGGCTGGTCACATCCACCCGGGTGGTCGAGTCGAAGATCGCCCATACTCCTTCGAACATCCATGCGGCTGCGGACCCGATCGCGGACGCGAGCCACTCGAACGGTGCGGATACCAGCGTCGCTGCGGCTTCGCCCGCCACGTCGCACACCAGCGAGATGACCGGCACATCGCAGACACCCATCACGCCTCCTCGAACACGACGGTCGCGAACCTGGCGAGACGGATCAGACGCTCTGGCCGACGTTCCAGAAGAAGTTGATGAGGGTCACCGCAGCGCCACAGATGATCGCGGCACCGCAGGCGACGAGCACACCGAACTTGCCCCGGCCGGCCAGATGCGGGTTCGACGAGTTCGACCCGAACCCCCACACCACCGCCGAGACGATCAGCGCGAGCACGGACAGCACGAGCCCGATGGTCATCACCGCTCCGACGATGGTGCGCAGCGCGCCGATGCCCGGAAGGCCCGTGTCGTTGGGGGTGATGCTGATCTGGGCAACCAGCGCTTGGAAGCCGGCGAGCCTGTCGACAAGCATGGCGGTTCCTTCGCGTTCATGTCCGCAGTGGGTCACCCCAGAGGTAGGCACGACCCGCCCACGCACCACGATCACAGACCAGCGCCGGTGCGCAGCAGGAAGTTCGCCCACGTCACACCACCACCCGCCAACGCCGCCGCACCCACCGCGACTAGCAGGCCGGTCCGGGCGCGCAGGGCGGTCTGGTAGTTGCCCGACGCCGACGCGATACCCCACACTGCCGCGCAGACCAGCAGCATCAGCACCGAGACCACCAGAACCAGCGTGAGCAGCGCCCCGACGATCGTCGTCAGTCGGTCTGACGCCCCGACGCCACCGAAGTCGGGTGCGACACCGGCGACCACGGCCAACCACATGTCGTGCACCCGCGTGCTCCTCGTCGATCGTGAAGCAGGTGCACGCCTCCGACCGAATGGCGGACAACCATTGCGGTGAGCCCGCTCGGCGTCACATGTCCAACGAGCTGACCGACTGCCGACCGTGCGACCTGCCCCCGTCGAGCTCGAAGCTCCGTTCCGGACCGCGGGCCGTCAACGCACCGAGGCGAGCGAGCGACACCCAACGGTCGGACCCCACAACGAGGTGATCGAGAACCTCGATCCCGATCAGGTTGCCTGCCCGGCCGAGCCGGCGAGTGACCGCACCGTCGTCGCGGGATGGTTCCGGGTCGCCTGACGGGTGGTTGTGGGCGAGCACCAACGCGGCGGCGCCGTGGAGCAGTGCGTCGCGGAAGACCTCGCGCGGTGACATGAACGTGTGATCGACCGAGCCGATCGAGACGGTCGTCGCGGCGATGAGCCGGTGCTTGGTGTCGAGGTTGAGCGTGACGCAGTGCTCGCGATCCAGGCCGTCCAGCATCGGCTTGAGGATGTCTGCGGCGTCTTCGGGGCTGGTGATCTCGCGCCGTTCCTCGGGTGCCCCTGGCCGGTAGATGCGGGCGCCTTCGCCTGCACAGTGTGGGCACACTCCGCCGCCGGTCGCGGCAGGTGAGTCGACGCGGAGGTCGGGTGCGAGGTTCGTCATGTCGTGGTCACCAGCAGGGTCGGATGATCGAAGTGCCGGAAAAGGCGGCTGGGGCGTGGCTCCATGTAATGGAGGTGCGCGCCAGCGTTCCGATGGCTGGCTATCGCGGGCGGGTGGCGTAAGCGTTCCAGGCGGCGCCGGCGAATCCGGCTCAGCGGGTGGCGGTGCCGATGTGCCGCGGCGAACGACACCTCGAAGGCGCCACCCATCTGCCCGTGCTCATGCCGAAGTCATCGTGTGATCCACCACATGGGCGATGCCGGTGCTGTCGACGAATGAGTCTCGCCTGCGACAGGAAGCACCTAGCACCGGCAGTGTCGGATGACCGAGGTCCCGGAATAGCTCAACGTCGGATCGCGCCATGTCAGCTGACGCCTACTGGGCAACCCCGTACATAGCGCTGACGTAAACTGGCTGCATGGCCGACCTGGTAAGCGTTCCCGCGCTGTCTGTGATGTTGATCGTGCCCGACGCCGCCGCCGCGGTCTCCTGGTACGCCCGAGCTCTTGGCGCCGAACCGTTGTGGGATCTCGGTGGTGTCGCCGGCCTTCATGTGCAGGGTGCGCCCTTCTTCCTTCATGAGACCGTGCCGGGAAAGAAGCGCGAGCAGAGTCCGACGGCCGTGGGCGCGACGACCACTCGCATCGAGTTGTTCCTCGACGCACCCCACGAACTCATCGATCGAGCAGCGCAGCAAGGCGCCACCGACATCGAACCGATGACCGACCATGACGCGCCTTGGGGCACGCATCGCCAGGGCGGCTTCACCGATCCGTTCGGTCACCGGTGGTCGGTCGGCGATCGGACTCCGCTGCAACGGTTCCCGGGGCTGACCTGGGAGTCCGCCTGATCCCGGCTATCGCCGATTATGCCGGTACAAGTGCCATGTTCGAACCTGGTGAATGTCCTCGTCGACGCTCCCGCTGGCGTGTCCTTGCGTCCGTTGGGGGACGGTCCGGTGGGGCTCTGGCTCAGCCCCATCTGGGGTGTGGGGTAGAGCTTGGTGTTCAGCGGTTCCAGGCGGTGGAGCGGAGGAGGCGTAGTCCGTTGAGGGCGACGATGACGGTGGAGCCTTCGTGTCCGGCGACGGCTAGTGGCAGGGGGAGGTGGTAGGCGAGGTCCCAGGTGACGAGAACGGTGATGAAGGTCGCGGCGATGGTGAGGTTGGCGATGACGAGTCGTCGTGCTCGGCGGGAGAGCTGTATCAGGTTGGGGATGGCGCTGAGCTCGTCGCGCACGATGATGGCGTCGGCGGTGTCGAGGGCGAGGTCGGAGCCGTGTCGTCCCATGGCGATGCCGGCTGTGGCGTGCGCGAGTGCTGGGGCGTCGTTGATGCCGTCGCCGACCAGCAGGACCTGATGTCCGGCGGCTTCTAGTTCGCCGACGATGTCGGTCTTGTCCTCAGGCAACAGCTCGGCCTGCACGGCGGCGATCCCGGTCGCTTCCGCGACGTGACGGGCAGCGTGTTCGTTGTCGCCGGTGAGCAGGTGGACCGGGGTGCGGGTCATGGTGGCGACCTTGGCGACCGTGTGGGCGGCGTCGGTGCGGATGCGGTCGACGAGCACGATCGAGCCCAGCAGGTGCCCGTCGGCGCGGACCGCGACGGTGGTCCCGACGGTGCCGGGGTCGGCGTCGCCGCGCTCGACGGCGATGGTGCGACCGGCGACCTGCCCGGTGACCCCACGTCCGGGTCGTGCTCGGAAGTCCTGCACGTCCGCGATGGTCAGCTGCCTCGTGCGTGCAGCGGCGACGATGGCTCGGCCGAGCGGATGTTCGCTGTAGCGTTCCACCGCCGCCGCCAACGCGAGGACGTCGTCGGGGTCGGTCATGTCGGCGGGGGTGATCTCGGTGACTTCGGGGGCTCCTTCGGTCAGCGTGCCGGTCTTGTCGAAGGCGACGAGGTCGATGCGGCCGATGTTCTCGATGACGTCGGCGGACTTGACCAGGACGCCGTGGCGGCCGGCGTTGGCGATCGAGGCGAGCAGTGGCGGCATCGTGGACAGCACGACCGCACAGGGTGAGGCCACGATCATGAACGTGATCGCCCGCAGCAGCGCAGCCTCGAACGGCGCGGCGAACACCAGGTAGGGCAGGCCGAACACGGCCAGCGTCGCGATCACCACCCCCATCGAGTAGCGCTGCTCGATCTTCTCGATGAACAGCTGACGGGTCGCCTTGGTGGCCGAGGCCTGCTCGACCTGCGTCACGATCCGGGCGATGACCGTCTGCGACGCGGGCCGGTCGACACGGATGTGGAGCGCTCCGGTGCCGTTGGCGGTCCCGGCCAGGACCTCATCGCCGACGTGACGGACCACCGGGACCGATTCGCCGGTGATGGCCTGCTGGTCGACCTCGCTGACCCCGTCGGTCACGGTGCCGTCCGCGCCGATCCGCTCGCCCGGCCGCACGAGGATGATCTGGCCGGGCTGGAGGTCACTGGTGTCGACCGTCTGGGTGGCGCCGTTGTCGTCGACCAGCGTGGCCTGCTCAGGGGTCAGATCGAGCAGCGAGCTGACCGCATCGGCGGTGCGCTGGGTCACGACCGCCTCGAGCCCACCCGAGGTAGCGAAGATCACGATCAGCAGCGCCCCGTCGAACACCTGCCCGATCGAGGCTGCGGCGATGGCCGCCACGATCATCAACAGATCGACGTCCAACGTCCTGTCCCGCAGCGCCGACAGCCCGGCCGCCGCCGGGCCCCACCCGCCGGTCACGTAGCAGGCCAGGTACAGACCCCACCACACCGGCGCCGGTGCCCCCGCAAGCTGGCAGACCCAACCGGCAAGGAACAGCACCAGCGCGATGGCGGCCCAGCGCACCTCGGGCAGCCGCGCCCCGGTCGCCAAGATCGAGGACGGCGCGGCGAGCACCCGTCCCGGATCGCGCACCGCCGGGTGGTCGAGCAGGTCGCTCACGAGCCGCCGCCATCAGCACGACGCGGCCGCGCGGCACGAACCTGCTCCTCGCTCACCCCGGCACGGTGGTGGGCCGGCTCGGACTCCAGCGCATGCTCAGCGTGGTAGACCGCGTCGGCGACCAGCTGCTGCACGTGCTCGTCGGCCAGCCGGTAGAACATCCGTGTGCCCTCCTGGCGGACCTTCACCACGCGGCCCCACCGAAGCTTCGCCAGATGCTGCGACACCGCGGTCGGTGACTTGTCGACCATCGCGGCGAGATCGCCGACCGACTGCTCACCGTCACGCAACGCCAGGATGATCCGCACCCGCGTAGCGTCCGCGAGCAGACCGAACACCTCGACCGCGAGCTCGACGTACTGGCTCGCCACCCCGAACGTGCATGCCTTCGTATCTTCACTCATACGAAGATGCTATCGCTGGCGTGGCGCGCCGACAAGCGAGCGCCAATCGACCCGAGCGGTTGCGTGTCGCTCCAGCTCGCACCGCAGCGTCTCGGCTGACGGGAACCGGGTACAGGATGGCGTGGTCTGCAGCCTTCGCGGAACGGTCACGTCCTTACGTCGGGCGGAAGGACAGGTTCGCGTCGGGTCGGACCGCCGCAGGCGAGCGAGGCAACTGCGGCGGCCTGCGCGCCGTCGATCGCGACGCCTTCGAAGCGGAACGGCAGCTGCACGTCAGTGTCCACGGGTCTTGGTAGCTCTGTGTAACCGTGGTTACACTGCTCGTTGACGGGTGGAGGTCGTGATGCGCTGGGTGTGGCTGATCTACCGGCTTCCGCGGGAGCCGTCGTCGCCGCGGATCGCGGTGTGGCGCAAGCTGGGCCGCTTGGGTGTGGCGCGGTTGACTGATGGGGTGGTCGCGTTGCCGCTCGATGCGCGCAACCGTGAGCAGCTGGAGTGGCTCGCCGACGAGGTCGTGGAGTCGGGCGGGCAGGCGATGGTATGGCTTGCCGAGCCGACCTCGCCGGCAGCGGAGCGGCGTCTGGTCGAAGGGCTGGCAGCGGAGCGCTCGGCTGAGTATCGGGAGGTGATCACGCAGGCCCAGCTGGCGGTCGCGGGCGATGCGGCGGTGCGCCGGCGGGAGCTGCGGCGGTTGCGCGGTGAGCTGCGGCGGATCAGACAACGGGACTACTTCCCTCCGGCTGAGCGCGACCTGGCTGCTGTTGCCGTGGCCGATCTCGCCGTCGCGCCCACGGCCGATGTCGTTGTGGAGGGACGCTGATGCTGTGGGTGACCCGTGCTGGGGTGCATATCGACCGTGCCGCATGTGCCTGGCTGATCCGCCGGTTCGTCGACGAGGACGCCGAGTTCGGATTCGTTGCCGGCCCTGACGAGGTGCCCGAGGACGCAATCCCGTTCGACATGCGCGGGGTCGAACACGGCCACCACGGCGGGGACTGCACCTTCGAGACCATCATCAAGCGCTACGAGCTGGTCGACCCCGTGCTCGCCCGGATCGCCGAGATCGTGCATGAGGCCGACCTCGACGACGAGCGCTTCGACGCACCCGAGGCGCCCGGACTCGACGTGATCCTGCGCGGTCTGTCGATGGTCATCGACAACGACGAGGAGCTACTTGCGCTGACCGGGCCGATGTTCGATGGCCTGTACGCTTACTATCGCCGGTCCATCCTTGTTCGTGACGATGTCCGGTGAGCGACGACCAGCACACACCGGACACGGTGGACGACCAGCCCTCGCGCCAGCACGGGATCAGTCTGGCTGAGGCCACGCGGCTGTGGTGGTTGGTCGGGCTCAACAGCTGGGGCGGGCCAGCCGCGCAGATCGCGGTGATGCACAGCCTGGTGGTCGAGGACCGGCGCTGGTTCTCCGAGAAGCGCTTCCTGTATGCCCTCAACTACTGCATGCTCCTGCCCGGCCCCGAGGCCCAGCAGCTGGCCACCTACTTCGGTTGGCTGCTCCACGGCATCCGCGGTGGTCTGATCGCGGGCGGCCTGTTCATCCTGCCCGGCTTCGTCGCCATCCTGATCCTGAGTGTCCTGTACGCAGGCTTCGGCGAGGTCAGTGCCGTCGAGGCCCTCTTCTACGGCATCAAACCGGCGATGATCGCCATCGTCGCCGCGGCCATGGTGCGTATCGGCTCGCGGGCGCTGAAGAACCGCACGATGTACGCGATTGCTGCCGTCGCGTTCGCCGCGATCTTCTTCTTTGACGTGCCGTTCCCGCTCGTCGTCCTTGCCGCCGGTGTCCTGGGATTCTTCGGCGGGCAGCGCTGGCCCAGCGTGTTCGACGTGATCAGCGGCCACGATCCCGACGCCGTGGACGAGCAACCTGCCCGAGTGTCCGACGACGAGGGACCGGTCAAGCCTTCCAACCGGCGGGCACTCATGATCCTCACAGTCGGGCTGACCCTGTGGTTCGGACCGATCGTCGCGCTTGCCGTCTGGACCGGCCGTGACAGCATCTGGGTCGACCAGGGAGTGTTGTTCTCCACCGCCGCCGTGGTCACCTTCGGAGGCGCCTACTCCGTGCTCGCCTACATGACCCAGCAGGTCGTACAGACCTACGGCTGGCTGTCGCCCGGCGAGATGCTCGACGGCCTCGGCATGGCCGAAACCACCCCCGGCCCGCTCATCCAAGTCGTGCAATTCATCGGGTTCATGGCCGCCTACCGGGCCGACCTCGGCATCGACCCGATGCTCGCAGGCCTGCTCGGCGCGATCCTGACCACCTGGGTGACCTTCGTTCCGTCGTTCCTGTTCATCCTGGTTGGTGCGCCCTACATCGAATACCTGCGCGGCAACCACCAACTCACCTCCGCGCTCTCCGCGATCACCGCCGCCATAGTCGGCGTCATCCTCAACCTCTCCCTGTGGTTCTCGCTGCACACCATCTTCGCCGAGGTCAACGAGACCCGCATCGCCGGCATACGCCTCTACGTCCCTGACCTGACCACGGTCGACATCATCGCCGCTGCCATCGCAACCGGCGCCATCGTCGCCATCTTCAAACTTCGCTGGTCCCTGCTACGCACGCTCGCCATCAGCGCCACCATCGGCGCAACCCTCTACCTCCTCATCATCAACTGAACAGACCACCGGCAGGTCATCGCACAGAGATGTGGAGGTGGTCGTAGTGGCCGCCGGTGGGGTGGCGGACGTCGTAGACGCTGCTGGTGTAGGTGCGCCAGCCTTCGGTGGCGCGGGCGGCGCTCCAGATGAGTCCGTCCCAGACGATGTAGGACAGTGCGAGGGCGTTGGCGTGGGTGGTGAGCCAGTCGGCGATGCGCCAGCCTTCGGCTCGTTCGGTCGCGGTGGGGAAGCGTCCGATGCCGCCGATGGTGATGTCGCAGGCGCGTCCGCGGGGGTGGTCGGAGTTGGGGTTGCCGGGGCGTGGTGCCCAGCACCAGATGGGTAGTGGCCCGAAGGCGGTTTCGAGCTGGGTGACCAGGTGCGCGGTGCGGGGTGTGATGTAGCCGCCGGTGCCGGTCGGGTCGGGCACAAGCCCGCCCGCACCGCCAGGTAGAGGGCTCGGCTCACCTGGAAGCGCGTAGCTCGGCGTGCAACCGCCGGCGATTGGCGCGTCGGTCTGTGGCGCGTCAGTCTCCGCCGCGTCGGTATCGACATCGGGCTGGTGGCCGGCCGGCGCAGCCGCGAGATGGAGGCACGAGGCGTCGGCGCCAGGGTTGAGGAGCACGGCGAGCGCAAGCAGAGGCACGCTGGGTGCCAACAGGAGCGCGCCGATCGTTCCGCCTGCCAGGAGCTTCTTCATGGCAGCGGGTTGTCGAGCTGCGAGAGACGCAGCAGGTGGCAGCGGTCGAAGGCGGGTGGGCAGGCGACGAAGACGGTGAACGTCACGGGGTGATCGGCAGACGCGGGCTGGTCGAGCCAGATCCCGGTCCGGTGGCGGGTGGCCTCGATGGTGACGGCGACGGTGCCGTCACGCAGGTGGCCTGCGCTCTCGGAGGTGGCGATGCTGTCCCAGGAGTCGGGGATGTAGACGGCGTGGATCGTCGCGGTCTGGGTCGTGTGGTGGTGGCGCAGTTGCTGCCAAACGTCAGGCTGCGGCAGGTAGCGGGCGAGGTCCCCGGCCAGGCCGGGGGTCTCGACCCGATCGGGGTCAGCATCGGCAAGTACTGGGCGGACGTGTTCGGCAGGTCCGGCCACGGCCATCGTGTCCCAGGTGAGCAGCGCTTCAGCCACCGCGCGGGCGTAGGTGAGCGGATCGGTGGTGCGTGGCAGGCCAGGTGATGGTCGAGGCGATACGACGACTGGCGCCCGGTCGGTCTGTTCGGGTTCGGCGGCCGTGCCGGGCTCGTCAGCGGGAGCCTGGGGGGTGTCGGGTGGCGGGCCAGTGAGCAGCCCGTAGATGCCGACGGCGACCAGCAGCACGGCCAGGCCGATTCCGACGGTGATGGTCACGAGCAGACGGCGGGATGACGACACGACCAGCGACCTCATAGTGGTTGACGATGGTTAGCGGGAAGGTGCGCAGCCGGCGACAGGGTGCATGTCACCGGCGGGTGCGGGCCTCGCGGGCGTGTTCGGCGAAGGCCACCGTGGCCGCGACGGTGGTCTCGAAGGCGGTCCACTGCTCGTCGGTCAGGCCGGAGCCGATCTCGGCGGCGTCGTAGTGGTCGGCCCAGCCGTGCAGCTCGGTCCAGGTCAACAGGAAGGCACGGACCCCGTAGCGACGCGGCGGAGCCTGCGGTTGCGCCGGCTCGGTCTGCCGCTGGGCTGGTCGGGGTGGCGTGGCGTTGAGGCGTGCCAGTGCCTGCTCGGCCAGCTCCTCCAGCTCTGCCTGACGGTCGACCTCGACGTCGGGCGGGTCGCGGTTGGCTTCGGCTTGGGCGGCCTTGACCCGGCGGTAGTGGCCGTAGACCTTTCCGTCGGCGTCGATCCCCGCGAGCGCGTCGCGGGCTAGCTCCCGAAGGGCCTGCGGGGTGTCGGGGTCGGTGGTGAGCCGTTCGAGCTCGCCGATGCGTTCGAGCGTCGTGTAGGACTTGCGGCCGGTGACCATCCGTGCGGCTTGCGACCGGGACTTGCGGTCTGACGGTGGTGCCAAGTTGGCACCACCGTCGTCTACTTCCCCGTTGGGGTCGCGGTCGGCTCCGAAGCGGGTGGCTTCCTGCCGGCGTGCAGCATCCTCAGCGATCAGCGCCTTCAGTTCGCGATACAGACCGGCGGCTTCGATCGGTGAGTATGGCTTGCGGGCGGTGTTCTCGTGCTGTTCGGCGAGCAGCCGTTCCAACGGGCTGGAGATGCCGGCGCGGACCCACACGTTGACCTTGCGCCAGCCGAGCTGCTTGGCGGCTTCCAGCCGACGCACGCCGCAGATCAGCGTGCCTTCGGGGCTGATAGTGATCGGTTGGAGCAGCCCTTGGTCGCGGATCGACGCGACCAGCTCGTCGAGGTCGCCCAGGTCGCGGCGGTGGCGGTGACCGACCTGGATCGCCTCGATCGGTCGGTCCAGCTCGATGTGGCCGTCGCGGCTACCCATCGTGGGCCTCCGCCTGGTCGGGACGTGCCGCGACCGCTGCGGCCACGAGGTCGCCGTCGGCGAGCAACTCGGGCAGCGTGTCCCCGACGAGCAGCCGTGCGAGCAGCCCGTGGCGGAGCCGGCCGACGCAGGTCGGATGCCCGAGCAGCAGCCGCAGCAGGCCGATCCAGCAGGCGTGCGGGAGATCGAAGCGGGCGCGCAGGGCCTTGTCGCGGCGCAGGGTTTCGTAGGCGGCGGGGCGGTCGCCGAGCTCGGTGAGCCGTCCGCAGACGTACTCGATGAGCGTCCATGCCAGCGACGGCGACCAACCGAGCAGCATCAGCAACCGGGTGGTGTGCTCGATCAGCCACGAGCCCGTATCGGCAGCGCCGTCGGTCGGGTGGTCGGGTTCGGGCGGGGCGTGCAATGCGGGGTGGTAGTCGGTCAACGGGACGGTCCGGTCGCTGAACCGCTGGGCGTCGTGGAAGACCGAGTAGTCGGGTCGGCGGGCACGGTCGGTCGAGGTCAGCAGCCCTTGTGCCCGGTGTTCGGCGATGAGTGTGATGCGGACCGCGACGGTGACCACCGCCCACGGATCGTTGGCGGTGCGGGTCGAGCTGTTCTGCATGGCCTCGAACGCGGCGGCTGCGGCGTCGATGGGTTCCTGTCCGTACTTGCGGGCGAGGCCGGCGTAGCGGTCCGCGGCGAACCGCATCAGCGCGTTCGCGTCGGAGTCGTGGTGCCAGGCGCCAGGGCCTGCTTCGTGCAGCCGGATGAGCAGGGTTCGTAGTCCCTCGGAGGTGGCGAACGTCGGCTGGTCGGTGACGGTCGGCCGGGCGAGCAGGGTGGCGCTCATCGGGACACCGCCGTGCGGCCTGCCGGCGGGCGTCGGGACGTGCCGAAGGCATCGAGTGGGGCGAGTTGTGCCGTCCGTGGGGTGGTGCTGGCACGGTCGATGGCGCGCCTGCCGGTACCGCCAGAGCGAGCAGGTGAGAGTCGGGACACCGGGTTGGTCTGGGCGGTCCAGGTCATCCCGCGGCCGGCGACCCGCTCGGTGGTCTGCACGAGCGCGTCGCTGGCACGCAGCCACGCCACGTCGTCGGGTAGCCGCCGCGTCCTCGCTGAAGGTTGAGAGCGCGGCTGGGAGGGGTCGTGCAGCTTGAGCGGATCGAACGCCTCGACGTCCGCGGGTCCGCTTGGCTGGTCGGCGCCACGCCGTGGTGGCGGCGGTGGCGGGGTGCCAGGGTTCGGGCGGTTGGGGTCAGTGGCCATGTGCTGCTCCTTGCACGACGTCGGGCGAGCGGGTCATGTCGACGCCAGCGGGCGGGTGTGGACCGTCGGGCGGTGCCGGCGGAGGCTGGGTCAGGTCAGCGAGCCAGCGGCCGACGGTGGAGGGATGCACACCAAGCTGCTGGGCGATCCGCTTGTTCGACCAGCCCGCTTCGTGTCGCTGTCGTGCCAGCTCGCGCCGGCTTCGTGCCGCCGTTCCGTTGACCGCCGCGGCCGACGCGACGGCCTCGTTGATGCCCGAGGTGTGCGGGTGAGTGCGGCTGGTCAGCTCGACCGTCAGGTGGGTGATCGCAAGCAGCACGGCGGGCGGGACGGCGGCGATCGCGGCAGCGAGCAGGCGTGGCAGGGTGCTGTCGGCGGCGACGACGGCGTGGGCGGCGTTGCCCGCGATCGACACGATCGCGCCGGCCGCCAGCAGCGCCCACGGGTACCAGGTGGCTCGGCGGCCGTAGGGGGACAGCGCGACGACCGAGATGGTCGCCACGACAATGATCCCGTCCACGATCAGGGGCCAGACCCACGCCTGTGCTGGGTCGATGCCCGCCCGTGCCGCGAGGTCGGTGAGGGCGGTGAAACTGAGCCAGAACGCACCGAGCGCGATCGCGATCGTTCCGATGATCGCGGCGGCGACCACCCACCGGGCGACCGGCGGCGGACCGTCTTGGCGGATCGGGGTCGACGGTTGGCTCATCGGCTGACCACCGATGGCGACCGTCGTGCGACGGCGACGGGTGGTGTAGCGGTGCGGTAGGCCGACCGGATCGTCACGGTGATGTCTCGCTCGGATAGGCCGGTGTGCTGTGCGGCCGGTCCAAGGAGGAGGTGGGCGTGCTCCTCGGGTAGTTGTTGTTCGGCGTAGCGGCAGGCGGCCCAGAACAGGGCCTTGTTGCGGTTGCCCTCAGCTTGGGTCGCGACCCAGGCCGCCAGCTGGCGGCCGTCGCCACGTGTCGGGGTGTCGAGTGCTGGGACGGGCCGGCGGCGGCGTGGCGGTACGAGCAGGGTGCGTAGCGCGTCGGCGTCGATCGGTGCCGGGTCGTGGGTGGCGATGGCGATCAGCTGATATCGGCCGACCTGGCCGTCGTCGGTCGTGACGCGCGAGGGCGGGACGATCACGTAGCCGCCGGCACCGCGGAAGTCGATGTGGATCGACGACTCCGACCACGAGCGCTGGGGGCGGTCCGGCACGGCTGGGTAGTACAGATGGAGTCCGCTGGACGGGGTGCGCAGCGCGCAGGCCCATCCGTCGGTGAGCCCGGCTGACTGCGCGGCGTCGAGCGCGACGAACCCGTTGCCTGCCGGGCGCAGATCGACGTCGACCACATCGATCTGGTGGCCGGTGGCCAGCCCGATGTTCGCGTTAGGCCACCGGTGCCACCAGCGGGCCACTTGCCGGACGTCGTGCGATGCGTCCAGCAGTCCGTGCGTGGTCAGCGGCCGCTTCGCGCCCGGGGCGCAGGGGAAGACTGCGGCTCCGGCATCGGCGTAGGTGCGGGCGGCGTCGGCCAGTGTGCGCTCGCCAGCGGCGGCGATCAGCGCTGGTGGCAGCGGCTGGCGTGTGGCGGGCGGGTGGGGCATGACGGTGGCTCCTGTTCGAACACACCGTCGGGTAGGGCCGTGTTATCCGCGTCTCCGTTGCCGTGTTATTCCTGTCTCTTTTCGAGATTTCTTGGATTTGGCCGTGTTTTTTGCGTGTCCGCGTCTCTTTGGCGTGTCATCGGTGTCTCCGCCGCCGAAACACGCTCACACCGAGGTGGTGTCGCGGCTCAACAGCGCGGCGAAGGCGCGCTGTGTGTCGGCCGTTGGAGCGACAGGGGTGTCGAAGGTGTCGTCGGTGTCCTCGGCGTAGCGCTGCCGTAGCCGTGTCCACAGTTGCGGAATGCGGTGGAGCTGACGACGCGCGTGCTCAATCCTGGCCCACAGCACGTACAGGGGCTCGCACGGATCGCACAACCGCAGACCTTGCTGGACAGCGTGCTCGGCATCGTCGTACCGGCCCGCTTCGAGCAGCGCCTCGGCGACTTCGAAAGCTGCGTCTTGGAGCCGCGAGATCGCCTGGTGCTCGATGTCGGCAGTCCACGTCACCGGCATGTCTACGAACGGTGCACCGCGAACGAGATCGAGCGCCGCAAGCAGCTGCGCCAGCCGATCGTCACCGTCGAGGCGCCGGGCCGCATCCAGGTGTGCGAACGCGCGGTCGAGGTCAGTGGTGACCGCCGGCGGCAGGTGCATCATGGGGCTGCTCGGCTCGCGTCGCGGGACGAGCGGCGTTCCGTCCGGTGCGGCACCAAGCTCGGTGCGTAGCCGGTGCAACGCATTGCGGACGCGGTACTGGCCCCCGCTGGTGTCGGCGCGGCCTGCCCACACGGCATTCTCCACTTGTTCGCTGGTCGCCCCAGGGTGGGTAGCCAGATAGGCGAGCACCTGCCGAGGGATGGGCGCGAGCGTCTCGATCGGCCTGCCGCCGCAGGTGACCGTCATGGGTCCGAGTAGACCGATCTCGCACCATCCAGGCTCGATCGGCCCGACCGCCGCAGGGTCGGCAGAACGATCGCGCACGACCTCCGGCGCTAGCTCGGCGACATCGAGCGCGGCGAACTGGTCGTCGATCAGGTCGGGATCGAAGTCTGGGCTCTCGAAGGCGCGCTGGCTACCGTCGGGGGTGTGAAGGATCGTGCGTTGTCCGTCGAGGTGCAGACACCACTGACCTGCCGACGGAGACGTGCCAGCGGCGACGATCGCCACCAGGTCCAGGCCGTCGGGCAGGGCGGGCACGTTCGAGGGGTCGTGGCACACGATGAGCCGTGGAAGCCGATCCTCGGTCAGCAGATCCTGCTCGGCTTCGGCGACGGCCGCTTCGAGGACGGCCACCGGGTCATCGACCTGTTGTAGCTGCTCGATGCCGGCTGGCGTGGTGTCGCCGACGACGGCGACCTCGATCGGTCCAGCGGTTCGTGAGGTTGCGGTCTCGAGCGCGACCGCCCGCAAACGCCGCCGCAGCGTCGCCGGATCGTCGGCAGTCACGGCCAGCGTGCGCATCGCGGCACCGTTGGCGAGCACGGTGCGCTGTGCATCGCGGCCGAGGGTCACCAGCAGCGGCAGGCCGATCGAGCGGCGCGACCCGCGGCCGCCGAGACGGGCCACCCACACAACCTGGCCGGCCTCGTCGAGGCGGGGAGCGGAGGCCCACGGCGCTGGCGGGTCTGGCAGTTGGCGACCAGGGGCGAAGATGAGGCGCACCGTGCCGTCGTCGTCGAGCTCGGCCAGCGTCGGTGCGGCGTGCTCGGGGATCGAGGCAAGTAGGTCCGCCAGCTCGTCCAACGTTTCGTCAGGTGGTGTGGCGGCCTCTAGCCGTGCCATCTGGGCCGCCTGCTCCGGCGTGAGCGGAGGGAGGCGGACCTGAACAGGACGTTGTTGGAGCGCGATACGCCGACGCCGACGCACCGCAGCCAGAACCCCACCGGCCAGCAGCATCGCCGCCGCAGTCGCGCCCGCTAGCGCGACCGGTATTCCCCACGCCGTGCGGACGACCTCGATCTCTGGATGCTCGCTGTCGTCAGGCTGGGTGGGTGCGGGCTCGTCGAGGTCTGCGTCGCGCGTGTCGTCCACGCTGGCATCAGATGGTCGCTCCGGCTCTCGATCGGATGTCGGTCGACCGTTGTTCGGTTCGGCGCTCGCATCGGTGGTCGGCTCGTCGGCCGACGATTGTGGGGCTTCGCGGTCGGCTGGGTGTTCGTCGCGCGGCGGACGGGCCGTTGCACCGTCAGGGCTGGTTGGCACCGGCGGCAGCACGAACCGCTGACCAGGGAAGATCAGGTTGGGATCGTGCGGTGGCACGAGCCGGTCCCGGTTGTGCTCGATCAGCTCCCGCCAATACGGGACCGTCTCCCCATCGGTCGGTGTGCGACCCCAGGCGTCTTCGAGCGTCTGCTTGGCGATCGCCCAGAAGTGATCGCCCCGCCGCACTGTCCACGACGTCTCCAAAGCCTCGTCTGGTTCCGTCGCGTCCGACGGCTCGCCCGTCGTTTCAGCGGAGGGCATGGCGTTGGTGTCCGTGGCTGGGACAAGGAGGCGCCAGCCGGCTTCCACGAACGCCTCCGCGCCATCGACGACATGGCCGCCGACATCACGCCCGTGGTTGAGCCGACGGATGGTTGCCGCCGCGTCGGAGTCCCCAACCGCGCTCGCGGCGAACCCTGCCCACGAGTCGCCTTCGCTTGCGACCACCAACTCCGTTCCTGTCGGCGCGTCGCTGTGTGGCACGTCGGCCGTTGACACCGGCAGGTCGTGCGCGACCGCGAGCACGGCTGGCGGGCCAGTCGTCGTGACCGCTGGCCCGCTCACCGAGGCCAGCTGAGTGGCTAACGCAACGATGGTCGACGCCAGCCACTGGATCGGCGCGACTCGGACTGGTGACATCCGGCCGCGAACAGTCGCGGCGACCTCGGCGACCACGGCCACGACGAGCCAGGTCCACAGAAGCCAGCCGCCAACCGCGACAATCTTCAGCCATGTGCCAGTGGCAATCGCGCCCGTCGTCAGCGACTCGGCTACCAGGCCCCAATCGATCGGGAGAGACGGCAGCGGATTGCCGGTCGTCGCATACAGCACCAGCGGCACAGCAACCAGGCCGCCGACGATGCCGGCCAGCTTGATCGCAGCGCGCAAGCGAGACACGACCCCTCCTACCTGCTGACAACGGACTGCAGCTCGCCAACCGGCAACGCGAACGTCATCGTGGTCATGGCAGACGGCAGGCTGCCTGCGCCAGTAACCGGCCCGCCCGACACCCAGGTCAGCTCCCACCGAAGCGTCACGGTCACCGTGTAAGCGGGTGAGATCTGCTGGTAGACGTGCACACAGTCCGACCCGCCAATCTGGTCGTAGTAGCTGGCACCGAAGTTGTACGGCGTCCCGCCACTCGGACACGACACGACCGGAGCGCCGTCACCAGGATCGACCTCCAACCCGGCAGGCGTGGCGGTGACCTCGACCCACAGAGGCCCATCCTCAGCCCGTTCGGTGATCGGGCCGGTCGTCTCGGCCCACCACCACGTCTCTGCACGCACGACCCCTAACACCTGCCCATCGGGCGCGGAGTCATAAATGTGACGAAGTTGCGGGTCGGGCAGGCCGAGCGAGCCAGTGGCCTCCAATACGAGGGCGTCCTGGATCGCGGCCCAGTCCGGCTCGTCGACGGTGGGCTCGTTTGTGCAGCTAGCCCCGATCCTTCAGTAACTCCGTAGAGGGTGACGGGGTGAGGGCGCGGGGGCGATGCCGCGGCATCGCCCGACGTGACGGTGGTGAGGGCGGT
>Ga0208490_100430_pt1 | contig 26771 bp, 20 predicted proteins | sample SubbioAug_CSWold_FD_184818 | JGI IMG/M metagenome (GOLD analysis project Ga0208490, IMG submission 184818) | Serpentinite rock and fluid subsurface biosphere microbial communities from McLaughlin Reserve, California, USA - CR11Aug_CSWold (SPAdes) | ecosystem: Environmental > Terrestrial > Deep...
GCCGCCGCCGCTGAGGGGTCCTCCTCACCGGAGCCGTTGGTCAACATCGTCATCGACCAGGCCAGCTTCGAAGACGAGCTGCGCCGCACCGCCGGTCTGTCCGTGGAGGTCGACCCCAACGTCGAGATGGACCGTCGTCGGTGTCACACCCTCGACGGCACCCCGATCCGCCCCGCCGAAGCTGTCGCCGCCGCCCTGGTCGGACACGTCCGCCGGGTCGTGGTCGACGCCGCCGGCACGCTCATCGACCTGGGCCGCAAACGCCGCCTGTTCACCGGCTCCGCCCGACACGCCGCCCTCCTCCAAGCCCTCCTCCGCGGACCAGGCGGCCTCGCCTGCCTCTGGCCCGGCTGCGACGGACGAGGATCGTGCCTGCAGGTGGACCATCGGGAACCGGCCGGACGGCACGGACCCACCGACGTCGCGAACTCCGATGCGTACTGCGGGTTCCACAACCGCATCAAGGAACACGGCTTCCGACCCGTCCGCGACCCCGACGGCACCTGGACCATCCACCGACCCCACGACCAGGGACCCATCACCCCACCGGCCTGACCCGCGCCGGCCGGGGCGACCGATGCCGACCGGTGCGTCGGACGGTCAGGCGCGCCCGCTCAGCCGCGCGCGTCGAGCGCGGTCTGCAGGGCGTCGAGGGAGAAGGGCGGTCCCTGCATGAGGATCAGGTGGTCGGCGCCGGCGTCGGCGTACTCGAGGACCTGGCCGGCGGCCTTCGGGTCGACGGCGACCGTGCGCTCGATCTCGGAGGGATCACGCCCGACCTCGGCGCACCAGTCGTCGAGCACGGCGTTGGTCTCGGCGAACTCATCGGGGCTGCCGAAGGTGTTCCACGACGTCGCCTGCTCGGCGACGATGCGGAGCGTGACCTTGCGGCCCGAGCCGCCGACCATGATCGGCAACGGTCCGACCGGGCCGGGGTTCAGCCGGGCCAGGCGGTCCTTGATGATCGGCAGGTCGCGCTCGAGGGCCCGCAGGCGACCGATGGCGGTGCCGAACTCGTAGCCGTACTCGTCGTAGTCCCGCTCGAACCAGCCCGAGCCGATGCCGAGGGTGAACCGGCCGTGGGACAGGTGGTCGATGGTGCGCGCCATGTCGGCCAGCAGGTTGGGGTTGCGGTAGCTGTTGCAGGTGACGAGCGCACCGAGGCGGGCCCGCTCGGTCTCGACGGCGAGGGCCGCGAGGGTCGTGTAGCACTCGAAGTGGGCGGCATCGGCGTCGCCGTACAGCGGGAAGAAGTGGTCCCACACCCAGATCGAGTCGGCGCCCATCTCGTCGGCCGATCGGGCCGCGGCGCGGAGGTCGACGAGCGACGTCGCCTGCGGGTGGAGCTGGATGCCGACGTCGATGGAGGCCATGGGCCCGACGCTATCGACGGTCCCGGTCAGATCACCCGGACGTTGAGGGCCTCGTCGCCCTTGCGGCCAGGGCCGACCTCGAACTCGACGTCCTGCCCCTCTTCGAGGGTCTTGAACCCCGATCCGTCGATGTTCGAGAAGTGCACGAACACGTCCTCGCCGTCGGGGCGGGAGATGAAGCCGTACCCCTTCTCGTTGTTGAAGAACTTGACCGTTCCGGTCGCCATCGCTCACTCCGTTCGCTGGGGTCCCGCGCCTCGCACGTCCCCCCGTCTCCTACCTGACGGCGACCAGCCTAGGCACCGTCGAACAGCCCGTGGAGGCCGCTCGGCGCGTGCTCGCCGATCGCCAGCTGCTCGAGGACGCCGATGCCGGTGCGGTCGCCCCAGCGCGCCCGGACGAGCTGCTGGACGTGGGTGTGCTGGGGCTGGGCGGGGTCCAGGTCGGCGAGCACCAGCTCGTCGATCGCGGACGCCGACTCGCCCTTCCACACCCCGTGGGGCCACTCCGGGTGGAAGTAGCCGATGCCGAGCATCTGGAACGTGAGCAGCGGCTCGAGCTCGATCGTCGACGGCTCCTCGTTCCACGGCGTGAAGGTGAGCGAGGCGGCGCGGGCCCGGCGGGTGCCCGGCTCCCAGTCGATGTGCCAGTCGACGGCCCGCATGGGCTCGGCGGAGTCGGCCCGTCCTCCCGGGTCGATCGGCGATGCACCGTCGCCCAGCAGCGGGATCCGGATGGCGGTCTGGTGCCAGCGGTCGCCGCGGGCGTCCTCGTTGACGTCGAAGTGGGCGGCGCCGTCCTCGAAGTTCAGCGGTGCCCACAGCCAGAAGAACTGGGGCAGCGACGTCCCGGGTGCGCCGGCCTCGGGCTCGCCGACGCCGCGGATGCCCCACGACCGGTCGCGGGAGCCGAGGTGGGTGCCGGGCTCGATCGACAGCTCGTCGTCGCCGTCGCGGATCCAGCCCTCCCAGGTCCCGAACTGGGTCAGGCGCGTGTAGTCCATGACCGTGCGGGTGCCGCTCATGCGCCGGAACCGGTCCTCCTCCACGGCGACGGTGCGCGCCCGCCACGTGAGGTCGCAGCCGAGGCCGTGCGCGTCGGGGTCCACGACGAGGCGCAGGACCCGCATCGGCTCCACCACCTCGACCCGGATCGGTCCGCAGCTGGTGTCGATCGGGTCCTGCGGCGCCCGTCCCGAGGCGTGCACGCTGCGCTGGACGCCGTCTCGCACGACGCTGAAGGCGGCGTCGACGACCGACCGGTTCGGGTACCGGCCCATCGCCAGGGCGAAGAACAGCGACCCGTCGCGGTCGTAGCCGTTGAAGAAGTAGCGGTCGTAGTGGTTGCGGTCGCCCGACGCCGGCTGGTGCAGCGGGGCCGAGGTCTGGTGGATCGGGTAGTCGTCGAGGCTGGTGAGCACGACGGCGATACTGGCACCCATGCCGACCCCCGCGGACGATGTGCCCGACCTGCTGACCGGACTGGCCACGACCAGGGCGGTCCGGCGCTACCGGGACGAGCCGATCCCCGAGGACGACCTGGGCACCATCCTGTGGCACGCGACCCGGGCGCCGTCGGGCAGCAACCGCCAGCCGTTCCGGTTCCTGGTGCTCCGCGACGGGCCCCGTGCCGTCGAGGCCCGGACGTTGCTGGGCACCAGCTTCCGCCGGCTCTGGGCCGCCAAGCGCCGAGCCGACGGCTACGACGAGGGCAGCGGCGCAGACGACGACACGCCGAAGGCGCGCATGGCCGCCACGATGCAGCACTTCGTCGACCACTTCGAGGCGACCCCGGTCGTGGTGCTGGCCTGCCTGCGCCGCCACCGGGACCCGAACCCGACGGAGGGCGCCTCCGTCTACCCCGCCTGCCAGAACCTGCTGCTCGCGGCGCGGGCGCTCGGCTACGGCGGGGTGCTGACCATGTGGCACCAGCACGTGGAGGACGACCTGCGACGCGTGCTGGCGATCCCCGACGACGTGGCGATCAGCGCCACGATCACCCTCGGGCGCCCGGAGGGCAACCACGGCCCGGTCCGCCGGCGACCCGTGCAGGAGCTCGTGTTCGAGGACGGCTGGGACCAGCCCGCTCCGTGGGCCACCGACCCGGCCGGCACCCGGTTCACGTCAGCCGGCCCGCCCCGCTGACGGTTCTGAGCGCGCGGAACGACCGGATCTGGTCGATCCGCGCGCTCGGAACGAGAGGTGTGCGGCGGGTCAGCGACCCTCTCGGCGGCGCCGCAGCCGCTCGGCGCCTTCGTCGAAGCCGGGCAGCTTCTGCTCCACCACGGTGCCGCGAGCGACCAGCCGGGCCAGGACGATGCTCTCGACCTCGTCCCACGTCGACGCACGCGGCTCGTCCAGGTGGGTGTTGTACGGCTGGGCGAAGGCGATGACGTCGTTGCCCGCCGCTCGCAGCGCGTCGACGTTGTGCGGCGCGTCGTCGACGTAGATGTCGGCCTGGACCTCGGGCTTCTGGCCGAGGAAGCAGAGGTCGCGGTAGGGGATGCCGTGCTCGTCGAGCCACGCCACGGTGTCGCCGACCACCTCCTGGTGCCCCCAGTTCACGTACAGGCGGTGGGTGATGAGGCGGATCCAGACCCCGGCGTCGGACAGGCGCCACAGCGCCGCGGCGCAGCCCTCGATGGCGGGCATGGTCCGGAAGACCCGGTGCTCGAGGACCGCCCGCTCGTGCACCGCACGGAAGTGGGCCTCGTCCCGGATGCCCCACTCGGAGAAGTCCCAGTGCTGCCGGGGCGGCAGGTCCTCGACGGGGATGTCCAGGTCCTCGGCGACGACGGCCGCGAACGCGGACGAGAAGTCGCCGCAGACGCCGTCCAGGTCGACCCCGAAGATCACCGGCTGCGGAGGAACTCGAGGGCGGCGTCGATGAAGGCGAAGGACTTCGGGGTCTTGGCGTGGTCGGTGCGGGGCAGCTCGACGTAGGTGGCGTCGGGCAGCGCGGCGACGAGCGGGTCGGCGGGGCCGACGAAGTCCTGGTCACCGAGCACGACGAGGACGGGGCAGGTGATGGCGGCCAGCTCCTCGGCCGTGACGCCACCCCCGCCGTTGCTCATGCACGCGGCGAGCGCCTCCCGGTCGTTGCCGGGCGACTCGGCGAGGCCGGCGAAGTAGCGCAGCGCCGGGTTGCCACCGTCGTCGCCGGTGCGGACGGCCTCGACGACGGCCGTGTGGTCGCTGCGCTGGAACAGGTTCGACCCCACGCCGGACACGACGAGGGAGCGGAACCGGCTCGGGTCGGCGGCGGCCACCTGCAGCAGCGTCTTGGCGCCGAGGGAGAAGCCGATGGCGTCGACCGGCTCGTCGGGCAGGGCGTCGCGCACCCGCTCGCCGAGGTCGCCGTAGGCCTCGGGGTCGGTGGGCTTGGGTGCGCTGCCGTGGCCGAGGAGGTCGACGCCGATGACCGAGCGCCCCTCGTCGGCGAGGAGGTCGACCCACCCGTTGTGGACCCAGGTCAGGTCGAACGAGGTGCCGAAGCCGTGGACGAGGACGACGGGCGGTGCCATCTGCGGAGTCTGCCCCACCGGCTCACTCCAGCAGGCTGCCCCGCCGCCAGACGTGGTCGATGACGACATCGAGCCCGAGGAGCAGCACCGCGGTCAGCGTGGTCACGTGGGCCCAGCCCCACTCCGCGGGCCAGTCCAGGGTGTGCGGCACGCGCTGCTCGATCTGGGCCAGCACCAGGGCGACCGCCGTGCCACCGAGCAGCAGGGCCGGCACGACCGTGAACACCGGACGCCACTCCTCGCGGCGCGTGGCGAAGCCGCCGGCCGCGGCGAGCACGATGCCGACCAGGGGCCCGGCGAGGAGGGTGCCGGCGATGCCGCCGATGGCGGCGACGGTCCGTGCCTCGCGCTTGGTGGGGAGCGCCCCCTCGTAGGTGAAGGCGCGCAGGCGGCGGAGCGGCTCCTGGCGGTGGCTCGGCGCCGTGCGGATCGGCGCGGGCTTCGGGAGGGCGAGCGCGACGGCCAGCAGGCCGCCCAGCGCGGAGAACAGCAGCGCCACCTCGACGCGGTTCTGCGGGACGAACCGCAGCTCCACGGCAGGGTCGGCCGTCGCCGAGGTCACGAGGAAGCCGTTGGCGTACCCGTTGACGAGGTGGGGCCCGTCGACCTCGGTCCCCTCGTCGGACTCGACGAGCTGCCAGCCGGGGTCGTGGCTCTGGCCGAGGATGATCCAGAACGGGGTGCCGGGCCGCATGTCCTCGACGGCCAACCCGACGGTCGCGGCGTCGCGGGACGTGACCGCCAACGAGGGGGCCGGCACGCGCCCGACGGGGATGTCGGCCCCGACGGGGTCGCTCGACCAGACGAGCTGGTCGATGTCGATGCCCGTCGCGGCGCTCGGCGCAGCGGAGAAGCGGCGCTCGCCGCCGGGGAGCACCACACCGGCGTCGTCGCAGCCCTCGATGCGGAAGCGGGAACCCCCGTCCTCGGCGAGCAGGCGCACGGTCACCGGGCGGTCGTCGACGTCGACGAGGTCGGCCCGGCAGGTGCCGTCCGGCGTGACGCCACCCGTGGCCCGCGCGGTCCCGGTCACCCGGTAGGCGCGCGCCGTCGGCAGCTCGGCGATCCGCTGGATCGACTGCTCCTCGTCGACGGTGTCGTCTCCGGTTCGCAAGCGGGTCTGCACGAGCGCGAGCGGGTACCGGCTGGAGCGGAACCCGGCAGCGTCGAGGAGGTCCGTGGGCATGCGGACCCATCGCTCGGTGCGGAGCCCGGCGATGTCGACCTCGGCGAGGCCGACGTCGCTGTCGGCCGGCGAGGACCCGGTCAAGGAGCGGATCTCGATCGACAGCGTCCGGAACCGGTGCTCGCCGACATCGACTCGCTGCCCCGGTGCGGTGAGCGACGCTGCGTCCAGCTCGACGACCTCCTGGTCGTTGCCGTCGAAGTGCAGGGTGACCTCGCCGATCGCCGTCCCGTCCTGGCCGGGACGCTGGAGGATCACCACGGCCCCGGGCTCGACCGGCTCGTCGGTGGTGAGGTGCAGCGCCTCGCCGACCGCCCGTCCGGCCGGCACCAGCCAGGCCGATCCGGGGTCGCCGTCGGCGGCCAGCGCCGGTCGCTGGTCGGGGCGGTACCGGTCGGCGGGCCCGTAGCTGGTGGCTCGCACGGAGAGCGGTCCGGGGTCGACGACGGTCTGGGTCCCCTCCCGGTCGTCCTGCACGCGGAGGCGCTGGTCGTAGGGATCGTGGTCGAGCACCCCGCCCTCGGGCGACTCGGTGAACCCGTCGACATCCCGGGTGCCGGTCCAGCGCTGCGCCCTGGCCCGGTTGGTGTCGGTGATCACGAGGCGGCGATCGCCCACCAGCTGGGTGCGGGTGAAGTCCGGATCGTCGGTGACCGTCGAGGAGTAGCGCACGAGCTCGTCGCCCTGCAGGAGGCCGGCCGAGGCGGCGTCCACGATCCCGGCACCGCTCCCGCTCAGCAGCACCACGGTGGAGCCGGCGTGGGCCCGCACCACCTCCACGGGGTCGGTGACGGGTGCGGTCGCGAGGTCGCCGAACCGCTCGACCGGACCGAACCCCGGAGCCTGCGAGAGGAGCTCCGCGGCCGCGGGCGCCTCGTCGGCCCGCACCACGACGTCGCCGACGCCCAGCAACCGGGCCAGCGGTGCGAGGGCCTCCGGCGCCAACGTGCCCCGCTGCACGCGGTCGTCGAGGGCGCGCAGCAGGTCGGTGCTGGCCGCAGACCCTGCCGGCCGTCCCTGACGGATGGCATGGGGGCGCTCGAGCACCGCCTGGAGGGTGCTCGAGCCGTCGGCGCGCAGGTTCTCGTGGCCGGGCAGCTCCAACACCCGAGACGCATCGCCGTCGCGGTCGAGGTGCCTGGCCACCGCTGCGGTGTCGGCAGGCAGCACCTCGTTGCGTGCGGCCGAGGCCGGGACGAGGCCGCCCGTCCACAGCACCGGGAGGGCAGCGAGCGCCACGACGGCGACGCCGGCAGCGGCAGCCGTGCCGCGCCGCACCGACTGCTCGGCCGCGGCGGCCACGAGGGCGCCGATGCCGAGGGCGAGCGCGAGCACGACGACGATCCCTGCGCCCTCGAGCCCCCGCAGCGCCAACCCGGGTCCCGAGCTCCCGGCGAGCTCGATCAGCGCTCGGATGGGGGAGACCGGACCCCCGGTGTGGGCGGCGGCAGCCAGGAGGGTGCCGGCGACGGCGAGGCCGATGACGTAGGCGCGGTACCGCCACCGCGAGATGCCGAGGGCGACCAGGGCGGCGGTCGGCACGACGAAGGACCACAGGAGCAGCATCGGCTGCTGGGTGTAGGGCTCGGCCACCTCGCCCCGGTACGCGGTCCACCGGCCGAGGCCGCGGATCACCTCGGCGGCCGAGGAGGTGCTCGCCACGACCCCGGGCGGCACGCCGAAGCGGGCGGTGTCGATCCCGTTGGTCGACTGCACGGTGAGCGCCACCACCCACCAGGCGTTGAGCGCTCCGACCGTGAGGCTCACCTTGGCCACCGTGGTGATGGCGCGGGCGCGCGTGGTCTCGCGGGACACCCAGAGCGCGTGCCCGATCCAGGCCAGCGGCACCGCGAGGAGCAGCGTCGCCGCCGTGGCGTCGCCGGAACCTGCGGCGGCGAGGACCACGGCGAAGGCGACGGGGTGGCGCCAGCCCCGGTGCCGCAGCGACGCGATGGCGAGGGCGAGGACCCATGGGAGCCCGGCGAACGGAACGAGGGCGTGGGCGTCCAGTGCGCCGGTGGCCACGACGGGCGAGAGGGCGTAGGCCGCGGCGGCGGCGAGGGCGGCCGATGGGCGCCAGCGCCAGGCGCGTGCGATGACGAGCACGCCACCCGCCGCGGCCAGCAGCAGCGCGGCCAGCCACAGGCGCTGGGCCAGCCAGTCGGGGACGCGTGCGGCGTCCATCAGCCAGTGGTAGGTGCCGAGCGGCCACAGCCGCCGGACCTCGCCGGCGGCGACGGTGCCGAGCGAGCGGTTCGGGTCCCAGACACCGAGGGCGCTCGCGAGGGCGCCACCGGGATCGACGAGCAGGTCGAGACGACCGTCGTCGACGACCCGGCCGGGTCGGATCAGGACCAGGGCCGGGACCACGACCGCGGCGATCGCGGCGAAGCAGGCCCAGTACGGCCGGGTGGGCGCCTCGGGCACGACGGCCTTCACCGCTGCGCCCCCCGTCCCTCGGCCGTCGCCAGCACGGCGAGCAGCACGGCACCCAGCAGCGCCGACAGGTGGGCGCCGCCGAAGTGCTGGGGCCACTCGAAGGCGGCCTCGTGCCGGTCGCGCACCTGGAACAGCACCACCTGAGCCGCCGCGGCGCCGACGAGCAGCACGGGCACGGCACGACCGACCCAGGGCCAGCGCCGCGCCAGGAGGAGGGTGGCAGCCGCGGGCAGGGCCGCAAGCGGGTGCACGAGCAGCCCGGCGACCACCGCGCCCCCGGCGACCGCGATCCAGCGCCGGACGGGACCGGCGGGGCCGACGTCCGGCGCGGCGAGGACCGGACGAGGCCCCCGTCGCTGCCCGGGGGCGATGACGACCAGGGCGGCGCAGGCGGCCGCGGCGAGGAGGCTCAGCAGCAGGGCGATGTCCACGACCCGCTGCGGTGCCCAGCGGATGTCGGCCACCAGCGTGCCGGCGCCGTCGGGTGTCACGTGCCAGCCGGCCGCGTACCCGTCGACCGGTCGGGGGCCGTCCACCGTGGCGCCGTCCAGCGAGAGCTCCCAGCCCTCGTTGTGGCTCTGGTCGAGGACCAGCCAGAACGGGGACCCGTCGGACTCGATGGTCGCCTCGGCCGACACGGCCCCGACCGAGCCGACGCGGACCTCGGCGGCGTCGCCGGGCGAGCCGTCGACGGCGAAGCCGGGCGTGGCGAGGACGAGGCGGTCGAGGTCGATGCCCGTGGTGGCACCCTTCGCGGCCCGGAGCTCGTGACGACCCGGCCCGAGGCGGAGCGCACCGTCGCACGCCTCCACGTCCAGGCCCTCCCGGTCCAGTGCCGCGTCGGCGCTGCCGGTGATGCGCACCGGCAGGGGAGCGCCGTCGAGCTGCACCAGGTCGTCGCGGCAGCCGGTGTCCACTGCCTGCTGATCGACGCCGGTGCGCAGCCCGGATCCCGCGATCTCGGCCAGGCCGACCGGCAGGGCGATGGGGTCGCCGGTGTACCAGTCCGTCGTGGTTCGGGCATCGACACCGGTGATCTCGATGCGGAGCCGATCGCCGCGCAGGCCTTCGGGGAGCGTCACCTCGACCTGTCGGACGGTGCCGGCCTCCGCGACGGATTCGACCGGTGGCACGCCCGCGGACACCGTGCGTCCGCCGGCCGACACCGCCAGCTCGGTGGGGAGGCTGTGCCGACCGTCGGCCAGCACGGTGAGCTCGAGCGTGGTGATCTCGGTGCCGGGATCGGCCGGGAGGTCGATCCACTGGCCGACCAGCCCCACGAGCGGCGTGCGCCACGCCGTCGACGCGTCGCCGTCGATGGCTGCGGACGCCGTGGAGCGCAGATCGCCGGGCAGCGACTCACTCGTCCGGGGCGGGTCCGGGTCGCCGAGCAGCGAGGCCAGCACGGCGTCGTCGGCCCGGGCCGAGAGCCGGGCCGTGCCGCGCAGCTCGACCTCGAGCGGCGCCGGGAGGTCGAAGGCCCGGGCGAGCGCCGGCTCGGGGTCGCTGCGGACCGGCTCGGCGGGGTCGGACCGGTGCCGGCTCAGCACCAGCGAGAGCGGTGCCTCCGCGGCGCGGGCGCCGAGGGCGTCGAGGACGGCGGTCGGCAGCACCACCAGCTCACGCACCTCGAGGCCGGGCACGCGGATCTCGGCAAAGCCGGCGGGTCCGTCGTCGGGCAGCACGTCTCGGATCTCGACCGTGAGGCGGCGGAACGGCTCGCCGTCGAGCGCGACCCGCACGCCCTCGGGATCCCGGGCCGCGGCCTCGTCGAGCTCGACGTCGAAGTGCCGCGAACCGTCGAGGGTCACGCGGGCCCGGATCACCGCTCGCGCCCCCGGCCGCCGCTGGGGTGGCACGAGGACCACGTGGTCGGCCCCGTCGAGGGGCTCGTCGAGCTCGACGCCCACCCGGTGCGGTCCGCGGTGCTGGCGCGTGTCGAGCAGCCAGGCGGTGCTGGCGTCGCCGTCGAAGGCGTTGCTCGGTCGCTCCTCGGGCACGAGCGTGAGCGCCGAGCCGTAGGCCGTCGCCCAGACCCGCTGCGCCCCGGACCACTCCACAGTCGTACGAGCCGATGCGGGCTGGCCGGCCACGACCTCGAGCCGGGCGTCGGTCGGGTCGTCCAGCACGGCGGGGTGCGCCGCCGGCTCGGTCGCGCCCACGTTCTCGCGCAGCGCGTACCAGCGCTCGCCCCGCTTGCGGTTCGTGTCGGTGATCACGAACGCGGTGCCGTCCGGGGTCAGCCGGTCGAAGCCGCTGGTGTCGCGGGCGAGGTCGGCGCCGAGGAGGAGCGGCCCGATCAGCCCGTCGAGCAACCCGGCCGCGCCCGCCTGCACGATGCCCTCGCCGTCACCGTCGACGACCACGCCGCCTCGAACCGGGATGGCCGAGACCGCGGGTCGGCCACCGTCGGGCACGTCGAACACGGCGATCTGCGGTGGAGGGTCGGCGTCGGCGTCGAGCGCGAGCTCGATCTCGTCCAGCATCGGTCGGCGGGGGTTGGCCCGGTTGGGCTCCCCCGAGTCGAAGGTCTCGCCCAGCTCGAGCGGCGAGCCCGGTGCGGTGACCAGGTCCCAGAAGCGAGCGGGACGCACGGTGCGGTAGCGCTCGTACTCGAGGTCGCTGCGCACCAGCACCTGCGACGCACCGAGGAGCCGAGCGACGGTGGCCACCATCCCGGGCTCCGCCCAGCCCTCCTGGACGGCGCGGTCGAGGGCGCCGAGCAGGGAGGCACCGGGAGCGCCGCCCGCGGGCACGAGCTCGCGCGCGATGACGGGCCGGTCGGTGAGGCCGACCGAGACCGGGTCGAGCGTGTGGCCCCAGCGGTAGCTGGCGAAGTCGATGCCCGGCACCTCCAGCACCCGGCCCGACCCCTCGTCGAGGTGGGCGCCGGCGTCGACCCAGGCCTGGGGCACCTCTTCGCGGTGGAACCGCTCGGCGATGAGCGCCGAGCGCCACTGGGCGGGCAGGGCGAGGGCGACGAGCAGGCCGACGACCCCGAGGCCGGCGAGGGCCGCACGGGGGTGGCGCCGGTCGATCGCCGTCAGGCCGGCGACGACGAGGCCGGCGAGGCCGAGCGCCACGAGCGGCCCGGCGCGCTGGGTGTTGCGCAGGCTGAGCACCAGCTCGGAGCGCCGGGACAGGGCTTCGAAGGCCGCACCGACCGGCGACCGTGCGGGCTCCGGGAAGGCCCCGACGGCGATGGCGGTGCCCGTGCCGACGAGCACGGCGAAGTAGGTGCGCGGGCCCCAGCGGACGATGGCGCCGAGGGCGAGGGCGACGACGGGGACGGCGAAGCTCAGCGCGAGCAGGGCCGGCCGCTCCATGTACGGCGGTGCCAGGCCCCGCAGCCACAGCCCCTCGGAGTCGGCGCCGTAGAAGAACCAGTACCCCAGGCCGCGCAGCACCTCGGCGCCGGACGCGGTGTACGACGTGGTCTGCACCTGCTCGGTGACCGACAGGATCGGCAGGCCGTTGGCGCCGCCCACCGCGTAGGCGACCAGCCACCACAGCTGGGTGGCGAGGGTGAGGACGCCGGCCCGCAGCAGGGCGCCGACGCCCTCGCGCGGGGTGGCGTCGCGCAGCGACCAGACGGCGACGGGGACCCAGATCGTGGCGCCGAGGACGACGAAGAAGACCGAGCTCCCGTTCAGGGAGGCGCACGACGTCACGACGAGGGCGAAGACGGCGGGCCACCGCCACCCGCCGCGCTCGACGGCGCGCACCATCGCCCAGACCAGCCAGCCGAACGCCGCGAACGGCAGCAGGAGGCCGGACTGCCCGGTGACGTGACCGAGCACGAACGGGCTCAGGCCGTAGAGGGCGGCACCGGCGAGCTGGGCCGGGTGACGGGGTCCGAGGGCCCGGAACAGCGCCAGGGCCCCGAGGGCGGCGACGAGCTGGATGCCGCCGATCCAGAGGCGCTGGGCGACCCACGACGCCAGGCCGATCTGGTCGGTGAGCCAGTAGTACGGGCCCATCGGCCACAGGTAGCCGATCGCCTGGTGGGTCACGGTGCCGCCGCCGACCGCGGGGTCCCAGAGGTTCCGGGCCCGTTCGAGCAGGTCGCCGGGGTCCAGGTACAGGTACTGCTTGGTGTCGGCGTTGAGGCGCCCGCGCCCGCCGAGCAGGTGGGGCAGGAGCGTGATGGAGGCCAGGATCGCCACGTCGAGCGCGAGCTGCAGGCGCGCGCGTGACGCTCGGATCATCGGCGGCGGACCGCTTCGTCGCAGAGCGCGCCGAGCAGCGTGGACGCGGCCTCATCCCACCGGAACCGGCCCGCATGCGCCAGGGCGCCGGCGCCGAGGCGGGCCCGCAGCTCGTCGTCGTGGACCACGTCGACGATGCGGTCGGCGAGCTCGTCGGTGCTGTCGGCGAGCAGCCCGGAGCGGCCGTCGTCGACGGCGTCGACGTGGCCGGGGATGCGGGTGGCCACGGTCGGGGTCCCGCACGCGGCGGCCTCGGTCAACGTGAGCCCGAAGCCCTCCCGCCGGGACGCGCTCGCCACGACCCACGCTCGGCGGTACCAGTCGACGAGCTCGTCGTCCGACACGCGCCCGGCCCACCGGATCCAGCCGGCCCCGGTCTCCTCGGCGACCGCCTCGAAGCGCTCCCGGTGCGGCCCGTCTCCCACGATGGTGGCCTCGAGCGCCGGCACCTCCGCCTTGGCCCGCACCAGTGCGGCGATGAGCTCCTCGACGCCCTTCTGGGGCATGAGGCGGCAGACCGCGACCACGAGCGGCGCCTCCGAACGGGACCCGCCGGGGGTGAAGCGCTCGGCGATGCCGTGCGGCGCGATCGTGATCCGGGACGGGTCGGCGCCGTAGTGCTCGACGATCTCGTCGCGCGCGGACGGCGCGGCGGTGACGAGCGCCCGCCGCCGGTAGACCGCCGGCACGGCGAAGCGCTCGATCAGGTGCCCGACCCGTCCGGGCCACCCGGGGAGCAGGTCGTCCCAGGTGCCGAGGTGGACGTGGTGCACGAGGCCGACCTGGGGGGTGCGGGTCCACAGCGGCGCGAAGAACGGGACGCCGTGGAAGATCTCGACGATCCCGTCGGCAGGTCCGAGGCGGCCGCGCCGGGAGTCGAGGACGGTGGTGAGGAACACGCCCACGCGACCCCCTCGGCGCACGACGCGGAAGCCGTTGCGCTGGATCTCCTCGGGTGCGCCGGGCACCCGGCCCGTGTGCAGGGTGACGTCGAGGCCGGCGCGCGCGAAGTGCGTGCACACCTGGGTGGCGTGCTCCTCGCTCCCGCCGGCGAGGGGGTCGTCGATGTCCCGGAAGGCCAGCACGTGGACCCGTCGCACACCGGCGGCGTCCGCCCGCTCGGCCATCTGGTCGTGGATGGGCAGGGCGCGTACGGGGATGGCGTCAGGGTCCAATGGTCGCGGGATCCTCGAAGACTGGACCGCGCGTCCGTTGCGGGTCCCGGGCGGGCGTCCGTACTCTACGCCGCTCGTGTCTTCCGACCGCACCAACCCAACCCGCTCACTCGTGATCCCGATGTTCGACGAGCGGATGCGGATCGGCGAGACCATCCGCACCCTCGCCGGCTCCGGTCTGGCCGGGGGGCAGCTCGAGATCGTCTTCGTCGACGACGGCAGCACCGACGGCACGCCCGAGGTCGCCGAGGAGGCGATCGCCGCCGCCGGCCTGGCGCGGGCGCGCGTCCTGAGCCTGGGCGAGAACCGGGGCAAGGGGGCCGCGGTGCGCGCCGGGATGCTCGCGGCATCCGGGGCGTCGCGGGTCTTCGTGGACGCCGACCTGTGCGTGGGGGCCGAGGACATCGACCGCTGCTTCGCCGAGCTCGAGGCCGGCGCCGACCTGGTGTACGGCACCCGCGCCCACCCGGGGAGCGAGCTGCAGCGCAACCAACCGGCGCACCGGGTGCTGTCGGGGCGGGTGTTCAACCTGTTCCTGCGATTGCTCGACCTCACCGACGAGCGCGACACCCAGTGCGGTCTGAAGGGGCTGTCCGCCTCCGCCACCGAAGCGGTGTTCGGTCGCCTCGTCACGGAGCGCTTCGCGTTCGACGTGGAGGTGCTGGCCCGGGCCGCGCGCAGCGGCCTGCGGGTCGTGCCGCTGCCGGTGCAGTGGTCCCACGTCGACGCCAGCCGGGTGCGGCCCCTCCGCGACGGCATGGACATGGTCAAGGCCGCCGTCCGCATGCGTCGCCAGCTCGACCGCGAGGTCGAGGAGGCGGGCGAGGCGGCCCTCGTCATGGACGTCGACGCCATCGAGGCCATGGCGCTCGTCGAGCGCACCCACTGGTGGTTCCTGGCCAAGCGCGAGCTGGTGCTGGCCGAGCTCGACCACCGCCGGGTGTCGGGCACGGTCGTCGACGTCGGCGCCGGCACCGGCGGGCTCCTCGACGCGCTGCGGGGCGCCGGTCGCACGGCCGTGGGGGTCGAGCTCGACGATGTGGCCCTCGGCTTGGCCGCCCGCATCGAGCCGCGCCCGGCGATGGCTCAGGCGGTGGCCGAGCGCGTGCCGTTCGCCGACGGGGCCGCCGCCGCCGTCACCTCCCTCGACGTGCTCGAGCACCTCGAGGACGACGTCGCCGGCTTCCGCGAGCTGGCCCGGGTGGCCGGTGCCGGCGGGCTGGTCGTGGTGGCCGTCCCCGCCTACCGGTGGGCGTGGAGCGACCACGACGTGCGCCTCGGGCACCGGCGCCGGTACAACCGGGTCGCCCTGCTCGCCGCCGCCCACGCCGCCGACATCGACGTGGTCCGCTGCACGCACTTCCACGCCTGGCTGGCGCCGGTCGCCTACCTGCTGCGCCGGACCCCGATGCGGCGCCTGCTGCAGGACCGCAGCGCCGAGGAGGCCAGCTTCGTCTCACCGACGGTGAACCGGATCCTCACCCTCGTCGGCACCGTCGAGCGGTTCCTGCTGCGGTGGGTGGACCTGCCCTTCGGGCTGTCGATCCTGCTGGTAGGTCGGGTCAGCGACGCGGGCGACCACGCCGCAGCACGCGGTCGCGGAACCCCCACCAGGTGACGAGCAGCAGCTCCTCGGCCGCCACGGTCAGCGACATCTTCGAGTAGCCCCGGATGCGGTCGGTGAAGGTGATCGGCACCTCGGTGAGCGACCGGCCCGAGCGCGACACCCGGTAGGCGGTCTCGATCTGGAAGCCGTAGCCCTTGGCCCGGGTGGAGAAGACGTCGATGTCCTGGAGGACGCCGACGCGGTAGGCGCGGAAGCCTGCGGTGGCATCGCGCACGGACATCCCGAGCACGGCGCACGCGTAGGCGTTGCCGTACCGGGACAGGGCCCGGCGGTACCAGGGCCAGTGCGGGACGGACCCGCCCGGCACGTACCGGGAGCCGATCACGGCGTCGGCGCCGCCGTCGAGCGCGGCGAGCAGGCTGGGGAGGGCGTCGGGGTCGTGGGAGAGGTCGGCATCCATCTGGACCAGGACGTCGTAGCCCCGGTCCATGCCGATCCGGAAGCCGTGGCGGTAGGCGTTCCCCAGCCCGTCCTTGCGATCCCGGACCTCGACGGAGATCTGTCCCAGCTCGGCTGCGGCCTCCCGCGCCAGTGCCGCCGTGCCGTCGGGGCTGCTGTCGTCGACCACGAGCAGGTCGACCTCGGGCGCGGCGGTGCGCACACGGGCCAGGACCTCCGCGATGTTCGGGGCCTCGTCGTAGGTGGGCATGACCACCAGGGTGCGCACGGCGCCAGACCCTACGCGGACCCGACGGCAAGGCTCAGCACCGGCGGTACAGCTCGTACAGGCCGCGACCGAAGAGGCCGTCGCCGTAGGACTCCACCAGGCAGAACTGCTCCTCGAGCACCCGGTTCGGCTCCTCGGAGCCACGCTCGAGCGAGTCGTTGGGCTCGTTCCAGTCGTCGCGGATCGAGGACAGGATCACCACGTCGGCGGCGGCGAGCTCGTCGGCGAGGCCCGAGTCCTCGGCGTTCGCGACGCCGGGGTCCATCTCGATGTAGCGGGTGGCCGGGGGCAGGTGGGGGAGCAGGTAGTACAGGAACGCCTCGCTGTAGGGCGTCAGCGCCAGATCGCCCGGACCGACGAAGAGCCGGTCGCCGGGTTGGGAGATCTCCTCGACCCGGGGCAGCATGGCGTTCACCGCGTCGACGGCGTCGGGGCGGGCGTAGCGGAACTCGCGACCCTTGTGCGACATGACGTCCGCGTTGCGCCGGTGGCCGAAGGTCTGCCCCACGGAGTCGGCGTAGGCCCGCCAGGTGAAGTCCGGCAGCAGGACGAGGGTCGCCACGAGCGGGACGGCGAGGGCGGCCAGCGCCCGCGGCACCGATGGTGGACGGACCCGGCCGCTCCAGTGCCGGCGCAGCTCGACCAGGGCGGCCGGCAGCACGGCGAAGGTGACGCAGCTGACCCAGGCCAGGTGGGTGGAGTCGGCCCGCTGCATCGCCTGGGGCAGCAGGCCGGTGGCGAGTGCCGCGATGGCCAGGAGGCGGCGATCGCCACGGCGCAGGCAGACGACGCCCATCCACAGCAGCAGGGCCGTGGCGAGGAGGATGCCGAGCAGCCACAGGTTGAGCTGCACCGGGCCGCGGGGCGACCAGAACGGCCACGGCGGCTCGTCGAGCAGGCCGGCCCGCTGCAGGAACCCGTCGTAGTCGTCCCAGGACGGGGGCAGGGGCAGCTTGCGCCCGCCGCGCAGCTCGAACACCGGCTCGATCACCATGCCCCGGATGACGTTCGAGGGGCCGGCGGTGACCAGGTGGATCAAGTAGGGCGACGAGCCGATCGCCGACCACGCCAGCAGCCGGATCCGGCCGGACCGGTCGAGGCCGGCGAGCAGCACGAGCCCGGGGAGGCCGACGGCGAGCACCAGGTCGAGCCGGTACAGCAGGGCCGCCCCGGCGAGCAGGCCGGCAGCGGCGAGCAGCCGGTTGCGGCGGGTGGAGCCCGGCTCGGCCTCCACGGCGAGGAGGCCGGAGTTGAGGAACCAGAGCGCGAAGGCGACGCCACCGATCCAGGCCAGCGCGCTCAGGCCGCTGGGCGTGATGACGATCAGGGCGGCGATCGCCCCGCCGCCGCCGGCGACCCACGGACCCCAGGGCCGCAGCAGCGCGTAGGTGCCGAAGGCGAGGCCGAGGTGCTGGAGGAAACCGACCGCGCGCTGCACCCCGAGGGAGACCCCGAGCACGGCGTAGACGGCGGCGAGGACCCACAGGCCGCCGGGGCCGTACAGGTGGAGGAAGTCCCGGTTGGGGAGGTCGCCCTCGAGCACCCGCTCGGGGAAGACGAGCATGAAGCCCTCCTCCATCGGGGGGCCGGCGGCGAGCCACAGACCCCACAGGGGGAGCAGGCAGACGGCCGCGATCACCGTCGGGGGGAGGAATCGGGCCGCCATGGGAGCCGGGAGGGTAATCCCGGCGACGCCGCGCGCCATCGTTAGGATCGCCCGGTGCGTGTCCCTGCCGTGGTGCGGCTGCTCCGTCCCCGGCAGTGGGTCAAGAACCTGCTCGTGTTCGCCGCCCCGGCGGCGGCCGGCGTCCTCGACCAGGCCGAGCACCTGGGTCGCACCACGCTGCTCTTCGTCGCGTTCTGCCTCGCGGCCAGCGGCACCTACTGCATCAACGACGCCGCGGATGCCGAGGCCGACCGGAACCACCCCCGCAAGAAGCTCCGGCCGGTGGCGACCGGTGAGGTCGCGGTGCCCACCGCCCGCTTCCTCGGCGTCGCCCTGCTCGGCGCCGGCGTCGGCGTGGCCGCGCTCACGGGCGGGTGGCCCACGGCAGGCATCGTCGCCCTGTACGTCACCATCACCACCCTCTACACGCTCTGGCTCAAGCACCAGGCCGTGGTCGACATCGTGGTCGTGGCCTCGGGCTTCGTGGTCCGGGCGGTCGCCGGCGTGGTCGGCACCGACCTGCCGCTGTCGGACTGGTACCTCATCGTGGCGTCGTTCGGGTCCCTGTTCCTGGTGGCCGGCAAGCGCAGCACCGAGCTCAACCTCGGTGACGGTGCCGGCGAGCACCGCAAGGCGCTGGTGTCGTACTCGCCGCCGTTCCTGCTGTTCGTGCGGGCGGTGTCGGCCGGCATCGCGCTGCTCGCGTACTGCCTGTGGGCGTTCGAGCGGGCCGAGCTCGCCGACGGCGGGTTCCCGTGGTTCCAGCTGTCGATCGTGCCGTTCACCACGGCGATGCTGCGCTACGCCCTGGTGCACTCCATGGAGGAGCACGCCGGACCCGAGGACATCGTGCTCGGCGACCGGACGCTGCTGGTCATCGGCACGGTGTGGGCGATCACCATGGGGTTCGGGGTGTACGTGGCGGGAACGCCTCCGGTGGCCGGGTAGGGTCGCACGCCGTGCTCCGGATCGAACGAGAGGTCGTGCACGCCCTGCTCGACACCGCCGACACCGAGCACCGGGCCCGCGTCGAGGCCTGGGTCGAGGGTTGCCTCGACGACATGCCCGAGCTGCTCCGTGCCGGCGTGCAGGCCGAATCCCTGCTGGTCACGGCGTGGCACCGCCTCCGGGGGACCGACCTCGGCTCGCTCCTCGACGCCATGGAGCGCAACCCCATCGGTCTGGTGCAGCAGTACCCCCGGCTGTTCCGGTCGCTGGTGCTCTTCGGCGACCTCGAGCTCGCTGCGCCGGCCCGGTGACGGAGCTCGACACCGAGGTCCTCGTCGTCGGGTCCGGGGCCGGTGGGGCGACGACCGCCGTGACGTTGGCCGAGGGCGGCCGAGACGTGGTCGTGCTCGAGGAGGGCCCGTGGATCGCGCCGGACCGGGCCGAGGCGTTCTCCCTCGAGGAGATGGCGCTGCAGTACCGGCACCACGGCTCGTCCGCCGCGCTCGGCAACCCGCCCGTGGCCTACGCCGAGGGCCGCTGTGTGGGCGGCAGCACCGAGGTCAACAGCGGGCTGTGGCACCGCATCCCGGGCGAGCTGGCCGAGCGCTGGCGCCACGAGTACGACATCGACGGGTTCGAGCCCGAGACCCTCGACCGGTACGCCGGCCTCGTCGAGGGCTGGCAGTCGGTGTCGCCGCTGCCCGGTGAGGCGCCCGCGTCGTCCGCCGCGCTCGCCGACGGCGCCGACCGGCTCGGGTGGCGGGCCGTCGAGTTCCCCCGCGTGTACCGCTACCCGCAGGGCGGCCGGGCCGAGAAGCAGACGATGACCCGGACCCTGCTGCCCCGGGCGGTCGGCGCCGGGGCGCGCGTGCAACCCGACAGCCGCGTGCACCGCCTGCTGCGCCGCAACGGCCGGGTCACGGGCGCGATCGTGCGACGCCGACGTCCCGACGGCACCACCGAGCAGCTGACCGTCCGGGCCGACCACGTGGTGGTGTGCGGCGGTGCGGTCCACACGCCGGCGCTGCTGCAGCGCAGCGGCCTGCGCCGGGGCATCGGCGGGGGCCTGAAGATGCACCCGACGATCAAGCTCGTGGCCCGCTTCCCCCAGGCCGTCGACCACGACGACGTCCCGCCGCACCGCATCACCGAGTTCTCCCCCGACATCGCCATCGGCGGCTCGGCCAGCCGGCGGGGCCACATCGCGCTCGCCCTCGCCGACGGCGGCGCCGACGCGACGCCTGCCGACTGGGAGCAGATGTTCGTGTACTACGCCGCGATCCGCAGCGACGCAGGCGGCCGGGTGATCGCCGTGCCCGGCGCGGCCACGCCGCTCGTCTCGTACCGCATCACCGACGCCGACCTGAGCCGCCTCGCCCGGGGACTGGTCCAGCTGGGTCGGGCCCTGCTCGAGGCCGGCGCCACCGAGCTGCACCCGTCCGTCCGCGGCGGCACCGTCGCACGCACCCCCGGCGACCTCGCCCGGTGGTGGGACGAGATCGACCGCTCGACGGCCAACCTCATGACCGTCCACCTCACGTCATCGGTGCGGATGGGCCAGGCGCCGGGACGGACCGGGGCCGACAGCTGGGGCCGGGTCCACGGCGTCACCGGCCTGCGCGTGAACGATGCATCCCTCGTCCCGGACGCACCGGGCGTCAACCCCCAGGCGGCCATCATGACCATCGCGGCGCGCAACGCCGACCACCTGCTCGACGAGCTGCGGTCATGACCGCCCGCCCCGGCGCCGCCTCGACGGCGGTCGTCACCGGAGCCGGCGGCTGGCTCGGTCGCAACCTCGTCCGTGCCCTCGCCGGCGAGGACCGCGAGCGGATCCGCTGCCTCGTGCAGACGCCCGCCGAGGCCACGCTGCTCGAGATCGTGTCCCCGGCCATCGATCCGGTGGTCGGCGACGTGCGCGACCCCGCCGCCGTGACCGAGCTGTTCGAGGGGATGGCCGGCACCACGGTGTTCCACGCCGCCGCGGTCATCCACCCCGACACCAAGGTCCGCCAGCTGTTCGACGTCAACGTCGGCGGCACGGGCCACGTCCTCGACGGTGCCCGGCGCGCCGGTGCGGGCCGGTTCCTGCACCTGTCGTCCAACTCGCCGTTCGGGGCCAACCCCACCCCGGACCACCGCTTCACCGAGGACTCGCCGTTCTCGCCGCACCTGTCCTACGGCGCATCGAAGCTCGAGGCCGAGACCCTCGTGCGACGGGCCCACGAGCGGGGCGACGTCGAGGCGGTCATCCTGCGCCCGCCGTGGTTCTACGGACCCCACCAGCCCGAGCGGCAGACGACGTGGCTGCGCACGGTGCGCCGGGGCCGGTTCCCGCTCGTCGGCAACGGGACCAACCGCCGGTCGATGGTCTTCACCGGGAACCTCGTGCACGGCCTGCTCTGCGCCGAGGTCGCCGAGGCCGCCCCGGGCCGGGCGTACTGGATCGCGGATCCCGAGCCCTACGCCATGGCCGACGTGCTCGCCACGGTCCGCGCCGCGTTCGAGGCCGAGGGCCTGCCCGTGTCCGGCGGCCAGCCCCGCCTGCCGCGGCTCGCCGGCGTCGTCGCCGAGCAGGTCGACCGGGCGGTCCAGTCGGCGGGCCGGTACGTGCAGGCCGTGCACGTGCTCGGCGAGCTGAAGGACACCATCGCCTGCGACGTCTCCCGGGCCCGGGCCGAGATCGGCTACGACCCGCCCACCACGCTGCTGGACGGGATGCGCGAGAGCATCCGCTGGTGCCGCAGCCGGGGGTTGTCGCTGTGAACGGGAGCACCGTCCTCGTCACTGGTGGAGCCGGCTACTTCGGCACGATCCTCGTCGACCGTGTCGTGGCCGCCGGCGGTCGGGCCCGGGTGCTCGACGTCAACCCGCCCGAGGCGCGCGACGGGGTCGAGATCGTCGTCGGCGACGTCCGCGACCGTGACGTCGTCCAGGCGGCATGCGAGGGCGTCGACGTCGTGCTGCACAACGTGGCCCAGGTGCCCCTCGCCCGGGACCGGGAGCTGTTCTGGTCGGTGAACGTGCTCGGCACGGCCAACGTCCTGGTGGCCGCGCGGTCCTGCGGCGTCGGCAAGGTGGTGCACACCTCCACCAGCGCCATCTACGGCATCCCCGAGTCGAACCCGGTCGACGAGACCTCCCCGGCATCGCCGCTGGAGGCCTACGGACGGGCGAAGCTCGAGGCCGAAGCCCTGTGCCTCGACGCGGCGGCCGGTGGCCTCGACGTCACGATCGTGCGGCCCCGGACCATCCTCGGCCACGGGCGCCTCGGGATCATGGCGATCCTGTTCGAGCTGGTCGCCGAGGGTGCGCCGGTGTTCGTCCTCGACGGCGGGCACAACCGCTACCAGTTCGTCCACGCCGACGACCTCGCCGCCGCCTGCCTGCTCGCGGCCGAGCGGCCCGGCGCCACCAGCTACAACATCGGCGCCCGGGACTTCGGCACCATGCGCGAGACGCTGCAGGCCCTCGTCGACCACGCCGGCACGGGCGCCCGGGTGCGCTCGCTGCCCTCGCTGCCCGCCCGCATCGGGATGCAGGCAGCCTCGGCCACGGGGCTGGCGCCCTTCGCTCCGTACCACTGGCTGCTCTACGGCGAATCCCTGTGGTTCGACACCGCCAAGGCGGTGCGCGAGCTGGGCTGGGAGCCCGTGCACTCGAACGCATCCATGGTGATCGAGTCCTACGAGTGGTGGTTGGCGAACCGCGACCAGCTCGGCGGCGAGGGGCGCTCGCACCACCAGTCCCCGGCCCGGATGGGAGTGCTGGGCGTGCTGAAGCGCCTGCCATGAACGAGCACCGCAGCGTCAGCCGCTGGGTGGTCGTCGTCGTGGCCGCCGCGCTGTCGATCCCGTTGGTCGTGGCCGTCCTGCAGATGCGGGAGCCGACCTGGCACCCGGTGCTCGACCTGGCGATGACCGAGCTGCGGGTGCGCGACGTGGGCACCGCCGAGACGCCGCTGATCGGCCTGCCGGGCCGGATCGGTGAGTCCCTCGAGGAGCAGGGGAGCCACCCCGGTCCGGCCAGCTTCTACGCCCTCGCCCCGACGTACCGGGTCCTCGGCTCCACGTCCTGGGCGCTCCAGGTCGGCTCGGCGCTCATCCACGCAGTCGCCATCGGCGTCGCGCTCGCCCTGGCACGCAGGCGGGGCGGACCGGCCGTGTTCGCCGGGGTCGCCGTCGTCATCGCCCTCCTCGTCTCCGGACTCGGCACGGGCGCCCTCACCGAACCCTGGAACCCGTACCTGCCCCTGCTCTGGTGGGTGGTCCTGCTCCTGGCGGCGTGGTCCGTGCTGGCGGGCGACGTGGCCGCCCTCCCGGCGGCGGCGCTGGCCGGCTCGTTCTGCGCCCAGACCCACGTCCCCTACCTGAGCCTCTCCGTGGGGCTCGGCACCGCTGCGGTCCTGTGGGCCATCGTGCTGGCCCGCCGGGCACCGGCCGCCTCCGCGGCGCGCCGCCGGGCCCTGGTCGCCGTCGCCGCCGCCGTCCTGGTCGGCGCGGTGATGTGGGCGCCGCCGACGCTCGACCAGGTCACCGAGGACCCCGGGAACTACGCCAAGCTCCTCGAGCACTTCGGGTCGCCGCCCGAAGGGGAGACGCCGATCGGCCTCCGCGTCGGCGGCGAGCAGGCGCTGCAGCGCCTCGACCTCTGGCACCTGGCGTCCCACGCCGTGGGTGATCCCGGCCTGCTGACCAACGGGTCGGCCGAGCGCTTCCCGAGCGCCGGGCGGGGTGCGGTGGTCCTCCTCGTGTGGCTGGTGGGGGCCGCAGCAACGGTCGCCGTCCGGTCGCTGCGGGGCGGCACGCTCCTGGCGCTGCATGCGGTCGTCGCCGGCAGCGCGCTCCTGGGCGCGTTCTCGATCACCCGGATCTTCGGACTCACCTGGTACTACCTCATGCTCTGGATGTGGGCGGTCGGCGCGCTCATGGGCGCGGCGGCGCTGTGGACCGCAGGTCGTGCGCTCGCCGGCCGGGTCGACCTGCCCGCCGGCGTGACCCGGGCCGTGCCCGTCGCCCTGGCCGTGGTCGCAGCCGCGCTCACCGTCAACACCACGGCCGCCGACGCCGTCGAGGCCGTCCCCTCCGATGCCGAGGTGTCCGAGGTCCTCGCCGCCATCACCCCCGACACCGTCGCCGCGCTGGAGCGGGGTGCGGGCGCGGCCACCGGGCGCGACGGGCGCTACCACGTCACCTGGCGCGACGCCTTCCACATCGGATCGCAGGGCTTCGGTCTGGTGAGCGAGCTCGAGCGGGCCGGCTTCGACGCCGGGCTCGGGTCGCTGTTCCAGGTGCCCATCACGCACCACCGGGTCATCGTGCCCACCGACGCGACCGCGCAGATCGTGCTCGCCACCGGTCCCTTCGTCGACGAGCTGCGGGCGCAGCCCGACGCGGTCGAGGTCGCGTTCGTCGACCCGCGCACGCCCGCCGACGTCGAGCGCTTCGGCGAGCTGCGCGAGCGCGCCGTCGACGAGCTCGGCGCGCTCGGCCTCGACGACGTCACCGCGGTCATCGACACGAACCTGTTCGGGGCGGCCGTCGACCCACGGGTGCCGGACGTGCTGCGGCGGGTGCTCGACGAGATGCTCGCCATCGGGACCCCCACCGCGGTGTTCGTCACCCCACCCGCATGACCGAGACCGCGGCGGCGCCCATCGAGCGCTGGGCCGCCCGGGCATCGGTGATCGCCGTCACGGCGATGATCCTGCTCGCAGGCGTCCGGGGCGCGCTCGACGGCTGGTACCCGATCGGGGACAACGCGCTCCTCACCCTGCGCAGCCGTGACGTGCTGACCTCCCACCACCCCTGGCTCGGCACCTGGACGTCGGCGTCGCTGAGCGTGGGGACCCCCATCAACAACCCGGGCCCGCTCCAGTTCGACCTCCTGGCACCGTTCGCCAAGCTCGATCCGGCCGCCGGCATGGCCGTCGGCGTGGCGGTCCTCAACGCGCTCGCGGTGGTCCTCGCCGCGGTGTTCGCCCAGCGGATCGGCGGGCCGCGGCTCACGGCGCTCGCCATGGTGGCCGCGGGTGGTCTGGCGTGGAGCATGGGCAGCGGGCTGCTGTTCGACCCGTGGCAACCGCACAGCCTCCTGCTGCCGTTCCTGGCCCTGCTCGTGCTCAGCGTGGCGACCGCGGCGGGCGACCTGACCGCCCTGCCCTGGGCGGTCGCCGTCGGCAGCGTCATCGTCCAGACCCACCTCAGCTACGCCGTCCTGGTGCCCGGCATCCTCTTCGCCGGCCTGGCGTGGGCGGCGCTGCGCCTGCGCCGCCGGAACCCGGCGATCCAACGGCAGACGCTGCGGCGCCGGTGGGGTCGCTCCATCGGCGTCGCCTTCCTGGTCGGCCTGCTGTGCTGGGCCCAGCCCCTCTGGGAGCAGGTGGGACGCGACGGCAACCTGGTCACGGTCGCGACCAACGCAGGCGGAGGCGACGACGCCGTCGGCCTGCGATCCGGCGTGCGGCTCGCCGGGTCGGTGATCGGTGATCCCACCGGCTGGCTCCGCCCGTCGTTCGAGGACCGCTTCGCCCCCGATCCCGCCGGGGTCGCGGTGGTCCCCGCCGGCGCCCCCCTGGCCGACGTCCGGGCGCTCGGCACCGCCTCGCTGTCGCTGGCCGCCATCGCCGCGCTGCTCGGCGCCTCGGCGTGGATGGCCCGCCGGCGGGAGGACGGCGCGGGCGCCGCGGTGGCGGTGGTCGCCGGCGTCGCGGTCGTCCTGGCCCTCGCCACCGCCGCGTCGTTGCCGGTGAGCGAGGCCTTGGGGATCGCGCCGCACCAGCTCCGCTTCCTCTGGCCGATCGCCGCCGTGGCCGCCGTCCTGCCCCTCGCCGCCCTGCTGCCCCGCCACCGGGTCGTCACCGTGGTGTCCGCCGCGGTCGCGGTCGTCCTCGCCGTGGCCACCGTGCCGGCGATGAACGCCGAGGCCGGGCCCAGCGCCGACGTCGCCGCCCGACCCGTGGTCGCCGAGGTCGTCGACCAGGTCGAGGCGTGGGCGACGGCCAACCCCGACCGGGTGCTGTACTTCGACGGCCGGTCGGTGCCGTTCGCCGAGCCGTTCAGCGGACCGCTGCTGCTCGAGCTCCAGCGCCACGGCATCGCCTTCGAGGTCGACGACGAGTTCTCGTACCAGGTCGGTCCCCGCCGTCGGGGTCCGGGCCAGGCCACCGACCAGGTCCGCATCGCCATCGGCGCCGGTGTCGCCGTGCCGCCCGGGGCGGAGCGCGTCGCCGTCGCCCAGGACCCCGAACCGAGGTACTCGGTGGCGGTCTACCTGGAGCCGTTGGGCTAGCGGTCCTCGGTCGGGGGCCGCCCCGGCGCGCCGCCGTCGGCGGACGGTGCGGTGTCGGACATGCCGTGGTCGTGGGCGTCGCGAGCCGCTCCGGGCGTCGAGCGCTCCTCCGGGATGCCGGCGGCGACCGGTCTCCCCGCGCCTTCACGCAGGTCGTGGTAGTCGGGGTTGGCGTCGAGGAAGTCGGCGACGTACCAGCACGACGCCTTCACCGACGCGCCCCGCTCGCGCAGGTCGTCCAGCGCCCCCCGCACCAGCACCTCGCCGAGGCCCTGGCCACGCATCGCCGGGGAGATCTGGGTCGTGTAGACGTCGATCAGGTCGGCGCCGGCGCGGCCGACGGGCCGGTACGCGAGGAAGCCCACCGCCCGGTCCTCCCGGAGGAGGTGGAACCGGTGGGCGTCCTCGTCGTGGTCGATGGTCAGGTCAGGCGGTGCGCTCATGCCCGGTCCTGTACCCGCCTGCTCCTCAGCTCTTGCGGGGGATGATCGGGGCGTCGCGCCCGGTGCCGGAGCTGCCCGAGGTCGGGGTGCCCTCGTCGGTCTCGTGGTACTCGGCCTCGACGTTGACCTCCCAGATGTCGTGGGAGGCGCCGTACAGGTTCTCGACCGTCAGCATCGCCGTCATCATCGAGTGGTCCTGGTTGTTGTACCGGTGCATGCCGTTGCG
>Ga0208490_100431_pt1 | contig 26763 bp, 18 predicted proteins | sample SubbioAug_CSWold_FD_184818 | JGI IMG/M metagenome (GOLD analysis project Ga0208490, IMG submission 184818) | Serpentinite rock and fluid subsurface biosphere microbial communities from McLaughlin Reserve, California, USA - CR11Aug_CSWold (SPAdes) | ecosystem: Environmental > Terrestrial > Deep...
CCCGCCGTTCCGGGCGCCGCACCACACGGCGTCGGCGGTGTCGCTCATCGGCGGGGGCACGGCGGCGATGCGGCCCGGAGAGGTCAGCTGCGCGCACCGGGGCGTGCTCTTCTGCGACGAGCTGGGTGAGTTCCCGCCCACGGTGCTCGACGCGCTCCGCCAACCGCTGGAGGAGGGGGTGGTCCGCGTCAGCCGAGCCCGGGCGAGCGTCACCTACCCGGCACGCTTCCAGCTGGTCGGTGCCACGAACCCCTGCCCGTGCGGGCCGGGGGCGGGCGGGTGCCGCTGCTCCGACGCCTCCCGTGCGCGCTACGTGCGCCGGCTGTCGGGACCGCTGCTCGACCGCTTCGACCTGCGCCTGGAGGTCGATCCGCCCGAGCCGGGCGAGCTCCTGGGCGGGGTGCCCGGCGAGCCATCCGCGGTGGTCGCCCGCCGGGTGGTCGCGGCCCGGGCTCGGGCTGCCGCCCGCGGCGTGCGGTGCAACGCCGACCTGCCCGGTTCCGCCCTCGAGCGGGAGGCGCCGCTCACACCGGCGGCCCGGCGCCTGCTCGAGGCAATGGTGCGCAGCGGCCGCCTGTCGGGGCGGGGTGTCGTCCGCATCCGCCGGGTGGCGCTCACCGCCGCCGACCTCGACGGCCGGGAGCCACCGCTCGACGAGGCCGAGGTCGCGGTCGGCCTGGCGCTGCGCAGCGCCCAGGCCGCTGGTCCGCTGGGGGTGGCGTCGTGAGCACCGACGAGGCGCGCGCCGCCCACGTCGCCCTGGCGTCGCTGCCGAAGGTCGGTCCGTTCCGCCTGCACGCCCTCCTCGACGAGGCCGGCGGACCCGAGGCGGCGTGGGAGCGGGTGCGGTCCGGGCAGCTCGAGGCCGTCGACCTGCGGGCGGGCCGGTCGCACGCCGCCCTCGTCGACCACCTGCGCGAGGTGGCGGCGGGGATCGATCCGGCGGAGCTCCTCGCTCGACACCGCGCCGCCGGTGTGGAGGTCCTCCTCCCCGGCGACCCCGGGTGGCCGCCCTCCCTGGTCGACGATCCCGAGCCGCCGACGGTGCTCTTCGTGCGCGGCGACGCCGAGCTGCTGGCGGCGCCCGCCGTGGCCGTCGTCGGCACCCGGCGCTGCTCGGCCGCCGGCGTGGCCGTCGCCGGCCGCTTCGGCGCCGACCTCACCGCCGCCGGGCTGCACGTCGTGTCCGGCCTTGCCCTCGGCATAGACGGTGCCGCCCACCGCGGCGTGCTCGCGTCGGGCGGCCGTCCGATCGGGGTGGTCGGCAGCGGCCTCGACCACGTGTACCCGCGCTCGCACCGGCGGCTGTGGGGGCAGGTCGCCGCCGACGGGGTCCTCGTCAGCGAGGCCGGGCTCGGCCGCCCGCCCGAGCGGTGGCGCTTCCCGGCCCGCAACCGCGTCATCGCCGCCCTGTCGGTCGCGGTCGTGGTGGTCGAGTCGCGGGCGCGCGGCGGGTCGCTCTCCACGGTCGCCGCCGCGCTCGAGCGCGACCGCACCGTGCTGGCGGTCCCCGGACCCGTGCTGGCCGCCCAGTCGGCGGGGACCAACCAGCTGCTGTCCGAGGGGGCCCTCGTCGCCCGCGACGTCGACGACGTCCTCGTCGCCATCGGCGGGGCGCTCCCGTCCGCCTCCCGCGCCTCCGGGCGCGACGCCGGGGTCGCGCCCGGTGCCGATGCAGTGCCGGCCGACCGGGCCGTCGCCGCCGTCCTCTCGCCGGTGCCCGTCGGCGTCGAGCGCGTCGCCCGGGCCGCCCGCCTCCCCGTGCCCGACGCGCTGGTCGCCCTGGCCCGGCTCGAGGCGGCCGGCGTGGCCCGCCGGGTCGGCGGGGGGTACGAGCAGGTGGTGCGCTGACGTGGGTACCTTGACCGGATGGCGTGGCTGGTGCAGGAGTTCGAGGCGTCGCTCACCGACGCCGCGCCCGCCACGGCGACCGCCTACCGCCGCGACGTCGAGGCGCTGGTCGACTTCGCCGAGCGCCTCGGCCTCGACGGGCCCGAGCACCTCACCCGCCTCCACCTGCGGCGCTGGGTCGCCCAGCTCGCCACGCGCGAGTACGCCCGCGCCACCATCGCCCGCCGGGTGGCGGCCGTGCGCCGCTACTTCTCCTGGCTGCAGCGCCGCGGCGTCATCCCCGCCGACCCCACCGTCGGCCTGCGGGCCCCGGCGGGCGGCAGTCGACTGCCCCGGGTCCTGCGCCAGGACGAGGTCGACGCCCTGCTCGACGAGCCGCCGGCCCGCATCGACGACGACGACCCCCACCGCCGCGTGCGCGACGACGCCGTCCTCGAGCTGCTCTACGGCAGCGGCCTCCGCGTCGCCGAGGTGTGCGGCCTGCGCACCACCGACGTCGACCTCGGCGCCGGCACGGTCCGGGTGCTGGGCAAGCGGTCGCGGTGGCGCCAGGTCCCGCTCACGCCCGGCGCCGTCGAGGCCCTGGGCCGCTGGCTCGTCGAGGGTCGCGCCGCGCTCGCCACCGCCGACTCCCCGGACGACCTCGTCTTCCTCAACCTGCGGGGACGGCGGCTGGGTCCCCGAGACTGTCGGCGCATCGTCGACCGGCGGGCCCTGTCGCCCACCCATCCCCACGCGCTCCGGCACACCTTCGCCACCCACCTGCTCGACGGCGGCGCCGACCTGCGGGCCATCCAGGAGCTGCTCGGCCACAGCGACCTGTCCACCACGCAGCGGTACACTCACGTCAGCGCCAGCCGTCTGCGGGCGGTGGTGGCCGCCACCCACCCCCGTGCCAAGGGCCGCTCGTGACCGAACTCGCCTCCGCAGACATCGATCGCCTCTGGTCGCAGTACAAGGACAGCGGATCCCGCCGGGCGCGAGACCAGCTCATCGTCCACTACTCCCCGCTGGTGAAGTACGTCGCCGGTCGCGTCGCCGTGGGCCTCCCGCAGAACGTCGACCAGGCCGACCTCGTCTCCTACGGCCTGTTCGGCCTCATCGACGCCATCGACAAGTTCGAGCCCGAGCGGGGGTTCAAGTTCGAGACGTACGCGATCTCCCGCATCAAGGGGAACATCCTCGACGAGCTGCGGGCCATCGACTGGGTTCCCCGCTCGGTCCGGGCCAAGGCCCGCCAGATCGAGAAGGCGTACGCCAAGCTCGAGGCCGAGCTCCATCGGGCGCCCACCGAGGACGAGCTGGCGGCCGAGCTCGACATGACCCGTGACCAGCTCCAGACGTCGCTGTCGAAGATCTCCTTCGTCGGCGTCGTCGCCCTCGACGAGTTCGTCGGGTCCAACGAGCGCGACGGCGGGTCCACCCTCGGCGACACCATCGCCAGCGGCGACGAGGGCCCGGTCGACCTGTTCGAGGTCCAGGAGCTGCGCTCGCTGCTCGGCGAGTCGATCAACCGGCTCCCCGAGCGGGAGAAGGTCGTGCTCACGCTCTACTACTACGAGGGCCTGACGCTCGCGCAGATCGGCGAGGTCCTCGGGGTCACCGAATCCCGGGTCTGCCAGATCCACACGAAGGCGATCCTGCAGCTGCGCTCGCGCATGCAGGCCGCCCACCGCGAACCCGCGTAGCCGTCCCGGCCCGCGATCGCCGGCGCCCCGGGCGCCACCCCACCCAACTGCTTCCCCCACGCCGGCCGGCGCCGCCCCGCGGCCCCGGTCCTGCACCCGAGGGGAAGCAGCCATGCCCGCTCGCCCGCACCCGAGCGCCGCGCGCGTCGTGGTCGCGTCGGTGGTGGTCGTCGTCGCCGTCGCGACGACGGCGAGGCCGGCCCGCGCCGAGGTCGACGTCGTCCACCAACCACCCGTCGACGCGCCCGTGGTCGATCCGTTCCGGCCCCCGGCGACGCCGTACGGCCCCGGCAACCGGGGGCTCACGTACGACCTCGCCGAGCACACCCCGGTGCGGTCCACGGCCGAGGGCACCGTCGTGTACGCCGGCCTCGTGGCCGGCACCCGCCACGTCACCGTGCTCCACGCCGACGGGCTGCGCACCTCGTACTCGTTCCTCGAGGAGGTGCTGGTCGACCGGGGCGAGCGCGTGCGCCGCGGCGACATCGTCGGCCTCGCCGGCGCCGGCTTCCACCTCGGGGCCCGGGACGGCGACGCCTACGTCGACCCGGAGGGACTCTTCGATGCCTCGGTCGTGCAGGTCCGGCTGGTGCCCCACGCCGAGCCGCTCCCGCCCACCGACGCCGGGCTGCTGCGCGAGCAGGCCGCCCTGCGCGAGCTCGTGCGGGCCGAGCGCCCCGGCCTGATCGCCCGGGTGGCCGGCGCCGTGGCGCGGCGGGCGGCCCCGGTCGTGGGTCGGTGGGTGGGCGCGGCGAGCGCCGCGTGGCACACGTGGGAGCAGCTCCACCCGGTCGAGGTCGTCGGTGGGGTGCTGCAGTCGTACCGGTGGCACCGGTCCCAGCCGTGCACGCCGGGCGGGGCCGTCGTCGAGCGCCCGCCGGGGGAGCGCACGGCCCTGCTCGTGGGCGGCCTCGGCTCGTCCAGCGACGCGGCGGCGATCGACGACGTCGACGTCGGTGCCCTCGGCTACGACGAGGCCGAGGTCGTCCGGTTCAGCTACCAGGGCGGGCGGGTGCCGGCGGGGGCGCCGCTGCACCCCGGGCTGGCCGGGCTGCCGCAGAGCCCGTACCTCCCCGCCGACACGCTGGGCGACATCGCCGAGCAGGGCCGGCACCTCGCCACCCTGGTCGAGCAGGCCGCCGCCGCTCGACCCGGGGTGCCGGTCGACGTCTACGCCCACAGCATGGGCGGACTGGTCACGCGGGTCGCGCTCCACGAGCTCGCGAGCCGGCCCGGCGGCCTCGACGTGCTCGGCCAGGTGGTCACCATCGGCACGCCCCACAGCGGCGCCGACCTCGCGACCCTCGCCGTGCTGTCGGAGAAGGGCTTCGTCCAGGACGTCGGCCAGATCCGAGGCCTGCTCGGGATCGAGGTCGACCCCTACGCCACCGCCGTCGACCAGCTGGCGGAGAGCTCGGCCTTCGTCGACGGCCTCCGCGGCTCCGGGGTCCCCGACGGGGTCCGGTTCCGCACCGTCGCCGCCCGGGGCGACCTGGTCGTGACGGCCGACAAGGCCGACGTCGACGGCTGGCCCGCCGCCATCGTCGACGCCGCCGGCCCGGCGGCCCACGCCGCCCTTCCCGGCGACGACCAGACCACCCGCGAGCTGCTGCTCGGCCTCGCCGGCCGGGCCCCGGGCTGCCAGTCGGCCCTCGACGCCCTCGCCGACGCGGTCGTCCCCGAGGTCATCCAGGTCGTCACCGACGGCGTGGCGCTCGGCACGATGGTCGTGGCCTGAGGTGAACGGGCCCGACCGGGAGCGGGTTTCCCACCCGGCCCGGCCGCCCGTACACTGGCCGATCGGCCCGGGCACACGCGCGGGCCGAGTCCGACAACGCCGTCCGGGTCACCCCGCGGTCGCCTCACCCCTCCGGGGGTCGGCGCCGGCCCGGCCGCAGTGCAACCGAGGGGCAACACGAGGAGAAGCCGGTGGCCGTCGTCACCATGAAGCAGCTGCTGGAGGCCGGGGTCCACTTCGGTCACCAGACCCGTCGCTGGAACCCGAAGATGAAGCGGTTCATCTTCGGCGAGCGCAACGGCATCTACATCATCGATCTCGACCAGACGCTCCAGCGCATCGAGACCGCCTACGCGTTCGTCCGCGACCTCGTCGCCGACGGCGGCACGATCCTGTTCGTGGGCACCAAGCGCCAGGCCCAGGACGCCGTGCAGTCCTACGCCGAGAAGTGCGGCATGCCCTACGTGAACCACCGCTGGCTGGGCGGCATGCTCACCAACTACCAGACGATGGCGAAGCGGGTCGCCAAGATGCAGGAGTACCAGCGCATGCGGGTCTCCGGTGAGTTCGAGGCGATGCCCAAGCGCGAGGCGCTCCAGAAGAGCCGCGAGCTCGAGAAGCTCGAGAAGTACCTCTCGGGCATCCGCACCATGGAGAAGCAGCCCGACGCCATCTTCGTGCTCGACACGAAGAAGGAGCACATCGCGGTCACCGAGGCGAACAAGCTCGGGATCCCGATCGTGGCCGTGGTCGACACCAACTGCGACCCCGACTCGGTGCAGTTCGTGATCCCCGGCAACGACGACGCGATCCGCTCCGGCACCCTCATGTGCCGCGTCATCGCCGACGCCGTCGCCGAGGGCCGCTACATCGCCTCCCGCCGCCACGAGGTCACGGCGAGCCGCAGCATGCTGGACGAGGACAAGGTCGCCGCCGAGCAGGCCGAGGCCCGCCGCCAGGCGCTCGCCGAGGCCAAGGCCCGCGAGGCGCGCCTCGCCGGCGCGCCCACCGCCCCCGGCACGTTCGAGCCCGCGCCGGCCGCCGCCGCCCCCACCCCGGGCGCCGAGGCCGACCAGGTCGCCACCCCGGAGGCGGAGATCGTCGCCGAGGCCGCCACCGGCGAGCCCGATCCGGCCGGCAGCGAGACCACCCAGCAGTCCGATCCGTCGGCGACGTCGGCCGAGGAGGCCGGCGTGTCCGAGTCCGGCCTCGAGAACACGGAGTCGTAGCACCCCATGGCTGAGTTCACCGCCAAGGACGTCCAGGCCCTGCGCCAGGCCACCGGCGCCGGCATGATGGACGCCAAGAAGGCTCTCCAGGAGGCCGACGGCGACTTCGACGCCGCCGCCAAGAAGCTCCGGGAGAAGGGCCTGGCCAAGGCGGCCACCCGCACCGACCGCGAGAACGTCGAGGGCGTCGTCGCCGTCGCCCAGACCGATGCGGCCGCCGCCGTGGTGCAGCTGAAGTCCGAGACCGACTTCTCCGCCAAGTCGGCCGACTTCGTGGCCCTCACCCAGGACATCGCCGACGCGGTGGCCGCCGAGGGCCCGGGCGCCACCGAGCAGTTCACCGCCCGCATCGACGACCTCAAGGTCGCCCTCAAGGAGAACATCGACCTCGGCACGGTCACCCACGTCCCGGTCGAGGCCGGCCAGGTCGTCGACACCTACGTCCACGTGCAGGACGGCCGGGGCGTCAACGGCGTGGTCACCGTGCTCGACGGCGGCACGCCCGAGCTCGCCCACGACATCTCGATCCACATCGCCTTCACCAAGCCGGCGTACCTGCGCCGCGACGACGTGCCCCAGGCGGCGATCGACGAGGAGCGCAGCACCCTCGAGGAGATCACCCGCAAGGAGGGCAAGCCCGAGCAGGCCCTGCCCAAGATCGTCGAGGGCCGCCTCGACGGCTGGTTCCGCGACCAGGTGCTGCTCGAGCAGAAGTTCGTGCGCGACGAGAAGCAGACCATCGAGCAGCTCCTCGGCGGCGCCACGCTCGTCCGCTTCGAGCAGGTCGTCGTCGGGGGCTGAGCCGTGTTCAGGGCCTGCGGCTCCGCCGCAGTCGTGCCGGCTGCTCGCTGGCGCTCCCGACGCCGGCCGACCTCGTCCGAAGGGTTCCGCCATCACCAGCTCTGAAGCCTCCGTCCAGCCGCGCTGGCGGCGCGTCCTGCTGAAGCTCTCCGGTGAGGCCTTCGCCGGCCCGGCCGGCTTCGGCATCGACGGCGACACCGTCGGCCAGATCGCCGAGGAGGTCCTCGACTGCCGGCGCCTCGGCGTCGACGTGGCCGTCGTCGTCGGCGGCGGGAACCTCTGGCGCGGCATGACCGGCGCGGGCAAGGGCATGGACCGCGCCCAGGCCGACTACATGGGCATGCTCGGCACGGTGATGAACGCCCTCGCCCTCCAGGACATCCTCGAGCGCAAGGGCCAGCCCACCCGCGTCCAGACCGCCATCCACATGGCCCAGGTCGCCGAGCCCTACATCCGCCGCAAGGCGATTCGGCACCTCGAGAAGGGCCGGGTGGTGATCTTCGCCGCCGGGACGGGCAACCCGTTCTTCACCACCGACACCACCGCCGCCCTGCGGGCCGTCGAGATCGAGGCCGAGGCGGTCATGAAGGGCAGCCACTCCGGCGTCGACGGCATCTACACCGCCGATCCGCGCACCGATCCCGGAGCCACCAAGCTCGACCACCTGAGCTACCTCGACGTGCTCAACCGGGGCCTGGCCGTCATGGACTCCACGGCGATCACCTTGTGCATGGACAACGAGCTGCCGATCCTCGTGTTCGACCTGATGACCCCCGGCAACGTGCGGTCCATCCTGACGGGCGAGGCGATCGGTACCCTCGTGTCATGACCGCCGCACGCCCTCCACGACGCGCATGAGCGCGGAGCTCGTGTCGATGGTCCTCGAGGAGGCCTCGACGAAGATGGCCAACGCCGTCGCCCACACGCGCGAGGAGTTCTCCGCGGTGCGCACCGGGCGGGCCACGCCGGCGCTCGTCGAGAAGCTGCCGGTCGAGTACTACGGCTCCGACGTGCCGCTGCAGCAGCTCGCCGGGTTCTCCGTGCCCGAGGCGCGCACGCTGGTCATCCAGCCCTTCGACAAGGGCGCCATCGGGGCCATCGAGAAGGCGATCCAGGCCTCGGACCTCGGCCTGAACCCCTCGAGCGACGGCGTCATCATCCGCCTCAGCTTCCCGCAGCTCACCGAGGAGCGCCGCAAGGACTTCGTGAAGGTGGTCAAGCAGAAGGCCGAGGACGGCCGGGTGCAGATCCGCAACGCCCGGCGCGCCGCCCGCCACGAGCTCGAGTCCCTGCAGAAGGACGGCGAGCTGTCCGAGGACGACCTGACCCGAGCCGAGAAGGAGCTCGACAAGGTCACCCACGCCCGCGAGGCCGAGATCGACAAGGCCCTCGACCAGAAGGAGCAGGAGCTCCTCGAGGTCTGAGCGCACCTGCGTCGAGCGACCGGAGGGGATCAGCCCATGACCGACGAGAACGAGCCCACCCGGGATCGCACCCCCGATCCCGAGGGCGTGCGCATCATCGGTGCCGAGGAAGCCGCGGAGGCGCTCGAGCGCGACGACGTGGCCCACCGCCGGGCACCCGACGAGCCCCGACCGGGCGACCGTCCCGGCCCGCCCCCCGCCGACGCACCCGAGCCGGTGCTCCGGTTCCCGCTGTCGTCATCGGCCAGCGAGGAGCCGCCGGAGCTCCCGCACTGGACCGAGCCGCCCACCGGGCAGCAGGCCGCGCTGGGCGGCACGATCTTCGACGACGACACCGGCGCCGAGGACTGGTCGGGCTTCGCGGCCGCGCCCCGCTGGCGCGACGAGGGCGACGAGTGGAGCGAGGAGGACGACCTCAGCCGCTTTGGCGGTGAGGACACCCGCGTCGGCGCCCTCGACACCGACCGCCCCGACCCCGACGAGTTCTTCAGCTTCGACGACCTCGACCAGCCCCCGCCGGGCCGGTCGGTCTTCGCCGACGGCTCCGCCGGCGAGGACGACGTGTACGACGACGGCTACGAGGTCGTCGAGGGGTACCTCGACGAGGGCTACGAGGACGACCCGGCCTGGATCGACGAGGGTGGCAACGACGACGCCACCCGGGTCACCGCCGGGCCCCGCAAGATCGTCGTCGGCGGTGGCCGGGTCACCCCGGGCGCCCCGCCCGCCGCGCGCGCCCCCCGCCGCGGCGTGGGCGGCGACCGCGACATCGGTCAGGCCGCCATCGTCGGGGTCGGCTTGATCCTGCTGGCCGGCGTGCTGTTCTGGCTCGGCCCGGCCCCGGCCGCCGCGCTGGTGATCGCCGTGGTCACCTTCGCCGCCGCCGAGCTGTTCACCAAGCTGCGCGAGCTCGGCTACCAGCCAGCGGCGCTGCTCGGCATCGTGGGCACGGCCGGCATGGCCTTCGGCGCCTACCACCGGGGCGAGGCGGCCATCCCCGTGGCCCTCGTGCTCGTCACCGCCTTCTCCCTGCTCTGGTTCCTCTTCGGCGCCGGTCAGGGGCAGGCGACCATCAACATCGGGGCCACGCTGCTCGGCGTCGCCTGGGTCGGCATGTTCGGCTCCTTCGCCACCGCGCTGCTCGCGGTCCAGGGCGGCGAGGGCGTCGGCGACGCCGGGAAGGGCATCCTCTTCGGCGCCATCATCGCCACGGTCGGCTACGACATCGGCGGCTACTTCGTCGGTCGCAGCGCCGGGCGGTCGCCGTTGTCGTCGGCGAGCCCGAACAAGACGATCGAGGGGCTGCTGGGCGGCTGCATCGCCGCCCTCACCGTGGCCCTGATCTACGCCTTCCTGTCCGAGCCCTTCGGCAGCCTCGGCGACGGGCTCAAGCTCGGCCTCGCCGTGGCCATCGCCGCCCCCCTCGGCGACCTGTGCCAGTCGATGATCAAGCGCGACCTCGGCATCAAGGACATGGGCGCGGTCCTGCCCGGCCACGGCGGCATCCTCGACCGCTTCGACGCCCTGCTGTTCGTCCTGCCCGCCGTCTACTACGTGGCCAAGGTCTCCGACTGGTTCCTGTGACCTGGCGGTCTGCTCCGCAGCGCCGCTGTCGGCTGCTCGCTGGCGCTCCCGACGCCGACCGGTGCCGGGCCGCGGCCGATCTGGACCAGGTACTCGTAGCCTGACGGGGTGAGCGGCCCCACCACCGTCTCGATCGCCGGGTCCACCGGCTCCATCGGCACGCAGACCCTCGACGTCGTCGCCGCCGAGCCCGACCGGTTCCGGGTCGTCGCGCTCGGCGCCGCCTCGTCGGTCGAGGCGCTGATCGCCCAGGCCAAGGCGGTGCGGCCCGAGGTGGTCGCCATCGCCGACGCCGGCCGGGCCGCCGACGTGGAGGCCGGGGTGCCCGAGGGCACCGAGGTGGTCGCCGGCCCCGACGCCCTGGCCGCCATCAGCGGGGTCGCCGACGTCTGCGTCAACGGCGTGGTCGGCTTCGCCGGCCTGCCGGTCACCCTCGGCGCCCTGCAGGCCGGTCGCCGCCTGGCGCTGGCCAACAAGGAGTCGCTCATCGCTGCCGGCCCGGTCGTGCGCGACGCCCGCCGCACCCCGGGCGCCGAGCTGGTGCCGGTCGACTCCGAGCACTGCGCCGTCCACATGTGCCTGCGCTCGGGGATCGACCCGGGCGGCGCCGTGCCCCGAGGCGTGCACCGCATCGTCCTCACGGCGTCGGGCGGGCCGTTCCGCGGCCGCACCCGCGACGAGCTGGCCGACGTCACCGTCGACGACGCCCTCGCCCACCCCACGTGGAGCATGGGCCCCAAGATCACCGTCGACTCGTCCACGCTCATGAACAAGGGCCTCGAGGTCATCGAGGCCCACGAGCTGTTCGCCGAGGAGGCCGGCATCGGCTTCGACGACGTCGACGTCGTCGTCCACCCCCAGTCGGTCGTGCACTCGATGGTCACCTTCACCGACGGGGCCACCATCGCCCAGCTGTCGATGCCCGACATGCGCCTGCCCATCGGGTACGCGCTGGCCTACCCCGACCGGGTCGGCACGCCGTTCGGGCCCATCGACTGGGCCCAGCTGTCCCGCCTCGACTTCGAGCCCCCCGACCGCGACGCCTTCCCCTGCCTCGACCTCGCCTACCGGGCCGGCCGGGCCGGCGGGCTGGCGCCGGCCACCCTCAACGCCGCCAACGAGGTGGCCGTGCAGGCGTTCCTCGACGGGCGGATCCGCTGGATCCAGATCCCCGACGTCCTCGATGCCGTCCTCGACCGGCAGAATGGGGGGACCGCCAGCACCCTCGACGACGTCCTCGGTGCCGATGCCGACGCCCGTCGGCTGGCGACCGCACTCGTCCAGGAGAGGTTCACCCGGTGACCAGCCTCCAGCACCCGCCGCAGCAGCCGGCCACCCCGCCGCCCCCGCCGGGCCGGCGCGCCGGCGACGCCCAGCCCGAGGGGACGAACCCCATCCGCCTGGTGATCCTGGGCGGCCTCGTCGCCTGGCTGGCCATCGCCGGCGGGTGGGCGCCCCTCGTCGTCGTCCTCGGCGTCGTCGTGATGATCTTCCTGCACGAGCTCGGCCACTACCTGGCCGCCCGCTGGGGTGGGATGAAGGTCACCGAGTTCTTCATCGGCTTCGGTCCCAAGATCTGGTCGTTCCGCAAGGGCGAGACCGAGTACGGGCTCAAGGTCATCCCGGCCGGCGCCTACGTGAAGGTCATCGGGATGAACAACCTCGACGAGGTCGCCCCCGAGGACGAGGGCCGCACCTACCGCCAGGCCAGCTACCCCCGGCGCATGGCCGTCGCCGTCGCCGGCTCCACCATGCACTTCGTGCAGGCCCTGGTGATCCTGTTCGTTCTCTACGCGTTCGTCGGCGTGCCCGGCGGCAGCCTCACGGAGGACCGCGAGTGGGAGGTCGGCGAGGTCGTGCCCGGCTCGGCCGCCGAGGCGGCCGGCCTCGAACCCGACGACCGCGTCCTGCGCGTCGACGGCATCGAGTACGAGACGTTCACCGACTTCGCATCGTCCATCGCCGACCGCTCGCCCGGCGACGTCGTCGAGCTCACGGTTCGCCGCGACGGCGACGTCCGCAGCGTCCCCGTCGAGCTGGGAGCGAACCCCAGCGACCGGTCCCGGGCCATGCTCGGCATCCAGCGCGACCTGGTCACCACCACCACCGGACCGGTGGGTGCGGTCGGGGCCTCGGTCGGCGACTTCTGGGACCAGACCACCGCCACCCTCGGATTCATCGGCTCGTTCAGCCCCCGTGACTTCTACGACGACGTCATCACCAGCGGGTCCGACCCCACGACGTCCGACGCGCCGGAGCCGTCGCCCGGCTCGACGCCGGCCGCCGAGGGGGATCGGATCGACGAGAACCGCATCATCTCGATAGTGGGCGCCGTCGGCATCGGGGCCGACCTGACCCAGAACGGCCTGCTCGGCTTCCTGCTGTTCTTCGTCGGCATCAACATCACCATCGGCATCTTCAACCTGCTGCCGGTGCTGCCCCTCGACGGCGGTCACGTGGTGGTCGCCACCTACGAGCGCATCCGCGAGCTGTTCCGGCCCGGCCGGGGCCGCTACCACGTGGACATGGCGAAGCTGCTCCCGGTGGTCTACGCCGTGTTCGCGCTGCTCGTGCTGCTCGGCGTCACCACGATCTACATGGACATCACCGACCCGGTCCGGCTCTGATGCAGGTCGGCGAATCGTCCTACCCCCGGCGGGAGACCCGCCAGATCATGGTGGGCGACGTCGCCGTGGGCGGCGGTGCACCGATCTCGATCCAGTCGATGACGGTCACCAAGACCGCCGACCACGAGGCCACCCTCCAGCAGATCTACGCGCTGGCCGCCGCCGGCTGCGACATCGTGCGCTGCACGTGCAACGAGCCGGAGGCCGCCGAGGGCCTCGCCCGCATCGTGCCCCGCTCGCCGGTGCCCATCGTGGCCGACATCCACCACCAGTACCGCCGGGCCCTCGAGGCGCTGGAAGCGGGCGTGCACTGCCTGCGGCTGAACCCGGGCAACATCCGCAAGCCCGAGCACATCAAGGCCGTGGCCATGGAGGCCAAGGACCGGGGCGTGCCCATCCGCATCGGCGTGAACGGGGGCAGCCTCGACCCGGCGCTGTACGACAAGTACGGCGGCAAGGTCACGCCGGAGGCCATGGTCGAGTCGGCCAAGATCGAGATCGGCTACTTCGAGGAGGTCGGCTTCGAGGACATCAAGATCTCGGTGAAGGCCAGCTCGGTGCCGCTGATGATCGAGGCGTACCGGATGCTCGCCGACGAGGTCGACTTCCCCCTGCACCTCGGCGTCACCGAGGCCGGGCCCCCGCCGGCCGGCCTCATCAAGGCCACGGCCGGCATCGCCACCCTCCTGGCCGAGGGCATCGGCGACACGATCCGCTACTCGCTCACCGCCGACCCGGTCGAAGAGGCTCGGGCCGGCCGGCAGCTGCTCGAGGCCATGGGCCTGCGCGAGCGCAAGAACGTCGACCTCATCGCCTGCCCGTCCTGCGGCCGGGCGGAGATCGACGTCGTCGCCGTGGCCGAGCAGGCCATGAAGGCGTTCGGCGACCGCAAGATCCCGCTCCAGGTCGCGGTGATGGGCTGCGTCGTCAACGGGCCGGGCGAGGCCCGCGACGCCGACATCGGCATCGCCGCGGGCAACAAGCGGGGCCACCTGTTCGTGCGGGGCACCAACGTGGCGGTGGTCCCCGAGGACGAGATGGTCGACACGCTCGTCGAGTGGGCGGAGTTCATCCACGAGCACGGCATCGAGCAGGCCATGGAGAAGGCCGACCTCACCGCCGCCAAGGAGGCCGCCGAGGCCGACCGGGCGCTGCTGCTCGAGGAGCAGGGCGACGACGCCAACGCCTCCGAGCAGGTCGTCGAGCTCATCCGCAAGCACCGCGGGTAGGCGCTACCCCCAGAGGCGGTCCCGGAGTCCCGACGCCCGGGAGACCGGGCGGTCGACCGCGGCCCGCACCGATGCCTCCGATCCGACGACGGTCACGGCGCGCTGGGCCCGGGTGACGGCGGTGTAGAGCAGCTCGCGCGTGAGGATCGGCGACGTCTCGTCGGGCAGGACGACGACCACCTCGCCGAACTGGCTGCCCTGGCTCTTGTGGATGGTCATCGCGTAGAGCGTCTCCACGGCGGAGAGCCGGCTGGGGGACACGAGCACGACCTCGCCCCGCCGCTCGAAGGCGCACTGCAGGCGGCCACCCCGGTCGACCACGACGCCGGTGTCGCCGTTGAACAGCTCGAGGTCGTAGTCGTTCTCGGTGACGAGCAGCGGGCGGCCGGGGTACCAGCCCCGGTGGCTGTAGCCCTCGACCTCCTCGGTGAGCCACTGCTCCACCTGGCCCCGCCAGGTCGACACGCCGTAGGGGCCCCGGCGGTGGGCGCAGAGCAGCTGGATGCTGCGCAGGGCGTCGAGCGCTCCGCCGGCGTCGCCCGACCGGGCGGCGGTGACCACGGCGGCGGCGCTGGCGACGACGCCCTCGCGGACCGCGTCCACGGCGGCGCGACCCGCGTCGTCGCCGACGTCGACCGGCAGCCACCGCACGGCGCCGCCGGCCGCCAGCCGCTCGACGACCGCGTCGCCGTCGCCCTCGCGCACGGCGTCGGCGAGCTGGCCGAGGCCGTCGTCGTCGAAGCGGAAGACGCGGCGCAGCACGACCACCCCGTTCCCGACGCAGCGCTCGCGCGGGTCGTCCTCGCCGCCGACGGTGTGCCCGGTCACGCCCTCGACCCGGGCCCGGGCCGCGGGGTCCATCCGGGGCGCGTCGGCGGCGGGGCCGACGATGTCGCCGAGCACGGCGCCGGCCTCGACCGACGTGAGCTGCTGCGGATCGCCGACGAGCACGAGCCGGGCCGAGGGGCGGACGGCGTCGAGGAGCTTGGCCATCATCGACAGCGACACCATCGACGTCTCGTCGACCACCACGACCTGGTGGGGGAGCTGGTTGCCGCGGTCGTGGCGGAACCGGCTGTTGCTGCCCGGTTTGCGGCCGAGCAGCCGGTGGAGGGTCGACGCCTCGAGCGACGTGATGGCCCGGCGCACCTCAGGGGAGACCGGCATCCTCGCCGCCTCCTCGTGGACGGCCTCCTGCAGCCGCACCGCCGCCTTCCCGGTCGGCGCCGCCAGCGCGACGCGCAGGGGCTGGCCGGTGGCCGTCGCCTGCTCGTGCAGGAGGGCCAGGATCCGGCCGACGGTGGTGGTCTTGCCGGTGCCGGGCCCGCCGGCCACGACGGTGAGCGAGCGGAGCACGGCGGTCGCGGCCGCTAGCCGCTGCCAGTCGGGGTCGTCGCCGTCGAAGAGCCGGTCGAGGCCGTCGCGCAGGAGCGCCTCGTCCACCGAGCCGGGTGAGGCCAGCGTGCGGTCGACGAGCTGGGCGGCCACCGAGCGCTCGTGGCGCCAGTAGCGGTCGAGGGCGAGCCGGTCGCCGACGAGGCGCAGCGGGCGGGCGGGCGGGCCGTCGTCGCCGACCGCGACCAGCGCCGAGGCCTCCAGCCTCGCCCGCCACGCCGCCGGCCCCGGCCAGGGCAGGGTGGCGAGGTCGACGGGCGCCCCCTCCTCGACGGTCGCCGTCTCGGCGATGGTGGTGAGGTCGACGGTGACGCTGCCCAGCCGCACGGCGCGCACGGCCAGCGCGGCCGCCAGGGCCACCTCCTCGGGCGTGGGCTCGCCGGCGAGGCGCACGAGCGTGGCGGCGACGTGGACGTCGGCGGCGTCGAGGACCAGGGCGCGGGCGAACGGCGCCAGCAGGCCGTCCAGCGCGTGCGGGCGGCGGGCGCCGTGGAGGTCGACGTCGAGCGGGTCGAGCGTGGGCTCCGTCGTCGGCTCGGTCGTCGTCACGCCACCGCCTCCCGGGCGTCGCCGGCGTCGAAGAGGTCGGACAGACCGAGCACGAGGCCGGCTGGCGGCTGCCAGGCGAACACCCCGCACGGCGCGCCGTCGACCCGGGGCGTGTCCGGTCCGCACATGCCGCGCAGGAACAGGTACAGGACGCCGCCGAGGTGGGTGGCGGGGTCGTAGCCGGCCAGCCGCCAGCGCAGGTAGCGGTGCAGTGCCACCGCGTAGAGCATCGCCTGCAGCGGGTAGTGGGCCCGGACCATCGCCGTGGTGAGCGCCTCGGGCCGGTAGTGCCACGCCGAGAGCTCCTCGCCGGCGACGCCGAGCCAGTTCGACTTGTGGTCCACGACGAAGAACCGACCACCGGTGCGCAGCACGACGTCGATCGAGCCCGAGAGGTAGCCGCGGAACGTGTCGGCCATGGCGTCGCCCCGCAGGTGCTGGTGGTAGCCGGCCAGGAGGTCGTCACCGGCGAGGTGGTGCTGGACGACCTCGGCGATGGCGGCCATCGTCACGGCACCGGTGGGCTCGTCGCCGCCGGCGAGCGGGAGCTCGAAGTGCAGCTCGTCGAGCCGATCGGTGCGGGGCACGTCGCACAGCGCCCGGTCGCCGACCAGCGGACCGAGCGGCGTGGCGATCGCCGCCTCGAGCCCGCCGACGAGCCGGCCCACGTCGAGGTCGGCGGCGCCGACGTACTGCTCGGCCAGCGACCGGCGCAGCTCGGCGCCGAGGTCGGCGGCGGTGAAGTCGGCGTGCTCGAGCACGCCGTGCACCAGCGTGCCGAAGCGGGCGCCGCCGCCGATGTCCCCGAAGGGGGACGGCACGGCGCGCAGGCGGGCCTCGAGGCCGTCGTCGCCGGTGCCGCCGACGGGCGGCAGGTCCTCGGGCATGCGCTCGTCCTCGATGCCCCGGTCGTCGTGCTCCGGCGCGATCCGGGCGGCATGGGCGTGCGTCTCCTCGTAGGCGGCCGCGGTGAGCGCCGAGTACGACGTGCGCCGCCACCGCTCGTCGATGACCCGGTCCCACCGGCGCACGTCGAGGTCGGCGGCGCCGTGGTCGGGCGGCTCGAAGCGGGCGTCGCCTCGACCGATGGCCACCTCGAGCGCGATCGCGCCGTCGGCTCGCGACGCGGTGATGCCGAAGGCGGTGCGGGTCCCGTCGTCGGAGGGCGTCTCGTCGAGGGGGTGCTCGGCATGGGGCTGCAGGAGCAGCCGGGCGAGCGGTGAGCGCCAGGCGTTGTACGACGGCGCCCACCACAGCACGACCTGGGAGGCGGCGCGGGTCATCGCCACGTACGCCAGGCGCAGCTCCTCGCCGCGCTGCTCGGCCTCGTAGCGGGTCCAGGTCTCGTACCAGCCGGGCCGCTTGCCCCCGACGTCGATGCAGCGATCGCCCCGCGCCTCGTCGTGGTACACGGGGGGCGCGTCCTCGGGCACCCACCCCTCCTTCCAGAGGAACGGCAGGTGGACGATCGGGAACTCGAGGCCCTTGCTGCGGTGGACCGTCCACACCTGCACGGCCTCGTCGTCGGTGTCGAGCCGCCGTCGCCGCTCGTCGCCCTCGAGCTCGTCGTCGGCATCGCGGATGCGCTGGCGCAGCCAGCTGACGAGCGTCGCCGCTCCCGATTCGTGCTCGGTGGCGTGCCCGTGGAGCAGCTCCATCACGTGGCGCAGGTCGGTGAGCCGGCGCTCGCCGCCCTCGTGGCCGAGCAGCCGGCCGGGGAGGCCCTCGGTCGCGCTGAGCTGCTCATACATCGCGGCGACGCCCCGCCGGGCGAGCACGTCGCGCCACACGTGCAGCCGCTCGTGCACCCGGTCCCAGGCGTCCTCGTCGTCGACCGGGACGCGGTCGGCCGGCCAGCCGAAGAACGAGGTGAGCACCGCCGACCGGACCCGGGTGCGGGCGGCGGGCTGCTCGACGGCCTCGAGCAGGGTCAGCCAGTCGCCGGCCGCCTCGGTGGCGAACACGCTGCCGGTGCCGTTGACCACCGCCGGCACGCCCACCTGTGCCAGCGCCGTGCGGACCAGGTCGGCGTCGCGGTTGCGGGAGACGAGCACGGCGATGTCGCCTGGCCGGACGCGTCGCCGCTCCCGGACCGAGCCGTCGACCGCCCGGTCGACCAGCCGCGAGCCGTCGGTGAGCCGGCGCACGACGTCGGCGGCGAGGTCGTCGGCGATGGTCTGGCGCGCCCACGGCTCCTTCACATGGCCGCTCTTGTCGGTGAGCACGACGTCGTCGCGGTCGCGCCGCAGCTGGCGGATCCGCATCGGCTCGCACCGGAGCCCGTCGACGAGGCGCGGCTCGAGGTGGTGGGGGGCGGCCGTGGTGCGGGCGTAGCGGATCTCCTCGTGCCCGAGCGCGGCGTCGCCGAAGACGGCGTCGAGCGCCTGCAGCAGCCCGGCGTCGCTGCGCCAGTTCACGTCGAGCGTCTCGACCCGGTCGTCGCCGGCGGCCCGGCGGGCGGCCAGGTAGGCGTGCACGTCGGCGCCCCGGAAGGCGTAGATGGCCTGCTTCGGGTCGCCCACCAGCACGAGGCGGGTCGGGGAGCCACCACCGGTGAACGCGCGGCGCAGGATGCGCCACTGGACGGTGTCGGTGTCCTGGAACTCGTCGACCACGACGAGCCGGAACCGGTCCTGCAGCCGCTGGCGCACGACGTCGCCGCTCGGCCCGTCGAGGGTGCCGTCGAGGCGGGTGAGCAGGTCGTCGTAGGTGATGACCCGCAGCTCCCGCTTGCGGCGCTCGAGGCGCTCGCGCACCCGCTGGGCGAACCGGACCCGCATGCCGGGGCCCTCCCGGCCGCTCGCGTCCTCGGGGAGGAGCACGGCGTGCGGGTTGGTGATCACGGCGGTGGCGATCTGGCGGGCCTCCTCGCGGGGGAAGCGGAGGTCGGCGTTGCGGTGGAGGCGCTGGACGAGCAGGTCGTCGACCACCTGCGCGGTCAGCTCCCGCGGGTCCTCGAGGAAGTCGACGTCCCGCTCGACGTCGCCGGCGAAGCCGACGTGGCTCAGCACCTGCTGGCAGAACCCGTGGATGGTGGCGATGGTGGCTGCGTCGAAGTCGGCGACCGCAGCCCGGAGGTGGCGGTGGCGGCCGGCGACGACGTCGCGGTCGGCCGCGCACAGGTCGGCGGCGAGGTCGTCGTCGGGCGCGGTGCCGGCCTCGAGGTGGGCGGCGAGCGCGGTCTCCACGTCGACGAGCCGGCGCCACACGCGGTCGCGCAGCTCGCCGGTGGCCATCCGGGTGAACGTCACCAGCAGCACCTGCTCGAGGGGCAGGCCCTCGGCGATCGCCTCGACCGCCACGCTCGTGACGGTGTGGGTCTTGCCCGTCCCGGCCGACGCCTCGAGGACGGTGATGCCCGGTCCGGCGGCGCTCATCGCCACACCTCGTGGTCGAGCAGCGGGTCCCAGAGCCGGCGGGCGAGGCGCCCGAAGCGGGTCGCCTCGTCGGCCGCCCAGCCGTCGCCGGCCTCGTCGCCGGCGGGGAGCTCGTCGAGCAGGCGGTCGAAGGGGGCGACGCCGCCGAACACCCGCCGGTGCGAGCGGTCGAGGTCCTCCTTGTCGAACCTGAACGTCGTCTCCCAGCAGTCGCGGGCCGCCGCCCGGGCGTCCTTGCCGGAGCGGGAGCGGCTGGCCCACGCCTCCGCGGTGGCGCACGGCAGCGGCAGCGGCGCCTGCATCCCCCGCCGGCGGAGGTCGAGCAGCTCACCGAGCAGCGCGCGAGCGCGCTGGGCGCGCGCCGACGGCGGGTCGTCCAGCGCCCGGTGCTCGACCACCCGACCCGATCCGCTGCGCCGGCCGATGGTGACCGCCCGCCAGGCCGCGTCCGGGTGTGCGGCCGACACCGCGAGCAGGCGGACCCACGCCGCGAGGCGGTGCTTCGGCGCGATCGACGAGTACGACACGGCCCCGACCACGTCGGCCCGGATGCCCGCCACGGTGCCGGCGAGCAGCACCGGCCCGCAGTCGACGTCGATCTCGAGCGAGGTGCTCGGCCCGGCCACGCCCGTCGACCCGGCGATGGCGTGGATCTTCTCCACCGTGCGCCGGATGTCGTCGACCGCGGCCACGCCCATCGCCCCGGGGGGCAGGGCGCCCCGGGCCAGCTCGGCCGCGACGGCGTCGTCGAGCGGGTCGCCCGCCAGCACCCGCTCGAGCATCCGGTTGCCCACCGCCCACGCCTGCAGCCCGTCCAGCTCCACCGGGATGTCGGCGTCGAGCTCGTCGTCGTCCTCCCAGACGTTGAGGCCGAGGCGCTGGCGCAGGAACTCCCGGATCGGGTGCTGCACGAAGCGCACCAGGTCGTCGACCGACACGACGGCGGGGTCATCGGGCGGGAGCGGGGCGTCGAGGAACGGGGCCGCCGGCCGGCGGGGCGTGCACATCGCCCGGGCGCCCGCCAGCGCGACGCGGTCGAACCCCCAGCGGCGACCGTCGCCGCCGTCGGCCGCGAAGCTCCGGGGATCGAAGGGCTGCAGCGGGTGCTCACGGATCACGTGGTCGCGGCCCGAGCGGCCGTCGGCGGTGCGGGCGGTGCGGTGCACCACGTCCAGCAGCTCGGACAGCGGCACCGCCGGCGGCCGGGGCTCGTTGGTGCGCTCGTCGCGGCCGGTGTAGGTGATCACCAGGTGCTGCTGGGCGGCGAGGACGGCATCGAGCAGCAGCTGGCGGTCCTCGGCCCGGGGGTCGCGGTCGCCGACCATCGGCACCCGCCGCAGCAGGTCGTCGCCGTCGGCGCCCCCGGTGCGGGGGAAGGCGCCGTCGTCGAGGCCGAGCACGCACACCACGCGGTGCGGCACGGCCCGCATCGGCACCAGCGTGCACATCGTGATGGCGCCCGTGCGGAAGTCGGCGCGGGTCGGCACGCCGCGCAGGCGGTCGGCGAGCAGCGCCCGCACCTCGGCCAGCGACAGCAGGGTGTCGGCCGGCGTGCCGCCGGCGGTGGCCTCGGCGACGACCTCGCGCAGGACGCGGTCGACCTGGACCCGCTGCCAGGCGGCGTCGCCGGTGGTGTCCAGGAGGAGGTCGGTGGCGTCGCCGAGGAGGGCCGACCAGGCGGCCACCGGCTGGTCGGCAGCGGCCCGGGTGGCCACCGAGTCGATGCGGGCGACCAGCTCGGCGAACCGGCCGGCGAGGTCGACGTCGCCGCTGTCGACGTCGTCGAGCGGCAGCCGGCCGCCCACCAGCCGGGATCCGTCCTCGTCCATGGTCACGCCGAGCAGCAGCCGGTCGAGACCGGTGCGCCAGGTGTTGGCCTCCACGCCGGCGAGCCACCAGCCCGCCCGGCGGTCGGCGTCGAGGCCCCACCGGATCCCGCTCGCTGCGATCCAGCCGGCGATCCGCTCGAGGGCCCGGTCGTCGAGCGCGAACCGGGACCGCACCGGCTCGCGGCCGGCGAAGTCGACGACGTCGGGCGCGGTGAGCCGGCTGTCGAGGAGGTGCAGCAGGTCGGCGAGGGCGCCGAGCAGCGGGTTCGTCTGGCGCAGCGAGCGATCGGCCAGGCGGTAGGGGAGGGCGGGCACGCCCCGGTCGGAGGCCACCGCGTCGTCGAGGGCCCCGGCGGCGCCGAACGTGGCGTGGAGGAGCGGGGCGAACTCGTCGATGTCGGGGCACAGCACGATGACGTCGCGGGGTTCGAGGCCGGGGTCGTCGAGCAGGAGGTGGCAGATCGCGTCGCGCAGCACCTCGACCTGCCGGGCCCGGCCGTGGCAGGCGTGCACCTGGAGCGAGCGGTCGTCGCCGGCGACGGCCATGCGCTGGTCCGGCGCACCGGGCAGCGGCGCCCCGGGCGGCTCGGTGTCGGCGCGCACGTCGGCCTGGATCCGCTCGAGCAGGGTGGCGGGCTCCCCGCCGGCGACCGGGTGGTGGGCGCTGTCGGCGTCGGCAGCCTCGGCGAGGACCAGCTGCATCTCCCGGGTGTCCCGCGCCCAGGTCCGCAGCAGCGGGTGCGACGGGACGTCGCGGGTGGGGTCCTCGGCGCGGGGGAGCGGGAGCGCCGGGACCCCCGAGGCGGCCATGCGGTCCCACAGCACCAGCGACGGGTGGAGGGCGAACAGGTGCACCTCCCGGCGCACGGCGAGGGCCCGCAGCACGTCGAGGTAGGTGGCCGGCAGCCGGGTGAGCCCGAACAGGCTGACGCGGGCCGGCAGGTCGACGTCGAGCGTGCCGGCCCGCAGCCGGGTGCAGGCGTCGGCCACCCGCTCGGGCGGGCCCGCCGTGCCGACGTGCCCCCGCACGCGGCGCAGCAGCTCGGCCTGCCAGCGGGCGTCCTCGGGGAGCTGGCCGCCGGCGCCGTCTCCGTGGCCGCCGGCGAGCCAGTCGAGCACCATCGCCGGGCGCTGCACCCCGTAGGTGTCGAACAGGTCGGCCACGTGGCGGGCGGTGGCGAAGCGCCGGGTGCGCCGCAGGTCGTCGTCGCCGGGCCGGCCGTCGCCGGGGTCGTCGTCGCCCCGACCGAGGTGGGCGGTGAGCAGGTCGCACCAGGCCTCGCCGATGCAGGCGTCGAGCACCTCGAGGACCGGCCACACCAGCCGCTCGGCCCGCCAGGGATCCTCGTGCCGGTCGACGCCGGTGGCTTCCGCCAGGACGTCGCCCACCAGCCGGCCGGGGAAGGGGAACTCGACGTTGGCGCACACGCCGTCGGCGCGCCCCGGGCTGGCGCCGAGGACGGCGCTGAGCCGGTGGGTCAGCCAGCGCTCGACGCCCCGGGTGGGGACGGCGACCACCTCCGGGGTGAACGGGTCGTCGAGCGGCCGGTCGACCACCCGCACGAGCGCGTCGACCAGGGCGTCGGCGCGTTCGCTGCGGTGGATCGTGAGCACGGCGCACCTTCGTACACGATGGCCGTGACGTCGCCGGCGGACCGGGCCCGCCGAGCGGCTGTCTGCCCTTCGACGCGGATCCGCGCCGAGCCCGGGCGCCGACCCCCCGAACGCGCGGATCCGCGCCGAAGCCTCGACGCACGCCTCCGGCACCCGTCGGCGCGGATCCTCGCCGACGGCGGGCGCAGGCCGGGCTGACGCGCGGATCCTCGGCCGCGCAATCGGACGGCGGGCTGATCACGCCGAGGTCGACCGGGCGCCGGTCATCTCGGCAGCGAGCATCCGCAGCCAATCGACCTCGTTCGGCTGCAGCTGGTACCGGTACAGGTTGTCCATGGACCACCCGAGCTCCTCGAGGCGCTGCAGGCGCAGCTCGTCGGCCTCGATCCGGTCCGGGCGGTGCCAGCGGGCCGACACGTACTCCCGGCCGACGAGGTGGTCCGGCCACGCCATGTCGAGTCGCGCCACGAAGGTCCCGTCGTCGTCGTACACCTCGTGCTGCGTCGTCGGCGCCGGCAGGCCGAACGAGCGGATGCGCCGGATGGCGGCGGCCTCCGTCGGCGAGCCGGGCTCGATGGCGTCGGTCCAGCTGGCGAGCACGGCGCGGAGCCGGCCGAGCCCTGCTCGACCAGGCGCAGATTCGGCGCGTCCGGCCGCCGCCACCACCTCGGGGATGCGGACGAGCTTGCGGCTCACCGACTCGTTCACGACCTCAGCGAGGCGCTCGGTCGGAAGCACCTCGGCCGAGTCGACGATCGCACGGGCGAGCGTCGTCACGCGGAGGCCCTGGCGGATGGTGCAGTCCACTGGTAGGAGCGGACTGCGGTGGGCGACCCCCAAGCGCGTGCCGGACCCACGATCAGCGGGCAGGGTGAAGTGAGGACGGCGGGGCGGTTCCACCTCGACGCCGTGGACGTACAGCGCCGAGACGTGGGAGCCCCGGGCAGACGGATGCCTGAGCAGGCACGCGGCGATGTCCTGCAGCCGGGTGCGGCTGCCGGCGAGGCGGTAGAGGCCGCGGATGATCCGCTCGAGGACCCGGTCGGCGACGAGGTCGCGCACCTGCTCCGTCGAGAAGCCCTCGCTCCGGAGCGCCTCGGTGGTCAGGAGTCCGTGGTTCGTTCGGGCAAAGGCGAGTGCCGATCCGAGCCGTGTCGTGGAACGCATGGGAACCATCGTGACGACAGGGTCTGACACCGAACACCCCGAGGCGCACCGAGCGCTCCGGCGCGGGTCCGCGTCGACGACCCTCCGGCGAGGGCCCAACGCGAGGATCCGCGTCGGCGGGCGGTCGACGGGCTCAGCGGCCGGTGAACCTCGCCGGCCGGCGCTCGAGGGACGCGGCCACGCCCTCGCGGTGGTCGTCGGACGCGAAGCAGTCGAGCAAGCTGGCCTTGTTCGCCTCCAGGTGCGCCCCGACGTCCTCGGCCCTCGCGGCCGGGTCCTAGTCTCCCGCCCATGGCCAAGGCTCCCGTGCTCACCCCCCAGGCCGAGGACTTCCCCCGCTGGTACCAGGACGTCCTCAACAAGGCCGAGCTGGCCGACAACGGCCCGGTGCGGGGCACGATGGTGATCCGCCCCTACGGCTACGGCCTGTGGGAGCGCATGCAGGCCGAGATGGACCTGCGCATCAAGGCGTGCGGGGCGGAGAACGCCTACTTCCCGCTGTTCATCCCCGAGAGCTACCTCAAGCGGGAGGCCGAGCACGTCGAGGGGTTCAGCCCCGAGCTCGCCGTCGTCACCCACGGGGGCGGCAAGGAGCTGGAGGAGCCCGTCGTCGTCCGCCCGACGTCGGAGACGGTCATCGGCGAGTACATGGGCAAGTGGATCCAGTCCTACCGCGACCTGCCCCTGCTGCTGAACGCCTGGGGCAACGTCGTGCGCTGGGAGCTGCGTCCCCGGCTGTTCCTGCGCACCACCGAGTTCCTCTGGCAGGAGGGCCACACCGCCCACGCCACCCGCGAGGACGCCGCCGCCTACGCCGCCCGCATCCTCGAGGACGCCTACCGGGCGTTCATGGTCGACATCCTCGCCATGCCCGTGCTCGTCGGCATCAAGCCCAGCTACGACCGCTTCGCCGGCGCCATCAACACCATGGCGTGCGAGGCCATGATGCGCGACGGCAAGGCCCTGCAGATGGGCACCAGCCACGAGCTGGGCCAGAACTTCGCCCGGGTCTTCGACATCGACTACCTCGACCCCGAGGGCCAGCAGCAGCTGTGCTGGACCACGTCGTGGGGCAGCTCCACCCGCATGGTCGGCGGGCTCATCATGTGCCACGGCGACGACCGCGGCCTGCGGGTGCCGCCGCGCCTCGCGCACATCCAGGCCGTGGTGCTGGTCATCCGCGACGAGGACGGTGCCGGCGACGCCGGCGCCCGCCTCGCCGACGAGCTGACCGCCGCCGGCGTGAAGGCCCGTCTCGACGCCCAGGTGGCCACGCCCTTCGGGCGCCGCTCCACCGACTGGGAGCTCAAGGGCGTCCCGGTGCGCCTCGAGGTCGGTCCCCGCGACATCGCCGAGGGCAACGCCGTGCTCGTGCGCCGGGACACGGGCGACAAGACGCCGATCCCGCTCGCCGAGGCCGTGACCACCGTGCAGCGGGTGCTCGCCGAGATCCAGGACGCCCTGCTCGCCGAGGCCACCGCCATGCGCGACGACCGCACCGTGGAGGCATCGAGCATCGACGAGGTGCTCGAGGGCGCCCAGGACGGGTTCGTGCGGGTGCCGTGGCCGCTCGTCGCGGGGGAGCAGGAGGCGGCGCGCCTCGGCACCAAGGCGGTCACCGTCCGCTGCATCCAGCGCGCCGACGGCACCGTTCCCGGCGGCGAGGACGAGGACGACCTCTACGCCATCTGCGCCCGGTCGTACTGAGGCCGCTAGAGTCGACAGCCGAACTCGTTCCGGCTCGGAGCGTGGGCCCCCGGGCCCACGCTTCTTTCGTTTGAGGAGGTGCTCCATGGCGACGGTCGACGACGTGCGCGCGCTCGTGGAGCCCCTCGCCGACGAGGCCGGCGCCCACGTGTACGACGTCACCCTCGCCGGCGGGAAGCTGGTGGTGGCCCTCAGCCGCACCGGTGGCATCGACCTCGAGGCCCTCACCGAGGTCTCCCGCCGGCTGGGCGCGCTCCTCGACGAGCGCGACCCCATCGGCGGCTCCTACACGCTCGAGGTGACCAGCCCGGGCCTCGAGCGGGTCCTGCGCACGCCCGAGCACTTCGCCGGCGCCGTGGGCGACGAGGTCACCATCCGCACCAAGCCCGACGTCGAGGGCGAGCGCCGGGTGCGCGGCACCGTCCGCGCCGTCGAGGGCCCGACGGTCACCGTCGCCCTCGAGGACGGGGGCGAGCGCACCCTCGACGTCGCCGACATCGAACGGGCCCGCACGGTCTTCACGTGGGGTAACCCCGAGAAGCCCGGGGCCCCGAGGTCGAAGAAGCCGACGAACAAGCCGAAGCCGACCAACAAGAGAGCACGTTCATGAGCAACCCCGACATGTTCGAAGCCCTCCAGGCGCTCGCCGCCGACAAGGGCATCTCCGTGGACACCTTGATGTCCGCCCTCGCCGACGCCCTGGAGTCCGCCTACAAGCGGATGCCCGGCGCGTACGAGTACGCCTGGGTGACCATCGACCCCGGGACGTTCGACATCCGCGTGTACGCCCAGGAGCTCGACGAGGAGGGCGAGCCCCAGGGCGACGTCTTCGACGTCACGCCCGAGAACTTCGGGCGCATCGCCGCCCAGACCGCCCGCCAGGTCATGACCCAGCGCATCCGCGAGGCCGAGCGCGAGCTCAAGTACGAGGAGTACGCCGGCCGCGAGGGCGAC